>ERZ795061.3044-NODE-3044-length-14880-cov-5.525059_pt1 | contig 14880 bp, 17 predicted proteins | sample MGYA00375145_ERZ795061 | MGnify/ENA primary metagenome ERZ795061 (study PRJEB30190, sample SAMN05720144) | anaerobic digester metagenome | isolation source: active sludge of municipal wastewater-treating anaerobic digesters | place: USA | collected 2014-12-22 ... | reverse complement strand
TCTCCGTATGCCGCGAGCTCGTCGATGAACGCCATCGACGGGCGGGTTCGGCCGCCATAAAGCAGCGACCACTGGGCGCCGGCCGCGTCTGCCGCCGCGACCATCGACAGGATCGGGGTGATGCCGATCCCGCCGGCGATGAAGACGTAGGCCGCCGACGGACGCAGGACGAAGTTGTTCCGTGGCCCTCGGGCGGCGATGACGGTGCCGGGGCGCACCTTTTCGTGCACCGCGGCGGAGCCGCCGCGCCCACTCTCCTCGCGCAGCACTCCGACCCGCCATTGCCCGGACCGGTCCGGCGACCCGCAGAGCGAGTATTGCCGAACGATCGAGCCGGGCAGGTGCAGGTCGACGTGCGCGCCAGGCTCCCACGCGGGCAACGCGGACCCGTCGGCGTTCTCCAAGACGACGGAGACGACGCCCTCACTCTCCCAACGAAGTTGGCGCACCAGGAGGGTGAGGTCGGATTCGACGGCGGTGGGCACGGCGGCTCCTTCTGACGGTTGGGACTCAGCGAACCGCGCGCAGGAAGACGCGGGTCCGCTCGTGCTGCGGGTCGAGGATGACCTGGTCCGGTGGCCCCGACTCGACGATGACACCGGAGTCGAAGAACACGACCCGGTCGGCGACGTCGCGGGCGAACCCCATCTCGTGGGTGACGACGGCCATCGTCATCCCGCTCGCTGCGAGGTCCTTCATGACGGCCAGGACGTCCCCGACCAGCTCGGGGTCCAGGGCCGAGGTCGGCTCGTCGAAGAGCATGAGGCTCGGCTGCAGGCACAGCGCTCGGGCAATGGCGACGCGTTGCTGCTGCCCCCCGGAGAGGTGCCTGGGGTAGGCCTTGATCTTGTCTCGCAGACCGACCTTGCCGAGGAGCACCTCGGCTCGGGCAGTGACCTCCTCCCGGTCGGCGCCGAACACCCGACGAGGGGCCTCGATGAGGTTGTCGAGCACTGTCATGTGCGGGAACAGGTTGAAGTGTTGGAACACCATCCCGATATGGGCCCGCTGCCGGGCGATGGCCCGCTCGCTCAACTCGTGCAGGTGGTGGCCGCGCTGCTCATAGCCGACAACCTGCCCGTCGACCCAGATCCGGCCGGCGTCGACCCGTTCGAGGTGGTTGATGCAGCGCAGGAAGGTGCTCTTGCCCGACCCCGAGGGGCCGATCATGACGACCACCTCACCTCGGTCGATCGTCAGGTCCACGCCTTTGAGGACCTCGTTGAGGCCGAACTTCTTGTGCACCCTCTCGGCGATGACCATGGGGCTCTTGGCCGACCCGACCGTCGGCTGGGAGGCCGTCGGGTCGGCGGGCCGGTCGGCTGGCTGGTCGGCTGGCCGGTCGGTCGGTACGGCGGTCATGAGGTTCCCCTGACACTCGGGGCATGCGTGCGCAGCAGGCGCCGCAACCGTTGGATCGGGGTCGCCGGCAGGGTCCGTTCACCTCGGGCGAACCGGCGTTCGAGGTAGAACTGGCCGATGGTCAAGATGGTGGTCACGACGAGATACCAGATGCTCGCGACGATGAGCATCGGAATGATCTGGTAGTTGCGTGCCGAGATGATCTGCGCGGAGTAGAGAAGATCGTGCACCGCCATGACCGAGACGAGCGAGGTCGTCTTGAGCATGCCGATCGTTTCGTTGCCCGTCGGCGGGACGATGACTCGCATGGCCTGCGGAAGGATGATCCGCCGCATCGTCTCCATCCGGGTGAGACCGAGAGCGCTCGCGGCCTCCTGCTGTCCGTGGTCCACCGAGAGGATTCCCGCGCGGACGATCTCGGACATGTATGCCGCCTCGTTGAGTCCCAGCCCGAGGATCGCCGCCACCGTCGGCGAGATCAACTGGTTGGCGTCGAGCGCGACCCCCGGCAGCCCGAGAGTGATCACGGGATACAGGGCTGCGAGGTTGTACCAGAAGAGCAACTGGACGAGGACAGGCGTGCCTCGGAAGGCCGCGACGTAGGCCCACGCGGCCCCGCTGACGACCGGGTTGGCCGACAGCCGCATGACCGCGAGCAACGCGCCGAGGACGACGCCGACCACCATGCACGCCACGGTCAGACCGAGCGTCATCATGAGCCCGCTGCCGATGGAGACGTCCCGCAGGTAGGTGTTGACCGTGTCCCAACCGAACCGCTCATTGCCCAGGACGGAGATAGCCATCCGGACCACGATGATGAGGATCACCGCCGCGGCCAACCACCGCCCCGGGTGACGCTTCGGGACGACGGTCAGCTCCTCGGCCGGCGTCAGCACCGGCACGGCACTCATTTGATGATCTCGCCGATCTTCGCCTGGGTGGCGAACTGGGTCGGCAGGCCCCACTTGGCCATGATCGCCGCGAGGGTGCCGTTCTTGTCGAGGGCCTTGAGGGCGGCCCCGATCGGGGCGGCCAGCGGCGAGTCGTTGGGGACGGCGACCGCGACGTTGGTCGGGTTGTAGTCGGGTCCGGCCGCGAGTTCGAGGGTGCCGGTCGCCTTGGCCTGCAACGCCAGGGACACGCTGTCGGCCATGACGGCGTCAGCCCGACCCGAGGTCACCGCGAGGTTGGCATCGGTCTGCGCGGGGTAGAGGTCGGCAGTGATGGCGGCCTTACCCGCGGCCGTGCAATCCGCCGAGAACTTCGGCAGGTAGTCCAGCCCCTGGATGGTGCCCTTCTGAGCCGCGACGGTGCGCCCGCACAGGGTCATCGGGTCCATAGACAGGGCCTTGGGGTTTCCCTTCGGCACGGCGATCCCGCTGCCACCGGCGCCATACGTCACGAAGTCCACGACCTTGGCGCGCTCGGCGCTGGCCGAGAAAGCCGACATGCCCACGTCGTACTTCTGGCTGGTCAGCCCGATGAGGATCGAGTCGAACGCGGCGTTGACGTCGTTGACCTTGATCCCCATCGTCGTGCCGATGGCCTGCGACAGGTCGGCGTCGAAACCGATGATCGTCTTGTTGTCGGTGTCGAAGTACTCAAACGGCGCGTACGACGCGTCCATGGCGAAGCTGAGCTGACCCTTGGCCTTGATGTCAGCCGGGACGAGTGCGGCGACAGCCGGGTCGAGGGCAGCCTTGCCCGCCGCGGAACCGGCCGTGGTCGATGTGGCGGCCACTCCTGCCCCGGGCGCTGTCGTGGTGCTGGTGGACGCCTGACCCGCGTTCGTGCAGGCGGCGAGGGCGAGGGATGAGGTGGCAAGAACAGTGACAAGCATGAGCGGGCGCATCGGGTCGTACCTTTCGATGGAGGTTGGCCGCTGGGTCAGGGGACCCAGCGCAGCGGTGCGTCGTTCAAGGTGTTGAGGCGGACGATGGCCACGCGGGCCGGTCCAGGTGCACTGGAGAGGTTGACGGTCTCTGACTCCTCGCCCTCGAGGACGAAGGCATCCCCGGGGTGCAGCCAGCGCTGCCACGGGCCCGTCGAGTCCGCGACGAGGTGGTGGCCGACGAGTGGGACGACGACGACCTCCTCACCGGCACGTCGGCTGACGGTGACGGGACCGGCGTCAACGAACGACGTGGTGGCCCGGACACTGTCGGGATCGGTCTCGACGAAGACCTCCCCACCCGAGCCCGCCGCCGGAGGACCACGCCATACCCGCCAGCGCCAGTCCTCGCCGCGGTCGGCGGTGTCAGGACACGCTGCGAGGGTGACCGACCCGTCGGCTGCCGGCGTCATGGCGTTGTCGCGGACGAGAAGCCACACAGGTCAGCCGACCGAGGCCGTGGCCGAGGCCGAGGCCGCAGGCGGAGCGGCGGCAGCAGCGGCGGCCGGCGACGCGGCATACCTGGCCTCGCTGGTCCCCGACGCGGGGCCGGCGGCTGCGACGGACTCGGCGGCGAGCAACTGCGACATGACGCGGCGCGCCTTGGCGACCCCGGCGTCCTGCGCGATGAGGACGTCGTGCTCGCCCTTGGGGCGGGTCTGCAGCGCCAACTCCTGCAGTCGCAGCGCCTCGGCGTCCTCATCGAGCACGGTGCTCAAGCCGATCCTCAGGTCCTCGGTCGCCGCGGAGTTCTCGATGCCGAAGTTGCGGCAGAAGGCGTAGTAGTACCAGCAGGTGTGCTCGTCGATCGGCGTGATGCCGTTGAGAACCTTGATGAGGTAGCCCTCTTCGCGCGGCCGACCCCGTCCGGTGATCCCCGAGTGCAGGGTGTGGTGACTCGGAACCGCGAACTCGGTGGCGTGGAACCGGTCGAAGAGCCCCTCGACGCCCATCGTCGAGGCGTAGAGCGGGGGCGCCTCGACGCCCGGCATGAGTCGGTCGACCGTCACCGTCGTGCCATCGACCTCCACCGTGATGCCGTGCTCGTAGATGTAGTCGTCGCCGACCGTCGTGCGGTGGATGAACGACTCGTGGGTGAGGTCCAGGAGGTTGTCGTGGACCAGATCGGCGCGGCAGTTGAACAGGTAGGAGTGGGTGACCGTCGCCCATGCGGGGTCGTTCATCCAGTGGGTGTCCGGGATGGTGGTCACATCGGCGCGCTCCGCTTCACCGGTCCAGATCCAGACCCAGCCGTCTTTCTCGTGGAGCGGGTAGGCCCGGACCTTGGACCGCGACGGGATCGTCGACTGGGCCGGCACTCGGGTGCACACGCCATCACAGCCGAACGCGAAGCCGTGGTAACCGCATTCGATCGAGTCCTCGACCAGTCGCCCGGCCGAGAGGGGGTAGCCACGGTGGGCACAGCGGTCGGCCAACGCGACCGCGGAGCCGTCCTTGGCGCGGTAGAGGACCACTGGCTGCTGGCAGATCGTCCTGGCGACCGGGTCCCGGGTGACTTCGTGAGACCAGGCGGCGACATACCAGGCGTTGAGCACGTGCGGCATGCGGAGACTCCTTCGGCTCGGCTACCGCCCTGCCTAGCCAGCAGGACTGGATGCACTGTATACATTGGATACAGTGCAAGGCAAGGCTTACCTCACTCGGGCTTCGGGCGGTTGCTACGCTGACCCGGCGACCGCGCAGGAGCGGGCCCGAGTCACAAACCCCGGAAGGTCAGGTGGCAGGAATGGGATCCGTCAGCGCTGGCCGCTCCCCCGGCGGTCCTCGCGTCGCCCTCCCCTCGGCGGCCGATCTCGGCCGGCGGGGACGTCCCATGGGAGCCGTGGTCTACGAGGCCATCCGCGACGCCATCGTCGAAGGCCGGATCGCCGCCGACGAGCAACTCGTCCAGGAACAACTCGCTGCCGAGTTGGGCGTCTCGCGCACCCCCGTCCGCGACGCGCTCAACCGCCTCTCGCACGAAGGTCTCGTCCGCGCAGTGCTCGGCCGCGGTTATCAGGTCATCGACCTCACTGACCAGGACATCAACGACGTGTTCGTCGTCCGCGAGCGCCTGGAGATGCTCGCCGTCGAGCAGTCAGCCGGACGGCTGACCGCGCTGCATCAGGCCCGGGCTCGCACGTTGATCGAGGAGATGCGCGCGACCGACCCCGCCGATGCGGTCGCGCAATATGAGCTCAACCGCCGCTTCCACCAGACGATCATCGAGCCCTGCAACAACGCGATCCTGCTCGGGCTGCTCGATCAACTGTGGGACCTCCCGGTCAGCCGGCGGATCACCAAGTCCTACCTTCGCGATGCCGCCAACGTCGCCCACATGGTCGATGAGCACGACGCGATCCTGGCAGCCGCTGCCGAAGGTGACCTGCCCCGCCTGCTCGATCTTTCGCGGGCCCACCTCACCCTCGGTTACGGCGAGGCGCGCGCCGACTCCCAGCCGCCCACCTGAGCGCCGGGCGTTCAGGCATGATTCGCCGTGGGTGACCAACGCACCACGCCCGCGACACACACAACACGCAAAGGCGGGGCTTGATGCAGCACGAGCGCGAGGAGCAGCACGGGCATGGGCACGGGCATGGGCACGGGCATGGGCACGACCAGGACCATGGTCATGGACACGAGCCCGACGCCGCGACCTTCTTCGACGAGGTTGCCGCCACCTGGGACGACGACCCGAAGCGAGCCGAACGAGCCACAGCGATCGCGGACGCGATCCGGGCTTCCGTCCCGCTCACCCGCCAGATGTCCGGCTTCGAGTTCGGTTCCGGCACCGCGCTGCTCAGTCGCTCCCTGGCCCCGGACCTCGGGCCGATCACGGTGTCGGACCCCTCCCGCGGCATGCTCGAGGTGGTCGCGCAACGGCTCGCGGCCGAAGGCGACACCCAGCTCACCCCGCTGCTGTTGGAGCTTGGGGTCGACCCGATTCCCGGCGGGGCGGCATACGACCTGGCCTACGGCATGCTGGCGCTGCATCACGTTGACGACGTGCCGGCCGCCCTGCGCTCCCTCCAGGCGGCCCTGCGCCCGGGTGGGTATCTGTGCATCGCCGACCTCGACGCCGATGGCGGCGCCTACCACGCGGGACACAGCCACTTCCATGGGCACCATGGCTTCGACCGCGAGGCATTGGCCGCGCAGCTGATCGAGGGGGGCTTCGTGGACCCACACCTGCGCACCGTCTACCACCTGCGCAAACCGGTCGACGGGGTCGAGCAGGACTTCCCGCTCTTCCTCGCGGTCGCCCAGGTCGGTCAGGTCGGTCAGGCCGGCCCGGACCGGGCGTAGCCTGCCAGGGCGACCTTATCGGGGCGATGCCGTCCGGCAGGTCCCCTGGAGTGGGCTGTGAGAACGGCGTACCTCAAGCACGCAGCCCGTACCTGAGGTACAGATTTCTACGGGGCGAATGGCTACCGCGAGAGCCTTCTCCGTCCGCCTCGATAGGCAGGCCCCATCGTGAGAGACTTTTTGGGGAAGGCACCCATGAGGAACGCGTCTTCTCAAGGAGTTGTGGATGAACGCCGTCATCGTCGTCTCAACAGCAGTCATCGTTGCCCTCACTGCGGCGGCTCTCCTGCAGTTCGCGCTGACCAAGAGCGGCTCGATCGACCGCAACGCCATGATCGGCATCAAGACGTCGGCGACGCTTGCTTCGGATTCGGCATGGAAAGCGGGCCATGTGGCAGCGCAGCCGGCCCTCATGACTGCGGCCGTGACGGGAGCCGCCGCACTCGTCACTGTCCTCGTGGCCTGGCTCCTCGCACCGCAAGCAGAGTTGGCGTTAGCGGTCGTCTCAGCCACCGGTCTGGTCGTGATGCTCGGCCTGTTCGTCCGGGTTGCGTTCTCTGCCAACCACGCTGCGAGGAACGCCGTCTAGGCGTTCTCGCGCGGCGAGGTCAGGCCTCGGCGGACGCGGCGAGTTCGGCACGCTGGACGTGCCGGAACCTGGCCACGATGATCGCGAGCGCGGCCGCCCCCGCGAGGATCGGCACGGCATACGCGCGCTGGGCACCCCACGCCTCGATCGCCCAGCCGCCCACGGCCGCACCTCCCGAGATGCCGATGAGGATGCCGGTGATCGCGACGGCCATCCCCTCGGTCACCATCGCCTTGGGCACGAGCACCTGGGCCAGGGACAGGCTCGTGATGAGCATGGGCGCGGTCGCCGACCCTGCGATGAACATGACCACAGCGAGCGGCCAGAGGTCACTCATGAAGAAGGCCGGCGCTTCAAGGACAAACATCCCGGCCGCTGCGAGCAACAGCCTCCGGGAGAGCGTCGAGTTGAACTTCCGGCTTCCGAAGACGATGCCGGCGAGCGTCGACCCGAGGGCGAACCCGCCGAGGACGACGCTCGAAAAACCGGTATTGCCACGCGCATCGGCGAAGGCGACGGCGATCACCTCGTTGGACCCGAAGATGACCCCCGTCATCGTCAACGCGGTCGCAACGAGCATCAGACCGGGCCAGCGGATCGCGAGGCCCGCGGGCCGGTTTTCGTGGGCGACGACTGGCGGCTCGGTCGCGGTCGCGGTGAGGAAGGCGACCATCCCCACAGTGAAGAGCAGTTCGGCGATGAGCAGCCCGGCCTCCGGGAACCACAGCGTCGAGACGAGGACGGCGACGACCGGCCCGATGACGAACGACCCCTCGTCGGCGACCTGCTCGAAGGACATCGCCGTGTGCAGTTGGTCCGCGTCGTCCCGATAGATGTGCGCCCAGCGCGCCCTCGACATCGGGCCGGGCTCGGGCAACACCGCAGACAGGGCATAGGCCACAAAGATCGTCCACACCGGCGCGTTGACGATCGACAGCACCGCCGCCGAGGTCCCGAAGATCGCGGACGACACGATGAAGGGCAGGGCGATCCGACGTTGTCCGTGCTTGTCGATGAGCCGCCCGATGAACGGCCCCGCGACGGCGAGCGTGCCGACTCCGACCGCTGAGATCGCCCCCGCGAGACCGAAACTCCCCCGCCGCTCGCTGAGCATGACGATGATCGCCACCCCGAACATCGACCCGCCGACGCGCGACAGCGCCGTCCCGGCGATGAATCGCAGGGCGCCTGGGACGCGGAACAGGGGGACATAGGCGGACAGCACGAGAGACTCCGTAGACGCAGTGAACCGGACGCCACGGGCGCCCGGCTGGACCCCCCAGTGTCGCTGACGCGGTGGTCCCCCGACAAATGGGTATGCTGCGTCGCCTACAACCGCAGGGCCCGCCGGTCGCTGGCCGCACCCGGCGCGGGCGGCATACCTGCTGGCCTGCCGCGTTGCGCGCACGATGGGTGGGGCCGAGGGTGTTAGCCCATCGACCCCGGCCAGATTCGGGAGGCGGCGTCTCTCGCGATGAGGAATCCGACCACGCCGACGACCCACCAGATCGCGTTCCTCGACTGTCGATCGAGCCAGCGCGCGAGCCTGCCAAGCGCGTCGTCGACCCGTGCGCCCAGCAAGAGTCTGGCCGCGAGCAGGATGAGCGCAGGCAGACACATGACGACGACGTAGCCGGCCAGCGCAGCCAGCCGCTCCGGCGTGGAAGCAGCGGAGGAGGTGAGCATCCCGACGGCGCCGAGGTAGGGCAGCATGCTGGCCGCCTCAACCAGGCCCGCGCCGACGGCGACTGCGATGACCGTCCGAGACCGGGCCTCCGGGCCGAGGACTCGATCCCTCCAGCCGGGCCGCCGGCCGCCGCCCGCAGCGTCGCGCTCTTGGCGGCGCTGCTTGACCCATGGCAGGTCGGGCCAGAAGCTTCCCGCCAAGAGGGCCAGGCCCACCACGAGTTGCACCATGTCGACGACCCGGCTTCGCTCGGTGGCTGCGACCAGAGCCAGGACGCGTTCGGCCGCGAACAGGAGGGCGACGCCGAGGACGAAGTAGAAGGCCGAGATGGCGGCGAGGTAGAGCACCACACGGCTGGCGCGAACCCGCGGCTGCACCAGCATGAGCGTGGGCAGGACCAGCGTCCCGAAACTGGTCGCATCGACCAGCGCGAGACCGACGAGGGCGGCCGCAAGTTCGGGCGTCATGCCCCTTTTGTAACACATTCGTATTGCCAACGGCGAGAGATCGTGCGAGGGTGAGCCGTGCCCAAGCTCGTGGACCATGACGAGCGGCGCCACGAGATCGCACGCGCGTTGTGGTCGGTCGTCGCCCGAGGAGGATTCGAGGCGGCGAGCGCGCGAACCGTTGCCGCTGAAGGCAATTGGTCATTGGGCGCGCTGCGCCACTACTTCTCGTCGCAGGAGGAACTCGTCGAGTTTGCTGCGCGAGAGCTCATCGACGGCGCCGCCGCGCGCATCGCGACCGTCCTCGAAACGATGCCAGCGGGGTTGCCGAGATGCCGGATGGCCCTCGAACAACTCCTCCCTCTCGACGACGTTCGCCGCGGTGAAGTTCGCGCCTGGCTCGCGATCCTGGTCAAGGCCGAGGTGAGCCCTAGCCTGGCGGAACTGCGCGAGGTCGCGCTGGACGGCGAGCGCCAACTGTGTCGGTTAGTCGTCGCCGAACTCAGCGGCCACCCCTACCCCACCTCACCGAGCGACTGGCCGGCCGCCCTCGAGTATGCCGCCGTCGACCTTCACGCCTGGATCGACGGGCACTGCCTACAGGCAGCGTCGTCCCACCGTTTGTTGCCCGCCGACGCTGCCCGTGCGGCTCTTGATCGTTACCTCCGCCAACTCTCCGTCACCGTCGCCCCAGGCACCGCCTGACTTCCGAAGTGAAGCACTTCATGCAGTAAAGCCCGCCGATGCGTGATGAGTCGAGTCGGGCGCCTGTCAAACCCGCGCCGATGCGGAGGCGCGAACACTGCGCAGCAGGGCAGCGAGTTGAGGGATCGCCGCGGGCTCGGCGTCCAGCGCCCGCTCCAACTGCAGCACTTCATGCGGGTCAAGGCGCAACACGCGGTCCTCGGCCAACACGGTCCGAGCCCGGTCCAACGCCGCGCCGAGAATGAAAGAAGTCAAATCTTGGTCCTGAACCTCGGCCGCCTCACGCAGAGTGGCGAGCGTCGCCGATGAGCAACGCAGGTTGAGTCGGTCGGTCTTGGTGGACATGCTCGCTCCTGGATCAGGAGGGGTTTCGTGCGCCCCTTGTACGTATAGCGTACTCACTACGGTAACACGTCTAGCGCGGATGCCCTAAGCGTTCCGCCTCAAACGTGGCCCGCAACTGCTTCGTGGGCATGAGCAGATGCCGGGGATGAGAGACGAAGGCCGTGAAGCCATAGCGCGCGTAGAAGGTCACGGCACTCTCGTCCGCGGCGTGGACGACGACGACTTCGAACCCGACCGAGCGGCTGGCCTCAGCGATCTGGCGCAGCGCATGCACCAAGAGCGTTCGCCCAACTCCTCTGCCCGCCCACTCGCCGTCAACCGCCAGCCGAGCCAGGAGGACGGCCGGCACCGGGTATCGACGCTTGCCCGCACCCAGAGCCCGAGCCGCCTCGTCGAGTTCCAGGCGGTACGTCGTCGTCGCGTAGTAGCCGATCACCCGTTCGCCACCCGGGTCGAGCGCAAGGAACGTCCGGGTGTTGTCAGAGCGTTCCCCCTGGCCGGCCTTGGTCCTGAGCCAGTCGTCGAGGTCAGCATTGCCACTTGTGAACCGCGAGCGATCAAAGCTCTTGCCGAAGGCAACGATGGGGACTTCAAGGGCGATCACGAGTCACTCCACATCGAAGACTTTCATCGATTGTTCGCCAACAGGCTCACTCAACACGGCGGAATGGCTGCCCGGATCCCCCACCCTGAGGTCCTCGCCCAGCGAGTCGGTCGACACCAAAGCCCTCCTCGCCAATCTTGGGCAGGCCGTGGCCGGAGTGGTCACCCCTATCCACACACCCTTGTTCATCCCCGCGTCAGGTGCAACCTCAACACGCCTCGCTCGGCAGCACCCATCCGAGATCGCTTCGGCCGCACGCTCTCGCCATGAGTTAGGTCACCCACCCCCGCGCGGGACCCGATGTCGTAGCATCCAATCGATAATTCTCAGTTGAATTCTTTGGAGGCGACGGTGGCACATCCAGGCGGGCACGGTAGTCATCCCGCGCGGACGGGGTGGCTCAACGCGGGCGCAACGCTTGTTGCCGGAGTGATCGGAGCTGTCGCAACACTGCTGGCGGCGCGCTCGGGCAATCTGCCTTCCGTAGTGGCTCTTCCCACCACCACCATCACGGTGACGCAAACGGCACTATCCACGACGACGGAGACCGTCACCCGCACGGTGACGCCTACCATCGGCTCGAACACCGGGACTGGCGTTGCAGCCACCGGCAATTCTGGCCGAACGTACCTCGTTGATCTTCAGCCCGTCGACTCATCTCTCGAACAACGGGTCGTGGACTTTTCCGACGTCACCTACCCAAACTCCCTTATCAACCTCATGTCGGGATGCTCCCAAACAGGACCCGTCGACTACCTTGTCCCCGGAGGAGCGACTCAACTAGTCGCGGAGGTCGGCGTAACCCGGGACTCACTTGAGCCAGACTCTCGGGTTACATTCCAAGTAACGGTTGATGGGCAGCGCGCCGAACCGATCACCGCCCAAGTCGCGCAGCACGCAACACTCAGAGTAGTGGTGAGCAGTAAGAGCCGCGTGCGGCTCGAGACAAGCATCGACAAGAACCGCCGCACAAACTGCAATACGGAGGCAGTCGCCGTCTGGGGTGACCCCTACTTCAGTTGAGGCGCCGCACGGGCTTGCTATGAAAGCGCCGTTCCAGGACCACCAACGCGAGAGTGGCTGGCCGCCATCAGGACCCCCCATCGTCGAGCTGCGCATGTGAGCCCGATCGACACGCTCACGGGGTCGGTCGTCACCAAGCCGCCGTGGTACCAGCGTCAATGCGCCGTGCGGCACCCATAGAAGTATGATCGTACTGCTATGCTCTTGGCAGGCCCCCAATCAAGGAGTTCCGCGGCATGACGAGGTACCGCCCCGAGCACAAGGAGGCGACCCGGCGCAGGCTGATCGAGGCGGCCGGTCGTCGGTTCAAGAGCGACGGCATCGACGGGTCCGGCATCGCCACGCTGGTTGCCGACGCGGGGCTCACGAACGGCGCCTTCTACAACCACTTCGCGTCCAAGGACGACCTGATCGCCACTGTCGTGGCCGCGCAGTTGACGGACCAGGCCGCGGTCATCGACGCGTTGCCGGTAGGCCGGGCCTCGATGCAGACCTATCTGCGGCAGTACCTCTCCCCCGCACACCGCGACGACCGCGCCGGCGGTTGCCCGTCGGCCGCCCTGCTCGACGAGATCGGCCGTTGCGACGAGGCGACGCGCGCGGCATACACCGTCGGTGTCGAGCCGATGATCGCGGCCGTCGCGCGGCACCTTGACGACGGCGATCCGCAAGGGGCGCAGGAGCGCGCGATCGGCTTGCTCACACTGCTCGTCGGCTCCCTGCAGTTGGCCCGCGCCGTCACGAATCCGGCGCTGTCCCAACAGATCCTTGCCACGGCATACACCCATGCCTTGTCCCTCGCGGGCGTCCAGCCGGGCGCCTCCACACTGCCCGTCGCACCCCCCACCCAGGAGTCGTCATGAAGGCCTTTGTCGTCACCCACTACGGACCCGACGGGCTGGCAGCCGCCGAGGTCGCCACGCCCACCGCCGGGCCGGGCGACGTGCTGGTTGACATCCGCGCGGCGAGCATCAACCCGCTGGACAAGATGATCCGCAACGGGGAGTTCAAGCACCTCATCAAGTACAAGCCGCCGTTCGCCCTCGGCCACGACCTCTCCGGCGTGATCACCGCCGTGGGCTCCGACGTGCGCGGCTTCGCGGTCGGCGACGAGATCTATGCGCGTCCGCGCGACGGCCGGATCGGCGCGTTCGCCGGGACGATTGCCATCGACGCGGGCGACGTGGCGCGCAAGCCCACCTCGCTGTCGTTCGAGGAGGCCGCCGCCGTGCCTCTCGTGGCGCTGGCCGCCTGGCAAGCGCTCGCCGATGTGGCCGGCGTGCAGCCGGGTCAGAAGGTCCTTGTCCACGCCGGGGCTGGCGGCCTCGGGTCGACCGTTATCCAGGTGGCCAAGCATCTGGGTGCCTACGTCGCCACGACTGCGCGCACGAGCGACATCGACAAGGTCCGTTCGCTCGGCGCCGACGAGGTCATCGACTTCACGACCACCGACTTCGCGGATGTGCTCAGCGGGTATGACGTCGTGCTCGACTCGCTCGGGCTCGCGAGCCTGCAGAAATCGCTGACGGTGCTGCGGCCAGGTGGCCTCGCGATCAGCGTCGTCGGCCCGCCGGACCCAGCGTTCGCAGCCCAATTGGGTATGCCGTTCCTCAAGCCGGTGATGGCGGTCATGAGTCGCAAGGTGCGCGGCGCAGCGAAAAAGCTCGGGGTCCGCTATTCGTTCCTGTTCATGAAGGCGAGCGGCGCCCAGTTGGCGACACTGGCTGCGCTCTATGACAACGGCACGCTGCGGCCGGTGCTGGACCGGACCTTCCCGTTCGACGAGACCGTGGAGGCGATGGCTTACGTCGAGCAGGGCAAGGCCAAGGGCAAGGTCGTGATCACCCGGTGAGTGTTGTCGGGCGGTTGTCGGCGCAACCCGGCGGCTGGCTGCCTACGTAGTGACGAAGGCCTGAGTGGGTCAGCGGTTGTCGATCGATCGGGCCAATTCGCCGAGCGCATGGTCGACGATGTCGAGGATGAGGTCAGGGTTCACGCGGAAGTACTCGTGCACGACGACGTTGCGTAGACCGGCGATGGCCGCCCAGGGCACCTCTGGCATCGACTCCCGGGTTTCGCTCGGCAGCGCCCGCACTGCCTCGCCGATCACGGCAAGGTTGCGAAGGAGTGCGTCGTACGCCATGGAGGCGAGATCATCCGACCGCAGAAATGGGGCGTAGTCGTTGCATCGCCTGATCGCGTTACGGATGTCCGCGAACCGCTCCTCCTCGGACCGGCTCACACTCGCACCAGATCCGCGAGCGCCGTCGAGGACACCTCGCCGCGCAGCAACGACGCCGCGACCACATCGACTCGGGTGCCGAGCACCTCGCTCAACTCCTCCGCAATCCCGGAGACTCTCAGCAGTTCATTGCCCCTACGGGGTAGCAGGTCAACCATGAGGTCGATGTCACTGTCAGGCGTGGCATCCCCTCGCGCAACGGAGCCGAAGATCCGTGGGTTCGTTGCCGCGTAGCGAGCCAAGATCGCATCGAGCGCGTCGCGATGGCACGCGATCGCCGCTCGCAGCGACTCGCTCTGCCTCGTGACTGTGCCCATGCAGCCAAGGGTAACGGCGCAGTGTTCTCAGCTGGCTCCGAAACAGCCCGGGGCAATATATCGGGCCGCGCCTTCGACCGGACCTCCCCACCCGAGCCAAACGGCCTGCGACGTTGTGTTTTTGGTGTTTAGCCCACATGCTGAGGCGATGGAGCCGAGGGACCAACTGACCAGCGGGCAGGCGGCACGGATCTTGGGCTGTTCCCGCCAGCATGTCGTGGACCTCTGCGACAGCGGAAAACTGCGCTGCTCAGTGATCGGCTCGCATCGGCGGATCGCCCGAGCCGACCTCAAGTCCTTCCTCGACACCGGCCGGGCGCTGCGCCGGGAAGAAGAGCGCTCACTGTGGCTGCACCGAGCGCT
>ERZ795061.3040-NODE-3040-length-14899-cov-7.057599_pt1 | contig 14899 bp, 13 predicted proteins | sample MGYA00375145_ERZ795061 | MGnify/ENA primary metagenome ERZ795061 (study PRJEB30190, sample SAMN05720144) | anaerobic digester metagenome | isolation source: active sludge of municipal wastewater-treating anaerobic digesters | place: USA | collected 2014-12-22 ... | reverse complement strand
TTATTGTTTTACTTCGGCCTGAACAAGTTCTTCGTATAATTTCAGGCTTTTTTCTGAAAACCGGGTGGTATCCAATTCCAGATTTTTTAAGATCTCAAATAATGCGTTTATTTTTCCTTCTGTGGTGAAGAACTTATTGACAATCATAATCTTCTGCTCTTTCAACAAGCAATAACCTGACTTAAAGTTTCCCTTTTCATACCGTAGGATGTAGTCTGATTCAGCGATAAGGTCCTCCAGTTTAGTGAGAAATTGATTGGTATACTTAATCATTCGTAGTGGCGAATTTTTGCCCTGCAAGATAAGGATTTTAGTTATTAGTCCATAGTCAATGAGTCGACAGTCAACGGTGGACGGTCGACTGATGACTAAATAATTACTTTTGTAAAGTGAATTCAAAGAAGCTAATCGTACTTGTAGGCCCCACAGCGGTCGGAAAGACCGAAGTAGCTCTGCGCCTGGCAGAACATTTCAAGACTGAAATATTCTCAGCCGATTCCCGTCAGATTTATAAAGAATTGGAAATAGGAACGGCAAAACCAACCCCGGAAGAATTGAGCCTGGTTCAGCATCATTTTATAAATACTCATTCCATTAGGCAATCTTATGATGCGGGAGCGTATGGAAGAGAGGCATTGGCCCTTATCCATACGTTATTTGAAAAGCATAATACGCTGATTTTGTGTGGAGGCTCAGGGTTATATATAAAGGCGGTGTTGGAAGGATTTGATGAGATGCCCGAGATTCCAACAGGTATCCGTGATCAGATTATAGCCGAGTATGAATTGAAAGGATTGCCATGGTTGCAGCAGGTGGTAAGGGAAATTGACCCTGATTATTTTGAACAAGTTGATATTAATAATCCGCAAAGATTAATCAGGGCACTTGAGTTATTTAAGGCTTCAGGCCAGAGGGTAAGTCAATTACGAGTAATGGAAAAACGTAGTCATAATTTCCAAATTATTAAAATCGGGTTGGAATTGGATCGTGAACAACTCTATACCCGAATTGATACCCGCATGGACGTAATGATTGAAAAAGGATTATTTAATGAAGTTGAGCATTTTTTTCCAAATCGGAATCTGAACGCGTTGCAAACCGTAGGCTATCGCGAGATCTTTGATTACCTCGAAGGGAAGTACGATCGAGAGGAGGCGATTCGGTTGTTGAAACGAAACACCCGCAGGTATGCCAAACGGCAACTCACCTGGTTTAAGAAGGATCCAGAAGTAATGTGGTTTCAAGCTGATCAAGTTGATCAAATCATTGCTTATCTGGATAATATAAATTAGTAAGTTTTGCCTGCTGACTACTTTCAACTGTTTACTTTTACCGTTCAATGAAAAAGCGTGTACTCATCATCACCTACTACTGGCCACCTTCGGGAGGAAGTGGTGTGCAACGATGGCTGAAGTTCGTTAAGTATCTGGTGAAGGCTGGATGGGAACCATTTGTGTTTACACCTGAGAATCCTTCGTTTACAATTCAGGATCCATCCTTGCAAAAGGATGTCCCGGCTACGGTTGAAGTTATTAAGTTTCCAATTTGGGAACCCTATCAGTTATTTTTCAAAGTCTCTTCGTTGTTTGGGAATATTAATGTACAGCAAACGGATTTTATTTCAACGGGGAAGAGGTCATTTTTTAAGAGTATAAGCGCGTGGATCCGGGGTAATTTATTTATACCTGATGCCCGCGTGTTTTGGGTGAAGCCCTCGGTTGAATATCTTACAGACTTTATTGCAAGAAACAAGATTGAAAAAATTATTACTACAGGGCCTCCGCATAGCGTGCATCTTATAGGCCTGAAGTTGAAAGAGAAGAATCCCACCCTGAATTGGATTGCTGATTTGAGAGATCCATGGAGTGAATGGGATTTGTTGGATACCCTGTCGTTGACATCCTTGGCTAGAAGGAGGCATCGTTACCTTGAAAAGCAGGTCTTGACAAACGCAGACCGTGTGATCACAATTGCTCCGTATCATGTAAACCGATTTGAAATATTAGGGGATCGAAAAGTTGATTTAATTACGAATGGTTTTGATGAAGATGATTTTAAAGGTATTGTTTCAGTAAGAACTGAGAAGTTCACTATACGGCATGTAGGCGTGGTGGATGAATTGCGCGATCCAAGGCCGGTAATGGAAGCAGTTAAGGAAATAGTTCAATCTGATTCAGAATTATCGAACCACATTATAATCGAGTTTATTGGTAAAGTGAATTCCTCGTTTAAATCCTATGTTCATAATGACCTGCAACTTTCAGCAATAACCAGATTTATCGATCAGGTACCACATGATCAATTATTGGCCCTGTATGGGTCAACAGATCTTCAGTTACTTGTGCTGGCTCATACAAGTATTGCTCCGGGCAATTTACCAGGGAAATTCTTTGAATACCTCGCTTCAGGTAAACCTATTTTAGGTATTGGTCCGGTACACGGTGATGCTGCTCAAGTATTGCAACAAACTCATGCCGGTGTAATTAAAGACAGAAATGATAAGGAGGGTTTAAAATCTGAGTTGATAAGATATTACCAGGCGTGGAGGGATAGGAGTAATACTCAAAGTCAAAATATTCAATTGTATTCACGATACAACCTGACTATTAAGTTGATTTCGATTTTAGAAAGTTTATAAGATTATGGATTACGAGCTTTTGTAGGGTAAGCTAATTGAATAGAATGTACCTGTCCGATCAGATTCCACTTGAATATGGCCAGACAAAGAGTCTACCCGGGATTGAATGTTACTTAACCCAAGCCCGGGTTTAATATTATTGAGATCAAATCCAACACCATTATCGCGATAAATAATCTCTATAAATAGAGAAGAAACATTTAACTCAATTGAGATTTTGTCGCAATGTGCATGCTTAATGGAGTTAGTAATTAATTCCTGAATGATTCGGAAAATCATCGCACCAACCTGTTGATCTTTAATCTCTTCACCCAGTGTTTCAAACTTAATCGCAACCGGGTGATTCTTGCCTATCATCGAAATGTAATTCTGCAAGCCAGCTGATAACCCAAAAAGGTTCAGGCCTGGAGGAGTTAACCCATAAATAATATTTTTGATTTCGGAAATTGTTTTTTGGATATGGGTTTCAATTTCTAATGCGTCTTGTTCGTTAATTTTATTAGCAATTCGGTTTGCCATCAACTTGATGGATACCAGATCAATACTAATGCCATCGTGCAAGTCTTTGGCAATTCTGGTTCGCTCGCGTTCAGTCGCTTCAATTTCTGCGTTCAGCAACTTCTTTTGTTGCTCATTGATTACTCCGAGATAGGCATTCTTTTCCTTATATCGTGCAACTCTAACTTTGTAAACAACAACTCCTATCGCCAAAGCAAATAGTGCTGTAATTGAACGGAAGTACCAGGTGTTCCACCAGGGTGGATTTATTCGAAAATCCACTTTGATAGGTGTTTTAAACCAGTTTAAATTATCTGTTGAATATTCGGATTCAAAAATATATTGCCCTGGAGCTAACGAGTTAAAGGCAAAGGTCCAATTACCCGATCTCGTCCACGGGTCGTTGGGCGTCAAGCGAAAGCGGGTTAAGATATTCTGATTGTTGAAGCTTAAGAACCCTAATTTGATTTGAATATTATTTTCTTGCCAGTTGAAGTTCAGAGTATGTTGTAATTCTATGAGTGTATTATTCATTTTTATTTCTTTGATATACCCAATAGGCTGCTGGTTTATGTACTGGATTTTATCCAGGGGTAATTGGGTATACCCTTCATCACCAAATACCCAGACTTTGCCATTAAGGGCTGTCATAAAATTCACTTTGTCACTTACTAGTCCACTGTGCTTGGTTATAAAATTGAAATCAGGGTTGCCCGAAAGGAGCGACTCTATCCTGGCAACAGCAATGCCATTCTCAGTCCCCAACCAAATAGTAGAATCTGCATTTAGAGTACAGTAAATATTATTGGCAATAAACCCGCCAGTGCTACTGAACCACTTAACTTTTTCACTCTCCTTTAGTAAAAGGGCAAATCCATTTCCAATAGTTGAGACCAGAAGCACAGAGTCGGCTAATGGGGTAACACCAGAAACTTTAATGTCAGTGAACTCCTTTAGTTCCTTTACAAAAGAAAAGGTTGAATCATAAAGGAATAGACCATTTTTACCTCCCAGGTATATTTCATTCCCGGAAACAAGAATGTTTCTGAATTGGGTATTTAATTTTTTATAGAATACCAGATCTCCACCCCAATTGAATTTGTACGCGCCACGAGTATTAACAGCGTATAGATGACCTGGGGTGGCGGAGAAATCAACAAAATTGGCTAGTACTGTTTTTTTGAGAAGTTTGCCCTGAACGTCCAATACAAAAGTCTCATTATTCGTTGAGGCCCATATAGATCCTGATTTACCGATGTAGGCTGAGATAATGGGATTTTTTAATTCTCTTTCCCAAAGAGTCTGCCCAGTGTTGCTGCGCGCTCTAAGCTTTCCGGAGTAATCTGTTATAATTAATGTACCTAATGTTGAATTAACCGAACTAATTTTTGAATCAGTAATATAATTGAACTTGTTCACGGAAAAATTCGGGAAATAAAAAACCCCTTTTTCGAGCGTTGTTATCCAAAATCCCTTTTCATTGTCTTGTAAAACTTTGGTTACTGATTTTCCTTCTAAGGCCTTAATACCAGTGATTCTTTTGAAGCTAGGGTCCTCAATTCTTTGAAGACCTCCATTTAGAAATCCAATCCATAGTTTGTTCCCCGTATCAAGGGATAGACTTATTATCGGGTTTGATGATTTAAATACTTTTCTTAACTCATTGTTATTATGGTATTCAAAAAGTTCATTATTAATTGAAAAGTATATGTTATCCGACCATCGAATTGAACAAAGTAGTGATATGGATTGTACAGAGTCAGATAAGTGCAAATCAAAATTTTGATCTAAAATCTTAGCGCTAGTAATGCGATGGGTCGGGCCGCTATAGGCCAGTAGATCTTTTTCTTTGTTCAATTGAAAGTAATCGATTGAATACGGAGAGACTATTTTAGTTGTATGATTTCCTTGTTTATCGATCCGGGTAATTTGATCTCCTGCTGTAAACCAAAGATGATCTAATGAATCATAATAAAGATCAGATAATAGGGCTTTGTTAGCGAGTTTTACAATAGTATCATTGTGTGTGTATCTCTGAACCTTACCATTGAAGTAGGAAGAAAGTTTACCGGTAAAAGTTCTGAACCAGATTCTCCCAACGGCATCTTCATGTAGACCAAAGACCACAGGGTCACTTAGTCCGTGTTGTGAGTTGAATATCTCAAAATCACCGCCATCGAACCTAACAACTCCATTATCAGTAGCAAACCATATAAATCCCTTTTTATCTTGAATAACCTGGTAAACTTCTGGACTAGGTAATCCTTCGGCCACAGAGAAATTCAAAAAGGAATTTTCTTGACAGAAAACGGAAAAATGCAAAAGAAAAATTAAGCTTAAGAGAAGGTTATTTCGAAAGCAGGGCTTCACAAATTAAAAGTCATTAGTAAATGTCAAATCATGGTGAACTAATGTAAAGCTCTTTTCTAATTTATCCTAACAATTAATGGGATCAAGGTAAGTGATAAGCTAGAACTTCTTCTTAATAAATAGATTTAAACCCTTTTTAAATAGGTCGTTAGCCTCTGGTGATGATTTTGTGATTAAGATTAGACCTCCAAAGATGAAAGTGATTAAGCTTGATCTGACAATAATATCAAGAATGGTATTTTCAAATTTGAATAGAACAGTGTTAGAAAGTAACGTAATGAAAGCAATAGCAAGAACTTTTCCCGTGGCAACGGTAAAGGGTTGAATGTCAAATTTTAAATAAATGAAAATATATTTAGTAATATTAAATGCAACCAGCGCAAACGCAGCACCCCATGCTGCTCCATCAATCCCGTAGCGTGGAATTAACAAATTATTTGAAACAATAATTAAAGCGGCTAAAATTAAAATCAGCAGGATGTTGAACTTGTAGTACTTTGATAATACAATAATCTCACTGCTGGGCCCAAAGAGCATATCCACAAGTTTGCCTCCGCCAACAATTATTACAACCCACTTACCAATGCCATAGTGTTCCCCGTTAGGCATCAGTGCAAAAAGATTATCAAGGTTAATCCATACCCCAATCAACAAGAGAGATCCTATGATGAACTGATTAATTGAGGTTTTACGATATAAGTTAGCCACTTCTTTCAAATCTCCTTTTTCAAAGGATCTCGAAATCAATGGCATCGCAAGTTGACTTAGTGCTCGCTTTGGTATTTCTATTACCGTGGCCATGTAAAATGCGGTGGTATAAATAGCATTTGCGCTTAGCCCCAATAATGCCGATACCATCATGCTATCTATCTTTCCGATAAGAATTAGACCAGCCATACCTGCAAAACTCAGTAGGCTGTACTTAAACAATTCTGGAAATTTGGTTTGGTCGAGTGCGGTGAAGTTGGTTTGTAATGAGATTTCGCCTTGCTTCCATAAGTAGAAAAGTAAAATTAAAAGCCAAAGCAAATAACCGAGTACAGAGCAGATAATAAACTGATTAAAGGTGATGAATCCACCGAAATAGAATAAAACCAACACGGAAAGGAAAAGGCGAGCCATTACCTCGCGCAGCAGATTGGGCACAACGGTTTTTAAAAGGGATCGCGAAAAAGCTTCCAGCACGGCAATCATTACGAGTACGAGCGTAAGCCAAAGTACCAGAGATGCATACTGAATAATCTCTTTTGCGTTGTCCTGAAAGTAGGATAACAGAGGAGTTTCAAAAATCTTGAATAAAAGAAAGAAGATGGCAAACCCTGCCAGCGCCATCAGGGCCATGAGGGTTATAAATGTGTGTGATGTTCTTTGATCTTTTACCAGTTGTGGGTAGAACCGAAAGATGCTTTGTGTTAAGCCAAATTGTGCAAACGGAGTGAACAGGATGGCCGCGTCCTGAATGGTTCGAAAAAGGCCTACTTGTTCCAGCGAGAGAAATTTAGGATATAAGTATAGTAAATTAATATAGCCAATCGCCACGCCCAGGTAGGAGATAAGTGTTGAGTAAATGCTTTGGCGAATGACTATGCCCATGCTTTTATATAGTAAACTTTTCTATCAAGTAAACTTTTGCAGGATGAACAAAAAAACAATCTCTAACCCCATTGTCTTTTTGCCGGATCAACGTATTCACTCTTGTAAGTTTTCCGTTTTCATGATTAAAAAATAAGTAGCCATGCCCTTTCATAATTGCTTCCAGTTTGCCTTCGATCTTATTAAAAAGTGTTTCGCAAATAATTATAGGACGAAATTTAGTAATACTTTCTTCTGCTCCCTCCAGTATAAAATATTCTGTTCCTTCGGTGTCAATTTTTATAAGGTCGACATGAGTAATTGAGTTTTTTGAAATGAATTGATCTAGAGTTTCAGTTTTTACTGAGTAAGCCATTTTAGATGAATCTTCATTTAAACTCCCTACACCGCCAAGATTATGTAATAAATAAGTGTATTTTTTATTTTTAACTTCGAAGAACATAACTTCTCCTGATTGAGAGGACAGTGCTATTGGTTGAACTGAAATTTGCTTTTGGAAATTATTAATGAAAACATTTTTGGTTAGGTAATGCAATGGACCTTGGGCAGGTTCAAAAGAGTATATCGTGCTAACCGGGTTTACTGCGGCTGCCATTAAAGAATAGTAACCGGTATTTGCTCCTATATCAATAAAACTATCGCACTTTGAGATCAGTTCTTTAAATATAGGTGTGTATTCAAATGAATTTGGCCCCCGCCAATAAAGGAGTTTGGTTACGTAACTGGTTTGGTTGGTCGCCATTTTGAAACGCACCTTGTCATTAACGTTTAATTGAATACTTCCTGATGGGGGAAGTTGGAATGATGTAATTGGGGACAAGAGTTTATTTATCCATAATAGAATGGGATTGATAGCGGGATGATAAAATACCTTATAAAGAAATTGCAATGCGTTTTAGGGTTTAAACCAAATTGTTGTATCAAACAAACCGGTAGTCGTAGTAACACTCTGCCAGGATTCAAGAACCTTAAACACTGGTTTGTAACGAGCCCGGTCTGAGTTATCCAAAACAAATATTCCCTTGGATTTTAATTTTGGAATGGCATTTAGACAACATTCTACCCGGGCCCGGCCATCAACCATAATAAAATCAAAATGATTTTCCGGATACTCTTTTACAAAAGAAAAATAGTCATGGTATTCTGTGCGAATCTGAAAGTCCTTTTCTGTTAACTTGAAATCTTCGTAGAATGTATAATCCCGTTTTGGACTATCCTTCGACATCGGAATAAATCGATAGTCTACATTAGTTAAATTAAGTTTTAACAGGTTGGCCTTTACAATATTGTACCAATCAGGATTGTGTTCTATGCTTATCAGGTGGTAAAGATGTTTTGCGAAGAAGATGGTACTGTTACCACTCCCATATTCAAAACCAATCATTTCTTTTGTAAGAATATTTTCAAATGTTTTGATTGATGCCTGGCTTGTCCACGGGACTTGCGGATTCCTCCACTTGAAAAATTTATAATTGGCTTTTAATAAAGGACGGGCAATTCGATATAAAAGATAATCGAATGAGAATGATTTAGGAGCAATCAGGTTTTTCTTAGGAAATTGAGGAGACTTGGAGATGGTTAAAGCAATATCGTAGGCTGACTGCATGTTTTTCAAATAGTAGTATATAAATTAATTAGTGCGCGCTGGGTTGTTTCCCAATTCAGTTCACCTTTAAGTGTAGCGTTAGTTCCATTACTTGCTAATTGACCCCTTAGATTTTCTTCTCTGTAAAGAATATTCACTTTCTCAGCAAAATCTTTTGCATTACCGGCTTCAAATACTAATCCCGATTTATAAGCTTCTACAATTCTTTTTAACGGAGCGCATGAACTTACTAACAAAGGTCTTCCTGACATCATGCCCTGAAAGAGTTTATGAGGCACTGTATTGTCGGTATGTCCGTTGGATTGATGTGGAATAATATTAACATCAGTCGCGGACATATAAGAATAGAATTTGGAAAAAGGCTGATAGCCAAAGAAGTGCACATTTTGAAGATTAAGTTCTTTTACTAACTGCTTTAGGCTGTTCATCACAGAAGGACTTCCAAATCCCACAATGGCAAGTTGAATATTTTGATTTTCTCTCAAGTACTGCATCCCACGGATTGCTGTATCTACCCCTCGATGCGGACCAATTCCTCCTGAATAAGTTAAAATAAATTTTCCCCTTAATGAATCATACACATTTTCATTAAAGGGTTGATTGATGAAGCCTTTATCCTCAGTATTAGTAATAACCTGGATTTTATCGGGAGTGATGTGATGCTCTGCAATTACCCGATCCTTCATCTCTTCAACCACTGCAATTACACGGTCACATTCCTGACAAGCTTTCCGTTCATACTTCGCCCAGTGAGCAGGGTTCATGAACAGTGCATTCTTTAATCGTACAATAGGGTTCTTTTTCCATTTAAACCAGGTGCGCAATGCTTCCGGATAGTTCTCGTGCATGTCGAGAACTACTTTCAGGTTGAGTTGCTTTTTTAAGCTTAATGCTGTTCCCGCCAGAGGTAAGTCATTTACATGAACTATGCTTATCTTTTCTAATCTGATTATTTTTCTAATTGCATTTTTGAATTTTGGATGAACGAAACTCAGCGACATGATTACATCCCAGAACGCAAGCTGATAGTTGTTCTTTCCGGCATCAATCCGATGAACTTTGATTCCATCAAATTGTTCTTCTGCAGATTGTCCGGTTTTTCTTAAACAAAGGAGATGAATATCAAAACCAGCCGCAATTAATGCATCTGATTCCTTTTTTACCCTGATATCAGCTGGGTAAGGGGCATTCAAAAGCATTAAAATCTTCTTTTGCACGGTTAAATTTTACTTTCTCGCAAAGAAAGGGAATTTTGCAGCCAGAAATATACTGTAAATGAAAATTACCCTGATTGCTGGTGCCCGGCCTAACTTCATGAAAATTGCCCCGATAATACGGGCAATTGAAAACGCACAACAGTCAGGTAAGTTAATTCAGTATCGTCTTGTTCATACAGGTCAGCACTACGATGATAAACTAAGTAAGATTTTTTTTGAACAACTCGAAATTCCTGAGCCTCATGTGAATCTGGGAGCTGGGTCGGGTACCCAGGCAGAGCAGACAGCCCGGATTATGATTGAGTTCGAGAAAGATCTGATCGCTAATCCAACTGATTTAGTTATCGTGGTAGGGGATGTTACTTCAACCATGGCTTGCACAATTGTGGCAAAAAAACTGACTACTAAAGTAGCCCATGTGGAAGGGGGTATTCGTTCATTTGATATGACAATGCCAGAAGAAATTAATCGCATAGTTACGGATTCATTGGCAGACTATTTTTTTACAACTTCTGAAGTCGCCAATCTGAATTTGAAAAAAAGTGGAGTTAAGGATGATCAGATTTTCTTTGTGGGTAATACCATGATTGATACATTACTAACTCAACTACCTAAGACGAAAAAGCCGGAGAAGTGGGGCGAATGGAACGTGAAGGCAAAGGAGTACATCGTATTAACTCTTCACAGACCTTCCAATGTAGATGATACAGATAAATTTGCTAATTGGATGAAGGTAATTGATTCAGTTGGACTACCCATTATTTTTCCGGTCCATCCGCGCACGCAAAAGAACTTTTCGAAATTGGTCAATAAGCCAGCCAACATTATAGCGTGTGATCCTCTCAGCTACCTTGAATTTATTTACCTGATCAAGGAATCAAAGGCTGTGATTACTGACTCGGGCGGGGTTCAGGAAGAGACCACCGTCCTAGGTGTACCTTGTCTTACATTGAGAAACAATACCGAGCGACCTGAGACTGTTACAGCCGGCACAAATGAAATGATCGGAGATAATTTTGTGGCATTGAGCGAGGCATTGAAAAAACTTAACGCAGGAACCTGGAAAGAAGGAGGGATTCCGGAGTTGTGGGATGGCAGGACAGCCGAACGAATCGTAAACACATTATTACAGCTTGGCTGATTTTATTCTTCCCGGATTATCTTTCAGGAAACCTTCCCACGATTTGCTTTTACTTTTAGTTACGCCATTCTGATAATGATGACATACTGCTACCGCCAATGCATCAGAAGCATCCAGTAGTTTGGGCATTTCTTTGATGTTAAATATTTGCATCAGCATTTTAGCCACTTGTTCTTTGGATGCATTTCCATTTCCGGTCACAGACTGCTTTACTTTTTTGGGGGCATATTCGGTAATTGGTACTTCTCTATAAAGTGCGGCAGACATGGCTACCCCCTGGGCCCGGCCAAGTTTCAACATGGATTGTACGTTCTTGCCAAAGAATGGCGCCTCCAGAGCTACTTCATCGGGCTTAAATTCATCAACCAGCGTAAGTACCCGGTCGAAAATCTTTTTCAGTTTCAACTCATGCGCTCCATATTTTCCCATTTGAATCACGCCAAACTGGAGTAATTTTACTTGACTTAACTGCACCAGAATAACCGCGTAGCCCATTATATTCGTACCCGGGTCCAGCCCGAGAATAATCTTTTCAATAACAGGTTTTTTCTCAACTTTACTCACAGCTCAAACTTACAGAGAAACAGGCAATGCTGATTTATCTGCTCACAATCTTTAGTGTTTATTTTATTTTTTTGATTTTGTTGATTCTGGGTTGGCAAGAGGCAACTTCGAATTATGCAAAAGGCACGCAGAAGGATGAAATGGTTTCTGTGGTCGTGGCCGTAAGAAATGAAGAGACAACTCTTCCTGATTTAATCAACACACTTGCCCGGCAGTCTTACCCACATGAAAAGATCGAGATCATTCTGGTAGATGATCACTCTACCGACCAGTCTTTGGCAGTAATTGCAAAGCTGCAACACAAGTATCCCTTGTTAGCAATCACTACTACAATTTGTTCGGGTACGGGTAAGAAAAGAGCGTTGACCGATGGAATCGGGATGGCCACCGGAGAAATAATTCTGACTACAGACGCAGATTGTCTTTTACCACCTAATTGGATACAAGGGATGTTAAAATCATTCAGATCGAATACGAACATGGTGGTAGGCATGGTGAAGATTAAGTCAGATGACACATTCTTACACTCACTTCAGTTTTTAGAGTTTGCAAGTATTATGGGAGCAGGAATTTCATTTCTCGGCTGGCGGTTTCCCATTATGTGTAATGGGGCCAGTTTAGCTTTTCGCAAGAATGCTTTTGAGGATGTAGGGGGCTACACCGGTAACTTTCATATATCATCCGGTGATGATGAGTTTTTGATGCGCAAGATTGAAAAAAAATATCCCGGCACCATTGAGGTTATTTCTGAGCCGGATTGTGTTGTCAGGACTCACCCGATGAAAACGTTATCGGAGTTTTTTCAACAAAGAGTCCGATGGGCTGGAAAATGGAAAGCTAATGACTCGTTCCTAGCCAGGTTGATAGCTTTGTTCATTTTGACTGCTCAAATTAGCTGGTTAATCATGTTGATCTCGTTGGTGATTTCATTTAAGACTGAGCTAGCTATGATCATAATTATTAAACTGATGCTTGAAGGTCTTTTTCTATGGCGCATTTGTAAGCATCTCCACGAAGAGTTACCAAAAAGAGCATTTCTTGTCTTACAAGTCCTTTATCCTGTCTACGTTATTTGTATAGGCACGCTTTCTCAATTTAAAAAGTATAGCTGGAAAGACAGGGAAGCCTCCTTTTCGCGTTAAGAGATTGTTAATAAGAGTTGGGTTGTGCTTTTATTGTTAAATTTACCCTGCTTAGACTATGAACGAAGTAGAATTAAAAAAACAGGTTGAAAGGAAAGAACTGGAGCTCAATGCCTTATTGGAGATCACTCAATCGATCAACAATAATGTCCCGGAAGAATCTTTATATAAGATTTTCAATTTCACGCTTCGATCTAACCTGAATATTAAGAAACTGGCTCTTTTCGTGCTGGATGAAATCTGGAATTGCAAGGTGAATTTTGGCACGAAGAACAATTTTCAAAAACTAAAACTTGACGATCGATTCAAACTCATTAAAAACATCCATCGGATGGAGGAGTTTGATGAATGTGAATTCCATGAGTTTGATATGGTAATCCCGGTAGCGCATAAATCGGATACCCTGGCTCTGATTTTTGTCGGGGGGTTAAATAATAATAACAATCATGATCGTGACGAGAGCATCAAGTTTATACAAGCCCTTAGCAACATTATTATTGTTGCTATTGAGAATAAAAAGTTAGCACGCAAGCAATTGGAGCAGGAAGCGTTTAGAAAAGAATTGGAAATTGCCAGCGATGTGCAGCAATTCCTATTTCCAGAACGCTTACCCTATACGGAACGCGTTAAAATGGAAGCCAGTTATTTGCCTCATGACTTGGTAGGGGGCGACTACTATGATTATATTCCTATCAACAAAAATCAATTTCTGATTTGTGTAGCGGATGTAAGTGGTAAGGGAATTCCGGCTGCGTTGATGATGTCTAACTTTCAGGCCTCGTTGCGAACCTTGTTACGGCAAACACCTAATCTTAAAGAGATTGTAGAGGCGCTCAATTATCAGGTAATGGAAAACACAAAAGGTGAAAAGTTTATCACGTTTTTTGGAGCCATTTATGATTTGAGTTTGAAGACCATGGTGTATGTGAATGCCGGTCATAATGCTCCCATTCTCATGGATAAGAAAAATGGAACGCGATTGCTCGAGGAGGGATCTACAGTGTTGGGAGCCATGAATCCATTGCCTTTTATGAATGAAGGATTTGTGACTGACCTCGATGACTTTACTCTATTTGCCTATACGGATGGACTTACCGAGACAGTCAATGAGGATGGAGAAGAGTTTGGTCTTAAATCATTGCTTGACTATTTCGAGAAGAACCAAACCAAGGATATCAAAACAATTCATCAGGATATTATTGTTGCACTGGATGGCTTCAAAGGCCGCAATGGGTATCGTGATGACATAACCATGCTCACATGCCGGGTTGAATAAAGTGTTTGAAATTTTGAATTTCAAAATTTAATGATCCCATTCCGAACTCCCTTTTTTCTGCCCTGGTTATTTCCAGATTTAGTTTGGAGGATCCCAACCAAAGAAAAAAAAATCTTTCTCACCTTTGATGATGGACCTGTGCCTGGCCCTACCGAGTTTGTTTTAACAACTCTCAAAAAATTTGATGCCCGAGCCACCTTTTTTTGCATTGGCGATAATGTAAGGAAATATCCAAATGTATTTACACAAATTGCAGAAGCTGGGCATTCCATTGGCAACCATACATTCAACCATCTTAAAGGGTGGAACTTTTCAACCAAGGATTATCTTGCTAATGTGGAATCATGCACTAGTCAAATAGCATTAGGGTATAATTCAAAGTCACCTGTCAACAGTCAACAGTGGACAGTTGACGGTCAGCTTTTCCGGCCACCGTATGGGCGAATCACACGAAATCAAATCAGATTATTGAAGGAAAGCTATAAGATTATCATGTGGGATGTTCTTACATGCGATTATTCCCAATCTGTATCGCCTGTACGCTGTTTTAAGGGATCTCTTGAGGCAACCCGCCCCGGTTCAATCGTAGTATTTCATGACAGCTTGAAAGCTGAACGCAATCTAACATACGTACTCCCTCGGTACCTCGAATATTTTTCTAAGCAAGGGTTTGTTTTTTCCGCACTTTGATGGCTGTGTCAGGTTCTGATACCTTTGCACAATGCCTGAAATCAGGAAGCATATTTTAGTAGCCGTACTTGACTGGGGATTGGGCCATGCTACGCGCTCTATTCCGGTTATCCAATGCTTACTAATTCGTGATCGTAAAGTTTCCATTGCAGGTAATGGTCAAC
>ERZ795061.3038-NODE-3038-length-14909-cov-10.008281_pt1 | contig 14909 bp, 20 predicted proteins | sample MGYA00375145_ERZ795061 | MGnify/ENA primary metagenome ERZ795061 (study PRJEB30190, sample SAMN05720144) | anaerobic digester metagenome | isolation source: active sludge of municipal wastewater-treating anaerobic digesters | place: USA | collected 2014-12-22 ... | reverse complement strand
ACTGCATAAGGTAAAAACTTAAAAACAATGTTATCTTCTTTAAACGCAGTTGTAGTTTCAAGTCGAGCAATTAAATCATCAGCATCTAAAAATAGTGTTTGCCAATCATCATCAGATAAATTGTTCGACAATATAGTAACATCTAAGTTAGGATATACTGAATAATAATCCCTAAAGGTGTTGCTTATGGAAGCACCAACATAGTATGTATCGTCAGTTAAATCAGTAAGTTTAAATAGTGCAGTTTGACCCATTGATATAATAGCTGCCTTTAAAGTTGGAAGATCTTTGATAGAAGAAAGTGTTGCAGTCCATGCGCTGTATCTCTCTGCAGCATCACTGAAATCGGCTGGTTCTGCGGGATCTGGAAAGTCTCCCGAACCTGCAGTAGTTGCTAAAGTTACACTTTGGACAGATTTAGGTACAACAAAGATAACGTAGCGTGCGTTATTATAGTGTCTATTACCCGGTTCAGGATCATTATAATTATAAAGTGCGGGATCAGATCTAAACACAGGCGTAGGTTCCGAAGATAATCCATTGTATTTAAACCAAGCACTACGATAGATTGTTGGAGTTAGATTTTCGTTATCGGTGTTTAATTCTAATAGATTAGCACGAGCAGTTGAAGTAATGTCAAACCGATAAGCCCAATGACATGCGGATTCATCAGATCCATTAAGATCATGAACCGCCGGATTCAAATCAAAGTGTGGAAATATTAAATAGTTGCGATTAGGATAAATGTAATTAGTATGATAAGTCTCGTTTGTAACATCTTTAGTAAACAAAAAAGAGTTTAATTTGCTGATAGTACCATCCGGACGATTAGCTACAGTATAAACATTTTGCATGGTTGCCGGTAGTAAGTCATGCTCATTAGCAATGTTACGTTCATTGGAATCATAGGTCGGGTGTTGGTGTAAATCTAGTGCTTCGAAAATCATGGTATTCCTTGGGAAGGTCTTCTCGGCGATGGTTGAAGCATCCCGGCGGTAATATATTTGTAGCCAGAATTGTAATTCATTATTATAGTTAACACGTACTAAGCGTTTGTTGACTTGGTTTAAATCATAAGCCGACTCTAATTGTAAGTCTACTAGTGTTAGTTTTTGTTTAATCGTCGTTAGTAATTCTGCATAGATAGGAGCATAATCTAAACGAATTAAATCAACTTGGTAGGCGATGGGCTGACCAGTTGAAAGTTCTAGTTTCATAATTCCGCCAGTTTCATATACTTCGGACCAGGTATTATATGACTCGTCACACTCATGCGAAAATATATGCCAAACATCGTCGATGCCATAGGAAGGTGGTAGAGCAGAATCGGTACAATCCCACTTTATAGCCGCTGCGTTATAATCTTCCGGTGATTTTTCTATTAAAGTATAGGTATCATCATAATTAAATGGTACGTTTGCATATGCTGCAGCCACAAGTGCATCATAATCACCCTTAACCGTATTCGACTCTCTAATTAAAAATTCAATCACATTGTCCCAATTGTAACCACCGATATCTCGAGTGTACGGAATGCGCTTGTTATCTAGATTATAGATAGATATATCGGCGATATATCCTTTATGTGTAGAGAAGTCATAGAGGATATGCTCTTGAATCCGTTCATCTTTATATACAATTGTTTGATTACTTAAACTAATGTCGTGATAATGAAGTGTAGAATCCATATTAGTCGTAATATAGCAAAGAGTGGTTGTGAGAAAACCATCACGCGGTTTAACTGATTGATTAGTATCCGAGATATCAAAGTTAACTAGGTGTCGAAAGTAGCCTTCTTGTAGTGGATCACTAGTAGCAAGCAGACCAAGAAAACGCGTATTGTCAAAATACGATTTTTCAGTATATCCTTGGACCGCTTTTCTAGCCATTGTAACCCCACACTGGTGCATTACCCTCTAAAACATAGGTGCCAGATGATCTAGCATACCAGTTCGAACTCCAACCATCAGGTACATTGCTTTGTAAAAGACGGCACCTAATTACCATCCCTGTTTGTTCGGATGTATATATCTTACCGGACACAACTGGGAACGCTGCAATAGATATCACCACAACATTGGCTGGAATTAATATATTGAGCAGATTGGGTGTATTAGCAAATGCCAAACGTTCGATCGTAATTCCACCATATGAGGTACTGAGAGCCGTTTCTTGGAAAACAATTGACGTACCGCGGAAGCTATCAAAAGCATTGGCTTGTATCTTTGTTAGATACGCCGGGAGTACAATCGTCTCAAGGTTATCAGTCACAATATCAGTAATAATCCCAGTGATTGGAGCAGGTGCTGTTTTAGTACAGAAGTGAGATTTAATCTCCCGAACTAGAATGTTGTTGATGTAATTAGGAATTTCTAGATAGGAGATGCTATTAGCAAACTCTTTTTTAAGTGAAACAACACCAGTATTGGTGCAGGCCATGGTACTGGTCTCCTTCCATTTAGCATAGAGATGGAGGTCTGAACGCATGGCAATTTGTGTACCCGGAGTATAAGCATCATCGGCTGCTACTCGTTGACGATCAGTCATCCAACCCTGGAACTCATAAGCAACAGCGCCATTGAAGGATAATAATTTGATGTTCCAACCTTGAATCTCGGCCTTTTCATCATATGCATAGGCCCTATTATCTTCAAGGAAGTGAGAAGAAGTATGGGTGCTAAGCACGATGGAATCATTATTAATATGATAATAGATTCTAAACTTAAAGGTTGGTAAATTATCAACAAGGTTTCTAGCCACAGTGGCGAGAGCTGTTGATTCTTCAAAGAATACTCCTTGATCACTCGGTTGTCGGAAGGCTGTTGGTACCCGATTGAATTCCTTTTGGAACATAGTAAAAAGACCATCCTCAAATTCAGACATATACTTCTTATAAATTGTTGTAAACTCCTCGTCTCGTGCTAGTACTTCCATGGCAATATATGGGATAACAATGCTATGGATATATTCATCTGAGAAGATTTCGGTCTGGACACCACTAGCATTAACGGTGTAGCCATTATGCGGGGCTACCATTACTGAAGACATATTAGGATATCGTGCTCCGAGATAAGCATTGATTTTAGCAATGGCTTTATCGGCATCATACTTAATATCATTCCAAGTTAAATTATATCGTAGTGTCAGTTGATTTAATCGGTCGACAAGTTCTTGTTGTGTAATCATACAATTCTCCTAGTGAAGAGTAAGAGCGGCGTTTTTATATTCTCGGGCCGGATTTATACATTATATCAGTCAGGTGTTAGAAGCACATCGTTTACGAATCGACAAATCGCCTCAATTATCATACGTCGAGACCTTATTGATAGTCGAGACCGGAGTCTCATCACACCGCCCTACACTCTTCGTGTTTATTATATCATTATTACAACACAAAAATAAACACAACAAAATAAAAAACGCACAAATGTCGTGCGTTTATTTATTTACTTGCGTTTGGTGGCGGCTTCCATTAGTAGTTGCTCCATCGAAATGCCACCAGTTGCATTAGCGGAAGCTTGTGGTTTGGCTTGGGCAGGATTAGAAGCCGGAACTTTGGTTGCTCGTTTAGCTTCTTCATCCCAGGTAGCCCTAGCCTTAGCAACCGCTGCATCAGTCTGTTCTTTAACTAGTTTATCCCAGTAGATATTACGATATAAATCTTTGAGGTCACCACCTTGGGCAAGCCAACGATAAGGATTTTTTTGTAAGGCCATCGCATCCTTAAAGAAGTTATTGATATCGACACCTTTGAGGTTCATGTCCTGTTGCATATTGGTTAATGCGCGGTCCATTGATACTTGAAGTTTCTGCTTTTCAAGTTCAATTTTTTCTTTTTCGATTCGTTCAATCTCGGCTTGGACTTCGGGGGCGATCCCCTTCTTGTCAGCCGTGGCTTTGATATCAGCATCTTCCATTGCCTTAGCAAGGGCATCATAATCAACCTTACCGTCCTCAGTTTTGAAATCTTTCAACTTCAAATCATAGTCTCCATCAGTAAACTTATTAATGACGGCTTCGATCTTCTCTCTGGAAGCACGCTCAGTGTTGTACTTGTCACGCACTTCTTTCATAGGATTGGGTTTTTCGGCTGGTTTCTTGGCATCCGGGTTTGGTCTATCTTCAACGATAGGGTCTTCAACCACCGGCTCTTTTTTAGGGTCTTCAACCACTGGTTCTTTGTTAGGGTCTTCAACCACCGGCTCTTTTTTAGGGTCTTCAACCACTGGATCCGGTTCAACCGTACCTCCCGCAGCTTGCGTTAGCATCTGTTCTAAACTAAGTTTGTTGTTGTTTTCTTCCATAATTATTTATCTCCTTGATATTTATTTAATAATTCAGTATAGACTTTGAGGCGAACAGCAGCGAGCTGTACCTGACGGCGCAAATATTTAATGGTTTCATCTTGTGAAACAAATACGCGTAAGTTATTAACAGCTCGAAATATTTTTTCAATATCATCATCGTAGACTTCGATATCAGCAGATGGCATCTTAGGTGGGGGTGTGATATGGATATCTGGTACCTTTTTGCCACGAGCCAACTTCGAAACATACGATGGCGAGACTTGATATTTCTCCGCAATCACACGATGAAGCATTCCGATACCAAGGTCGGCTAGGATTTGCATATCGATTTCAGCACTAATTCGGCGTGGCATACGCAGCACCTCCTTTCGTTTCAGCCAAGTAAAGTAACAGAATTGAATGACGGCTGATTAAATTGCCAATCAATTGTTTATTCATGAAGTCATTGCTGTAGTCAATGGCTAGAGGAACCTGGATAACTAGGGGGGCTAGTTTAGAAATAGCATTAATGATAATCCAAAGTGGTTGTTGTTCAATGGAGGCTACTACAGTCACTGTAGTTAAGACAGCAAATAGAAATGTCACTACTAAACTAATTATTATCTTATTGGAAGCATCACTGGATATTCGCTTGGCGTCGGTTTTGATTAATGAATAACTATCAATCGTTTTACCAATTCCATTCTCGCCATTATAGACAAACATCGGATAGATATGGCGGAAGTATTTAACACGACCGCGGACAACATACTCCTTGATGTAGGTATCATCAAGCAAGGAAAGTAATTTTTCCTTTTTACTAAGATAATATCGTTCACGAAACTTCAAGGGTCCTAAATCCTTTAGAATATCTTTAGGATTATAGGTAATCAAAGCTGCGTCTTCTCGTCTAACTCCACTGAATTGTCGAACCTCATCAAAGTACGGTTTAAGCTTGCGCTTGACCTTATAAGGAGTATGGCGCTCTAACTTATCAATCTTATATTTAACGTTGGCTTTATGTTGTTGAATCTTGCGTCTTGTATTAAAGTTATTCTCCATCCATGGTTCAAAGGTAACTGGATCAAGACACTTATCAACCGCATCTGTCATTTTGTTATCAAGCTCAACATACTTTTTATATTTTTCTCGCATGATAGTAATCAAATAATTGAATATACTATAGAACAAAATGAGTGCCGAACCTAACGAGGTGACCGTGGATATGTACCAAAACGGATGCTCATAGAAAAATTTGGTATACATCCTAACCTCAAATGTATCTGGCACAGTAACCAGCATCCACTCGTCCTCGGTTAATTCTGGGTGGGCCCGGATGTATTGTGCTTTGTATATTAAGATGTTTTGTTTCGAAGCCCACGTTAGTCGGATATGTTCATCCGAATCCTGGGCAGTTTGGAACTCACCATAAGTAGTCTCTACCGTTCCAGCAGTATAATGGGCATCACCTTCGATGATGGGTAGCATCGAGTTAAGACCAAGGATAAGTACCCCCGATAATGCTAGAAAAATAACACTACGCGTTCGTTTATTGGTAATAATCTCCGTAGCTTTGGTAACTGCTTGTTCGGTTTTAGTTAATTGTTCGTCTGCTGGCATTAGGACACCTTCTCAGTAAACTCGTTATTGAGTGCCTCCATATCGGCATCACGTTCTTCTTCAGATTCGTAGGTGGCTACGATTGGTTCTTTACCATCTTTAAGCCAGACCGACAACGCAAAGAACTCAGGAGTTTGCAAAGTTTGTGGGATCTTCATTTCCCCATATGCTACAACTGATTCGGCACGAATCGTTACATCTTTAAGTTTAATAAATTTCATATTGTTTATCCTATTCCGGGGTCAAAGCCACCATCATCATCGTAGTCAAACGTATCAAACAGGTCTGTATTATCGTAATCATCATCAGGTTCAACGCTTAATTCATCTTCGAGCACGTCGTGATAAGAAGTAAGTCCTGTTTCTGGATCATATTTGGGCGTATAAGCTAATGGACATTCATAGTACATTAACTCGCCACAACGGGCACAGGCAAATTCACGCACCTCAATCTCATCATCGTGCCTTGGGACGGCCGGTGTTGTGGTACGAATGAATATATTGTGCCCACATTTCTTACAGCGGATGTTTGTCTCCATCATTATCTCCTTGTTGTGCAACATCTACCATTGACTTGATAAGATCAACAACTTTTTGCACTTCTTCTTGATGAGCCTTAGCTTCTTCAGGCGTTTGCTCCGTGGTTAAGTGTTGTTGATATTCAATTGACTCTTCAATGTATTTAACATCGGGGAATAATCCCATTAAGATACCATTCATAACATCAGCTAGTTCATGATAGAGTTGCTTCCGGGCGTTGTATAACGCATTATCCTTCTCAACATCCTTAAAGACATAAAGGTGAGCATCTACTTCTTCTTTAACAGCCGGGCGAAGCATCTGTTCATTTCCTAAAAGAATTTGAAGCCCAATAGCGAAGCCATTAATGAGACCATTAACGTGTTTGCCCATGACTTCACGGTTACCTTCTTCTAAATTTGGCGTAAATGACACCTTAACTTTGTTGGTGTCTTCATTAACTGTAATCACAATTCGTCTTGTGTGCGTACCTTTTTTCATTGATATCCTCCTTCTATATTACATTATACTATAAGATAAATAAAAACACAAGACATGTTAATCTTGTGTTTTATGTGTTTCTTATTTCTTTTTCTTCTTGCGAGGTTTACATTTAGCCATTATACAAATCCTCTTCCTACCGCTGGGTTCTGTTTCATAGCATTCTTTTCTTCAATTAGAATGGCAATCGCTTGTTGTGCGGCTTCTTCTTCAGAAAGTCCTTGTGATAGGAGCCGCGAGAATATTGACGCGAAGTTAGTTAAGTCGGCCACTAGATTCTCAGCAATCTTATTCTGATCTTCCTTGGCTAATCGTTCAAGCCAGAGCTGTTTTTGTGGGAAGTCGGAGTAACGAATTAGTTCTTCTGGAGTAATGATGGGCTTTTCAAACTGATATTGACCCTGCATTTCATAGAGAGCCTTAGCACTTTCAAACAAATTAGCTTGGTTCATTGGTAACAATGTGGATGCCGCAATTTGATAATCAAACTTAACTGGTTGTGGACGATTGCGCATCTCACCAAAGTTAAGCTTATGTTCTTCAACAACCTTATTAGTGCCGGTGGCTGAAAGTTTCGGAACACTATAAATATGATTACCACCAAACTCAAAATAAAAATCAACAACTAACTTAGTAAGATCTTCACAGAATTCTTCTAACATTGTGATACGCGAGTTATCAGTGAGCATCGTAACTCGAGCTTGGAAAGCTTGAGTGGCTCCCGTTGTTTGCACGGAGTTAGTGTCTCGTCCCTTATAGTAAGGATCAACACCTGTGACTTGGAAAATTGAATTTTCTAAACGTGTTTTAATATTTGTCAGATCGGGAATGGTTGGAATATCTTGGTAATGAATTAGTGTACGAGGATCACCACGGACTTCAAAGGAAGCGCCGGGCGTGTTGCCGTAGTCGGCAAACGAACGCATATTGATACGCCCATCAACATTTACGAATCGCACACGGTTAAGTAAGCGGTAAGGTTGTGTAGCTTCCATCGAGTCCAGGAGGTTAAGGGCAATGACAGTATTTAAAATCTTTGTGAGTTTAGAGTTACCATAAGGATTACCATCAGGACGCTGTGGTGAATAACACACAACAGGGAAGCGGTCAAACGGAATACCTATTCGTTCAAAAATAATCTCAGCTTCATCAATAATAAAGATTTGGTCGAGGTCACCTTCTTCGTTTCTAATAAAACATTCAATTAAAGAAACCGACTTATTATTAGAGCTGGTTATGTTCTCATAACCACCAATCCGATTGATAGCAGTCTTGTCGGTAAAGTGGTTCTTCATCTTGTCTTTATATTTCTTAGCACCTTCAGCAAAATCAGGATTCTTAATTAGGGTGTCGATATTAACTGCGCGTTCTAAGAAGATGGCTTCACCATTCTTGTAGTTATCGACGGATGGATCAAAGTAAATCTCTTGAGGCGAAATGGCTTTCAGCTCAATGTGGTGTTTCCTGCTATTCCAATCAACACGAACGGCTCCAAGATTATATAGTTCCCCGTTTTCACCAACATGGAGGAACTTGTTCTTCATGCCCCACTTGTTCCAGTTATAACTGACGAACGCATTAAGGTCATCAACTAGACGATCGTCATCTTGATGACGTGGTGTTAAGGTGCCAATAAAAGCACCACTATAAATAGAGTTAAGATAACCTTGGACAACATATTCGAAGTAGTTCCAGTCGGGCGAAATAGAATAATCTTTAAGATATTCACTAAAGATTGACCAGAATTCACCACGATAAAGTGAACGAATGACACGCCACTCCATTAAAGTATTTTGTTTGTAGGCGTTGTACTCGCGAAATTTGGCCATTAAATCTTCTACCTTATAGATATATTGTGACCCTTTGGTGTGTTCTTCGACTGATTTTGGTGTTTTAGTGGCCATAGTAGTTACTCACTTTCCTTTTTATCTTCTAGCTTTTGCTTCTCGCCGGTCATAATTTGTTTCATAGCCAGCTTATAAGCAGTATCAAACCTTGTCATATTAACAGTCATGGCTTTTTCAATAGCTTTCCGGGCTTCTTCGGCTTTACGCTCTTCATCAGCTGTGCGTTGGGACACAGCTTCCGCCTGGTCGGCTTCAGGAGAATCCCCAAAATGTTTAACGTAACCAATATCTTCTGTGGCTACACCAGATGATGTGGGCGTAGGCCCCTTTAATGTTCCTTGATGGACACCACTAACTACTGAAGCATTCGATTTAACGTCCGGGAGTGAATGCTCTAAGTGGTCTGGGAGCATACTCTTCTTCGTCTTCGGTGTCATCCGAATCGGTAACATTTGCCAGATTAAAACCCCGGCTATCAGGCAGAGCAGCAGGACGGTTGCTGTTAATAATACGGCTATTAAAATTAGAAGTGTGTTGTCGATCATGGAATTTGTCCTCGGCCAGTGGATTATACACTTGGCTCTCTTTCTTTATTATATCATTACCAAATTTATCGTGAAATACTTTTGTGCCTGGAGGTAGATAAGCGTTCAAATGAAATTCAGTTAGATTGTGGGGGAGGTCAACAATGGAAAATTCTAGCGCTGTGATACCATGGTCATGACCGTCTTGTGGTTTACCGGTAGGTGCACCAGTCTTATCAAGTTTAAACTTATAGTTAAGCGCCTCTTCAATTAGAAACTCACAGGTGGAATAGATTTCAATTTGACCATGATTAACTAGGGAATTCAACTTAATGATACGGGATTCATGAGAAGCAAATGCTGGTTCAAAGAACAATCCTTCCGCCTCAAACATGCCACCAATAGACACAAGGTCGCTTTCTCTTTTGTTATAACTCTTACCGTCGAACTTCGGACGCATTAGCAATCCATCGAGGTCAGTACCGTTTATCCGTAATTCTTTCCGGTAACCTTTAGCGATAGTCTTGATGTCCGAATTGTTAAGTCGGTACTCCGCAAACACATATAGTTTCTTAGTCTCGAGTGAGAAAGCACTAAACACAAAGTGCGTCGGATCATTGATACCATAGTCAGCACCAATGATAAAGAACAATACCCGGCGTCCATCTTCATTAAAGGCACGAGGTAGTGGATGTGGAGCCACAATACATGCACCAAAGTTAGGGAACACCAGGTTACTAGAGAAGTTAAAGCTTCCTTTATAAAATTGCAAGATGTAAGCCTTACTCTTACCACGTGTTTGTTCTTCTTCATATCCTTCTGGTAGATAAGGATTGGCACTAGTAGAAACAATCTGCGTATATTTATGTGGATCAGGATTGGGGTTATAACGATAAGCTTCGTTATATGCATCACCAAAAAACTCTACTAGATGGGAATCTAAGAGGAACTTAGACTTTACCCAACCCGAGTCCGGGTTAGTTTCAAGGTTAATATGACGGACATCGACGCGATGCTTGGGACGGTAGATGTGTTGGCTAGCATCATACTCCATGACTGGTTCGCCATTGGCATCTAGCTCAGGGAGCATCGCTGCCGTGTTACGAATACGAGATTGGAGCATCGTGAAAGCATTGTAATTTACATCTGATGCCTCCACAATCACAGCCATGGTCAAGTTCATTGACTTAAGTTTCGTCTCATCATCAAATGAACGAAATAAAATTTCAGATCCATTCGTTAAAGAGATCTCATGCTTCTGGTCATTCTTACGGCGAACGAGTTTAGCTGGAAACATTGAGTAGAACTCTTTAACAAACGTACCTTCAAGGGAAGGATAGGTACGAGCAGCCACGCATACCCGGGCATTAGGAATAAGAAGCAGATGTTTGATGACATCTTCGACGTTGCTGCGACTTTTGCCCGATCCGTATCCTCCAGCCGTCATCTTATAACGCTCCATCCTTCGCAAGTATCTCGCTTGGTAGGATGTTGGTTTAAAAGTATTAATCAGTGTGCCACATTCAGGGCACTCTTTGAATGATACACTCTCATTACCTGATACAGCCATGGCTGGGACGAGTGGCTTACTGCACCGCGGACATGCTTGAAGTAATTCTAACCTAGTAGGAACTACTGGCGCTGCTGGTGGCGGTTCTACAAACGCGGCATATTCCTCAGTCCCAGGGAACTTAACGGCATAATCCAAAGTAACAACGGTCTCTTTTGGTTTCTGGAGATCCTTGAACTCAATTACTTGTTCATCAATATCAATTAAATTCTTAGGCATTAGATACTAACCTTCTTATTCTCAGGAACATCAGGGAGAAATTCCCGCTCATCTTCCGTGAGTGGAGTTTGAATATAGATATATTGAACGGGCGGAGCAAAGGATGGCCTATGGTCGTCTCGATATTTAATAGCACTATTAAGTTTAGTGGCATCAGCAACACCAACACGGGCATCCCCTTGCATGTATTTGTTGATAATTATACCGGCTTGGGTATAAATAATACGGTCAATATAATCTTGGACACGACTATCAGATAAAAATTCCTGCCAGTCGTGGTAGTTAGTCCCTTGTCCTATAAGTGTAGCCAGTTCGTGGGGGTTAGACACAAACATAACATCGTATGCCTGTGGTTGGCTCTCAGCAAAGTTCCACAAGTTAGCCAAGTGAATAAGCTTAACTTCGCTTTTATTAAATACTGTTAGTTGTATCATCGGTATTCCTCCGGTAAGTTATCAATTGATCCACCTCTAGTGGTAGTTATCACTAATGGCACCTCAGCGAAATAACCATTAGTCATACGGCGGTATAGCTTAAAGTTTTGTAATGGATAATAACGGGATAAACTAAGTAATTCAGCTCGAGCTTCCCGTAAAGATTGAAATTTATAATTAATCTTACGTTTACCCTCTAGGCGCACTAGCATTGCTTCTTGTTTAGATCCAGCCTTTGGGCGTAAACCAACTGTTCCCCGAAAATTAGCAAGACCTGGGTACTTATCTAAGGATTTAAGATCCTCTTCCGTGGCTTTGGAAAACACAAGCGGAAATACACTACGCAAAAACATAAGTGACCAAGAACTTAAAACACGATAAAGCCATTCAAGACCACTATCAGTTAAGTAATACTTATGATGAGCAATCTCTTGGGACTTACTGTTGTTCAAGTCGTAAGGAAGTCCAATAGTTAGGGCATATGCTTTAAGAACAATGGCCAAATTCAGTGGACGAAGAGGATACTTTCTGAAAGAGGAAGGTGAAAGTATCCCCAAGTCCACGCATTTAGTAATGTAGGTGTCGGTGTGTTCTAGCATTACTGCCCGAACATGTCATCCTTCGCCGCTTGTTCCGCTGAAGTTTCTTCCGCTGGCGTTTCTTCCATCGGCTCTTCGGATGGCATCTCGCCTCCGGTGATTACGAGGGAGTTTTCATCGATCGTGAATGGTAACATCGAATCATTGATGAGTTGAATCACGGAAATAAGTTGAACCTTATCCATAGTTCCCACATCAACCGTCAATGTTCCGGCTTCGTAGTCTTCGGTGTACTCCACACCCATCCCGTCTAACTGTGTAATTAAATCTTCAAACATAATTTACTTTTCCTCCTGGTTTGTTTTCATTATATCACGAGCATTTAATAAATTTCGCTCATATTCAACAAGTTTTGGTCCAATTTCCATAAAAGCCAGGCACGCTTCCTCTAGTTGAGCCAGTTCTTCCTTAGTTGTTACCACAAAATAGCGGTGTGGATCGCACTTTAAGAGATATTTCTGCCACCACTTCTGGATTTCAGTCAAGTCATAGTAACTTGTACCCTTAAATTCTACATAAATGGTACCACCACCGTCAGGTAGCATGGCGAACCGGTCAGGAAATCCTTTAGATAGGCCAACCGGACCCTTAAGTGCTGCAATTCTGCGGTCACGACACCATTTTACGAAGGAGAATTCAAGAGTTTTTTCTAAAGTTGTGCTCATTTAGTCAATAATTCCATTCTTTTTAAGGGCATCGATGGTCATCTTGTACAAATTGGCCTTCTCTTCCATCATTCTAGCCTTTGAATCCAGGTCACGCAACTGTTTCATGATGTTATTAAAGACCCCAAGCAGAATAATGAACATATCTTTGGTGATAATATAGACGCGATCACCGATGGCATTGGTAAATTGGTTACCATATTGCACCTTAACACCCTTCTCTACGAAACAATACCGTCGTTTATCGTTACCTTTTACACGACCCTCGCACTCCATCAGCTGAAATGTGGTCGCATCAAACATTATCTTCTCGGTACCAGGTTGCGAGACTACCGTTCCGATGCCCGGCGTGTTAGGATTAGCCGGTTGGGTGGCCGCTACGTCACTAGCAATCTGTTTTCTAATATCCGCTGCACTTGGCATATCACTTCACCTCTTCATAGGCGAAATAGAAACCCATAGCAGATGCAACCTCAAGTTGTCCCCCACTATTTAAGATAACATAATCGCCGGGGAATACAGAAATCTGTCCCGTCTCCGTAGTAATGATAGCACTATACCTATCATGGGATCCATCAAGGATGTTTTCCTCAACGACCATCTGGACTTTGCCATCCATTCGGGCTTCACGGAACCAGTGTGGTTCATTTTTAGGATCGCCAAAGCAGAAGGCTTCAACGAATTCAACACGTTTACGATATTTGGCCATGGTTATTTTCCTCCCTTATATAATGCGCGTGGTTTATTGCCACTTCCAGTATATTCAAGAAGTGACATCGGACTTATCGGCTTATAGGTACGATTACCATTTGGGAATTTAGTTTCTAAGACTGCACAAATAGACTCCATCTTTAAAGCCTGGAGATTATTAATAAATTCATAAGCAAGATTTGCTTGAGCAAAGACTCGAGTAGTGCGTAGCCCACTGCCTCGGGTATCCGGGTATTCAACAAAGAAGCGATGACGATTACGTTTTACCATTAACACATGTGGCGAGGTAACTCGCTTTCTCCTTCATCTATAGTTTCTAAAGACACTTCAATGTTTTCAATTGAGAATGCTTCGCTGGTTAATGCTTCAATTACCCGATCCTGTAACTTCTGGGCCAGTTTGATTTTCTCAGCGGTCATTAAGTTAGATTCTTTAAGGGGCTCTTTGGATACCATGTCATAAGCCACCTTAATCTTAAGTCGTTGTTTCATTAAAATTCCTCCTTTGGAATTATGTGTAGAGCGCCTCGGTATTGCTTGATGTCGAGGTTCATTAAGCACCGATATTGTTAATTTGCCTGCTGAGAAAGGGGCCTTGATTGCTATGTGAGCCAGCGTTGACGGCGCTCTTAGTTATTTACTTTTGATATTCTGAGATAATGTTCTCTATCTCGTCGTAGTGTTCGACTAGACAGATTATAACATCTTCGACCTTGGCGTTATCAAAACTATGAAGCCCATAAGCTTTTAGGACAGCTATTGTAACTTCATATCGAAGAAGTTTTTTATCGTCTTCGGTTTTGATGTCAACCTTTTTGACTGCAAACTCACTATTGTTAATAGTTATTGTCTGTTCCATGCTCGTTCCTCCTTTCCTATGCTTTGAAAAACTTTTGTTTCTCTTTGATGATTCTAATAACTTCTTCGTCTGTTTGTGGCTCATTACCTTTGCCAAATAATTCGGTTAAGTTAATGGCTTCGTGTTCACCATCGTCATCGTTATACCACCAATCGCCATAGATGTCTTTGCGTATCACCTATTTGTCCTCCTCAATATAAATGTATTGCCAACTCTGCGGGGCTTTACGAACTTGTGTTTTAACTTCATCAAAGTAAGGAGGGCAGCACATCACTCACCCACATAACGTCCAACGGTGATAACCAACGTGCGTATTTTTCTCTAAACTTAATGTAATACACTGATGTATCCTCCGTACAATAAGTATCCGACAAAGATGCAGGCGGCTAAGATGACCAATGGTACTAATATCTTTAACATTGATATCCCAAGCTTGATCATCGCACCGACTAAGGCATATAGACAGATAACGGCAACTACGATCAGACCGTCAAACAATAACATATCATAGGAACTCATAATTTTTCCTCCCTGATATAAATGTATTGCCAACTTTG
>ERZ795061.3032-NODE-3032-length-14928-cov-8.780004_pt1 | contig 14928 bp, 13 predicted proteins | sample MGYA00375145_ERZ795061 | MGnify/ENA primary metagenome ERZ795061 (study PRJEB30190, sample SAMN05720144) | anaerobic digester metagenome | isolation source: active sludge of municipal wastewater-treating anaerobic digesters | place: USA | collected 2014-12-22 ... | reverse complement strand
AAAATAGAAGTTTACTTCTGAAAGCCTAACTACCTCAACCATGACCCAAAACAAATCCTCCAGCTACCTGATGTCTATTAGCATCATTGGTGTACTTTTCTTCATTTTCGGATTCGTCACCTGGATTAACGGCCCTTTAATCACATTTGTCAAATTGGCGTTTTCATTAGACACGGATTCAAAGGCTTTTTTAGTCACCACTGCATTTTACCTGGCTTACTTTTTTCTTGCCCTCCCTTCATCCTGGATCCTAGAAAAAACTGGAATGAAGAGAGGAATGGCGATTGGGTTGTTTGTAATGGCGATTGGAACATTTGTCTTTGGAACCTTTGCAACTGAAAGAAATTACACTATCTCATTAGTTGGCCTCTTTATCATTGGTTCAGGCTTATCATTGCTTCAAACTGCTTCTAATCCTTATGTAAGTATTCTTGGCCCAATAGAAAGTGCCGCCAAGAGAATAAGTATAATGGGAATTTGCAACAAAGTGGCTGGGATACTTAGCCCAATTATCTTAAGTGCTTTTGTACTTCAGGGCATAGATAAACTTGAGGAAAGTGTTAATCAAACTAGTGATCCCGTTGTTAAAGAATCTATATTAAATGAGTTCGCTTCAAAAATATATGCTCCATACATGATCATGGCAATAATACTTGTTATTCTCGGATTTTGGATAATGAGGTCTTCTCTACCCGAACTAAAGGCATCAGAAGTAAATGACAATCCATCAGACAGCATGCTATCGAGGGCAAAAAGTAGCGTTCTGCAATTCCCACACCTCCTCTTAGGGGCACTTTGCATTTTCCTTTATGTTGGAGCCGAAGTAATGGCGGGCGATGCAATAGGAACCTATGGTAAGGGATTCAATATACCATCAGATGAAGCAAAGTACTTTACTTCATTTACTTTAATTGCGATGTTACTAGGTTACGTGATTGGTTTGGCAACCATTCCTAAATTAATTTCCCAACAAGCTGCTCTTAAAATATCTGCTATACTGGGGCTTGTTTTCACTACTGCAGCACTTCTAACGCACGGTTACATTTCGGTAGGATTTGTTGCGGCACTCGGATTAGCTAATGCTTTAATGTGGCCTTCCATATTTCCATTAGCTATAGATGGCCTCGGTAAGTTTACAGAGAAAGGATCTGCAATACTTATCATGGGGATTGCTGGCGGAGCTATTATTCCAAAAATATTTGCTTCTTTAAAAGAAGACTACAATTTTCAATATGTATTCTTTGCACTCATGTTACCATGTTACCTGTACATATTATTCTATGCCATGAAAGGTCACCGGGCTGGAAGAAAAGCCTGAAAGGTCTATGAAGAAGCTATCCTCGCTGCTGTTTCTTGTTATTCTAAGCACCGCATTTGGATGCCTCAAAAAGGAACCCAAAAATGAAAAACAAATCCGGGTAATTTTTGATACCGATACCAACAACGAACTGGATGATCAGCATGCTTTAGCCTACCTGCTGTTTAATCAAGGTAAATTTAAAATTGAGGGCATTACCATCAATGCGACTTCCAGTGGTGGCAACATTGATAAACAGTATGAGGAAGCTAAACGGGTTCTGCAATTATGTGCAGCCGATACATTACCGGTATTAAAAGGTGCCGATCTTTCCTTTCGTGATATTTCCCCGAATTTAGATTCAGCAACTTACGATGGAAAAGAAGCCGTTGACCTGATGATTGAACAGGCGCACAAGCCAGCAGAAGACAAATTAGTCATAGTAGCTGTTGGAAAACTTTCTACGGTAGCGCTCGCGGTGGCCAAAGATCCTTCCATTGCTAAACTGATCCGATTGGTATGGTTAGGATCGAACTATCCTGAGCCCGGAGAACACAACCAGAACAATGATACCCTTGCAATGAACTATCTGCTTAACAGTGACATCGACTTTGAAATGGTTACCGTGCGGTATGGAAAACCTAGCGGAACGGCTGCTGTTGTAATAACCCAACAGGATGTAAATAAATTAATGCCCGGCCTGGGGCCTCATATTTCTACACCAGTTACCGGAAGACATGGAGGAGAATTTTATTGCTTTGGTGATTACTCTATAAATCTCTTCGAGCATATCAACTATGATGGAGACCCGCCAGCACGGGCGCTCTTTGATATGGCTGCAGTGGCTATCGTAAAGAATCCTGCCTGGGCAAAGCACCGCTCGATTCCGGCTCCGATCTTCATAAACAATCAATGGGTTGAGCGACCAAAAAATTTACGCACCATTACGATTTGGGAAAATTTTAATCGCGAGGCAATTATTGCGGACTTCTTTAGCTCTTTTCCTCCACACTAAATTAATCCTTGACTATCTTATTCACTTCGGATTTTAAAAAACGTTCCCTCTCTTTATAATCACCTTTCACAAGCAGGTACGAGATTTTTCTGATTTCCAATTCTTGTTTGAATATCTCAAACATAACTTGACGACTATCCCCTAAATCCCGCATCCCATCTCCCACCCAGGGCACGTCAATATCAAACAAGAAGTATTGGTCGTAGGTAATTTTCTTTTCCAATTCATACAAAACATCAGGCACTTCACCCAGGTAATGTCGGCAATAAATTTGCGTGGTGATCAAATCTGTATCACAAAATAAAATCTTATTGGCTGTCTTTGCCTTATCAATTATTCGCTCAGTTTGGGCGTAGCCTATCTTAATGATCTCGTTAATGGTAAACTCGTTTGAACTTACAATCTCACGGGCTACCTCAGGAACAAATTCAGTCTGGTAATACGCTGCCAGTTGTTTTGCCATCACCGATTTACCCGTACTCTCAGGCCCATAGAAACAAATCTTCTTTACAAAGTAAGGTCGTACGACAGCCGGAATATATTCCCAATAGGTGAAGGGCTTCTCGCGAATAAGGGTTGCTGATACTGGTATTTGTTTTCTTGCCGGATCAAATGGAATATGGACAGCCCCAAGGTGTTCATCTAAAAATGTTCCATACTCTTCCGAACTCACCATCACATCAATTTTTCCGTATCGCTTTTTCAAAAATTCAGCCCACACTCTCGTGCGATCTGGCCATGCCAGAGACTCATCGTCAAAATCATCTTTTACGAGGGCTGGTTTAACTTTTGGGTTATCCTTGAAAATCTCCTGAAGCCATGAAAATCTGAGTTGGCCGGGGATTACATCATCTTCCTGATAACTCATAGAAATAATAAGTTCGTCACACAGTGAAGAAGCAAATTGAATGAGTGCAATATGCCCTGCATGTACGGGCATGAATTTGCCGATCACCAGGCCCCGCTTCATGCACTTACTTTTGAGTATGACCTGTATTCGCGCAGCCAGTTCCAGAAACCAAATGAAGCGATAACGCAAAAAGCGAAATACATAAGGCTGTAAAATTTAATATCGCGAACAAAGTATAGATACGTAGCCACTACATCCACCAGCACCCAGATAACCCAGCATTCCACCCGCTTTTGAATCATCAAAAACGTGGCCATCACACTCATCACGGTAATAAAGGAATCCAGATAAGGAGAAGCACTGGGCTTGGTAAAAATCAGAGGCAGCCACTCGTGCAGATTTCTGGCAAACAGCGCCATCACCAATGTACCGGCAACACTTAGTAATGCATAGGTCATCAAGGTTGGAAGTGGTAAAAAACTAACTTTCAAATATTGATTCCTATCTTCTTCACCTACCCCGGGGTGAGTCCACCGCCACCAACCCATCACGTTGGTGATAAAGAAGAACACCTGAAGAAACATATCCGGATACAGCTGAACCTGAAAGAAAAGAAAAAAAGAAAGTGTTACATTAATTAATCCCAGGGGCCAGCTCCAGATGTTGGCTAATGACGAAAGCACTACTGCAATAACTCCACTCACCAATCCAAAAAACTCGAGATAACTCATGGGATATCCGAGTATGGTAAAAAAAATGTGTTGGATGTCGAAGAATTTCAATGGCCGGAATTCAGATTACAACTTTATACACACATTCTTAGCTTCTGTAAAAAAGCGTAACGCTTCCCAGCCGCCTTCACGACCAACGCCTGATTGCTTCATTCCGCCAAAGGGCGTGCGCAAATCTCGCAACAGCCAACAGTTTACCCAAATAATTCCGCTCTTGATTTGATGAGCCACGCGATGCGCCCTTTTTAAATTTTCCGTCCAGAGGGTGGCGCTTAATCCATAAGCGTTTGAGTTTGCATAGCTAATGGCTTCCTCTTCAGTATCAAATGGCATAATCGTAACGACTGGTCCAAAAATCTCTTCCTGATTTGTTCGACAGTTTTGATCCAATCCAACAACAACCGTGGGCTCCACGAAATATCCAGTTGCACACCGGCCTGATAGTACAACTCGTTTTCCGCCACAAAGAATTTTTCCGCCTTCTTTTTTTGCCAGATCAATATACGAAAGCACCTTATTCATGTGTCCTTCCGATACCAATGCACCTACGCGGGTTTTTTCATCGAGTGGATCACCAACAGTAAGTTCCTTCGTGCGTTTCACAAATTCATCTACAAATTTCTGATACAAACTTCTCTCAACCAGTATGCGTGAGCCACACAAACATATCTCACCCTGATTGGAAAATGATGAGTTGATGGACGTGCTCACTGCTTGTTCAAAATCACAGTCAGCAAAAATGAGATTCGGATTTTTTCCTCCTAATTCAAGCGAAAGCTTTTTGAACATCGGGGCTGCGGTGGCCGCGATCGTTTTTCCGGTCACCGTTCCTCCAGTAAAAGAAATGGCTCTTACTTCCGGATGTTCTACAATTGCCTGACCTACTTTACCACCTAACCCATGTACTATGTTTAGTACACCCGCGGGTAATCCAGCTTCAATACAAAGTTTTGAAAACAGATAAGCCGTCATGGGCGTAAGCTCTGAGGGCTTGGCCACTACCGTGCACCCTGCCGCCAGGGCGGGAGCAATTTTCCAGGTGAATAAATAGAGCGGTAGATTCCACGGTGAAATGCATCCTGCAACTCCAATGGCCGTGCGCGTTGTATAGTTGATTGCTTCTCCTTCCATAAAATGAGATTCGGAAGAAGTATGCATAGAAGCCGTTGCATAAAATCGCATATTGGCAGAAGCCCTGGGTATATCAACTGCCTTTGCAAGTTTAAGCGGTTTACCCTGATCCATACTTTCTGCCAAAGCAAGCTTATCTAAATCCCGATCAATTAAATCAGCAATAGCTAACAGGATGGCCGATCGCTTAGATAAAGGCATGGCAGACCAGGAAGCAAAAGCGGCACTTGCTGCTTTCACAGCGAGCTTCACATCTTCAGCATCGGAGTCAGGCAACATTCCGTACGTCTTGCCTTCGGCAGGATTTATATTTTCCAAATACTTGCCCGCAACAGGTTCAAAGTGTTTGCCATCTATATAATTAAGTATTTGGTCCATGCCAGATTGAATTGTTGTTAAGTTACTTCTTCGTGATTTTAAACTCTACTCTTCGATTACGTTCCCGATTTTCAGGAGTATCGTTGGGGGCAATCGGTCGGGTAGCTCCATATCCCTTGCCGGCAATACGATCTTTGGGAATTCCCTTATTCTCCAGATAAGATTTTACAGCCAATACCCGGTTTTCAGAAAGTTTCATCAGGGCATCCTTGTTGCCAACGTTATCTGTATGCCCACTTAAATCAATCTTGATGGTTGGATTATCATTCATAATTTCAACCAACCGGTCGAGCTCCGGATATGATTGGGATTTTAAAATAGGTTTCCCCATTTCAAAGAAAACGTTATTAAGTGCAACACTCTCGCCCACTTCAATAGGCACCAGCAGTAAGTCCTTTTCTAACTCTTTATATTTAAGCACGGAGGCGAGCTCCATATTTTCATTGACTGAAAAATATCCTTTTGCTGCCGCCCGAATGCCATAATTTTTTCCTTTGGTTAAAGCAATCCGATAGGATCCGGTTTTCGGATCAGAAATCGCTTCACCAATTTCTTTTCGTGTAGATAAGTCCTCGAAGAAAATATCAGCTCGTATGGGCTCTTTGGTCTTTGCATTCAAGGTGCGCCCCAGTAACAATACCACCGGATCGGGCTTAATGGCGTCCGGCAATTTAATCCTTACCAGATCGGATGCTCCAATAGAATTGCGATCACTAACCATGTAGGCATAGTCAGCTGCTGCCGATAAAGTATAATAAGCATCAAAGCCTGCAGTGTTTATTTCGGGACCCAGGTTTACAGGTTCAGTCCAATCCGTCCACGATTCGCCAACACGCTTGCTCATGTAGATGTCATAACTACCGTAGCCCGCTCTGCCACTGGAAGCAAAATAAAGTGTGCGTCCATCGGCTGCAAGAAAAGGTGAAATCTCATCGCTGGCGGTATTGATCTGCCGGCCTAGATTTAGTGGCTCCGACCAGCTTCCCTTTTGATCCTGCTGGATCACATAAATGTCCTTCTCCTTATTCTCTGCATCAGGATTATAGAAGAGATTCAGCTTCAGTTTTGCCGTAAACAAAAGGGCTTTTCCATCCGGAGACAAATTGCCTTCCATATTTTTTGATTCATTCTTAAACCTCACATTGAGGTATTCTGGTTGAGTCCAGCCTGCCTGATCTTTCTTTCTGATCTGAAACCCATCGAGCCGGCAAAATAAAAGCATGTTGTTATCAGCACTGATTGCAGCCAGGTTGTTGGCATCCTTATCATTTATGGAGCCCATATTTTTACTCTTTGTCCAGGTGTTTCCATCCGGACTAGTAGTTACCCAGATGTCTTCCCCATCTTCCTTACCGCCAATATTTTCAGGCGAATGTTCGCGGCCAAATAAAATCATTCGGCCATCTGTGGTGATATGCGGACCAAGATCATCATAAAGAGAGTTTACATCCGGTCCCAGGTTTTCTTTCACCAGGCCCGATGTAAGATTGGCCGGTAAATTTATTTTCACATCGTGTCGAAAAATAAAATTATCAACCTCCAATACCATGTCCGTGTAATTAATAAATCCCATCTTCATTCCATAAAGTGGCAATGCGTCAATATTGGCCACTTCCTCCCCATTGATTGAATAATACCAACGGCCTTTCTTCTGCTCTATTTTAAGTTTGTTCTCCTGGCCTACAGGTTTTACTTTTTTGTATTCAACCCATTGATTTATTTTATCTACTTTCTCCGGGCTCTTTATTTTGTAATTGCCATTGCAGGCAATCACGAACTCATGATATTTTCCGCCTCCGCCATCACCCCAAAGCAATCCCAATCCATTATTGTCACTTCCCGATTTTTGAACAAAGGTCGCTTCAATAGAAAAATCCTTTTTGCTATCCATGTAAGGGTTGATGGTTATAAATCGACCATTGTCTTTCTGGGTGGTCTCGATTACATATTTTCCGTTCTCCATTTTAATGGAATAATTTTCTCCCTTCCCAGTCCACCAACCCTGATTATTATTATTGAATTCATCCTTTATAAACACAGGCGGTTGTGCCCAACACAAAATGGGTTGAAAGAGCACCAAATAAAAAATGTATCGGCCTATTGACATCGTAACAAACTAGGATAAAGAATTGAACTTACAAACTTCCGGTTCGTCCGCCATCTACGGGTACATTAATTCCATTGATGTATCCGGCAGCGGGTGTTGCTAAAAAAGCAACTGCGGCCGCTACTTCGTTTGGTTCTGAAATTCTTCCGGCCGGCACTTCAGAAATCATTTCATTTTTAATGTCCTCATACGTCTTCCCTGATTTCTCAGCCTTACTTTTAATCAACGAGTCCAATCGGCCCGTCATTGTAGTTCCGGGCAGCACATTGTTTACAGTGATTCCGAAAGGGGCAAGTTCAACCGATAAAGTTTTTGCCCAATTCGCCACAGCCCCGCGCGTAGTATTCGATACGCCAAGGCCTTTCAGAGGCACTTTCACCGAAGTAGAAATGATATTAATAATCCTTCCAAAGGCAGCTTGCTTCATGCCACCAACAACTGCCTGCACTAAAATCTGATTGCAGATTAAATGACTGGTAAAGGCTCTAATAAAATCTTCCGGGGCCGCATCAATAGCTGGACCTGCAGGCGGGCCGCCCGTGTTATTAACCAGGATATGAACTGCATTAGTCTTTGTGAATAGCTGAATAGCTGATTTGAGTTGATCCGGATTGTTAAAGTCAGCCACCAGGTAATTATGGGTTTGATTTGCTGGCGTAGGTAATTCCTTAAGCACAGCCCTGAGCTTTTCTTCATTCCGCGAAAGCAAGGTTACCGTGGCGCCTAATTGGGCCAATTCAATAGCCGATGCTTTCCCAATTCCCTGTGTGCTACCGCCCACCACCGCTCTTTTTCCGCGTAAATCCAGATTCATAGTTTGATTTTTAGTAAAGATAAAAGAACATTAACTTTCCTTGATAAATGTGAGTGATTTATGGAAACGACCTACAAAAATTGTCAGAGTTGCGGCATGCCCATGAAACGGGATGTGCAACACGGGGGCACAGAGGCTGATGGCTCCAAATCAACCATGTATTGCAGTCATTGTTACCAGCAAGGTAAGTTTACCCAACCCAATCTTTCGGTAGATGAAATGAAAACGCTGGTTAAAGGCAAATTGAAAGAAATGAAAATCCCGGGAATCTTATCGGGCATCTTTACCCGCAACATCCCTAAACTTGCCCGCTGGAAATCAGCACATCATTAATTCTAATTCCACCCGTACTTATCCAAAATAATTATGTCGATTCGCAGACCCTTCAATCTTAAAAACTGGATCACTGAAAACCGGAATTTATTAAAACCTCCGGTAGGAAATAAAAACCTGTATGCCGATGCCGGTGATTACATTGTAATGATCGTAGGCGGCCCCAACGCCCGAAAGGATTTTCATTTCAATGAAACCGAGGAATTGTTTTATCAACTGGAGGGCGACATCAATGTGCGCATTCAGGAAGATGGCAAAGCGGTAGATATTCCAATTAAGGAAGGCGAAATGTTTTTACTGCCCGCCAATGTCCCTCATCGGCCCGAACGACCTGCCGGCTCGGTCGGGTTGGTGATTGAATGCAAACGACCCGAACAAGATGTATTGGATGGCCTGCAATGGTATTGCGACAAGTGCAATCATAAACTTCACGAATATCGTTTTCATCTCGACAACATCGAAAAAGATTTTCTCCCGCGCTTCCGCGAATTCTATGGTTCAAAAGAACTCCGCACATGCAAAAGTTGCGGCACCGTAATGGAGACTGACCCACGATTCGTTTAGCCTAACCAATTCGAATATGAAATATCTTTTATCCCTTACCCTGTTGATTTTGAGCATCGGTGCCGTTGCACAAAAGTTCAATGGCATCGAATCAAACATGTCAAATCTATTTCGGTTGTCCGATGCAAAAAGCCGATCTATCTCACCTGAAAATTTTAATGGAGAAAAGGGGAAAGGCGGAATGGCCACCGATGGCACCGGGGCTAAAGCTTCGCGCGATCTGGGCCAGGGATGGAAAGTTAGTCCGAGTGTGCGGATTAAATCAAAAACAACTTATACTGTTGCCGAGATTGATGGGCCTGGTTCAATTCAACATATCTGGATGACACCAACCGGTAACTGGCGGCATTCCATCATTCGTTTCTATTGGGATGGCGAGACAGAACCTTCTGTAGAAGTTCCGGTAGGAGATTTTTTTGGGATGGGCTGGGGAAAATATGCATTGTTAAACTCACTGGCGGTTTCAGTCAATCCCGGAAGCGCTTTTAATTGTTACTGGCCTATGCCATTTCGAAAAAAGTGTAAGATCACCATGGAAAATCTGGGCGATACGGATATGACTCTCTTTTACCAGGTTGATTATCTCTTAACCGATGTTCCTGCTGATGCCGCTTACTTTCATGCACAATTCAGGCGCGTACATAATTTACCGTACAAACAAGATTATGTTTTGATTGATGAGATTAAAGGGAAAGGTCACTATGTGGGAACCTATATAGCCTATGAAGCACATGAAAATGGGTGGTGGGGCGAAGGTGAAATTAAATTTTTCATGGATGGTGATAAACAGTTTCCTACCATCATCGGCACGGGCACCGAAGATTATTTTTGTGGTTCGTATGATTGGGACACCAAACGTAAAGTAGCAGAAGGTGTTGAAGTTGTTGACTACACCGAATACAGTGGTCCGTATACCGGCCTGCATCAGGTAATTCGTGGGGATGGCCACTATCAGGTAATGCAGCGCTTCGGTATGTATCGCTGGCACATCAACGATCCGATCCGCTTTGAAAAAGATCTTAAGGTCACTATCCAGGCGTTGGGCTGGCGTTCAGATGGTCGCTATCTACCGTTGCAGGATGACATCGCCTCCGTAGTTTTCTGGTATCAGTCCGAACCACACACTACATTTCCAAAACTTCCTTCGCGGGATGAGTTGGATGTATATTGATCATTACTTGTACTCATGAAATTTGAAAACTCGCTGGCCTTTGCCAGGAAACTCGACAAACAGGATTCGTTAAAGTTATTTCGGCAACAGTTTTATCTCCCCAAAGTAAACGGCAAAGTAGCCATTTACCTTACCGGCAATTCGCTGGGGCTGCAACCTAAATCTGTAAAGTCTTCTATCAATCAGGAGTTGGAAGACTGGGCTGCATTAGGTGTAGAAGGACATTTGCATGCCAGCCGGCCGTGGCTTTATTATCATAAGTTTAGCAAGAAAGCATTGGCTCGATTAGTTGGAGCGAAACCACTTGAGGTAGTTTCGATGAACCAGCTTACAGTCAATCTGCACTTAATGATGACTTCGTTTTATAGGCCTACTAAAACCCGCTATAAAATTCTTACCGAGGCGGGCGCCTTTTCATCCGATCAATATGCGTTCGAATCACAGTTAAAGTTTCACAACATCAATCCCGAAGACGGGTTGATAGAACTCAAGCCGAGGGCTGGTGAATTTACCTTGCGCACCGAAGATATCATACAAGCCATAGGAGCTAATAAAGAGGAAGTGGCACTCGTAATTTTTGGAGCGGTACAATATTATTCCGGACAATTCTTCAATATTAAAGAAATTACAAGTGCCGCACATAAAGCTGGTGCGTATGTAGGTTTTGATTTAGCGCATGCTATTGGCAATGTCCCATTGAAATTGCATGACGATGGAGTTGACTTTGCAGTATGGTGTAGTTATAAATATCTCAACTCCGGGCCCGGTGGAATTGCAGGCGCTTTTGTTCATGAAAAACATGCTGCCGATTTTAGTTTACCGCGGCTGGCAGGTTGGTGGGGACATAATGAGAAGGCTCGCTTTCAAATGAAGAAGGGATTTATTCCTATGCCGGGGATAGATGGCTGGCAACTCTCCAACTTTCCAATACTTTCAGGAGCAGCACACCTCGCATCATTGAAGATCTTTGAAAAGGCCGGAATAAAAAATCTTCGCGCAAAAAGCATTTTACTGACTGGATACCTGGAATATTTATTAAAATCAATTCCATCATACTCTGATCATTTAACGATTATCACACCTGAAGTTGCCACGGAACGTGGTTGCCAGCTTTCGTTGCTGATGAAAAAGAATGGCAAGAAAGTATTTAATCAACTTACAAAAGCGGGGGTAATTGCCGATTGGCGCGAGCCCGATGTGATTCGAGTGGCACCGGTGCCCCTGTATAATAGTTTCGAAGATGTATTTCGGTTTGTTGAAATCTTTAAAAAGGCGTCAGACCGCTCCAGGCGGTCAGACGCCTAAACACTACCTCATGCAATTCTCACCTGATTGTTTATATCACATCTATAACCGGGGCAACGATAAACAGAAAATATTTTTTCAGGAGAAGAATTATTCTTTCTTTCTGAATAAAATAAAACAAGACTTACCAAAATTGTGTGATATACTAGCTTATTGTCGGATAAGGCGTCAGACCGCTTTGAGCGGTCTGACGCCTAAACTAAAGATTTAGAAATGAATAAATCAAAACATATTGCTATTGCGGGTGCTGGTTTAGTGGGGTCACTGCTTTCTATCTACCTGGCCAAAAGAGGGTATCAGGTTTCTGTTTTCGAACGAAGAGGCGACATGCGCACCAGTGGTTACGAAGGCGGACGATCCATTAATCTTGCACTAAGCAACCGCGGCATCCGTGCACTTGATGAAGTAGGTCTTGCCGAAGAAATGAAAAAAGTGGCCATCCCCATGCACCGAAGAGCCATGCATGACCGGCAGGGCAACATGACCTATCTACCTTACGGGAAAGAAGGACAATTTATTAATTCGGTTTCGCGCAGCGCATTAAACATTGTGTTGATGAACAAGGCTGAAGAATTGGGTGTTAAGTTTTTCTTTGAACAACGAATAACAAAAGTTGATGTGGAGAAAACCACGTTAACAGTCAACGGTCCACAGTCTACTGACCACAGTGGACCGTTGACTGTCGACTGTCGACCATTTGATTTAATCCTTGGTGCTGATGGCGCTTTCTCTGCAGTACGTGGTGCCTTTCAGATAACCGACCGGTTCAATTACGCGCAAGATTATATTGATCATGGCTATAAGGAACTGCACATTCCCCCAGGCGCAGCAGGTGCGTTTAAGCTGGAGAAGAATGCTTTGCATATCTGGCCGCGCGAAAGTTTCATGATGATTGCATTACCCAACCCGGATGGCAGTTTTACCTGTACACTGTTCTTTCCGTTTGAAGGGTCGCCCTCATTCAGCCAACTAAAGACCGATGCTGAAGTAAGTATGTTTTTCGAAAGTACATTTCCGGATGCCGTTGCATTGATGCCGACATTACTGGAAGATTTCAATGCCAATCCAACTTCCTCATTAGTCACGGTGCGTTGCTACCCATGGGTAAAAAATAATACCTTATTGATTGGCGATGCTGCACATGCTATTGTCCCCTTCTTTGGCCAGGGTATGAATGCCGGCTTTGAAGATTGCCGATTACTCAATGAAATGCTGGAAACTCATCGGGACGACTGGAAAAAAGTGCTTCCTGAATTTGAAAGAACCCGTAAGAAAGATGCCGATGCTATCGCTCAACTGGCACTCGACAATTTTATTGAAATGCGTGATCTTGTAGCTGATGCAGATTTCCTGTTAAGAAAGAAAATTGAAGCCCGACTTCATCAACTTTATCCAACCCTTTGGATACCTCTTTATTCCATGGTGACTTTTTATGATTCAATGCCCTATTCAACTGCCTACGAAACAGGTCAAAAGCAAAAGAAAATTATGGATGAGGTGATGAAAAGACCGGGGATCGATAAAAATTGGGAGTCGTTGGATTTCAAAAAAATTGTTGAAACCCTAAAGTAAGGCGTCAGACCGTAAGATGTCATCGAAAAGCGGTCTGACGCCTGATAAACTATGCTTCAATCCTGAGTTTATATTCATCATAGCGTTGCAGCACTTCCTTTACATACCGGATCGGTCCATCGCACCGGCAATAACCCACTACAGCAACCGGATCGCGAAAATATTTTGGATTTGATTTCTGTGACAGGAAATACTCAACATTGTCTTGCCATACTGTAGGGTCCTTACCATATTTTCTGGTAAGTTTTTGTGCATCCTTTACATGCGAAAGTCCTACGTTATAGGAAGCCAATACAAATTTGATCCGCTCCTGTGGATCAGGCACAGTCTTAGCCCATTGATTATCCAGAAACTTCAAAAACTTAATTCCTACTTTGATATTTTGATTAGGATCCCACAGGTTGTTCACATGAAAATATTCGCCAGTCTCTGGCATCACCTGCATTAACCCAATAGCACCTGCCCATGATTTTACTTGCGGATCGAAGTTAGATTCCTGATAAGCGACAGAGGCTATCAATCGCCAATCCCATCCGATTTGCTCTGCACCAGCCTTCAACTGATCATCGAAAGGTGATAACCGATTGCCGGCCAGAGAAGAGTAATCACTTGTTATACGTGCCTGCATTAATCTCGGACTTTCAAAATACTTATTATAGATAACCTTAAATACAGCTGTTCGCTTGGCCTCTTTCAACCAGTCGTTAGTAGCTTTAAGAAGTTCCGGAGAATTGGTGCGCACAGCCCAGGCAATTTGTTGTGGCAAACTCAACACGGTGCTGATATCGAGGTTAGGATAATAAAATGAATTTACCATCGCAATGGTCTGATCCGTAACCGTGTATTTAATCTCACCCGTAGCTACTTTTTTTATCAGCGACTCCGTTTCAGCAGTAGCGCTGTCTTCAATTATTTTAATTTCACCCCCTACTTCATTAGATAAATTAATCATCCGTTCCTTGAAGGACGAACCCTGCATTACATGTACTTCTTCACCAATCAGTTTTACAGGATTACGAATTAATTTTTTTTCAACATTCTGCGGAGGTTGCATGCGCCAGTTTGCCGGCTTTTTTTGTACCAGTACCTGGTGCGTATTGAAGTGAGTATCCGTGAAGGCCAGATATTGAGTTCTTTCCTGCGTAATGGTAAGCGGAAAAGCGAGTATGTCCCCTTCCCCTTTATTCAACAGGTCGATGGCTTGTTCGATACCAGTTATGAGCTTGATTTTAAGATCAACTTTAAGGTTGTCGGTGAGGCGTTTGAGTAATTCGTACTCATAGCCCATAGGCCGACCCTTATAAATAAAATAGCTGATTGAATTGTTGTCGAGGAGGGCTACCAGATACCCTCGTTTGCGAATGGCCTCCAGATCAAGCTCTACTTCAGGTTCTTTCGCGAACCCATCCTCACCAATAAATTTATCGCAACCAAGGAGGCAGGAAAGAAAGAAAAGAAGATAAAAAGGCAGTCCGCATCTTCGGGCCATAAATTGAAGATACGGGTTCTTGCCTAAATAAAAAAAGGCCCCGAAGGGCCTCTTTTATCATGAAATCAAACTTTTAATTAAATGTATAGCGAAGAGTTAACTGACCTTGCCATGTGTTATTTAATGAAATACCGCGTACAAAACGATCACGCACCAAAACAACCTCATTGG
>ERZ795061.3030-NODE-3030-length-14934-cov-5.073930_pt1 | contig 14934 bp, 6 predicted proteins | sample MGYA00375145_ERZ795061 | MGnify/ENA primary metagenome ERZ795061 (study PRJEB30190, sample SAMN05720144) | anaerobic digester metagenome | isolation source: active sludge of municipal wastewater-treating anaerobic digesters | place: USA | collected 2014-12-22 ... | reverse complement strand
TCCGATCTCTTTAACGGATTTCGCACCTGTCGAGATGGGGTCCCCGGTCGGTCCCTACTACTCGGGGTTCCCACTTACCGGACGGCTCTACGTGATGGTCAACCCGTCTGACCTTGCCTCACCGGACGAGAACATTTTCAAGGCCGCCGTGGTCAGTTGCGCGTTCACGGCGATCGGCACGGACGCCGACCTCCATGGCATCTTCACCATTGACCCGACAGCTGGGCAATTCCACGATGCATCCGGCGGGAGCTTGGCTGGCGGGGAAGCTGCTTTCATGGCCGCGATCAAAGCCGGAATGGATGTTTCCGGCATGACCTACTGGCCCCTGGCCATTGGTGGTGAACAAGGACTACCGGATAATAACTGCGTCGGCTACCACTCTGATGTGATGAACCCGTTGCCCCCGCCGTCCGATCGGGCGGTGTATGGCCTGAGGTGGGTATCTATCGCGCCCCCACTGGCTCTGTCTGCGGCTACCACGGCAGTTTTCAGCGGGGACCTGGCGGACCCCCTGATGATCGACACGGCACCGGCCCCGAACACTCTGGCTCCATTGGTATCGGCCCCGAACACAGCCAATGTATTCCTGCCTCAGAAGGCACGAGTGTATCACTGGATCGCACACACCCTGGACACCACGGGCATCGGGCACTTAACATGGGCTTCGATCAACATCCCTCCGGGATCCTGGGGAGTTGGAGCAAATGAGGTGGACTGTATTCTTCCGTCCTCCACCCTGTCCCTGGCGAACGGGTCTATTGGTGGATTCTACGCTCAGGGAGGTGTGTTCCTCGAGCCCTCGTTCCCCCGCATGACAACGAACCTCGTAACCGGGTATCCTGGCTACCGGCATATCGTGGACGCATCCAACTCTTTGCCTAATCCGTCTCTAGATCCTGATATCCTTCGCGAGATTGGGATGCGGGATACAGAGGCATACGTGGTTGGTCCGCCGGTTGGGACCCCGGAAGAGGTGACGTTCAAAGTCAAGCGGATCCGTCGATTCCACCAGGCCAATATCATCCAGAATCTGAAACCTCTTTGGTACGCTTACGAGATCCGTCGGGGCATCGTCACAAACTACATCCCCGACCCGGTGCGTCAAACCGCAGTGGTTGAGGCCTCCGGATTCTACATGAACTGGGCAGTTCCGCCAGGTGCCCCGAAACCTGCCGATGTATGGGAGGACGGGTCCGGTCCACACATCGGTACGAATCTCGGGACTTTTACCGATCCCAGCGTGAATGTTCACGCCGGGGACCTGTTCCGCCTCCTCGATGACGACGGAACCCTTCTCGAGGAAGTTCCCATCGCCTCCGTTCTGGATGATGGAAATCTGATGCTCGCGCTTCCGGGCATCACGAAAATCCCAGCTGTGGATGTCCCAACTCATCGGTTCGAGATTTACCTGAGAAGACCCCCAGTTCCCCATGAACAGTCGAATGAACAGCTCCTCGATCTCATCACCGACCGGGAGGTTTTCCGAACCGACGCGGACTGGACTACCGAGAAAGGCGGCTACGTCCAGGACACGGGTTCAGACGTATACGCCAATGTCGTCAACAAACTGTGCGATGATCTTCAGGTTCAGTCTTTCTCGGCACTCGGGGTCAGGAAAGGCGACATCGTGATTGTTGACCCAGCAGGTAAGATCCCCCGTGTCGGGGCCCTCCCGGCCATCCAGGAGAAGGGCGGACGACCCCTCGGGGATTCCGGGGTTCCCCAAAGGATCCCCGGAGTCTACGTCCCAGGTCGACCTACCCCTACCGATGACAATCGGGGTTTCTACCGGGTCCTGCGGGTCAACGACTCGGCGTCCCCGGCCTATATCGAGGTCAACCCGGTCAACACTTACGCAGGAACCGAGGCGTTCCCTGTGGTATTTGCCCCGGGCAATGATCAGCGGGCCTATGCCGTGTACCCTACGGTCAGCGACTCCCCCCTATCAACCTCTGGGCACGAGTCTCAGATGGATCTTCGGCCAACATCATTCCGGGATGATGTTACCAAGACGTTCAACGGGCGCCCTGGGGAATACAGATTCCACTCCATCCGGCCCTTCTCCTACCGGGTGATCCGCCCGTCCAGGATCTTCACAGACGAGACCATCGACCTTGTCCTAATGCACCGGGAAAGGATTCTGTCCCTCATCGAGATGACCCGGCGTATGCTGGCGGGCTACAAGGCTGGTACCTACTTCATTTTCCAACGGGATAAGCACTGCAACGAACTGGGCGATCCCCGTGACCCGGACATTGGGTTGGGGGTCATCTCGAACGCCTATCTGATGGCGGTCATCGGGCGGACAGACGTGGTGCCTTTCGCCAACAACGAGTACTGCCTGTCCCTCTTGGACCGCAGATTCTGGATCTACGACCGAAGACTGGACTCCCTGACGACGGACCCAACCAACCCGTTCAACATGAAAATCTTGGGTCCGGGGGAGGCTGCCTACACCGCCTATACGGTGTCCCCAGACGGGATCGACGTCAACCCGGTCCTCCCTGAACGGATCGAGGAAGTTTTGCAGACAAGGGATCGTTTCCGAGAGTTGCGCTACGTGTGGCTGGCCTATCGGACCCACAAGACCCTTGGAACCATGGCCGCGATTCGGCGTTATGACGCAGAAATCGTTAAGAGGATGGTCGATCAACTTCGGACCTTGATGAAGGTAGAATCCTTGAAGAAGGTGCAATCGTGAGTACCCCGACTGAAAAGGACGTTGAGGATCTCCTGAAACGCCTCGGGGTTGATCCAGGCGGGTGGCGGGGGACCAGCGAGAAACCCACTCAGCTGCCTTTTGTGAAGGCCCAGATTCGGACCCTTGAGAGGCTTCGAGACTACCTCAATGGGGTGGTCGAGTCAGACACCCAGAAAATTGCCCAACTGCGCGAGCAGATCACGCGAATGCAGCGCGGGGGAGGTTCCTGATGGCATCGGGACAGTGGGGCACTATCCAGATTGGCGTCCCGGACTTTCTCGAGTCCGTTCGGGATGCCATCAATTCGGTCGCTCAATTCCTGGCGTCCGTTCTGGATATCGTGCTGGAGGCCCTTCAGCTGGTCAAGTCGTTTCTGGTGGGATACCTCGACCCCATCATGGCGTTTCTCCAGCAGGTAATCGACTACATCACCACCCTCTTGAGAGACCTGCGCCAGCTAGGTCTCTACATGTGCGGGGATTGGGAGCTGATGAAATGGCCTTTCAGCAAGCTGCGAGGGGGCTATAGGGCCTATGAGCAGCGGATGATCGGCCGGATGACTGACCGGACAGACGTGACCCGTCCGGACCTGACCCCCAACACCAAGGTTTTCTCCCTGTGGTTCTACTTGTCGGCGGACACCTCCCAGATCGAGCAGCTGATCGAGTACGTCAAGCAGCTAATGAGGTTTTTCGGGCATACTTTCAACCCGACAGGGACCCCTCCGGTGCCGGTCATCACGCAGGTTCTCTACGACGCCGAAGGGGCCAGCATTCTCCAGCCCCAGGCTTTGGGAGAGTATTTCAAGGAAAATCTTGAACTGCCGAACGTGGCCGTTGTGAAATGGAAACTGAACTCGACGGCCAATGAGAGCCCATTTAACCCGTTTCCCTCTCTTCCTCCGGGCGGGTTCATTGTCACCGTCTCGACGTTCAAGGACGGGATCCCGATTGCCTGGGACCGGCCTCAAGTAGCAGGTGGGACTGAGCCAAGCACTGAGAACCCCAACGAGAGAGTCCAGCCAAGGGACTACGGGCGTGTGTTCGGCCCCACGGGGCAGGCCCTGGTCCTTCATGGCGGGGCAGACATGCTGACGGGGGACCTCGACACCTACTCGTACAACAAGTCCCTGAACGGTGGGAAAGTTCAGCCGAACAGGACACGGGTCTATGGTATCACGTCACCAACTGCCAACACTGTCATCCCGCTGGACGCCCTATCCGAGGGGGAGACCTACAACTTCCAACGCACTTTCTACGTTCCGTCCGAGATGGTCGGCACTCAGTTCATGACAGGGGAGTTTCAGTTTGCTCTCAAACTGACGGACATGCCTCGGAATGGGAAGATGGAGAAGCAGCCGGACGGGACCATGAAGTTCGTCCCGTCCGAGGACAACGCAACCCTCGTTTACGCCCGTGTGGCATCATGCACGAAGAAAGTGGCAGACGGGTCCACACCACTCCAGTACAGATTCGGAGGGCCCGATAGCCTTCCGCCCCCTACGGGCAACGTGTGGACTGTCCAGACCCCCAACGTCCAGACTAGTGGCGTCAGTCCGTTTTCAGCCCCGATGCGGATCACTTTCCCTAATGCGAACACTGCCGAGTATTTCAAGGCTGTTCAGACTGCCATGGTCGTCCTGATTTTGTGCCGTCCGGACCTCAGTACATGGGCCGAAATCGAACCCAGTATGTCCCCCGATTTCATTGAGTTAGTCAAGGCCAGGCTTGCTCTTGTGGAAGGTGTGGCGGCGCAACCCTGTGGCCTCGAGTCTTTTGCTCACCTTCTGAGTTTCGTTCTCAAAGACCCTAAGAAGGACTATCTCGCCAAGGGCGGCACCCCTCAGGATTTCCGGGAGAGTCTGTTCAGGCGGTCCAATCAGTTCGTGTATGATGCATATAATGCAACTGGTCCAATGCCAGACGTGGAAAGGTCAGTAGTTCTCAATACGGTTTTTCTTCGGAATGTCAAATGGTGTGACCTCCTGAAAAGTGCAGGGGTGATTGATGAGATTCCCGCCAAAGATTTCACCATCCTTGAGTCCATAGACCCCAGTAAAGGCGGAAGGCTTCTGAACAATGGGGTCGCTATCAACCGTTACTCGATGGGCATCAACCCCAACACATCTGACGAACTCCTGAAACTCGACGGGATTTTCAGCCTTCGTGCTCCTCAGTTCATGGAGGTTCTGAACTTTCCTGCGAATGACCCAACGTTCAATCTGGACGGGGTATATCAGTCCCTAGAAGAACTGGCCGAAGCCAAACGGAACAGTCCCGCATTAATTCCTTTCCTAAACCAAGCCAGATTCGATAAGGACACGGGGAAGTACAGAATCCCGTCACAGTACATGACCCAATGGCAGTTGTTAAGGGGGCAGCGTAGTAAAATAGGGTCTTGCGATGACTCAGCCCCCGTGTTTGTTATCAACCGAAAGGCACTTGAGGGGCCAAATCCAGAAGAGGGGGGTGTAGTCTTCTGCCGGGGTTTGTTCGCTGCGGCCAAGAATGGGCAGATTCTGACAGAGGCGGCGTTCGCCCTTGGGGTTGCGGCATCTGCCCTGCGGCGATCATCTCAGGATGGGGCTTGGCTCACCTACCGATTCATGGACTCAATTACCGGTATTGAGGACTTCATGTGGTCCCTCCAGAACTGGTTGGAATCCATCAAGAACACGATCCAGTCTATCATTGATACCATCAAAAAATACATTGAGTACCTCGAGGGTCGAATCATCGAGTTGCAGCAGTTCATCCGGCGGATCAACGACTTGATCCAGTCCGTCATGCAGAACATTTTCACTGTCCCGAAATGCGCCGCCCTCATGCTGTACTCGAATGGCATGGATGGGATGTTGGCAGACTTCATTTCCGCCAAAAACAAGCCCTCAGACTCGCCCTTGGCGTTCGGAGCAGGTGTCGGTGTAGTGATCCCGGCCCCTCTCATCGGCCTGATCGGGGACATCCTGATGGCAATTTTCGACACCGACTCGGATGCTCCTGGGGATAGCATCGCCGGACCGGTCCCTCCGGCGGTGATCATCGCCAACCCACCCCAGCCGGTCGAGCCACCGGAGCCGGACGTGCTGTAGGAGGTGGACCATGACGTTCGACAAGATGAGTGTATGGCCGGTCGGTTACTTCCATCTCTTCTCCTCGTGGATCCTCCGAAACCGCCGTGAGGTGCCGAAACGTTTGGCTGTCATCAATGCCGAGTTGGCAAGGATCGGTGAGATCAAAGTGAGGTACCAGCAGTACGAAAAGGACGGGAACATCCTAGCGTCCGAGAATAGGATTGGCATCTCGGTCACCAAGGATTCATCTTTGGGGAGACTGGTACAAGCCTACATTGCTCGGGGTGGCAACCCTCTGGACATCTCGCCTTTCGCCCATCCCAAAGGAACCGAGATAATCAGCCCAGCTAATAGCGAAGGTGAGATCAAGATCAAGGAGACCTACCCTGCGGGTGGCGTGGTGGCCCCCATCTCTGCCATGTACAACGAGCCCCTCCCGACCAAGATGGACCCCAACAATCCCGAGCAGTCCCGGGCCGAGAATGAGGAAGGAGCGAGCACTGGATTCGAGGCAAATCCCGGCGGGGCACTGAGGACCGACCGCTATTACAAAACTCGGCAGAGAGGGGACACCACTGAGTTCAATGCCATCGTCAAGACGATGCACCAGATCCGGTCGTGGGCCAACCAGGACATCAAGGAGATGCAGCGCCTAGAGTGGCGGATCATCAAGCTGTGCGACCTGCGCGAGCAGCTGGAGAAAGAGCGGGATGAGATCCTCGTCCAGGCCCTGGGAAGCGGATCCACGGACAGTGTGCAGGACCTCGACCCCGACAGGTTCAACCCCGGACTCCAGATTCAGGTTCTGATCCAGGATATGATGGAGATTCTTTATAACACGACAGATGACGGCACCGTGCTGTCGTTCGGGGACACAAGCGCCACTTTCGACTTTCTGGGGTTCACGTTCCCGGATGTTCCATCCGAGTCTACCCGAGATGCGTTGGGGTGCTGATCCGGTGTTCCTTCGATAGATAACCCCCTGTGGAGGGTTTGAGTGTCTCAGGATTTTCAGCTTACGTGGTCTTGCCCGCACATGACCTTGGAAGAGGTCGTGGCGCTGGACGCGGACCGCCGTTCCCTCTACCTCCGCCAGCCAATTGGCGGGGTAGGGACAATCCGCATCACCGCCAACGACGAGTTGATTCTTCCGCAAGGAGGTCTGTTCTCTCCCGCTGAATTGTTCGGGTCAGTGTCCGGCCCATTCGATCTCACCGAAGGGGAAGATACTCTTATCGTGGCTACCTCGAAGGGCACGGATACTTACACGTTCGGCGTGACCGGAACCAAGAGGCTGACCTCAAGCGAAGTGGTGAAAGCCCTGACTCTCGGTTTGGCAGACCAGACCCTCCACAACGGGAATTCAATGGTCCTTGTCGGGTCCGATAGAGGGCACCTGACTTTCACCGATACCCAGGCGGTAGGTCCGGATGCTTTTGTGCGGGTAGGGGGGACTGCCGCAACCGCCCTCGGGTTTCCCCCCACGATCCAGCAGAAAGCCGTGGGGGCCATGATTTTTCCACCGTGGGGGGTGTACGATAGGCCGATTGAGAACAAAGTTGACGCGGCTTCGGTCAGTCGTTACCCCAAGTTCGGAATGCCCGTGAAGTCCAATCCGGTATTCAAGGTGTCCTACACGGTCCCAGCCAACCGCTGCCTTCGGTGCAAAGCCGGATACATCGAGAACGACATCCGGTTCGACTCCCAAGGGCAAGCTCTGATGATCCAGGATGAGAACCTGCTGTATCAGGCTGCCTTGAAGATCATCCTGACTGATCGGGGGAGCAACCCGTACCAGCCGTGGTACGGAACCCAACTGAGGTCCAGGATTGGGACGAAAGCCCTGGCTGGGGTCGCCGCCATCATCAGCGAGGATGTGCGGCAAGCGCTGGCCAAGTTCCAGAGCCTCCAGGAGTCCCAAGCCAAATATCAGTCGGTATCCTACAAAGAGAGACTCTACGCGGTCCTCGCGGTGAACGTGAAACGCCACCAGCAGGATCCGACGACATTCCTGATTGAGACGGTGGTTCAGAATGCGTCCGGCGAACCCGTGAACCTGACAACTATTTTCACGGTTCCGGGTGTGGTGGCCCTCATGGGGTCGAATGGCCTGATGCTCGGTTCCCAGGTTGCAGGATTCGGGGTGGATAGGATCAGGATTCCCTGATAGAGGGCAAAGACCATGGCGGTATCTCCGCGGTTTCTCGGCCCGGACGGTCAATACCGGACGGTATACAGCTACTCCACGGATATCCCCCTGCAGTTCTTATCTGGCAGGTGTGATCCAGACACCGCCGATATGCAGGTGGCCATCCGCAGTGAAGACTTTGTTTCCGACGCGGACATGGTGGCATTCGAGGGGAACACTTTCATCATTCCCAACCCGTCTGCCCATCCGAACGGTTTGGCCCTACTCCCTGGTGCCAACCGCATCCAGGTTAGGTCCGTTCTGACCAACGGGGATGCCACGGCTCCGGCCATCGTTGACATTACTCTGTCCCTCGAGAGAGACGTGCGGTCCAGTGTCCTCCCCCCAACAGATGTCTCTGTCGAGCGGATGGACCGCATGGTGAAGATCTCGGTTCGTGGTCTGTCTGACCCGACTGTTACAGGCTACAACTTCTACGGATCATCATCCCCGGGCGGCGGCCTGAAGGGCTACAAACGCATCAATCCTGCTGTCGTCGTCACGGGAGAACCGGACGAAGCCACCGTGCCCATTGGAACGATGACAGCGGATGCTGTCCTGGCCCTCAAGCCGGATGGAAGCCCAGTTGCGGACCCCACCTATTTCCAGGTCCTGGGGATTGAGACAAGTCGACCTTCGGGGAACAAACTAGACGCGAACAGCGTGATCAGTGTCGGAAACGTCATCAAGACAGACTTCCATCAGGTGATCACGGTTCCGGACACTGTTAGCCGAATCCGGACCACGATGAACGTCGAATCTGTTGAATCCCTGAAGGTTTTCTCATTCATCCATGATAGGCGTTCCACCCTGACCTCCACACAGAATCCGGCCATCCCGGATTCTGAGTTCATGGTTCTTGATGACTCGGACCCGATCTACTACGTCGTGACGGCGATCTATTACATCAACGGGAAAGAGTATGAGTCCTCATACTCGCCCGAGGTAGCGGCATCCCCTCTGGTCGTGACCCCCGTGATCGCAACCCTGCCTACCGTGTCCAGGCAGCAGATCGTCCAAAGCACCACCTCATCCATTTTCCGGACGCACCCGGAAGTTGACGTGAAACCCGGGTCTGTGCTTCGGGATACTTTCATCGATCCCTTCTCTACGGAAGCGGAACGGATCCGGTTCATCATCGGGTTTATCCAGAGCTGTCAGGCCTTCTCCACCCTTCTTGCTATTGATGATCCGGGTTTCACTGGTAGTTCGCTGCCGGTGTCTCAGTCTCCGTACAAGCAAGCCATCAAAGCGGCGTTCTTTCTCCAGTCCGATTTGGATGTGCAGAATGTCATCGACAACGCTTTCGACCGCCTTGCATCTTCACGAGGCATTCAACGAAGGCCGGGAAGCCGCTCTCGAGGTGAGGTCACTGTGTACGTGACCCAGCGGCCTACCACTTCGATTTTCATCCCCATCGGCACCCAGATGACAGGTGGGGGTGTCACTGTTCGGACCACATCAGCGGGCCAGATCACTTCGACGGGGGCCGGGTCGTCCTACAACCCGTCGACGGGGAGGTGGTCCTGCAACGTGTTCGTTCAGGCTGATCAGCCGGGAGCAGCTGGGAATCTGGCTCCGGGTCAGATTAGATCCATCAGGGGCGGGGCGTCCGGCCTCCAGGTCATCAACGAGTCTAGTCTCTACGGCGGTCGGAACACCGAAAGCAACCGGGAACTGGCAGCACGGTGCGACCGGGCATTGGCTTCCGTCGATTCCGGCACCCTCAACGGTATCTACCAGCGAGCTGTGGACGTGGCCGGGGTGCAAGAGGTGGCCGTTATCTACGGTGGCCATGAACTGATGATGCGGGACATTGACAACACCGGGCGGCACACTGGCGGCAAAGTGGATGTCTGGCTGCGCGGGAATTCCACCGCCACCATGACCGATAACTTCGCCTTCTCGTTCGAGATTGTCCAGGACGGTCAGTTCGAACCGGTTGGCCCACTGTCGGACCTCAGGTTCCGGGTCATCAACCCAGATGTAACCAGCGACAATCCCATTATCGAGATGATCGAGAACTCGGCGTGGGGGATCGTGTTCAAGGACCAGGACACCGGCAAGGTTTTCAATCTGACAGGTGTAGTGATTGAGAGGCCCGATACCATCGTACTGTCCAGTGTGTACAACACCCCCTTGGGAATCAACATCACTGACAGGTTCATTGGAACCTACCGTTTCCGAACCAGCAACAAGCACAAGTTCATTAGGCAGCCAGCAGACTCCATCCTATCTCTAGTCGGCAGGGTGACCGGAACCATCCAGTCAGGTAACTACCACCTGTTCCCTGGGAGCCCTCCCCTCGAGAAGGGTCGGTCCCAGGAGGCTGGCAGTTACCTCCAGGTCACGTCTGAAGCCCCCGTGCCGTCGTCCATCCCGCAGTCGACCCCCTATCCGGATGGCGAGGTTCATACTTTCCTGGACCGGAAAGAGTACCTCAACAATCTGGGGGTCAACCCCATCACAATTCGGGTTTGGGACACCACCAGGACGATTGAGTACTATGGGCCTTACCACCCGTCTGGGGCCAAGGACTTCTCGATCATCAGCGAGGTGGGAGAGACCCCCACGGCTTTGTATCTCACCGCCGGTTCCCGTATCGAGGTGGGGATGACAGTCTTGGTTGACTACCAGTACGATGAGAACTTCACCGTCACCTACACAGTGAACTCGATGATTGGCAACGTCCAGAACGCCATCGAACCCTATCGGCACATCACCATGGATCTTCTTGCCAAAGACGCCATCGCCACTGGGGTCGACCTGTCGGCCACCATCGTCATGGTTCAGGGCCAGGTCCAGAGCAACGTGGACAGCAATGTTCGCACAGCGTTGTCCCGATTTTTCGGGTCTCTGGGCCTGGGTCAATCCGTTCGGCAGTCTGATATCATCGATGTTATCGAGGGGGTGGAAGGCGTGTCCTATGTGGTAGTCCCCCTAACCCAGATGTCCAAGTCAGACGGGTCCATCGTTGTCCGTGAGGAAGTAGTCACCGAGGAAGCGGGTACAGACTACTTCTGGGTGTCTGCCTGGTCGACTTCGAGCGTGGACGTATTCCTGCTGACCAATCCGCTCGAATCCGGCACTCTCGATGGCGGGGGCAAGATCAACGACCCCCGAGGGGTGTCCATTGTCACTTTTGACTCAAACATGGTATCTAGCACGCTAGACCTGACGCTGCACGATGCACCCCCAAACGTCAATGGAATTCCGATCCGGGAAAAACCCAACTGTGCCTACATTATCGGCAACAGTGGACTGTGGATTCCCGGATTCAGCGACGACGCGACTCTAGCCACTGACTACCCGTTCGCTACGGCTGAGGAACGGGACATTCGCCGTATAGAGGTCACCGCCGATCGCATCCTGGTTGCTCTGCCGAAAGGTTCCAAGCCCAGCGATGGGCAGTATCTGGTGTCCTATGTGGTTTATGGGGACGGCGGGGTGAAGAATCTAGAACCCTCCCCAGTCGAGTACTTGCAATTGGGGAACCTGAATTTCGTTTATGACGAGGACCTGAAGGCGAAGAGAAAGTAATGGCGGACCCGAAAGACATCCTGCCGGGAATGTTAACCCAGAACCCGGCTCCATTCACAGCGGACAGCCAGGACCGCAAGGCCATGATCCGGTCCCAAGTGGATCAGATCGTAGCTGCCATGATGCGGGCACTTCCATCGAACTACGTATCTCAGGTACAAGGGCCATTCTACACGATGGAGTTCCAGGCCATCGCGGAGCAACTCGCGGATTTTCAGATCACGGCCCAGGAAGTCATGGCTGATTCGTCCTTTGATTTCACCAGGTCGGAGGTTTTGTTCCAAATCATTGGTTCACTGGTGTTCCCTGACGCTACGGCCACGGACGGGTGGCCATCTATCAACGGTGACGTGTCCTACCGGACATTCCTTCAGAGGATGGTTACCCTTCTCCTCCAAGGAGCCACGAAATCCTCGGTACAAGGGGGCATCGAGGCCTTGACGAATGCCTCCGTCCAGGTGATTGAACGTGCGGTGGCCGCCCGAAAAACTCCAGGTTCAGCGTGGGGTCCATCCGACCAATTCACTTTCGAAGTCAACATCACCGGAAGCCGAGACATCGAGGTGACCGGCGAAGTTCACAGCGTTACTGGCTACACTTTCGTCCTGGACAACCTCAACATCGACCCGTCAACGGTGAAGATCTGGAACCCCGACAGGTCCACTGAGTACTACGGTCCCTATTCGTATGGGGTGAATCCCGACTTCGGGATCATTCCCGAAGTCGGGTCCAAACGTCTAACGATTGAGCTGACGCCGGAATCCAGGATGACCCCTGGAACGACTGTCCTGGTGGATTACACTAGGTCCATTGATCAGTTCCCGGTGGACCCGCTCATCCTCCAGAAGAACGTCCAGATCGTCATGCGGGCCTTGAAACCGGCCCATACCTTATATGAATACCGACACTTGTTCCGTGAGGTGTTCTCACCGCTGATCACAGACGATACGGTTCAACGATGGGACATGTCCCTAATCAAGTACGAGGACCTCCGCCGGTTCTGGCTAGGGGTCCATGCAATGACCGGGATCGGGGATACCCTATCCGACAGGTCCCTGTTCAGAGACACATCGAGGGATTTCAGTGCCATCCAGGCGGGCTCCATTCTGACTATCCTAGCTGGGGCGAACAAGGGAGACTACCAGGTGATCGAATCGCGGGTTTTCCCAGTGGGGGATGACCCTTACCCTCGTGCCTACACGACATCTCCGACCGGCCTGACGGGCTACGTGACCGTCCAGGGGTCCACGGTGACGGATATCAACCCGGCCCACAATTTCGCATCGGTGGTGGAAGGGGAGATTCTGACCATCATCACAGGGCCTAACGCCGGGAATTACCGGATGAACGCTCTTCTTGGACTAGATGGGGGTGTGATTGGACGATTCACACCCCCAGTGGGTGCCCGGTATCTGACGGCTCGTATCTCCCCCTCGCTGTTGAGGGTGAAAGGGTGGATGCCGTCTGAGGCCACAGGGCAATCTTACCGAGTGGGTGTGGACCGTTTGGGGATGCAGAGCCCCCACCTGGTGGAGGGTGAGGATGCAACCTGCTACTTCCTGATGTGATTGGGGGAAACCGATGCCTGCGACATTCAAAATCTCGACTGATGGCGGGCTTACGTTTGCGGCGGTCGGAACAAGTGTAATTTGCAAGATCGGGGACCATATCCGATGCCAGTATCAACAAATGGTTCCTGATCCAGAAGCAACTACATGGGCATGGCAAGTCGTGTCCGTTCCACAGTCACCTTCCGGGGTGCCCTCAAGTGTCAGCACCGCGATATTCACAGGCAGTCCTATTTTTAATTTCAGTACCCCAATTGACGTAGATGGCGCTTATCTTGTCCGACTGACAACCGATGAGGGTCTGCCAACCGAGAGTACCAGATACCTTCGTGTCCGTGCCATCACAACATTTGGTGGTCTTGCCCTGTCGGCGGCTGGGGAACGGTACGACGACACGGGACACATCCCATTTGACTCTGTCCTTGCCGGATGGGCGAACGACCAGAACCAAGTCATCAATCGACTCAACGCCTTGATTCGTCGGACTTCCACAAGTGGTCGTGCTCTCTACGTGGACGCGAACCGTGGCAGGAACACTGCAAATACGCCAGATAGTTCGAGCAACATCATCCACATGCCCGGGTGGAATGAGACGCCTTCTGGAGCCGGTTCCTCAACTGGGATCAACATCGCAGCAGCACATCATGGTGATTTTACGTCAATCCAGAAGGCTATTGACTGGGCTGCAAACCAGACCCCTGTTCCGTCTGAGAATGACCCTTGGGTAATCTTCATCCAGCCGGGACGCTATGTTGAGAACCTAACATTCAGACCCCACATCCACTTGGTGGGACTAGGAACCCCACCGTCACAGTTTCCTTGGGGGAGGGTCCTAGGATCACCCCCGCCTTATGACACGTTCAAATTCAACACCTCGACGACAATCATCGAGACTGCAAGCGGGTCCAGTCCGGGGCATATGTATCCGTATTTGTCTCAGACCGATGCCCTATCTATTTACAACTTGACTTTCATCAACATCCTCACAACCCCTTCCCCAATCCTGAATGCCGCAGGTCTGAGCCTGAAGATGAAGGATTGCTTCTTTCTTCAATATGCCCCAACTGCAGGTGGGTGTCTTCGATCCAATACCACTGCATCCCAGATTCTGTCCTATCTGGATCTGTCGAACTGCACTTTTGGGGATCTGTCCTCAGGGAACACGATAGTGCTAAACATAGCATCATCAAATTCAGGAGCCTTGGGGGTTATGAGGGGGTGCCAGGTTATTAGGGATCCAGCTGGGGACGGCCTGGTGATCAACCAATCCCTCAACCAGAATAGTGAATTTTCTTTAGAATCCTGTCGAATTATGGGTCGTTTTCATTCGGCGGCCGCCCAAACCAAGGCTGAATCTTGTGTCTTTCACCGTGTCACCCTAGACACTTTTGGTGTAGATTCCTCTTATTCTGTCCGGGCTGATTTCCGTGGATGTTCCTTCGAGAATACGCTGACACTTGATGCCAGTCATATTACAGGATCCCCGTCCAATCGAGTCGAGGTTAGGGTCGGAAGTTCATACGGATTGACAGCTATCAACAAAATAGGGGACCCTTCCCGAATCGTAGTAGAGGCAGAGACCGATGCACACAGTATCGCATACGACAATCATTCTAGCGGACTTACTGCTTCGAATGTGCAGTCAGCCCTTGACGAATTGGTAGCCCCTGTTGCTTACCAATTGGTAAATACCAACTTTGCCCTCATCGGAAATACTGTTGGATTGGTGGGGGTGACAAATCCAACGCCCCCCAGCACCTCCCTAATTCTTCCTGATTTAGTGGCAACCCCCGGCACTAAGGGGCACCTGATTACAGATCGGAAGAGCACACGTCTGAACTCCAGTCACTCTCTTCCATCT
>ERZ795061.3027-NODE-3027-length-14945-cov-4.794829_pt1 | contig 14945 bp, 9 predicted proteins | sample MGYA00375145_ERZ795061 | MGnify/ENA primary metagenome ERZ795061 (study PRJEB30190, sample SAMN05720144) | anaerobic digester metagenome | isolation source: active sludge of municipal wastewater-treating anaerobic digesters | place: USA | collected 2014-12-22 ... | reverse complement strand
AATGCCCGGCGTCAATTTGCCAGACGGAGTGCGCATCGGACCAGCCCATGTCCATCGCGTAGGAATCGAAGAAGAAGCCCGTGACGTCGAAGAGGTCCTGTTTCAGCCGGGCGATATTGTTCAGCACGAATGCCTCGGAGGACGGCACGGGGGCCGTCCACCAGTCATTGTAGTGGACGTGCATGTCGGCGGGTTTTACCCGGACCGTGTCGAGATAGCGCAGAAAGGAACGGCGCAACCCCTCCCTGGCCCCGCAAACAACGCGATCTTCAGGGGACACCGCGCCGAAAACAGCCGGCGGGAGCTCCGTCCATGCGTCGGTCACTTCAACGTATGAATGCTGGGCGAGGTACAGGGTATCGCCGTCCACCTGACACCACGCGGAAGGATGTTCGACCCCGGCAAAGATCTCATTTCCGAAAACGGGGCACGATACGTGCGACGGGCCGGTGAGTTCGAGCGGCTGCCCTTCGACCTGGACTTCGAGCAGACCGACGCGTTGGATGGTCACGGGCGCGCCCGTCGCGCGCAGCGCGCTCTGGATGCGCAGGGTGCGTCCGTCCGCACAGAACGAACAGGTCTGCCGCAGTTCGACGGGAGGAGAAGAGAACGTTGCGCGAAGAAGCACCTGTTCCACACCGCCCGAGCGGGTCTGTTCGAGATCGATGGTGTCCGCGCCGGCGAGGCCGATCCGATTACCGTCGGGAGTCTGTAGACTGAATCGCGGCCCGGCGATGGCCCACCGCGATCCGGCAACCGTATCCTCGCAGGCCGTCCAGAGCCAGCCGTCCGGCGAGCGTTCGAACACGGCGCGAACGCCTCCGCCGCCGGACAAGTAGACGGGCCCATCCTGCGCCCCGGCGGAAGGAGAGACTGTGCACAAGAACGTGAGCGCACACAGGGAGAACGCTCGGAAGGAACGCGTCAACGGCATGATGTCACCTCCGCGGATTGGCCAGCGCATCCTGGACAGTATACTTCAGGCGGATTGCCGGGGGGGAAGATCATTTCGACGGAAGAGAGAACCGTGAAACCGGCGTCGACCGGCGGGGGCGCCGGATCACGGTCGAGCCGACGATTTCTTGATGCGGCCCCGGTCGAGCTCGAGGGTTCGGGTCCCGAGTTCGAGGAGGCGCTCCTCGTGGGTGGCCAGCACGATGGTCCGTCCGCGACGGTGCTCCTCGGCAAGGCATTCGGCGATGATGTTCCGGTTCGCGGCATCGAGGTTTCCGGTGGGTTCATCGGCGAGGATGATGTCGGGTTCGCAGATGAGTGTGCGCGCCATGGCCACGCGTTGTTGTTCGCCGACGCTGAGTTCCCCGGGCCGGTGGGAGAGCCGGTCTGCTATGCCGAGCCGTTCGGCCAGGGCGTGGATGTCTCCATGGGCATGCCCGCTTCGCAGGGCGAGCGCCACGCGGATGTTGTCGTAGGCGGTCAAATACGGCATGAGATGAAACTGCTGGAAGATGAACCCGACCGCAGACCGGCGGAAGCGGCTGCGGTCAGTGCGGGAACTGGAGTAGAGGTCGACGCCATTGCAATGGACGGCGCCGCTGGAGGGCGTCAACATGCCGCCGAGGATAAGAAGCAACGTGGTCTTGCCGCTGCCGCTCGCCCCATGAAGCACGAGGAACTCGCAGGGGGCGAGTTTGAAGTCGAGGTCATCGAGGGCCCGAACCGTTTCTCCGGATTTGCGGTAGGTTTTTGAGAGATGCTGCACGTCATACATGAAGGCTAATCTTCCACCAGGGTTCTGTTGGGGTCTGTTCGCATCAGTTGGAGCATCGGCAGGAGCATGGCCACGAGCGCGACCATAACGCTCAACGCCGTTACGGCGGGCAAGTCCTCCCACACGATGCGCACGGCCCGCGTCTGGGTGACAAGGAACGCGGCCGTCATACGCACGGCCAGTTCCGAACCGATGAGGAAGCCAGTGACGGCGGCAGCGGCGGCCAGAGCGAGGATCTTGACGAGATAGAGCCCCACGACATAGGGCAGGCCGGCTCCCATGGCCACCAGGATGCCCACTTCGCGGCGGCGTTCGGTGACTTCCTGCATGCCGGCGATGGCAATGATGAGAATGGTGGCGGCAAGCACGATGGCCAGCACGTAATACAGGGTCTTGGAGGTGGTTTCGCGGGCCAGGTAGCGTCCCCGTGCGATGGGCATGATTGAGATATGCCTGAAACCCGGCAGCGCCTTGGCGAGCATTTCCGCGTGAAGGCGTTCGATTTCCTGCAGCGGGCCGCCGTGATGCAGGCACTGGAAAGCCCAGATGACATTGATCTCGCTGCCGAGGCCAAGCAGTTCCTGGCACTCGTTCAGGGCGAGGTAGATGCGGTAATCGCGCTCGGTTCCCAGGGGCTGGAGGATTTCCGAGACCTGAAACGTCCGTCCGAGAAGTTCGAGTTCCGCGCCCTCGCGGAGTCCCAGCAAGCCGGCGGCGGCATGGCCCAGCCGCACGGTCCCGGGGGCTACGGGCTTCACCATGTTGCCTTTCTCGTCGGTCTCGTCGGTCCGCTCGACGGGCTCGATGCCGGTGAGCAGCAGGTCAACGCCGTTCAGGGCAAGGCGCTGCTGCAACACGGACACATAATATCGCGAAAACAGCTCGAGGTGTCCCGCGAGACGGTGGGTGACTTCGGCGTCGAACCGCGGCTGGTTTTCGGTGCACAGGAACGCGTCGAGCGGATTGCTCGCTTCGGGCAGGATCAGCATGTTGTGGCCCATGTTCTTCATCACGAGCTGCATGGCGCGGTTTGCGAACCGGTTCGTGTTGAGCAGGTACACATAGAGCGTCACGAGAACCGTCATGGCGAGAAACAGGAGCAGGGTAAAGATCCAGCGGTATCGCGCCTGGCTGAGGATAATCTTAAAAAACACGCTCTCCATCCCCGGGGTTGTCAGATCACAGCCACTCCGCCGGGCGTCTCACAGCGCGGAGCCGCGTTCACCGATGCTCACTTGAACTCGCGATCGTAGCGGCCCATGATCCGCGGCCCGTCAATCGTCACCACCCAGGGCGAATCCCCCGGATACTTCACAAACGTGACGTGACCGTCCATATACAGCACGTTGACGCCGGCCGGCACATGCGTGGACCCCACCACCTGAGGCGTCAGGTGATCCCACATCACAGGCACGATGCTTTGCGAATTCGCCGAAGCGGCCGGATTATTGATGTCGGTGACCATGAATCGTTCGACGCCTTCGCGCAACCGGTAAAGCACGCTGCCGCCGCCGGCCTGGGTGCCGGGAAACGTGGCCGAGAAATTGTAGTCGTCATCGGACGCGGCGCCGCTGGTGGCCACGTTTGCATCCCCCAGTTCGCCGAGGGGCGTATCCACATAGTCGGCGCCTTCGTAGCGCCCGCCGACGCCGCTGCCGGGAATGCCCACCTTGTCGAACCCCATGAAGTTCAGCGCGTCCATAAAGAGCCAGCCGGTGTAGTTGAACGGCGACTTGACCAGTTCTTCCGGCTGAATGATGCCGTCCTTATTGCCCGAGCCGCGGGCGCCCTCATCGTAACGTTCCATGGGCGAGGCGCTGGCCATCGAGGGACACCAGACCACGTTGAGGTCGGTGATGTATTCGGGATACATGGACGGCCCATTGAAGATCATGGTGTCGGAGAGCTGGCCCTGTATGTTTCGGATCATTCGCGGCGGCCATTTCGCCCCCCGTGATTCGTTGGCGTACATTTTGAAGGCCAGGCCCATCTGCTTGAGGTTGTTGGCGCACGCGGCGCGGCGAGCGGCCTCACGGGCACGCGCGAGGGCGGGCAGCAGGATTGCGGCGAGGATACCGATAATGGCGATAACCACGAGCAATTCAATAAGCGTAAAGCCTCTGCGTCCAGCGACACATCTCTCCATCATCCGAAACCTCCGCGCAAAATGCAGGTGACGAATCAGCGCGCCGTTGCCTGTCCAGCGCCATCGAACTCAAGAAACGTGCTGAATTATACGTGCGCGAAGCAGAAATGACAAACCCGGAGCGAACGCAGGAGTGCTCCTTGTCGTGTTCCTGCGAGGACGCCGGTGAGGCACAGAGAGCAAGGAAGTCTGACGGGACGGACGGGGAATAACGAGTTGAGGCGGGTCGAAACCCGCCTCAACTCTCCCAACACGCGATCAATGGACTATGTGCGCAACGATATTGCAGTCCAAACGGTACAACGCCGAATCCGGGGCGCTAACAGTGACGGAACCGGCGCACGGCCAGACCCGCGAGGCCCAGCCCCAGCACGACGATGGACGCCGGCTCGGGGACGACATTGTCGTCTACGACCTCGCTGGGCAGGCAGGCATGCTCGATCGTGCCCGACACCCGGAAGATCTGACCGGACACGCCTATCGATACCCATTCGGGATTGTAATCCGGGATCAGGTAGTAGAAGTCGTAGGTGAAGGTCGGAATGCCGTTGGGGTAAATGCTCTGAATGGTGCCGTAGGGCAGGTCGGCCAGGAGTTCCGATCGTTCGATATACAGGCCCTCCGGGATGTTGAACTCACCGGCCGGCTCGTCATAAAAATCGTAAAGCTGGGGCGGCCGGTCCATCCCGAGGGCGGACCATTCCGGGGTGGTCCAGCCCAGCACCACCTCTACCGGCCCCATGGTATAACGATCAAATGGTTCGACCGTGAATTGCAGGTGAACGATCTTGTACCGGTCCGCATCGTACACCCCATCATAGAACCACTGGGTCCAATAATTTGAGTCCCAGTACCCCGTCCACATGCGTCCGTCGGGGTCGGTCCAGCCTGTGCCATCTCCGAATTCAAGATAATTGGCCTCGCCAAGGACCGCCGAAAACGAGTCACTGTGATCCCAGACGATCTCGCCGGGCGGCGAAATGAGTCCCGCCTGAGCCGACATCGCCGCCATGGTCAACAGAGCGGCAGCACACCATTCCCACCTGTACTTGACCATCATCGTCTCCACCTCCAATACATGTTTATGGAGTCAGTCCACGGCTACCCCATTGGAACCGCGCCAACTCGCCCGAGAACGAGGGACTCGTTCTCCCCCAAACTGGCACACGGCACCCTGCCCTGTGCAACCCCGCGTTGGGTAAAGCACAATTCATGCCAATTCTCACATACCGAGAAACAAGACTTTTAAGCCGTTTGATTTTAGTTACTTAAGACCACCAGCGCGCACTCTCATCTGGCCAGAAGATGCGGGAACTTTCGTTGGCGACGTTAAAGATGTTCCACAGTTGAACAACTGTTGGATGGAAGTACTCCAACGAAGCCGCCCCCCCGCGGAATCGGGCCGGGGTGACCAGGCTGCGTCACCCGGGCCACCCGGGCCGTGCGCCGGCACATGAGCGGGCGGCTCAAGGACCTGCCATTGGGGAGGGATACTGTTTTGAGGCATCGTCGACGATCAGCACCCAGTCCTCATCCTGCGCCTCCGAGGGCGGTTCAAACGCCATGCGGGCGGCGTTGGCGCATTCGGACGGGGCGGAGCATTCGCCCGTCCGCGGATTCATCCACCAGATCCGGAGCGTATCGCCGGGGATGCGCGAGGTGTTGAATTCGGCCCGCAGGCGCCGGGGAAAATAGGCGAAGATATAGGTGGCATCCGAGTGGCCGGGCATGCCGTCGCGCGTTACCTGAATTCGATCGAGGCCGCCGGGGGATTCCGATACCAGCAGGGATTGGTCGGGTATGCGGGTAACAAATGGACGGCTCAGCATGAGGCGCTTGAGATAGGTCACTTGAACCGCGCCGGGCAGGTCGAGCGATTCATGCCACGGGGTCGCGGCGTGCCAGCGGGATTCCCGGCCCTCGTCGTACATCTGCCAGACGGGATGCGTGCCGTAGGCGTGGCCATGCGCGCCGGCGAAGACCGCCCAGTAGGCGTTGCGCCGGATCTGCACAGGGCCCACGGGGCGCTTCTGGTTCGCCGGGTCCGGAGGGTATTCGTAGGCGGGTTCGCCGTCCATGCAGGGTATCGGATTCGGCAGGGCATAATCTCGCTCTATGAACGTGTAGTTCGTGCTTTTCGGGAACTGACTGCTCTGCGCCATGTGAAAATCGAGCCAGGGCGCGCCGTGAAACCACTCGGAGGAGCTGTGGCCGCCGCGGGGGTGGAAGGTCATCAACTGTGTGGCGCCAACGCGGTCCCGGATTCCCAGGGCGAGCAGCTCCCACACGGCGACCGTGGTGTCCGCCACACGGTCGCCGCCCAGCACCCAGATAACGGGTTTGTTCGCGTAACGCTCGCCGAGGAAACGGCCGTAGTCACGAACATTGGTTGCGTTGAAGAAATTGCTGTTCGGACGATCCTTGTCGACCCCGCCGAGCCAGCTGCCCCAGGTTGGGAGCATGCCGACAAACAACCCGTAGGATTCCGCCCGGTTGACAATCCAGTCCACATGGGCGAAATACGCCTCGTTGGGACGCGACGGATCCATGTCGATAAACGGGACCTCGCCGTATGCGTTCGGTGTGCCGAGCCCGTCGAGTTCGGCAATAACCACGCATTGAATGACGGTGAATCCTTTCTCGCTTCGATTGCGCAGGTAGCGGTCGGCTTCCTCCCGGTTGAGCCGGTGGAAGAGTTCCCATGCGGTATCGCCGAGGTAGAAGAACGGCGAACCGTCTTCGTGCACGAGGAAGCGTTCGTTGTCGCTCACTTTGAGCGGAGAGAACGCGGCCTGGGCCCCGGCGGCCTGCGCCAGGAGCACGAAAGACAGAACCACCCCGAACGAGCGCGAAAAAAAAGTCTGTGTACGCATAGCCTTCTCCGTATACCTCGTTTCCAATGGGTTATGGGGAGGCCGCGCCGCCGGCGCGATGCGCTGCGCCCTTTCCCCCCGTCCTCAAGCCGGTTTGCCGTCAAAGACGACGTCCTGTACCCGGTTTACATCAACCGCGCGCGGCTGCATGCCGGCCCGGGCGGCCAGGGCCGCGGCCGTGCCGGCGGCGATGCCGGTCGCCATGGCGATCACCTGCACGCGGTACGAGGCCATCGCCTCGTGGCTGCCGCTGATGCACCGGCCCGCGACCAGCAAACCGTCGACGGATTCGGGCACAAGGCAGCCGTACGGGATGTCGTAGGGCTGCACTTGCGGGTCGTTCCCGGGCAGGAACCCGATCGCCTGGCCGATCCCCGCGGGGTTATGGATGTCGACCGGGTAGGAGGCGCCTCGCACCACGGCCGCCTCAGACCCTCTCCCTTCGACAAGATCCTGAAGGGTAAGGCACGCCAACCCACGAATCCGGCGCGTTTCACGAACGCCGATGACAGCCGGCATGGCGGATACATAGGCGGATTGAAACCCCGGAGCGCGTTTCCGGAGAAACTCGACGACCGCGTGGACCTGGCGTCGAGCGTCGATTTCGGCCTTCGTGAGGTCGCGGGCGTTTGTGCCGTCCAGACCGTTGACCTGGGTGGCGTTAATCACCCGCTGGTCCTCGCGCCGGGACAGGTAGGTCCGGATGAAACCCACGGTCGGCGGGAGTTCGCCGTTGGCGTGGGCGTCTCGGGTGATCTCATTCCAGGAACGCCCGTCGGGGAACCGGTAGTCGCGCCGCCCGCCGTGCGCCTCCATGGTCTCCTCATGAACGACACCGGACACGCGGAACATGATCGACATGGGCTGGCACAGGCCGTCCGCGTCCCACGAAGGGCCGGCGGCGCGCCCCTGGTCGTATGCGGCGCCGGCGGCGAAAGCGATATCGCCGTCGCCGGTGGCATCCACGGTGATCTTCGCCGCGACATCGATCGCACCCTGCTTGGTGAGGAGCGACACTCCGGTCACGCGGTTGCCGTTACAGACGGGGGCAAGCACCGGCGCATGCAGGAGGTATTCCGCCCCGGCCTCGGCGAGGAGTTCGGCATATGCGAGGTCGATGAATTCGTAGTCCACGTTGCGCCCGCCGATACGGTCGACGATGCGGTCGACCCAGGCGCTCTGAACCCGGCCCATCAGCGGCCCCACCAGTGCCTGGACGGCCATCCCCCCCAGACGGCCGTAGCGTTCCACGAGGAGAGTCGTGCAGCCCTGCCGGGCAGCCATCATCGCGGCCGCGATACCCGCCGGACCGCCGCCACAGACAAGGACATCTACCGCCATGGAGTCCTGGCCGCGTTTATCGGGAAGGCCGTTGCTGGCGGCCTCGGCGCAGGGCCACCCGGCGAAGGCCGCGGCAGCGCCCATCGCCAGTCCCTTGAGCGAGCTTCGCCGATTCATACGCGGAAGATCCAGACTCACAACTGTTTCTCCTTCCCGAACGGATTGCCAGCGGCTCCCGCTCCGGTGCGCGCCTGCCCGGCGGCGGGGCTCCGTGCCGAACGGTATTCTGCAGGCCCACCGAGGCCCGGGGCGCTTCACAACTTGATAATGATGCCCTCATTGTAGAGCTTACGGGCAGCCAGATAACAGAAACCATACATGCCCGCGAACCCGAGGAGGGCGGGCAACACGCCGCTGCTGTCGGGAATGTAGGCCCCGTGAATTTCCATCAGCGCGTACTGGAGCAGGTAGATGAACAGTGCGTTCTGACCCAGCACGGTCAGGGTGGGAAACTGGAACTCGCGGACCTGGCAGATGTAATAGAACAAGGCGAAGGTCAAGAAGCTCAGTCCCGTGGACAAGAGCATGGCGGGAGCGATGCACCAGCGTTTGGAGAGTGGCCAGAACGCGCCGTACTGCTCGCCGTAACCTGCCCAGTCCTTCGGGATCAGGTACCAGGCGACCCACCCGGCCAGAACGAGCCCGATGCCCGCCAGAAATGACCAGGACAGCGCCTTTTTTGCGTCGCCCGCTGCGAGGAGGTCATACGCGATGGTGCCGAAGAGGAGCACAAAGGCCCAGCTCAGCGGCCCGAGCGGTCCGCCGTTCATGCTGCGCATCATGAACGAAGAGCCGTAACTGGTACCCATGTAGAGGAGCATGAACAGGGCGAGGTACCCGACGGCCACGCCTATCCGGACCCCTGCGTTCTTGTCGATGAACGGCAGGGAGATGAGCCCCGCCAGAGCGATATGGGTCAGCGCGTCCCACCAGTCGATGCGGGCATCCGGCCCGTAGAAGGCGAGCGCCACCACAAACAGGACGAGGTAGCGCCGGGCGGTTTGCCAACGGGCGGCCCAGAGACCGGTTTTCTGTATCCGGCGCAGGAGCGACAGGCGGAATCCCATGCCGACAACGAAGACGAACAGGGGCGCGATGGTGTCGGCATAGCTGAACCCGGTTTTGTGATGCCGGAACGCCCAGGGCATGACGTCAAAATGCCCGAGGTAGTTCACGAGGATCATGCCGAATATGGCATAACCGCGGAGCTGGTCGAGCATGGGGAGGCGCGTGGCAGGCGGCCGCGCGGAAGACGGCGCTGGAGGCGCCTGGGGCGGTGCGGCAGGAATCGGCACCGTATTCAACGGCGTGGCCGTAACGCCCTGGGCACAGGAGGCACACACCACCGATTTCCCCATTGCCGAGGCTGGAATGCGTGTCTTGTTGCCGCAAGAACACAGGAGCATAAGGTATTCCATGAATTTTCCTCCTCGCAGGTTCCGTCCCGTTCCATGCTGCTTGAGTTCCTTTTATGCGTGCGGGTTCAGCGTTGTTATGCAGGGAGTTCGCACCTCCGCGGTGCGATGCCGAAACGGTTGTGCCGCGTCTCCGTTTAAACGCGGAACGCCGTGTGTTTTCAACTTATTTCTCCCCCACGCCCGTCCAACGGCTGCTGGACGGCGCCAACCGCATCCTCGCCACCCGCACAATTCCATTGGCCGCGGCCACCTAGCGGCCCGGCACGAGCTGGCCCGGTTTGCCCTGTTTGTAGGCTTCAAGCCTCCGCGTAATTTCCTGAGCCACGGCGGCATTATCCCCGGATCGGGCGGTGTTCAGCGCCTTTTCCAGCAGCGGCACGGCCGTATCGAAGCGGCCGGCCCGGGCGTGGGCCTCCGCCAGGTTGACCGCCGCGTTCAGATTGTCCGGATCGAGGCGCAGCGCTTCGGAAAGGTGCGTTTCGGCCTCTTCGGCATGGCCCTGCGACAGCAACATGGCGCCCAGGTTCACGCGGGACGGGACGTGGTCAGGTTCCAGTTCGACGGCCTTCTGAAGATGCATGACGGCGTCGTCGATCTTGCCCTGCTGGGCCATGACCAGCCCGAGGTTCCGCCGTAATTCCACGTTATCGAGACCGAGACGCAACGCCTCGGGCAGGTGGACGCAGGCCTCTTCGCGCTTACCCTGGGCAAGCAAGAGATTTCCCATGTGCCCGTGGGCCCCGGCGTTGGCGGGCTCGAGCGCGAGTGCGGCCGCATAGTGTTCGGCTGCTTCGACAAAAATGCCCTGCTGGGCCAGAAGCAGGCCCAGGTTCATGTGTGCGGGCACGTTTTCCGGTTCGTTCGATACCGCCGCCGAGAGATGGGCCAGGGCGTCCTCGATACGGCCCATGCGGGCGAGCATGAGCCCCAGATTTGAGCGGAGTTCGCTGCTGTCCGGGTCGACGCGCACGGCTTCCTCGCAGAGCGCGAGCGCCTCATCCGTCTCCCCCTTCTTTTCGAGCGCCGCGCCGAGGTTGGCATAGGCATTCGCGAAGTGCGGGTCCAGGCGGATGGTTTCGCGGTACTCCCGGATGGCCTCGTCGAGCCGGCCCATGGCGAGCATGGTGCCGGCATAATTGAAATGGGCCTCGGGCATCGAGGGATCCAGCCGCAGAGCCTCGGTGTAGCTGGCGAGGGCTTCTTCGGGCCGGCCCGTGGCATCCAGGACGAAGCCCAGGTTGAGGTGGGCGCTGGCATTGTTGGGATTAAGCTCGAGGGCGCGCCGGTACTGGCGTTCGGCGCCCACATAGTCTTTGGCCTTCCGAAACTCGGTGCCGGCCCGTTCAAACGACACGTCGTCGATGAACTTTTCCCGCATGGTGCGGATGGCGTCCGGCGACGCATTCACGAACTCGGGGATATTGACCGCCCGGTCGGGGTCGGAGAAATGTTCGAGAAGCACGGGGGGCGTGGTCTCGCCGTTTTCGTCGACATGCGTGAGAAAGAGCTGGGTGTACGGACCGTTCGTCTTGGAGGTGAACGCGAGCCACTTGCCGTTGGGCGACCAGGAGTGCCACGAGTTCATCCGGTCGGTATTGCACCGGAGCCTGCGGGCTTCGCCGCCTTCGGCGGGGATGATGTAGAGCTCGCTGTCCGGCTGCAGCAGCATGAAACTGTCGGCCCGGCAGAAAACGATCCACTTGCCGTCGGGGGAGTATTTGGGGAAGAAGTTGCTCATGCCGTTATTGGATGCGCCCTCGATTGGCACGGGCTCGCCGCCTTTCCCGCCATTAAACGGCACGCGGTAGAGGTCGAATTTGAATTTCTTGCCTTCCTCCAGGAACTCCTTGCATTCATCGGCTGTGAGCAGCACGCGCTGGGTATCGCGAAGACGCCGGAGCGGGTAGGCGGTGCTTCTTGCGAAGACGATCTCCTGGCCATTGGGGCTCCACGCGGGATTGCTCTGGACGTATTGGGGATCATCGGCGCCGGGAAGGGCGGTATAGGTCTTCGTTTCCCGGTCGTAGATGGCGAGCACCCCTTTGAGCGGGAAGAACAATTGCGAGAAATAGAGGTCAGGACGAGGCACAAAGACGGAGCGGTCCTTCACCGTGCTGATGACGTAGCGCCCGCACGGAGACACCTGCGAAAGCAGGCCGAAGGTCATCTCCCCGCTGTCGCGGTCGAAATCGCTCCAGGTGATGACGCTTTCGTCCGCGAAGACGACATCTTGTGAGACGGTCACGATAGCGTAGGAGCCCTTATCGTTCGCGTAGTCCACATCCATGCCGAGCGTGGCTCCGTCAGCGGAGAACGAATGACAATTGCCGCACACGGGCAGGTTGGTCAGGAGGATGGGCGGCCGTTCGGGGGAGGACACAGACCCGAACCGCCAGCGGATCCTGGACGGGTCTTTGACCGCCTCGAGAAACGGCAGGTTGACCTCGCGATAGAAGATCGGGGCTTCGACAGCGTCCGCGGACGTTGCGAATGCCACGCACCCTTCGGAGAGGGGCGTGTCCGTTTCCTGGCGTCTGATGCCGCGCACGGTCAACTCGGCGGGCGCTTCCAGCGAGTGTTGTTTGATGGTCTCCCACTGCTCCGTTGAGGGAAGCCACTCGGGGGCGTCGACCGTATCTTCGATGAACTGCTCCCGGCCCGGGAAGCGCACCTCGATACGCCACGCGCAGGCATCGGCAGCGGGATCCTCCCAGCGCACTCGCGGCGCCACGATATCGCGCGGAAACAGGGCGCCTTCCAACGGATAGAGGATCTTCAGTTGAGCGAATTGAGGCGCCGGCGGGCTCGATCTGGCGTTTCCATTTCCAGGAGGCGCCTTCATCGTCGGACAGGCAGGCGGTCAGGCGATGGCGGCCCTCTTCGGTGTCGTTCCCGACCATGAGCCAGCGCCCGTCGTTCAGGGCGATGACCTCCAGGCTCGAGCTCGGGTTGGGGATGTCAATATCGGTGGCCGTCGACCAGGACTCTCCCCCATCGCCGGACGTGGCGCACTGGACCCGTTGCGGCGGATTGCCTTCGTCGCGCAGGTAGGCGACGATCGTGCCGTCCTTCTTCAGGACCAGGCTGGGCTGCGTCGGCCCGTACCCCACAATGGGAAGGCTGGCGCGCCACGTATCGCCCGCGTCGTCCGAAATCGCGATGAGCGAGAGATTGAACCCATCCGAATAGAGCGGCAGGAGGATGCGTCCGGTGGGCAGAACGAGCGGGTGGATGCGGGTCATCCAGCCCTTCTGCCGTTTGACGGGGTCCTTTGCAGCCTCGACGAGCATTTCCTCGTACGGCGGAGCATAGGTACCCCAGCACCCTTCCTGGGCGCCGAGTTCGCCGAAGCCGCGCTCGAGGGCCACGGGGAACGGGTCGCCGGGTTTCAGGATGATGACGTCCTGCCAGGACCATTGTGGCGGCCCCTCGATTTCACAGGCTTCGGCGCGGCGGTACTTGAGCAGGGCGTGTTCCCATCCGTTGGCCACGACGGCGGCCCAGAACAGCCAGAGCCGTTCCTGCGCATCGACAAAAAGCACCGGGTTGCAGTCGGGCAGGCCGGGCGTATCCGCCATCGTGAACACGGAACTCCACGCCTCCGCGCCGTTCGTCTTGCGCGCGCCCTGGACCACAACGTCGTTGGCGGTCCGTTCGCCGGAGCCGTGGAACCAGCAGGCAAGCAGATCGCCGTTGGGACACTCGACAATGCTGCTGGCGTGGACGTGTTTGTCCTGCGGGGCGAAGATCGACTCGACCGTGAACGGCGGATCACAGAAAGCGGCCGTGGAAAACCCGAGTGCACACAACGCGGACAGCAATGCCTGCTTCATCTCAGGCCCTCCCCTGTCGGGCTACTCCGTCTCCTGAATAAACCCGTGATAGAGTCCCATGTAGTACGGAAGCAGGAACACCGTGCCGCTGGCGAGTTCGTTTCCCTTACCGCCGTAGTCGAGCTCCCAGGGACTGGCGTTCCAGTGGTTGAAGTGCCGGTTCTCGACGGGGAGCACCTTGCCGTTGACGCGGTGGCCGATCAAACGCCGGGGTTGTTCGGTGAGTTCGACGGCCTGCTGGCGGGGCAGGAGGACGATATCCAACCGGTGGCTGTTTTTGCAGCCCCAGTTGAGGCGGTCGAGGGGGAACCCGGTGAGGGTGGCGATGGCGTCTTCCAGCCAGCCGTCCCACGGATCGATGGCATGCGTGCCCCAAGGACTGGTGTATTGCGCCCCCAGCCCGAATGCTGCGTAGGCGAAATTGAAGAAGGGGTTCATTTCGGGTTGTTCGATGGCCCACGCGCTGTAGAACGAATACAGCATCTGCTCGCGCAGGTCCTGGTCCCCGGTGTACTTGACCAGATTGTAGTAGGCCATGAAGGCCATTTCGTCGTCGGACTGGTTTCCGGAACCGATGCCGCGATGGATCTTGTAGATCATGGCATTGGCGCCGTATGCGTGCTTGTTCTTGAGCTCCTGCAGGGCCGCTCCGTAAGCAGGATCGCCGGTGACATGCTCGGCCACAGCGAGGTACGACATCATGCTGAGCGATTTCAGGCCGCGTTCCGACCACCAGGACGGGTCATAGTTGAGGGAATCGGGCCCGTAGATGCCCCATCGCGTGGGAGTGCCGTCAAAATCGACCAGATTAAACCCGTGCTGTACCAGATGGTCGGTCAGATCGCGCACGACTTCCCGTACGCGCTCTTTCTCTTCGACGGTGTCGGCCACGAGATCGTAATACAGGGGATAGAAGAAATAATGGCCGTCGAGCTCGTCCGAACTGGTGTCGCTCTTCCAATACCACTCGCCGTCGGCGCTCTTTGGCCAGCGGGGTTCATAGACCTTCCAGAGGGCATCGCCCTGGGCGCGTTCTTTCCGGTCGTTCTCGATCCGGCCAATATTGGGATCGGGCCAGTCCATGGGCCGGATGGTCCGGGCGACGTATCCCTTCGGGGGGCTGTACTCGCAGCCCTGCGTGACTTTCTGCAGGAAGCGAAGGGCTTCAAACGCCTGTTTGGCGCGTTCTTTGGCTTTGGGGTCGCCGGTAGCGGCGTAGGCGAAACACTCGCCGGCGCCGTACATGGCGGTCCACAGGCCGTCGTTATCGCTGTCGCTGAAGATGATCTCGCTTTTGTCGCCGGGCCGGGCGAGCGCCACCTCGGAGACATATCCGAAGGGGGTGCGCCGGATCAGGTCCATTTCCTTCTCGTAGAAGGCGGCTTTTTCGGCGAGGGTCATCATGCGCCGTTCAATGAGACCGACGCCGCCGGCGGTGGCAAACCAGGCGTTGCCGAGCACATCGACGGCGATCTCCAGGCGGCCACGGAAGTCGGGGACCAGCGTTTCGATGATGGTGCCCGGCGATTTTTTGCGCACCGCCGAAATCACGTCGACGAAGTGCTGGGCGCCGCCGTCGCGCAGATCGTCGCGGTCGACGCTGGT
>ERZ795061.3025-NODE-3025-length-14946-cov-14.107918_pt1 | contig 14946 bp, 16 predicted proteins | sample MGYA00375145_ERZ795061 | MGnify/ENA primary metagenome ERZ795061 (study PRJEB30190, sample SAMN05720144) | anaerobic digester metagenome | isolation source: active sludge of municipal wastewater-treating anaerobic digesters | place: USA | collected 2014-12-22 ... | reverse complement strand
TTTTGGAGCTTTGACATGCGCCTTCTCGGCAAAGCGCTCACCTTCGACGACGTGTTGTTGGTGCCAGCGTTCTCCCAAGTCCTGCCCAAGGACACCTCCCTTTCGACCCGTTTCTCCCGCAATATTGCCCTGAATCTACCCCTGGTGTCTGCCGCCATGGATACGGTCACGGAAGCCCGCCTGGCCATAGCCATTGCGCAGGAGGGTGGCATCGGCATCGTCCACAAGAACCTCACTGCGTCTGAGCAGGCCGCGCAGGTCGCCAAGGTCAAACGTTATGAGTCCGGCGTATTGCGTGACCCGGTGGTCATCACGCCCAACCATACGGTGCGACAGGTGATCGATTTGTCCGACCAGCTTGGGGTGTCTGGTTTCCCGGTGTGTGACGGTGGCAAGGTGGTCGGTATCGTGACGGGTCGTGATCTGCGCTTTGAAACCCGCTATGACATCCCGGTGAGCCAGATCATGACGCCGCGCGACAAACTCGTGACGGTGCCAGACGGCACGACCATCAAGGAAGCCAAGGTACTGCTCAACCAATACAAGATTGAGCGCCTGCTGGTGGTCAATGACGCATTTGAGCTCAAAGGCTTGATCACGGTCAAGGACATTACCAAGCAGACCAGCTTCCCCAATGCAGCGCGTGATTCCCAAGGCAAATTGCGCGTGGGTGCAGCAGTTGGCGTGGGCGAAGGCACGGAAGAGCGCGTGGAGGCACTGGTGCGTGCCGGCGTGGACGCCATTGTTGTGGATACAGCGCATGGCCACAGCCATGGTGTGATCGAGCGCGTTCGATGGGTCAAGAAAAACTATCCGCAAGTGGATGTGATCGGCGGCAACATTGCTACAGGTGCCGCTGCGCTGGCTCTGGCCGAGGCCGGTGCAGACGCGGTCAAGGTGGGCATCGGCCCAGGTTCCATTTGCACGACGCGTATCGTGGCTGGTGTGGGTGTTCCTCAAATCATGGCCATAGACAGCGTGGCGACGGCCCTCAAGGGAACCGGCATTCCGCTGATTGCCGACGGTGGCATTCGGTACAGCGGCGACATTGCCAAAGCAATCGCTGCCGGTGCTAGCTCCGTGATGATGGGCGGCATGTTTGCCGGTACCGAAGAGGCGCCGGGTGAAGTTATCCTGTTCCAGGGCCGCAGTTACAAGAGCTACCGGGGCATGGGCTCCATTGGGGCCATGCAGCAGGGTAGTGCAGACCGGTATTTTCAGGAATCCACGACGGGCAACCCCAACGCCGACAAGCTGGTGCCCGAGGGCATTGAAGGCCGTGTACCGTACAAGGGCTCGATGGTTTCCATCGTGTTCCAGATGGCTGGCGGCGTGCGCGCCAGCATGGGCTACTGCGGCTGCCCGACCATTGAAGACATGCAGAGCAAGGCTGAATTCGTGGAAATCACCGCGGCCGGTATTCGCGAAAGCCACGTCCACGACGTGCAGATCACCAAAGAAGCGCCCAACTACAGGGCAGAGTGATGCATCAAAAAATCCTGATCCTCGACTTCGGCTCCCAGGTTACCCAGCTCATTGCCCGGCGCCTGCGCGAAGCCAATGTTTTCTGCGAAGTGCATTCCTGCGATGTCACTGACGACTGGGTTCGTGCCTATGCGCACGACGGGCTGCTGAAAGGCATCATTCTTTCCGGCAGTCACGCCAGCACGTACGAAGAACACGATTTGCGCGCGCCGAAAGTCGTCTACGAGCTGGGAGTCCCGGTCCTGGGCATTTGTTATGGCATGTTCACTATGGCTGTGCAACTGGGTGGCGTGGTGGCGCCCAGCAGCAAACGCGAATTTGGGCATGCTGACGTTCGCGCCCACGGTCATACGCAGTTGCTGGACGGCATTCAGGATTACGCCACACCCATGGGCCACGGCATGTTGCAGGTCTGGATGAGCCACGGCGACAAAGTCACCGAACTGCCGGAGGGCTTCAAGCTCATGGCAAGCACAGACAGCTGCCCGATTGCCGGCATGGCGGATGAAGAGCGCCGATTCTACGGCGTACAGTTTCACCCCGAAGTGACCCACACGAGCCGGGGTGCAGCGATTCTGGAGCGGTTCGCGCTGGATATTTGCGGCACACGGGCGGACTGGGTCATGCGAGATCACATTGCTGAAGCCGTCGATGCCATTCGGCAGCAGGTGGGTGACGAGGAAGTCATTCTGGGCCTCTCGGGCGGCGTGGATTCATCCGTCGCCGCTGCACTGATTCACCGCGCGATTGGAGACCAGCTCACCTGCGTGTTTGTTGATCATGGCCTGCTGCGTCTGCATGAAGGCGACATGGTGATGGACATGTTTGTGGGCAAGCTGCACGCCAAGGTGATTCGCGTGGATGCCGAAGCGCAGTTCCTTGGGCACCTCAAGGGTGTGAGCGATCCCGAAGCCAAGCGCAAGATCATCGGGCGCGAGTTTGTTGAAGTGTTCAAGGCAGAGGCTGCCAAGCTCAAGAATGACCAGTCGCGTCACGTAGCGTGGCTTGCGCAGGGCACCATTTACCCGGACGTGATCGAGTCTGGCGGCGCCAAGAGTAAAAAAGCGGTCACCATCAAGAGTCACCACAACGTGGGTGGGTTGCCCGAACAATTGGGCCTGAAGCTGCTGGAGCCGCTGCGCGACCTGTTCAAGGACGAAGTGCGTGAACTGGGTGTTGCGCTGGGTCTGCCGCACGACATGGTGTACCGCCACCCGTTCCCCGGGCCAGGCCTGGGCGTTCGCATTCTGGGCGAAGTGAAGAAGGAATACGCCGATCTGCTGCGCCGCGCTGACGCCATCTTCATCGAAGAACTGCGCAATTTCAGGGATGACGATACCGGCAAGAACTGGTACGAGCTGACCAGCCAGGCTTTCACCGTGTTTCTGCCGGTCAAAAGCGTGGGCGTAATGGGCGATGGCCGTACCTACGACTATGTTGTTGCCCTGCGCGCCGTGCAGACCAGTGATTTCATGACCGCTGACTGGGCGGAGCTTCCTTACGCGTTGCTAAAGAAGGTGTCGAGTCGCATCATCAATGAAGTACGCGGAATTAACCGCGTGACCTACGACGTCAGCAGTAAACCACCCGCGACGATTGAGTGGGAGTAGTAGCGGTAGTACAGCTCTTGAAAGGGGACCGGTTGCATGCCTGAACAATTTAGTTTGCCTGGGCTCAAGGTCGAACCGCAGTCTTCAGACACTGTTTTCTTCGCGATCAATCCGGATCCCGATACCGCCACGCGCATCGCGCAGGTTGGCGTCCGGCTGCGTGATGCGCATGGGTTGAAAGGAAAGCTCCTGGAGACGAGCCATTTCCATGTCACTCTTTTATTTGTTGGACTCTATGCTGCGACTAGGGTCGATGTCGCCAAGCGGTCCGCTGAAACCGTTGCCATTGCGCCGTTCGATGTCGTGTTCGACCGCGTATTGAGCTTCCCCGGCAGCAGAGCCTTCGTCCTCGGTAGCGATGGTGACAGCAACGTCGCATTGGCAGCGCTCAGGCAGCGCCTCGATGTGGGGATGAGGAAACTGGGGCTTCGGGCCAAGCCGATCCACACGCCGCACCTGACCTTGTTGTATGGTGATCGAATCGTCACAGAGCAGGTGATCGAGCCGATCCGTTGGACAGTCAAGGAGTTAGTCCTGATCCGCAGCCATGTGGGCAAGTCCTTGCATGAGCCGCTCGGGAGATGGCCTTTGACCGGCTGAGTCCGATTCAGGCGAGTTGGGCTCGAATTTCCCGTGCCAGCGCCAAGACCGACATCGGCGCACACCCTTCAGCCTTGTTCCCCAGCGTCACGTAGGCGGGGTGGCCTGCTTTTACAGTGGCGTTGATCACGCGAGCCAGTGTGGCACGGGTTTCAGGATCTTCGTCCACCAAGCGGTTGTAGGGCATATAGAGCTTGACCGCATCTTCATAGCCATAGGCGCCATGCCTCCGGTGCAAATTCCAGCGACACACCAGTGGCCCAGGCCACAGGGCACGCAACATGGGGAGCTGGTTTTCAACCGACGGCATCTTGGCGTGCAGGCCCATGCAATAGGTTGCCCCGGCCGCCCTCAGTACTACAGCGAAATCGGGCGTTAGCCACTGTGGGTCGCGCACCTCCACGGCCACCACTGCGTCGGGGGCTTGCTCCTTGAGGGATGGCAAGGCTTGCAACATGGTTGCCAGACGCTGAAGCAGTTCAGGCATGCTCGCAAGCAGGTGCCGGGGCAGCGGGCTGATCTCGAACACCAGCGCACCCAGCTTCGGACCCAGGCCCTGGAGCGCGGGTTGCACAAACTCCTGCACCGCCAGCTCGGGGTTCAGGAAAGCGGGATTGGGCTGAATCGAACGGCCCGTCTCGCCGCGCACCGTGGCATCGGCCACCAGAGCAGGAGCCTTGACGATAAAGCGGAAATCCTCTCCTACCTGGTTCGCATAAGCCGCATATTGCAGCGCGCTCAAGGGGCGGTAAAACGCACGGTCCAAACTGACGGCGCGAAACAGCGGGTGCCGCGCGTAAGCAGCCAGGCCATATCTGGACAATTGCGCATCCGAATAGTCAGTGTCCCAAACCAGACCCTTCCAGCCCGGATAGGACCATGAGGATGTGCCCAGTCGTACCCCTTGGGGCAGGGCGCCAGCCAATTCGAATTGATCGGGTTCTGGTGGCTGCGGGCGCACGCGCAAAGCCGCTGGCTGCCCGTCTGCTTTGGCTGGGCGAGGGCTTGGTCCTGCCCGGGCTGCTGGCGCGGGCGGGTCCTCATCAGGGAACAGGGCGTCTTGCATCGTCTGCAAGCATAACTTTGTTGAAGACCCTGCGTGATTGAAAACGCCATGGCGGTGCTGCGATCTGCTGGCAAAATGGCTTGGAAACCGTTTCACCAAAATCACGATGTACCTCCCGCCTCAATTCAACGCGAAGGAGCAGGCGCATGTCTGGGAGTTGATCCGCACCTACCCGTTTGCGTCGTTGATCTCCAATGACGACGAAGGGCTGCCTTTTGTCACCCACTTGCCCCTGCATCTGGAACTGCAGAGTGACGAAACTGTGCTGCTGGGCCATGTGGCCAAGCCCAATCCACACTGGCGGTACCTGCAGGCGCGACCTACGGCGGTGGTCACCTTCATGGGCCCTCACGCTTACATGTCGCCCAAGGTTTATCCGGACCTGGTACGCGTGCCCACCTGGAACTACCTGGCCGTGCATTGCACCGTGCAGGTCACACTGATCGATGACCCACTGGCCAAGGACCGCCTGCTCAAAAAACTGATTGGCGACCATGACCCTGCCTACGCGCCACAGTGGATGGGGCTGGGCACCGACTACCAGCACAAGATGCTGGCGGGCATCGTCGCGTTTGAATTGCGTGTGACCCACCTGCAATGCAAGCTCAAGCTCAATCAGCATCGCCCGGAAGCCCATGCCCGGATGCGCGAGGCCTATGCGGCCGGTGATGACAACGAGCAGGCGCTGGGCCGGTGGATGGACAAACTCGGCATGGATGCCGCCAGGGAGTGATGCCATGCGGGTCGTGTTTGGCGTTTTGAGTCTTCTGCTGGTTGTGGCGGTGATTGGCTTTCTCGCAAAGAAGCAGATGAAATCTGTCACCGAAATTCAGGTGCCCGCGCTTCCAGCCAGCGCGGCCGCCGGTGGCAACGTGCAACAGCAGTCGCAGCAAATACAGCAGCAATTCAAGGCCGCTGCCGAGGCAGCGGTGCAACAGGCACGCCCCATGCCGGATGACAAGTAACAATGCACGAAGAAAATCGCACGTTTACCCGCGAAAACAGTGCGTGACACGCTCTTTTTTTTGTAGCAGATGAACGACGTAGACTTTATGGCCGCTGCGCTGGCGCAGGCACAGGATGCTGCCGGTGCGGGCGAAGTGCCGGTAGGCGCGGTTGTTGTCAAAGACGGCCTGGTCATCGCCGCCGGCCGCAACGGGCCCATTGACCGACACGACCCCACCGCACATGCCGAGATTGTGGCGCTGCGGGCTGCCGCGCATGTACTGGGCAATTACCGGCTGGAGGGCTGCGAGTTGTTCGTCACCGTCGAGCCTTGCGCCATGTGCAGCGGGGCCATGCTCCACGCCCGGCTCAGCCGTGTCGTCTACGGCGCTGCCGAGCCCAGAACCGGCGCTGCCGGCTCGGTGATCAACCTATTTGAGAACCCCCAGCTGAATCATCAAACGCAGGTGCAGGGTGGGGTACTGGCCGTCGAATGTGCGGCGTTGATGCACGAGTTCTTCCGGAACAGGCGCGATGAGGCCCGCCAAACCAGTTCACCTCTGCGCGAGGACGCCGTACGCACGCCGGATGAGCGCTTTGCGGACTTGCCGGGGTACCCCTGGGAACCGCATTTCATCAGCGACCTGCCCAGCATGGCGGGCCTGCGCCTGCACTACCTGGACGAAGGTCCGAACGACGCGTCTTTGACCTGGCTGTGCCTGCACGGTAACCCGGCCTGGAGCTACCTGTTTCGCAAGATGATCCCGGTCTTCCTGGCGGCAGGTCATCGGGTTGTGGCGCCAGACCTGATTGGCTTTGGCAAGAGCGACAAACCCAAGAAAGACAAGGCACACCATTTCAACTGGCATCGCCAGGTTCTCCTTGAACTGGTGGAGCACCTGAATCTCCGCAACATCGTGCTGGTGGTGCAGGACTGGGGGGGATTGCTGGGTTTGACGCTGCCGATGGCCTCGCCTGAGCGCTACTGCGGCCTGCTCATCATGAACACCACGCTGGGCACCGGCGACGTACCCTTGTCCCCGGGATTCCTGAGCTGGCGTGAGATGTGCGCCAAACACCCGGAATTTGACGTGGCACGTCTGTTCGCCCGGGGGAACCCGCATCTGAGTGAGCAGGAATGTGCCGCCTACAACGCGCCGTTTCCTGACCGCGGCCACCGCGCAGCCCTGCGCGCTTTTCCAGCCATGGTGCCCGAGTTTCCCGATTCCGAGGGGGCCGACCTGTCCCGTGCGGCCCGCTCGTTCTGGTCTGATCGCTGGCAGGGCCAGACCCTGATGGCCGTCGGCGTTCTGGACCCGGTGCTGGGCATGCCAGTGATGCAAAACCTGCGACAGCTGATCCGGGGTTGCCCGCCACCCATGGAGGTGCTTCAGGCCGGTCATTTTGTGCAGGAGCACGGCGAGTCGATTGCCCAGGCCGCGGTCGCGCATTTCAGGCCCGCATAATGCGTTGGCCACCTATCCCCACCCAGGATTCAACCCCGTTACGCTTCCCAAAGTCCGCTGTGCAAAAAAAACATATCTACATCTATTCACCTTCCGGTGCCGTAAGAGACAAGGCCGCCTTCAAAAGGGGCATTGCCCGGCTGAAAACACTGGGCCATGAGGTCGAGGTGGATCAGGATGCCCTGGCCAGCCACATGCGCTTTGCCGGTAACGATGAAACCCGGCTTGCAGCCATTCATCGGGCCACTGCCAGCGGCGCAGACGTGGCGCTGATTTCACGGGGTGGTTATGGGCTCACACGTATCCTGGGAGGCATCAACTACAAAGCGGTAGCCAAAGCCATCGACAACGGCATGCTGTTTGTCGGAATCAGCGACTTCACCGCCTTTTCGCTTGCGGTGCTCGCCAGGACTGGCAAAGTCACCTGGGCCGGCCCGGGGTTGTGCGAAGGCTTTGGTGTGGGTGGCAAACCTGATGACGCAGATGGCCATGGACATGGAGAAGATGTTGTACCGGACGACATCATGGAGGACTGCTTCAATGACCTGATCACGGGTCAGGGGGAAGGCGCCGGCTGGCGGCAAAACCGTGAACCCGCCGAAAATGCTATGAATTCAGTAGCTGCTCACGCATACGCCAAGAGGATCGAAGCCACTTTTCGCATAAAAAAAGCAACTTTCTGGGGTGGCAACCTGTCGATTCTGAGTTCGCTGGTCGGAACACCTTATTTGCCGACCATCAAAGGCGGTGTGCTGTTTCTGGAAGATGTGGCCGAGCACCCCTATCGCGTGGAGCGCATGCTGACGCAGCTTCTGTATTCCGGCGTGCTGGCCAGGCAGAAAGCGATCGTTCTGGGCCAGTTCACTGAATACAAACTGGTGCCACACGACAAGGGCTTCAAGCTGCAAACGGTGGTGGACTGGCTACGCAGCCAGATCAGCATTCCTGTATTGACCAACCTGCCATATGGTCACGTTGCCACCAAAGTGATGCTACCCGTCGGGGCGACGGTCGAACTGGCTGTAGAGGGGAGAGACGCCCTGCTATTCTGGGGCTAGTCAGGAGAAACGTGATTCAGAACACACTGGAACGGGTATCCAGACTGCGCGGTAACAGGCCCCGGAATTTGGGCGAAAAGCTTTCGACTTTCTGCCGGGCCACGCGCTCACCCTGCATGGCCGACAGTGCAGCCATGATGTCGGCCCGCAGGTACCACAGATCCTGAACGTCCTTGGCATAGCGGACCTTGCGCTCCGTCATGGGAAAAGCCTCACAACCGGAATGTCCCAGGCAATCCAGCATGGCGAGCCGTATTTCCTCAGTTCGCTCAATGATGGACGCACCTTCCTCACGATGACTCCCACCAAGGAAGTGGTTCACGTTATGGAAGATATTTGCAGGTGTCCAACGCATACGGTTTGTATCAAAACCCAATTTGTGTGATATTTATCGCGAGATTACACGCGGACTTTCCTGGACGCAAGGGGGCCCACCCCCTAAACTGTAAAGAATAAACAACAATTAAATCAGTTACTTGCCTGACTCTCATAAAGTTCTACCTGACAAAGGCGCGAGAAGTTGACTTGGCGCCCTGCGAGTCTTACCGAATTGACAGGGACGACACCTGATGGCAAGCCCCAAGGCCGAACAAATTTGCAATTCATCAGTGTTCACAAGAGCAGGGCTATGCCCTAAACTCGAAGACAACTTAAGGAAGAGTTCAGGGAATGAGTGTCCGCACGACAGTTGTATTCACGGATCTGATTGGTAGTACCGGCGTCTTTGAAGCGGTTGGAAACCTCAAGGCGACCGAGGTCGTGACACGTTTGACAGGGTGGATTGGTGAAGTTTGTGTCGCCTATGGTGGCCGCGTGGTCAAAACCATGGGTGACGGCGTGCTGGCGGTATTTCCTGAAGGCCCCGAGGCTATCGAGGCCGTTGTCGAGATGCAGCGCAGCCACCAGAAGAACATGCTGCACATGCCGCCCAACCTGCAGATGCCCATTCGCATCGGGGTCGCCAGTGGCGACGTCGAAATCGTTGCAGGTGATTGTTTTGGCGATGCCGTCAATGTGGCTGCCCGTCTGAGCGACCTCACGGGCCCTCACCAGATATGGGCCAACGCAGAGAGTCTGGTGCATGTCAATCTGCGGGATGGTATCCGCATGCGATCACTGGGGCCCATCACCATCCGCGGCCGCGCCGAGCCCTGTCTGGCCTACCAGGTTGAGTGGAAAGAGGGGGAATCAACCGAATTCCTGACCATGCAGGCTGCGCTGGACTCACGGGTTGGCGAGCCACCGTCCGACGTGCTGGGTGGACAGATCGAGCTCACCTGGCTGGATTCCACCAAAGTCTTCAAGTCTTTCGAGATGCCGGTCCATATTGGCCGCGTTCGGGAGGTTGAGTTTCTGGTCAACGACCCGCGTGTTTCCCGCACCCATGCCCGTATCGATTGGCGCAACGGTAGTGTGATGCTGGTTGATGTCAGCACCTACGGTGTGTGGGTCCGCTTTGCGGGTGCCACCTCCGACCTTATCCTGCGGCGCGAAGAATGCGTGCTGCATGGCCGTGGTGAGATTGCGCTGGGCGCCTCGTTCAGCGACCTGAGCGTGCCGACGGTTGCTTTCTCCGTCACCTGAGCCAACTCATCCATTCATTGAGAAGAGTGGGTGTTCGATTTACTTAGTGTACAGACTTATATTTTAATATTAACATAATATACATCGTATGAAGTAAAATAACAACCAAGCAGCACAGAAAATTCCGTTTCCTGTGCGGTTTGTCCTTGCCGGTTTGGTTCACCCGAAATACCTTAGACCTGCGTTCCGCTCACGTGCGAGAAATTTTTACCAGGCTGGTCAACAACCGTCCAAGCGAGTGCATTCAATGAAAAAAATACTGGCGTCATCTTTAAGGGTGGTTGGCGCATTGCCACCACCACGGAAACTCCCAACACTCTACCGGTCGCCGCTTGATCGGTTTCTCAGCCTGTTGCGCCAGTTCCTGGCGCGGTAAAACCGCTCGCAAGACGCTTCTACCAGGTTCCCTTGGGCTGGCGCGCACGAACAAACGCTGCAACGATCTCGGCTGAATCCTTGCGGTTGCCGCGCTGCGCAAAGTCGACTGCGGTCAGCCCCTGATCGTTCTTGAGCATCGGGTCAGCACCGGCCTCCAGCAGCAGCTTCACAGCGGCTGGTGTGCCATACATGGCGGCCATCATCAACGGCGTGCTTCCGTTGGGCGAGCTGGCATCGATGTAGGCATGTTCCTCCAGCAATAGCCGGATGACTTCCACATGGCCCTTGGTTGACGCGTAATGCAGCGGCGCCCAGCCGGGTTTGTTGACATCGGCGTCCTTCGCTATCAGCTGTCTGCACAACGCCAGATCCCCCGTGAAGGCCGCCAGCATCAGCGGGCTTTCATCAACCCGGTTACGGACCTCGACATCGATTTTTGGCCAGCGCAGCAATGCCGCCACCACTTTGGGCGCCGGCTCGCGGATGGCCATGGACAGGGCAAATTCACCTGATGGATCGGGCGTGTTGGCGTCAAAACCCCTGTTGATGAGTTGGGTTACCGTGTTGCCATCGTCAAGTTTGATGGCCCTGAAGAAATCATCAAACGAACCAGCGCTGGAAATAGAAAATCCAGTAAAAACAAAGCAGTAAATAATTAATTTAAAGTAACTTATCATGTTAAAACTCCTGCAAACAGGGCCTCAAAGTTACGACTGGTCTGGTCCGCAATCTGTTCCACCGGGCATTTCCGGATGTCTGCCAGTTGCCTGGCCACATACGGCACCAGCGACGGGTTATTCGTCTTTCCCCGAAACGGCACCGGTGCCAGATACGGGCTATCGGTCTCGATCAGCAGCCGGTCATCAGGCACAAACGATGCTACATCCCGGATATCCTGCGCACTTTTGAACGTCAAAATGCCTGAAAACGAGATGTAAAAGCCCAAGTCCAGCGCGGCCCTCGCCACCTCGGCGGTCTCGGTGAAGCAGTGAAAGACGCCACCGGCGCAACCTGCGCTGCCGTCTTCACCCTCCTCTCGCAAAATCGCCAGCGTGTCGTCGGACGCACTGCGGGTGTGAATCACCAGCGGTTTGCCAAGTTCCCGGGCGGCACGGATGTGGGTACGAAAACGGTCGCGTTGCCATTCCATGTCGGCAATGCTTCTTCCGGCCAGCCGGTAATAGTCCAGCCCGGTTTCACCGATACCAACCACACGCGGCAGGCTGCCCAGATGCAGCAGATCGGCCAACGTGGGCTCGGTCTCCACCTCGTTGTCGGGGTGCACACCCGTCGTAGCCCAGAAATTGTCATGCGCCAGAGCAAGGCCGTGAACGGTGGGGAATTCTTCCAGTGTGGTGCAGATGCACAGGGCGCGGTCAACCTGCGCCTGCACCATCGCCGCACGGATCTCGGGCAATTTTTCCTGAAACTCTGGAAACGCCAGATGGCAGTGGGAATCGGTGAACATGGGAAGCTAACGCGGGAAAAGAGCAAAGACGACGCCGAAGCGCCCGTCTTCAGATGGTTTGAGTGGGTCGGTCCGAGCCGATGTTGGCGCCCAGGATTTCTTCGATCTTGATCTTCAACAGCCGCGATTTTTCGTCGCGCGGGAACAAGATGCCGACACCCTGCGTGCGATTACCCACGGCTTTGGCCGGTGTCACCCAGGCCACTTTGCCGGCCACGGGGTAACGCTGCGGGTCGTCGGGAATGGACAGCAGCACGTATATATCGTCACCCAGCTTGTAGTCACGGGAGGTCGGAATGAAGATGCCGCCTTCTGAAAACAACGGGATATAGGCGGCGTACAACGCAGCTTTTTCCTTAATGGCAAGCTGGATGACGCTGGGGCGGGGTGCTGACGGGGGTACGGTAGCCATGGTTTGGTTCAGTGCCCCGAGTTTAGGGCGTTTTGGGCCTGACTCACAAGCGCTTCCAGCATCAGCCCGGGATTGAAGGGGTGTTCCATGGTGCGCGAGGCGTCTGCCAACTGCCGTGACCAGCGGCTCAAGGCTGTGTGAGAGCCCGCTTTCGGTAGGTCAGCAGCCTCAAAGAACCGGGGCGATGCGCCGACCTTCACGGCCAGCACGTCATGGCAGAGCTTGTGCAACACATCGATCACCTGTGGCGGGCTCCAGTCCTTGAAACCACTGCCGTCACCTCGCGCCACAGCTTTCGGCAACATCGCCCAGGTGCGGGCATCACGGCCCGACTGGGCCAGCAGCACGGCGTCATCCGGTCGGCCACCCGAAGCGCGCAGCAACACATCGGCCTGCGCAGACGGCACGCCCTGGGCTTCCATCCACGCCAAGGAAGCGGCTTTATCCGGCCACAGCATGGCATGCCCGAGACAACGGCTGCGAATAGTGGGCAGTAATTGGTGCACGGCCTCGCTGGCCAGTACAAACTTCACGTCGCCGGGTGGTTCTTCCAGCGTCTTGAGCAGGGCGTTGGCGGTGATGTTGTTCATGCGCTCGGCCGGGAACACCACCACAGCCTTGCCGCGCCCGCGCGCGCTGGTGCGCTGGGAAAACTCCACCGCATCCCGCATGGCATCCACGCGGATTTCCTTGCTGGCCTTGCGTTTCTTGTCGTCAATCTCGCCCTGCGCCTTTTCAGAAAGCGGCCAGTTGCGCGCCAGCATTTCGGTCTCGGGCATCAGCACACACAGGTCGGCATGGGTGCGCACGTCGATGGCGTGGCAGCTGCCGCAGGTGCCGCAAGCCCCCTGCTCTGTCGGGTTTTCGCACAGCCAGGCGCGGGCCATGGCCATCGCCAGGTCGTATTGGCCCAGACCGGAAGGGCCCTGAATCAGCCAGGCGTGGCCGCGCTGGACCAGCAGCGAGACCAGTTGTTGCTGTATCCATACCGGGTGATCACTCATGACTTCACGCGGGCCCGCTTTGCGATGCCACCATGATGGCCAGCCAGCCCCGGCGCACCATCACGCTGGTGATTTGCTGCCAGACCTTGTGCCGCTCCAGCGCCGCGTCCACCCGCACAAAACGCTGCGGAAACTGAGCGGCCCGTTGGGCGTAACCAGCGGCCACACGGGTAAAAAAGGCGGTGTCCTGCGCTTCAAACTTGTCGGGCGCACGGGCGGTGCTCAGGCGCTGGGCCGCCACTTCGGGTGCCAGATCGAACCAGAAAGTCAGGTCCGGCTGGTGCACATAATCGGGCCCCAGCCCTTGATCCTTCTGTACGGTCTGCTCCAGAAATGAGAGCACGCCCGCATCGAAACCCTGCCCGCCGCCCTGGTAGGCAAAGGTGGAATCGGTGAACCGGTCGCACAGCACCACCTCGCCACGCGCCAGCGCGGGCCCAATCACCTGCTTCAGGTGGTCACGCCGGGCGGCAAACACCAGCAGCGCTTCGGTCATGCCGTCCATGGCGTCGTTGAGCACCAGCGTGCGCAGCTTTTCGGCCAGTGGCGTGCCGCCAGGCTCGCGGGTGAGGGTGACCACCCTGCCCTGCGCCCGAAACGCGTTGGCCAGGCCCTCGATGTGCGTGGACTTGCCCGCACCGTCGATGCCTTCAAAACTGATGAAAATTCCGCCTCGGGCCGTCATTTATTTCCGTTGGTATTGGTTGACTGCCCGATTGTGCTCGTCGAGTGTGGCGCTGAACTGACTGGTGCCGTCGCCCCGGGCCACAAAATACAGCGCCTTGGACGTCGCCGGGGCCACCGCTGCCAACAGCGAGGCTTTGCCGGGCATGGCAATCGGCGTGGGAGGCAAGCCGGCACGGGTGTAGGTGTTCCACGGGGTGTCGGTTTGCAGGTCTTTCTTGCGCAGGTTGCCGTCAAAACTGGCGCCCAGCCCGTAGATCACCGTGGGGTCGGTCTGCAGCATCATGCCGACGCGCAGGCGGTTGGCAAACACGCTGGCCACCATCGGGCGGTCACTGGCGCGGCCGGTTTCCTTTTCGACGATGCTGGCCAGAATCAGCGCCTCATCGGGGGTTTTCAAAGGACTGTCCGCGGCTTTTTGCGCCCAGGCTTCGTTGAGCCGCTTGTCCATGGCGCGCAGGGCCCGCTGCAGCAGGTGCAGATCGGTCGAGCCCTTCACATAGGTGTAGGTGTCGGGGAAAAAGCGCCCTTCGGGGTGCAGACCCGGTTTGCCAAGTTTTTCCATGATCAAATCGTCACTCAGCCCCCGTGTATCCTGCTTGAGAAGCTCTGCTTTTGATAGCGCCTCACGCACCTGGCGGAAATTCCAGCCCTCCACAAATGTGATGCTGCGCAAGGCCTCTTCGCCGCGCACCAGCCGCTGCAGCAACCGCTTGGGGGTGATGACACCCTCCAGTTCATAACTGCCGGCCTTGATGCGCCGGGAATCCCCCGACACGCGAAACCATGCATACAGCAGCGTCGGGTTCACGGTCACACCAGCCTGTGCGATAGCCTGCGCCGCATCACGTGCCGATGAGCCGGGCTCAATGGACACATCGACCGTTTCGGTGGCCAGCGTCAGCGGCTGGCCGATCCACCATGCGGCAGCCCCGGCCAGCGCAGCCGCCAGCACCACCAGCAAAACCAGACCTTTGACGAGGAAGCGAATCACAGCTTTGACAACCCTGTTGCCCTGTAGAGAACGAGGGACGATGATAATTCACCCCATGAGCACCTCTGTGAACACGGTTTTGAACGGCATCGCCCCCCTGCCCCATCTGGGCATCATCCGCGTGGAGGGCGACGATGCCGCCACATTCCTGCACGGCCAGTTGACGCAGGACTTTGCGCTGCTGGGCCTGTC
>ERZ795061.3018-NODE-3018-length-14985-cov-4.173007_pt1 | contig 14985 bp, 13 predicted proteins | sample MGYA00375145_ERZ795061 | MGnify/ENA primary metagenome ERZ795061 (study PRJEB30190, sample SAMN05720144) | anaerobic digester metagenome | isolation source: active sludge of municipal wastewater-treating anaerobic digesters | place: USA | collected 2014-12-22 ... | reverse complement strand
TGCCCCAGGCTTCAAAAGTCTGGGTGCGGTTATTGATCACACAACTGTCGCAGAAAAATAAGGCAGTGCCCTGTTTTAATTTTACCGTTCCGGCCAGGATGGTTAACTGGGTGGAATCATCCAGTTTCCTGAATTCCAGTTTACGAACACCGGGTAAAATTTCAATATTAACAAGACTGTCTGTGGATGGGCCCGTTGTTACAACAGGAACTGGTTGCTGCGCACTGACAGTCTGGGTCAGTAACAGCAAAAACAGGAATAGCCATTGGCGTGAAATAAAACGGTAAAAATGCATCATCTATTTGACAGTGTCTTTCGGCAGGGGCGAAGTTAATGCCCCGCCCTTGTCTTTTCTGCCAAAGATGGATAAATTAACGTAGCGTTTGGGGTGTGTGCGCAGGTCGTCCAACAGAACTTCCATACTTAACACGGCATTGGAAAGATTATCATAGAGCTTCCGGTCATTGACCAATGCGCCAAGGGTACCATCCTTGCTTTCTATTTTAGTGAGGATGCCTTTGAACTGTTTGATCGTGCCATTCAGTTCGTCAATCGTAGGTTGCAATTCCAGCGCAGCCAGTTTCTCAGAGGCTTTTTTGGCATTGCCTACTGTTGCGTTGATATCATCCGTATTTTTCTTCAGACTGGCAGTCAGCTCTTCTGTATTTTTCAGGGTTTGCGCCAGGGATCCCGTGGTGGGATTCAGCAAGCCGTTCAGGTGACTGCTGGCCTGGTTCAGGTTGGCCAGTGTTTGGGCAATTGCATCCTGGTTATTGGCACTAAGCAGTTTGTTTACATTACCCATCACCTGATCGAGGGTGTCAAGGGTACTGCGAACCTTGGTTAGGGTAGGAGTCAGTTGGGCTTTTACATCATCCAGAATTCCCACATCTACTCGGGTAGTCAATGTATCCCCAGGCTTCAGGAATTCCTTACTGCTTCCTTTCTCAATAACAATATAAGATGCGCCCACTAAAGGGGAGGAAATCATGGCTTTGGAATCAACCGGGATATTCACATCCTGGCTCAGATTGATGGTGGCCACAATACCTGTCATGTCCTTATCCTTAGCCTCCAGCTTAAACACACTGCCGATCACATAACCATTGATCTTGACTTCATTTGATTTGGAAAGGGAGCCCAGATCCGTGAATACGGCATAGATCTTACTGCTTTTTTTAAATAAGTCTTTGCCCTTCAGAAAATTAAATCCAAGGATCAGGATCGTAAGGGCCGAAATGGTAATGATGCCGACTTTTGTTTCGTTGCTGACCTTCATTAGGTTAAGTTTAACCGAAGTTGGTTTAAGAGGGCAAATTAAGGAAATAAGTCCGGAAAGTCTGCAAGTCGGAAAGACCTGAAGTCCGATAGAAGGTATCTGGCAATGACCGGCCTTTTCTATTTAAGAACGCTGTTTGACTCATGACTCACGACTGCCGACTGCCGACTGCTCAAAACCCCTTCTTCCCTTCCTCCTTATCCTTCTCCTCGCTCTTTTTTTCCAGCTTTTCCTTGTATTTCTTAAATGCTGCGAAAATATTATTCACAATCTCTCTTTGCCCTTCTTCGCTTGCCATATATTGTTCCTCCTCGGTATTGGAAATAAAGCCGATTTCGATCAGGATACTGGGCATTCCGGTGGCTTGCAATACCCAAATTCCTTTATCATTTCTTTGTTTAACCCCCCTGTCAACGCGGCCGGCATCTTTAAACTGTTCCTGCACTTCACTGGCCAGTTCCAGGCTTTTCCGGAAATAATTCTGCGCATAGATCAGCATCCTGGCTTTTTCAACGGGGTCGCTGGGGTCGGGCATGGCCAGGGCAGAAGTGGAATCAATTTCCCCGGAATATTCATTGTTCTTGGTCACCGAATTGATCTTGGAATCATTCTTATTCATGGCCCATACATAGGTTTCGGTGCCTTTGGCCTTGTTCTCGACATATACGTTTTCATATACGTATTCGTAATACGTCTTGGTATAGGTTTTCTTTCCTTTCTTATAAGTCTTGGTTCTTGGGATTTTATCCACCACTTTTCGCTCATACCAGCCACCGGCTTTGCGACCGGCAGAGTTAAGGTGAATAGCAATGAATAAATCACCGCCCGACTGATTGGCCAGGTTGGCCCTGTATTTTAATCCGGCATCAATGGTGGGGGAGTTTCCAGGAACAATATCGGAAGTACGCGTATAAATGATTTTCATTTCGGGATACACTTTGGCCAGTGTATCTCCAAATTTTTTCGATACCTGCAGGGCAATGGCTGCTTCTGAAGTAAAACTTCCCCTGGCTCCGGGATCTATACCACCATGTCCGGGGTCAATGATCAGGGTCCTGATACCCTTGCGGGCAGCAGGTTGGGCAAAACCAGTATTTGTAAAGGCTAATAATCCGGCCAGTAATAGCAGTTTGCTGCTTCTCAGCATAATGAGCAGTTTGGTCATAAATAATCAGGGATTCAACGCCCGCGGCGCTGTATTTTCTCGTTATGGTCCACCATTTCCAGGAAATTCTTCACACCAGCCTGGAATCCTTTTTTGGGATCCTTGTCTTTTTCTTTCTCCTTATCATTTTCTTTTTCATCCTTCAGGTTTTCTTCCTGTTTTTTCTCCATCCAGCTTGTATAATTTTTCAGTGCTGAAATGATGCAACGGGAGATTTCAGACTGGCCTTCATTGCTGTTCAGGTAAGCTTCTTCTTCAGGGTTGGTGATAAAACCGGTTTCAATCAGTACACTGGGCATGGCCGTGGCCTGTAATACCCAGATGCCTACACCACGCTGACGAACATCCCGATCTACCCGACCCACTTTTACAAATTCATCCTGGATCATACCTGCAAAAGTGGCGCTGCGTTTGAAATATTGTTTGGTCTTGAGCAGGGCCATGGCCACAAACTCAGGGGAATTGATATCCAGCGCACCATATTTCTCTTTGTAATTTTCTTCCTGAAGCATGGAAGCGTTTTCCCTTACCACCAGTTCCTTGTCATCCGTTTTATGCGCTCCCCAGATATAGGTTTCCGTTCCCTTGGCCTTGCTGGGCTCCGTCCAGTAACGGTACTGGGGCACTTCCTTTGTTTTCTTTTTCCGGTTCTTGCCCTTGCCAACATAATAGGTCTGCGTTTTATAACCTGTAATCTCAGATCTTCTTTGACCAGGTGCCGCATTCACATGGATACAGATAAAAATATCCCCCTTGTTCTCATTGGCAATATCTGCCCGGCGATAAAGCGATGTGATTTTTTCAGTAGGTCTTGTTTCCACCACTTTAATATCCGGGTATTCCCGGTTGATATCCTTAATTAGTTTTTTGGAGATGGCCAGACAGATATCATCTTCCCAGGAATAAGAACCCTTGGCGCCATCGTGGCCTCCGTTCTCCCGGATACCATGCCCTGCATCCAGGATAATGGTTTTTATCACCGGCTGCTTCTTTTTGGCAGCTGGTTGATCCGACTGAATAAAAGAGAATATGGTAAGACAAACAGAAGGTACCAGGAAAAGTAGAAAGGTTCGTTTAATCATGCGCTGCTTTTTACAGGTCTTCGGAAAAATATTGGATCAGATAAAGGCCACCGGAGTTGCCGCCGGTTCAAATTTTAAAGCTCATTTCACAAATTGTTTCATTCTTCATCTAACAACGGGAGGCATAATGATTTACATTTGCCCGTTACCTGATGAAGCAACTGTACAAATTTAGGCCAATTTATATTGTTTACGGGGTACTGACTGCTGTGATATTTTATGCACAAACGTGGAAAACAGCAGCATCAGGTATTACTGCCCGTGATTTTCGCATGGCTTTAACAAGCCGTTATGATACGACCCGACTTCCCCTGAATAATGATTCACTCAGGAAATCGGCAACAGAAAGCACCGATACCACCCGACTCCCAAGCAGCGATTCTTCCAAAACAGTGACGACCATCGATACTTTTTCCATCAAATTTTCCAAGGACTCGCTGGATGCACCCGTAAAGTATGAGGCCGCCGATTCAGCCGTGATCCTGATTAAGGATAAAAAAGTGTTGCTCTATGGCAAAACAAAAACAGAATACAAGGATATCACACTCACCGCCCCGAAAGTGGAACTGGACCAGGCTACTCAAATTGTAACAGCCGTCAATGACAAAGACAGCACGGGGACGGTGATCAATCAGGCCCATTTCAAAAGCGGTACCAACGAATTTACCAGCGATACCATCCGCTATAATTTTAAAACACAGGTGGGTTTAACCCAAAACACGACAACCCAGGAAGGCGAAATTTTTGTCAATGGCAGACAGGCCAAAAAAGTGAACGAGACTACCACTTTTATCAAACAAGCCCGCTTTACCACCTGTAACCTGGATGAGCCGCATTTTGCATTCCTTACGCCAAAAATGAAAGTGATCAATGGCAAGCTGGCTGTATCAGGTCCCGCGCATCCCGAATTTGAAGGGGTACCGGTTCCCATCTGGCTGCCCTTTGGATTTTATCCGCTGAGCAAGGGACGCCATTCCGGATTACTGCCGCCCCGCTTTAGTGCCAATGAACAATTTGGTTTGGGACTGGAAGGACTGGGCTATTATAAAGTGCTTAGCGAATACTGGGATGTAAAAGTTTATGGGAATGTTTATTCCTATGGAGGCTGGTCGGTCAATCTGAACCCGACTTACCGGAAACGCTATCGATATAGCGGTGCCTTTAACCTGAGTCTGCTGGCCACTAAATTTAATTTTAAAGGGGACCCTGATTTTCTGAAGAATAAAACCTTTTCTGTAACCTGGTCACACAGTGTAGACGGAAAAGCCAGACCCGGAACTAATTTCTCTGCCAATGTGAATGCGGGGTCTACCCGTTATAACCAGCTGGTGACAAATAATACCCGGCAGAATTTCCAGAACCAGTTGAGTTCCTCCATTTCATATTCCAAGAACTGGATCGGGAAACCTTATAACCTTACTTTATCTGCGAACCATAACCAGAATAACCTGACACGTCTCGTGAATGTGAGTTTACCGGATGCCGGTTTCTCGGTGAGTACACTCTATCCCTTCCAGGGAAAAAATTCACTGGGGAATAAATGGTACCAGAAACTGGGGGTGGCTTATAACGGTACGTTCAGAAACCAGTTTTCTTTTTATGATACCGCATTCCGCCTGAAAGACCTGATTGATACTTTCCAGTGGGGAGCACAACATAATTTCCCGATCACCCTGGCCTTACCGCCGATAGCCGGAGGGGCCGTGATTGTTTCTCCCGGTATTTCCTATTCGCAGGTTTGGATCGCTCAAAAAATGCGGCGCAAATGGGATACAGCCAAACAAAAATCTGATACCACCATCACCAAGGGATTCTTCACCGATCATCAGATCACGTTCTCGCTTGGTTTCAATACAGCCATTTTCGGTACCTATCAATTCAAGAATTCAAGAGTGCTTGGAATCCGGCACGTCATCCGACCATCCATCAGCTTTAATTATAAGCCGGATTTATCAAGGAAAAATTTTTATACCGATACAGTCTCCAGGGGATTTGCTTATCGCTTCTCGGAATACTCGGGTGCCCTTTATCCCGGTTATGGAGAAGGCAGAACAGGTGGCATCAGTTTCCAGCTGGATAATAACCTGGAGATGAAAGTGAGGCCCAAAAAAGATACCGCCGCTGATGCAAAGAAGATTGTGAAACTGATCGATGGTTTTGGTTTCAGCAGCGGCTATAACTTCCTGCGTGATTCACTCAAACTGGATCTCTTTAATATTTACCTGCGAACCACCCTCTTTGAAAAAATCAGTATCACGGCCAATACCGTTTTGGATCCCTATCAAACCAATCAGAACGGGGTCGATATAGATAAATATGCCTGGGAAGGAGGGAAGTTCAAACTGGGCAGGTTAACCTATGGCAGCATCTCTGTTAGTACCAATTTCAAAAGCAAACCCAAGGATGCCAAGAAAGAGGAACTGCGGAAGAAGCAACAGGAACTGGCCATGCAGGATCCCAACCTCGCTGCAGATCAGCAACAGTTGCTGGCCTATAAGGATCAGAACCCATCGGAGTTTGTTGATTTCAATATTCCCTGGCAGCTCAATGTGGGATTATCTATTTCATTTGTCAACCGGTTGAAAGCCGACTTGACCGGTTTTGAAAAGGATTTTACTTCCAATATGAATTTCAGCGGCAGTTTTAACCTCACCCCCAAATGGAATTTCTCCGTCAGCGGTTATTATGATTTTGATGGAAAGAATTTGCAAATGTTCCAGATGGGAATCTCCCGTGATATGCACTGCTGGCAGATGTCGATAGATGTAACACCGGTGGGATTGTATAAATTCTTCAGTTTCTCTATCAGTCCCAAAGCATCGGTATTACAGGATCTCCGGATTAATCGTACCCGGTCTTTCCCCAATTTTTAATTCAACTTCCCGGTATAATGATCCTGCATAATCCGGAAGACCTCTTCTTTCAGTTGTTCTGTTGTTTTATTGATGGCTTCAACAGGAGGGAGGAAATGCATTTCCAGCCGGTGAGGAATAAACCAAAGCCCTTTTCCTGCAGGTAATACCTTACGGGTATTAAAAATGACAGCCGGAATGATGGCGGTACCGGTCTCTGTTGCTAAACGGAATGCACCATCGTGAAATTTTTTCAGCGGTTCATTTGTCCGGTTCCGGGTGCCTTCGGGGTAAACAGACATATGCATGCCCTTTTTTAAAACGGCTTTCATTTTATCATAACTACTTCTCCGGCTTTGTTCGCTGTTCCGGTTTACGATCACGGAACCCTTCATATAGTAAAAACCAAAGAGTGGAACTTTTACAAAACTTGATTTGGCAATAGTTTTATTGGGACCGGGTATAAAGGGGCAGGAGATGGGTATATCCATCAGGGAATTATGGTTACAGGTAACAATATAGCTTTGCCCTTTTTCAAAATATTCCTCCCCTTTAACTTTTAGCGGACAGCCAACTAATGGTAACCAGATCCGCATCCAGATTCTTGCAATGCGTATAAAAATGCCCTGTCCTTTTGGATCAGGTATGAGCCAGGTCATCATGGCCGGAATAAAAATGAGTAAGAAGCTGAGCATAAAACTCAGCATGGCCCAAACAGCCATCAGGCGACCGGCGATATTTTTTAAGAATTTCATATTGCAGTAATACCGGCAAATTGTTTTTGCTTCACCGATGGCCATTCATTTTTTAATACGCTGTAAAAGATGGAAGTCCTTCTCCGGTTATTCCACATCGTCATATGGCTTCGCAGGATCCCTTCTTCAATGCCCCCAACATTTTCTAATCCTTTCCGGGCCCTTGCATTTTCCACATCTGTTTTAAATTCCACTCTTTCAAAATGCAGTTGTTCAAAGGCGTGGTTCATCATTGCAAATTTGGCATGCCGGTTAATACCCGTACTCCGGAATTCTTTGGCCAACCAGCTCCAGCCGATTTCCAGTCTTAAATCATGATAGGAAATATTTCCCATACTGCTGCTGCCGCAAATCCTTCCGCTGCTTTTTTCAATGATGGTGAAAGGGCGACGCGTACCTGCTTTTTTATCAGCGGCGGCCAGTTGAAACCATTTGGTCAGTTGTTGGGGGTCAGAAAGATTTAAACTGAAATAATACCACATATCCGGATCCAGACCGGCCAGTTGTAACATTTCATCATAGTCGGTTTCAGACAATGGCCTTAAGATGACCTTATCGGTTTCCAGGATCAGTTGCTCCGGTATGGGAATCATACAATTCAGTTTGACATTTATTCAAGCGACCAGTCAACCGGCTCGATGCCGGCCTTTGCAAGATATTCATTGGTTTTGGAAAAATGACGGCAGCCAAAAAATCCGGCATGGGCAGAGAGGGGAGAAGGGTGGGCTGCTTTTAAAACCAGGTGTTTGCTTTCATCGATCAGTACTCTTTTTTCCTGGGCAAATTTGCCCCAGAGCAGGAAGACGACATTTTTTTTCTGTGCAGATATTTTTTTGATCACAGTATCCGTAAAAGAGGCCCAGCCAATTTTTGCATGACTCATCGGCTCTCCGGCACGCACAGTTAAAGAGGCATTTAAAAGAAAGACACCCTGTTTCGCCCAGTTCGTCAGGTTGCCGTGTGGTGGAATACTAATGCCAATATCCTGTTGCAGTTCTTTGTAAATATTTACAAGAGAGGGTGGAGGAGCTACTCCATACTGTACGGAAAAACAAAGTCCGTGTGCTTGTCCGGGACCATGATAGGGATCCTGTCCGAGAATAACTACTTTGATTTTATCAAAAGGCGTGGTATCAAAGGCATTGAAGATCTGTGAACCGGGAGGATAGATGGTTTTGCCCTGTGTTCTTTCTGTTTTCAGGTGTAAAACAATTTGCCGGAAATAGGATTGGGAGAATTCCTGTTTTAATACTTCTTTCCAGCCGGCTTCGATCTTGACATCCATTTTGAAAATTGATTGATAACTAAGATGCAAGGTTACGGATTTTGAGTTTGCGAATAGAGAGATTAACCGCAGAGAAATGAGAAAATAGAGCTTTCGCAGAGAATTTTGTGGTTTTACCGGAGAGGTGCAGAGAACGCAGCGTTTTCGCAGAGAATTTTGCAGCCTTAATGCTCTTTGCGGGAAAAAAATGGCGACCCCTTTTCCACAGCGATTGATGCGATAAACCCTCTGCGTAACCTCAGCTTCCTCCTTTCTCCGCGGTGAAAATCCTGGTTTCCTACCCAATAATTCCCCTTGCCAGCAAGCATTTTTTTTTTATCTTTGCGCCTCGTTCTTTTTTTATGGTCCGGTAGCTCAGTTGAATAGAGCAACTGCCTTTAATTTTGGAGCCTTAAATGGGAAACAAAACCATTTAAGTGGATACCACCGTATCGGTGAACCCTTCCCGGCTATGCCGGTTGGCAACACCGAGGAAACTTTAGATCAGTTTTGTATTTTGGGATATGATTTATCATCACACTAAAAACAAAGGTGATCTGGGCGTTTTGAAGGTTAAAGTTGATTTATTTGAACAAGGGTTTCTAATATTGATTCCTGAAACGGAACATTCTCCTTTTGATCTGGTGATTTATAAGGAAGGTGTTTTTAAAACGGTTCAGGTTAAATTCAGAAATCTCTCGAAAAATGCTGTGTTGGAAATTCCTTTCAGGAACAGTTATAGCACGGCAAGGGGAGTAAAAACAAAATCAGTTGATAAGTCGCTCGTAGATATTTACGCAGTTTATTGTCCTCAAACTGATTCCTGTTATTATTTCAGTCCCCGTCTTTTTCGCAAATCAGTCACTTTAAGGGTAAAAACGTCGCTGAATAATCAATCAAAGGGAACACATCCCGCTGACAATTTCAGAAAGGTTCCGTAGAGACTAAACGTGGTACACCTGTAATGGTGAAGTTATAGTCCAGACCCCAAATCCTGTACAACAGGAGCGGTGAAAACCGTAGCGGTATGCTAAGCAGTAGGTCATTGGTTTGAATCCAATCCGGATCACAATGCCTTCTCACGAAAGTGGGCAGGCATTTTTATTTGACAGCGTTGAAAGCTCGCTTTCAAAAGCAGACAAATAAAAATGACTGGGACCGCTAAAAGCGGGACAAAGGCTTTGGGTAAGCTCCCCAAAAATGGATCATGAAATCATCCAATCCGGATCAAGATGCCTTCTCATGAATAAGAGGAGGCATTTTTTTTCTTCATACCAGAAACGAAATTCGTTTTAACGCATCTTTACAATCAAACTCATCAATTCCCGTCTGAAGAAATTGTATTTTCGAAGAGGTCAATTCATGCGATATGAAACCTCCACTACTTGCCTTCGTCTTTATTTTCAGCTTTAGCCAATTACCGGCACAAACTTATTTCAATTTGTCTCTTGGCAATGCCATGATCCGGGCCGACAGCAGCTGCCCTTCTGCCCTGATTAGTAATATCACCCAACAGCGAGGCGATCACTCTCAATTACTGGGAACCGGTTTGGTGCCAATGCAGGATAGTGGAATGGAATGCCGCAGCCTGCTGGCTTTTGATTTGAAAAAAATATTACCATTTATTGAACCGGAACTGATCAGCCGCGCCCGCCTCGTTTTATTTCCAATGAGCCTGGAGGAAGAAACGGCCAATCAAAGTGCATATCCCGCATCTATCAGTGTGAGTCGCATCCTCAGCCCCTGGAATGACTCATTAACCAATTGGACGAACCAGCCTCCAACAGATGGGGAGCATACAGTAATTAAAAATATCCGGCGCTCTAAAGCCAATGAACTGGTGGAAATCAATGTTACCCGGCAATTAAAAAGGATGATTCGTGAAGGAAACTATGGATTCATGATCAGCACGGTCAAAGCCCCCGGGCAGTCTGATGAAGAGATCAAATGGTATGCTTCTTCCCGCCATCAGATCAGGGACTTTCGCCCTGTTCTTTTACTGGAATACAGCCGCCCGGTAAATCCTGCCAGACCTATTCCTACCGGGACTCCCTTTGCCGGTTACAGAATGGAAGATCTGGACCAGGCTTACCGTCAGGCATTGTTAGACTACAACCAATACCGTAATGATGTGAATAATGGCATGCCGGTGGATCCTAAGAACGCGCCTCCGCCACCGGTGAATCCGGGGACAAAAGACTGATAGACTGATAAACTGGTGATCTGATTATTCCGGCATCCGGAACCCGTCCAGAAACAGGTTCACTTTATTTTCCGGTAATTCTTTTTTGCTAAAGGCATACAAGACGGCAACATATTTTCCATCAGTCCAGCCCTTCACTTTCCAGCTGTTTTTTTCAGCATCTTCCCAGTAGTCAAGAATACCACGGGTATTTTCATTTTTATTGAGGCGGTGACCCTTTCCATAGCCTGCTGCTTTTTGTATAGAGAAACTCGTCTTCAGGTAATTTAAATAAGCGGTCAGTATTTCTTCTGCCTGATCCAAACCGCTAGGGAGGCTCACCAGCTTTACACAAATCAATCCCCAGCTGATACTGTCGCGAACGCATTCACCGGCATAAACGATAGAAGAATCCTGACTATAAGAAGTCTCGAAACTGATATCGCAAAACCCATAGTAGCTGCAGCCGGATTTGGCCACCGGCATTTTTTTAATGCTTTGTGCTGTCAGGGAAATGGAAAAAATCGAAGAGAATAGAAGCAGGAGGGTACGTGAAAACATGGGTTATTTTTTTTCTTTATCGGTCATCCCCGGAAAACGGAGACCATTCAGGAATACTTCCGTCTTTTTATCAGGAAGCTCTTTGTTGCTATGCATATGCATCACACAGATAAACCGGCCATTGGTCCAGGCCCTGATCTTCCATTTATTATTGTCAACATCTTCCCAGGTATCAAAAACGCCACGGGTGGTTTCGTCTTTATTAAGTTTATGGCCTTTGTCATAGCCCTTGCCTTTGACAATGCCATAATCCAGTTTCAGAAAATCAAGAATGGTGGCAATACTATCTTCTGCTGCATCCAGGTCAGTCACCACATTTTTAAGTTTGATACAGTAAATGCCATAAGTCACCCCTTCTTTTTCACAATCATCCGCATAAACCGTTGACCCATCTTCCAGGTCATACACGTCAAAACGGCCGGGTAAACAATATACCTGTACCGTACAACCTGTGGTACTGATCGCCACTTTTTGTGGGTCCTGCGCTAATACGGGCAAGGCCGAGATAATGAAGAGTAATGACAGCAAGCGGTACATGCGGTAAATTTTTATAAAGATAGTCCCTGATCCCGAAGCGTTGCACCGCTCACAGAATAATCATTTCCCACTAGCCACTCGATACTAGCCATTAGCCATTCCCGCCCCCAACCCCTAAAGGGGAGAAACTACCCCCGACCCCTACTATCAAGGATTACATTTATAACACGCCTTTCGATTTCTTGCAACTCGTCTTTCTAGCTGCTTCCCACTAGCCGAACCCCACTCGCCACTTGCCTTCCTCTATATTCCCTAATTTGCGCCCACAACCATTGTTATGCCCCCTACTTTTCATTACGGAACCGATCATTTAACCGTGCCCATAGTACTAGAGATTGCTGCAGGTAAGTGTAAAGCCTTATTGAGTGATCAAGCCATCAGCCGAATCAATGCCAGTGAAGCAGCCGTGCAGGAAATCGTGGCCAGTAATAAAACGGTTTATGGTATCAATACCGGTTTTGGCATATTGGCCAATACCGCCATCTCCGCAGCTGATACCGCCACCCTCCAATATAAAATTCTGCAAAGTCACAGCGTTGGGGTAGGAGACCCTATTCCAGTGGAAGTCGCCAAGCTTATGCTCATCACCAAGGTACATGCCCTGGCGCAGGGGTTCAGCGGCGTACAATTATCTACCATCGAAAGAATCATCTGGCATATTGAAAATGATGTGATCCCGGTTGTGCCCGAAAAAGGCAGCGTAGGTGCCAGCGGTGACCTGGCTCCTCTGGCCCATCTTTTTTTACCCCTGATTGGTTTGGGCGAATTGTTTTACAAAGGCAGTCGTTATCGCACCACCGATTTGTTTCAAACCCTGGGGATACAACCCATTCAACTCGGACCCAAAGAAGGACTGGCCCTGATCAATGGCACCCAGTTCATCCTCAGCTTTGCCGTGAAAGCCGTGCAAAGAATGCAGAACTGCCTCGATGCAGCTGATATCATCGGTGCTATGAGTCTGGAAGCCCTCACCGGCACCAAGGCACCCTTTGATGAAAGACTCCATGCCCTCCGGCCTTTTCGGGGTAACCTGCTGGTGGCACAAAGACTTCGCCTGCTGTTAAATGAATCAGAGATCATGCAAAGTCATGTGGACTGCGGTAGGGTACAGGATCCCTATTCCCTTCGTTGTATGCCACAGGTACATGGTGCCTCCCGCAATGCCTGGCTGCATTTAAAAGAATGCACCGAAACGGAATTGAATGCAGTGACCGATAACCCCATTATTTTATCAGCCGATGATACGATCAGTGGCGGCAATTTCCATGGACAACCCCTGGCCCTTCCACTGGATTATGCCTGCTTTGCCGCTGCCGAGATTGGAAATATCAGCGATCGCCGCTGTTATTTATTATTGGAAGGAAAATGGGGATTGCCGGTTTTACTAATGAACAACGTTGGACTCAACAGCGGATTCATGATTCCGCAATACACGACGGCCGCATTGGTTACCGAAAACAAAACACTTTGCTTTCCTTCCAGTGCGGATAGTATTCCCACTTCACTGGGACAGGAGGACCATGTAAGCATGGGTAGTATCAGTGGCCGTAAACTCAACCGCGTGCTGGACAACCTGGAATACATCATGGCCATTGAATTATTATCTGCCTGTCAGGCCATTGAATTCCGCCGCCCGCTCAAAAGCTCGGCCCTGCTGGAAATGGCGCATGATCATGTACGTGAGCTGGTCAGCTTCGCCGAAGAAGACCGCATCTTTGCTGATGATATCAATAAAGTAGCCGGGATCATCAAGGATTTTTCCTTCGTGGAAAAACTAAATCAACTGGCGAAGGAAAAGAAGATTGGGTTGATGGAGGGGTTTGGGGAGTTTTGTTAACCGCAGAGAACAGGAGGGCGCAGAGTTAACGCAGAATATTGATATTAAAGTTAATCCTCAGTGTTCACTCAATTAGTTTATTTATATGTCCACAGGATGCTGCAATTTGTAAAAAATATCCTCTGCGTAAACTCTATTAACTCATTTCTCTGCGGTGAAAAATCCTCACATTCTCAACCCCGCCTCCAACGCCAATTCCATCATCGGCAGCAAAGCCTTCTCCCGCTCATCCGCCGAAATTTTTTCGTGGGTGGGTATAATATCAGAAACCGTCAGCAGACAGGCTGCTGTTTTTCCCAGGTGCGCTGCATTGGCAAAAAGCGCAAATGCCTCCATTTCCACCGCCACACATTCATAAGTCTCGGCCACTTTCGGAATTTTGTTACTCTTCCGGTAAAAAACATCACTGGAATGCACATTCCGGTTTACCAGCGACATATTCATTTTCCGGGCAGTCTTTTTGATACGTTTAAAAGCCTTGCCCTGGTGCCGGATGCATTCATCCTTGATGCCCCAGGCATAACGGGCGAACGTACTTTCGCTGGCCGCCTCATCTACATTCACCAGGTCGAATAATTTCAGATCGGTGGTATAGGCCCCGCAGGTACCGATGCGGATGATATTATCCACTTCATATTCCGTAAATAATTCGTAGGAATAAATCCCAATGGAAGGGCATCCCATCCCGCTCGCACCTATTGTGAAGGGTTTGTCTTTATATGTACCGGTATAATAAAAAATATTACGGGTCTGGCTCACCAACTGACTGTTCTGTAAAAAGCGTTCTGCCATATATTTGGCACGGAGGGGATCGCCTGGTAAAAGCACGGTCCGGGCAATGGAGCCGGCCGGGGCACTGATATGAATACTCATGGTTCGGGTTTATAATAACAAGATATATTTTTTATTTTAGAATACCGAGTTTTTGGGGGGGGAGAGATTTACCGCAGAGAACAGGAGAAAATAGAGTTTTCGCAGAGATCATTTTAGGAAAAAAAGGGGATTAATCATTCATTAGTTTTAAAAGATATCTCTGCGTTAACTCCGCTAACTCATTTCTCTGCGGTGATTGAAATTTCGTTTAAATAACGACTTTTGTTTAGAAATACTTACACAGAGAACAGGAGAAAATGGAGTTTACGCAGAGAAGTTTTAAGGGTAAAAAAGATATAAATCTGTATTAACTTTTATAGCATATCTCTGCGTTAACTCTGCTGGCTCATTTCTCTGCGGTGAAAAAAATAAAACCATGACTCCCACAACTACCTACGACCCCATCAAATACAAAACCCCCACCGGCAGCACCCTTTCCTGCAAAGGCTGGATACAGGAAGCTGCCCTGCGCATGCTCCTCAATAACCTCGATCCGGATGTAGCCGAAAGACCCGCCGACCTGATCGTCTACGGTGGCCGGGGCAAAGCCGCCCGCAACCTGGAAGCCCTGGACAATATCATCAAGGCCCTCAAAGTG
>ERZ795061.3017-NODE-3017-length-14990-cov-5.946502_pt1 | contig 14990 bp, 15 predicted proteins | sample MGYA00375145_ERZ795061 | MGnify/ENA primary metagenome ERZ795061 (study PRJEB30190, sample SAMN05720144) | anaerobic digester metagenome | isolation source: active sludge of municipal wastewater-treating anaerobic digesters | place: USA | collected 2014-12-22 ... | reverse complement strand
CTACGACGCCACCAAAGGCAGTGTGTACTGCTTTGTCCGCAACGAAAACGGCACCAACGGTATCCCCAGTGAAATCAACGTCAGCGCTGACGGAGTTCTGCCCGATAAAATCGGCGCCGACGGGCATGGTTCTCTGTATATGCTGCGAACCGAGTATGAACCGGTCAATACGACTTCTTTCCGTGACGGCAACGAAAACCGCAAGTTTGCCAACGGCACTATGGCCGGCGGGATTCCACTGTTCAGGGCTGAATACAAGCAGAATGTCTATAAAACCGTCTACCGCCGACTTTATGACCAGGGCGGCCGCATTGAAAAACTGAACAACCGCGTCAAGCTTGGCACCAACACTTTTGTCAGAGACTACATAACCTCCGATAACAACATAAATTCCGCTAGAATATGGGTTTCCGGTTTTGTGCAACTGGCGCCGATAATCAATTCGAATATCAGAACCGAACTGGCAGTAATCAACTCCCCCTCACCGCCCCGCCCTTCAAGTCTCGAAGCCAGAACCGACTGCGTCGGTCCGATGGTTTCGGCAACCACTGGCTTTGAAAACGCTGTTCCTGACGCCAATGGCGATTACACCGACGATAAAGATTACTGGTTCATGGTCGAAAACGCGCCATACTTCGACGCCAACGAAGTAAACCTCGGCAACGTCGGCGAAGACACCAACAGCAACGGCCGCATCGGTCAGTTCCCCAACACCATCCAGAAATCAAGTATTCGCTACTACTGGAAAGTCATTCAGACGCACGATCGTTATGGAGCGCTGATGACCGCCCCGGCCACGATTCTCGACATGGAAACCGACGGTGTCAGCGGTGACTATCTGTTTCTTTTCCCGCCAGGGGCCGGCAAATTCAGAGTTGGCGTCAAGGTCACCTATCGTTATTACGATTACCGCGATCTCCCGGTTGGCGCTCTGTCCAGCCGCAAGGGTGACGTTCTCAAACCGCCGCTCACTGAAGTCCCGCTTGTTTCGGCCGGCCAGGATTCCGAAAACTATGCCTGGTCTGTGATCAGCATCAAGCAGGTTCCGCCGGTAATTTCACCGCAGGATCGCGGTGTCATCATGAGCGGTATCGGCACTTCGGCCAACCCTAACGACCCGATGCTTTCGAATTATAAGCCAGGCCCCACAGCCCTTGGTTATGGCTGTAACAATGCTCTCTGGGGCAACGAAAGATGCCGTCACACATTCTGTAACCCTGCCAATACAAGTCTTGCACCAACAGGTTTCATTCTCGACGGCAGCAGTCTCGTTCCGAGCAAGGCAGTACAAAATGCCGATGGCAGCTGGAAACTTGAGTATTCCACCACGCCCTCATACTGGAGCCTCAGACTGCGAGAGTCGAACTACAATCTGGCAAGAGGTGTAAACCGTGTTGCTTCCATGACCAGCGAAGAACCACCTGAGCCCGACGACAACAACCTTATCCCGGGCAGCGTCAGATGGGTTGGCGGCCTGTCGGTAACCTGGAAATCTGAACTGAAGCGCGGGTCAGAGGTCATTATCGACAAACAGATAAACACCACCCAGGCGGCATTACCGCTCACACAGCTGCGACAGCTTTTTCCCGTGCCATCTGAGCCGGCCAGCTACACGCTCAGCGTTGATTTCAGAAGAACCTACCGCTACGAAATTTATCAGGAAGTCTGGCGCAGAGTTGGTGGCACGCTGGTTCGCGAAACCAAACCGGTTCCGAGGGTTATCAACATGCGTATCTGGTCTGATGCCGAAGTGCTCGTCACCGACAATACGCCGCCGAACCGCTTCTATCTCAACCCCTATGCCGACATTTCGAACAGTTCGACGAGCCCGGTGTCGCAGGCTTATTTCATCAACAACAATACGCTTTACGGCACCACCGGAGAGGGCCTGAACGAGACCGAATCACCTCCGGCGGGCAACCCGGCGCAACTGATCTTTGTGGTCGGCGACAACAATCCGATGGCAAACAGCAGCATCGGCAACCCCGGCCGCGATCCGTATCATTCGACAGTCGCCGGGATTGGCAGCAAATTGCGTGTCTATCACAATACTTCCAATCAGATCGGCACTTTCACCTATGATACGGTGCACGGAATCATGCCGCCCAATGTTGCGCCCGGATCAACCATGACTGCCGAGCAGGCCGAGCAGCGGCGCTGGTATTCAAGCGGCTCGAACGCGTCATATAAGCTGACAGCGGCGGCTATCAACAGTCAGGCTGAATTCGACACCATAACCGGCACGAGCGGGCTCTATAACAAGAGCTTCTCTTATCGGGTCTACACGATCAACCTCAGTGATCTGGCACATTTCAGCCGCGAACTGGCCAAAGACGGCAATCAGCGCTGGGGTTACAACGGGTCCTGGTCGCCGCGCATGCATCCGCAGCACGCCAACAACAGCAGCGGCTACAAGAACCTCGAATTCGGTCTGGCCTGGCGCGAAGCCTGTTACAGTGCCGGCAACGACCTCAGCATCGCCGCCCAGAAGAGTGGCCAGATCGTGGTTCGCGACAATGACCGCCCGAATGCCTTTGTCAGAGCCAGCCAGGATAAATACCTCGACCAGAATTTCATGGTTCCGAATAATATCGAAACCGGCACCGGTGCGATTCCACCGGCCTGGGTGCGCTTCTCTGCCCCGGGCATGAACGAGTCTGTCAATAACGGCCCCGAAAACTGGAACCGCGACGACAACACCGCTGCCTTTGCGCCACCCTTCAGGCTAAGCGCCGGTCAGGTTACCAACGTCCTCTTCCCGGCAGGTCAGGAACTCGAAGTCGACGTTCCAGTGCGCTTTGAAACCCTTACCGCTGATAACGCCGGCACAGTCGCAACCCTGACCTACAAAATCGTCGACGCGGCCGGCACAACGCTCGCCGATGGCACCTTCGGCGCCAATCTGCCGCTGCAGTATGTATTCAGACAACCGGGGCGTTACAAAGTCATTCTTGAAATCAGCGACAATGCGACAACCTGGCCAAGTAACCCCGCGGCCTACGCCTCTGACGCCGTGCCAGGCACATCGCCCGGCGTAAGCCCGCAGGTCAACAAGCGCAAGGTCGAAGCGGTATTCGATGTCGTGCCCACTCGCCTCGATTTCAGGGTAATCGAACGCAACCGCATCGGTCAGTGAAGAAAGGCAAAGTGATGACTCAAACCGCCCGCAGGTCTCGATCAGGCATCAGCCTGGTCGAGATCATGCTGGCTTTTCTGATCCTCTGCACAGCTGCCTTCTCGGCCGCCGGCGTCATCAGCTTCGGGCACCGCGGCACGACGGCAGATTTCCGACAGGGCGATGCTCTACAGATTCTTGTCGACAGACTCAACCGGCTTTCAGCCCTTCCTTTCGCCAGGCTCGATTCATTTCTGGTTTCGGCCGGCTCTGACGAATACACGTTCAACAACCCGCTCGAAGGAATCGAACTTGGCGACGAGGTTAAAATCGACAAACACACCTACAGAGTGCACGCAACCCTGAAAAGGCAGAAAATCACGTTCAATTCATTGATGGAGCTCAGCTTCCCGAACCCGGCCTATAACCCGGCTTCCCCTTCGAGCTGGATATTCAGGGACCGGCCGGCCGAAACCTTTGACGGCAGCAGTGCCCCTTACGCGGTGATCAAGATCACCGTTTCGGTCAAGCCAATCGGTGGTCTGACCGACGAACGCGAAGTGACGGCAATCACATTCGTTGCCGACCTGGAGTCATAAATATGGCAATTCCCTGCAGAAACAGGATTTCAGCGTTGATCTCAAACCGCGCCGGCATGGCGATCATGGTGGTGCTGTCGATCGCTTCGATTCTTCTACTGCTTGGCGTCACCTATCTGAAATCGTTTTCGCAGGCGACCGTCACCAGCAAACTGCAGCTCGACCAGATTCAGGCCGAATTCTTTGCCAGAGGCATTCAGAATATTGCCCTGTTCAAGGTTAAACGTTACCCCGATTTTTTTCTCAGGGCTTACAGACACATGGTTTACCATCGACGTCTCGCCGCAGGCGAGACGGGTCTTGGGGCGCCAATCGTGCCGGCCACAAACCCGCTGCCGTTCGCCAAATTTACAGGGGCCTATCCGGGCAACCCGCGCGATATCCTCAACCATATTCCTGATATCGACGACAGCCGTGACAAATTCACCGAACCGCTGCGCATCGCCACCTACTCCACCCAGTTTTCGCTGCTGTCTGCCGATGATTTCAAGCGAGGCTTCATCGAAATCGTCGTCAATCTGCGCCTCGAAGGCAAAGATCTGGTTGGAACCTACCGTATGAGTCTCGACGCCAGTCAGACAGCGAGGCTATAGCATGAATGACAATTTTATGACTGACCAGCGCGCCGATCGCGGGATAACTCTGACCGAGATTCTCATCGCTACTGCAGTTTTTTCAATGTTCATGATTTCTGCCTTTGGCGTTTTCAGCTCGAGCCAGACAGGCTTCGACACGGGCTCATGGCGTCTGCAGCGGCAGAAGCAGGCACAGATTTTTCTGCTGCGCCTCAAAGAAGCTCTCGAAAAAGCCAATCATGCCTACGAAATCAAGCCTGACGGCAAAACCAACCGTCTGGGCGGCAGCCGCGATATTTTTGTCAACGGCACATGGCGCGACAAACTGGCTTCGGCCAGCGACCACGCGGTAATGTTCTTTTCGATAACCACGCCTTTTGTGCCGGCAGTTCCTGAGCTGGGTCAGGCGCCAAGAATAGGCAGCTGGAAAGGCTGTGCCCTTGAATGCCGAAAAAATGTTCTGCGTTGCTATCAGACCGGCAACTGGAACCAGATGCCGACTGTAACACCGGCCGAAGTGGGGTCACCCGACCTCGGCAAATTTGCGTTCGGCAATGTTACCGGTGACTTTTCGATCAGCCTTGAAGACGTCAGCGGCATTGGCGTTTACGTACAGCAGGCCACCGACGCGGTCGATCTCGGGCGCCCTGAAGTCTTCATAACCGTTGAGGTAATGCTGCAGAAGCCGCGCTCGAAAACGATCGTACAGCTTAGCGAGCGTATTACAGCCAGGGTTCATGACCGCACCGTTGCCGAAGTCAGAACTGCACCTGCAGGTTCCTGGCCGCTGAACTGAGGAAAGCACATGCATAAACTTTTCACGGTCATTCTGCTGTTTCTGCTGCTGCCGGCTCTACAGCCTCTGCTGGCCTGCACCATGGAACCCAGCATCTGGAAACAGGTCGAAAAAACCGGCGGGCCTGGCGATGCCGGGGTTTATGCGCTCGTTGATGCGCTGCTGCAGTTTCGCGATAAATTCGAAAGAGAAATGCGCAACTGTGGTCTGGCAACCGGCCCGATCCGGCTTTTCCGTGCGGTCCGTGCCGATTCTACCCCCATTTCTCAGGGCGATTATGACAATCTGCTTGCAGCCCTTGACGTTGTCTGGGCAGATGCTTCTGCCGAAACTTTCACACAGCTGCAACAGCCTGAATCAGAAGCGACTGGCAGCGTGGCGTCAGGTTGTTACCGTCTGCAGCTCGAAATTTCCGCTTCCGGCCATGATGCGATCATTCTCAACGACCTTAATTTCAAGCTTTATCAGCTGTACCGCACGGTATTACGCGAAGAGGTCAGAATTTTAACACGGGTCAGTGATTCAGCCGGTAACCCGCTTTTCATCGATGAGTTTACTGTCTCGCCGACCATACTTGTCGACCCGATAATTTCGCCGCTCGGCGGCTATCTGATCAGGCTCGAAAAGAATTCTTCCAGGCCTCTCGTCATTGATTTCGGCCAGGTTACCGACGGCGGCGAGCATGTTCTGCGCTTTAACGACGCTTTTCACCAGCCGTCCGCTGTTCCGCCCGTTTTCACCGCTTCCGCGCCGGCAATTATCGACTGCCCCACCTGTGGAGAACATTGATGAACAAATTTACCTGTCTTTTTCTGGCTCTTTCGCTCGTTGTCATTTCACTGTCCCCGGCCACGGCCGATCCACTCCATATCGCGGTACGCAGCCTTGATTTAAGGCTGTTCCGGCAGACGATGCAGGAAAACCCGGCGATCAATGCGACCGATTCAGCCGGCATGACGCCCCTGCACCATGCCTGTGCTCTGGGTGCTGTCGAAATGGTAACCTCACTGCTGGCACAGGGCGCCGACATCAATTTTCGCAGCAATGACGGGCGCAACGCTCTGCATCACACGGTAAACATTCAGGCTCTCTGTTTCAATCCGCAGCCCCAGGCAGGCGAAGTTACGATCTGCCCACTGACGGTTCCGCAGCTTCTGGCTTCGGCCGGCATCGACGTCAACGCCACCGACAGTGCAGGTGAAACGGCACTGCACATTGCGGCGCGCAATGGGCTGGTCGGCGTTATCGCCACTCTTCTCCAATGTGGGGCCAACCCTGATTGCCGTAATCAGGCGGGTGAAACGCCCCTGCATCTCTGCGGTGGCAGTCTGGCACATCTTGCCGCTCAGGTTCTTCTCGTCGGGGGTGCGAACCCGACTCTGGCGAGAAACGACGGTCGTCTGCCGGTCGACATGGCGGCGAGTGCCAGCAATGCCCTGCTTGTCAACATGATAAAACGCTATGCCCAACCGGAAAAGCCGTGAATTCATATTGTCTGCCGGCCTGATTCTGGCCGCGCTGATACCCGCCTTTGCCTGCACCGGCGGTTGTCCGGGCAATGGCTGCACGGCAGTCGCCTCAGTGACCTTTGCCGTCCCTGATTCGAGCATCAGTGCCGACACTCTCGCCGGTCTGCTGAAGTCAGGTGCGCCGCTGCAGCTGGTTGAATACCGCACCAGAAATCAGACCCGTGACATAAGCATTCCCGGGGCCGTCATCGTCTACGACGACATGCCACCGGCGAGTTTCGCCGCTGTTCTCAGCGCTTCCGGCAGTCTGACGATCGTCTACCCGGGTATCGAAGGTGGTCAGCTGGCCTCTTTCGTAGCCGATCTCAGAACTCTGGGCTATCAGAGCATAATCGAATACCCAGCCGGCCTGCATGGATGGCTCACCTACGGTTATCAGCCCGCCGGCTCACCGCGCTGACCGGCACTGGGGAGTATGATGACACTGAGAATTCAGTCTTTTTTGCTTCATGTCTGAAACCTTCGACGGCAAGGGGAAAATATGTCTACAGATGCAGGTTTTATTGAATTTGTAATGGACCAGATCGAGTGCCACGACCGGGTCAGGTATCGCAAGATGTTTGGCGAGTATGCCCTCTACTTTGACGACAAGGTTGTGGCTCTGATCTGCGACAATCAATGCTTTGTCAAACCAACCAACGGCGGCAGAGCTTTCATCGGAGAAGTTACCGAGGGGCTTCCCTATCCCGGTGCCAAACCGGCCCTTCTCATAGACGGCCGCCTCGAAGACCGCGAATGGTTCACCGAGCTTCTCCGCATCACCGCGAAAGAACTTCCGGCAGCGAAACCAAAGAAGAAAAAATCCTGAGTTTTTTTGCTCATAGGTTTTTTTGAGCCAGACAAAACCAGGGAAAACTTACCCGAGTTATTATTGCCTGATTTTCAAGACAGCCACCCAGGCAGCTTTTGATCTCGATAATAACAAGCAGGTAGTTGTCGGTATCAAGCTGGAATCCACGCGCCCGTGTGGGGCGCGACATGCAGGGTTGAGCAGATTACATATCTGACCAGTTTCAATCCACGCGCCCGTGTGGGGCGCGACATCTTACCCGGTTTTGTCCGACCCAGGGCGTAGTTTCAATCCACGCGCCCGCGTGGGGCGCGACTCGGCCTGTCCAGCCGTTCCTGTGTAAGCGGTGTTTCAATCCACGCGCCCGCGTGGGGCGCGACCTTTCGGTAATTTCGCGCCGGCCGTCTCGATCGTTTCAATCCACGCGCCCGCGTGGGGCGCGACTCTTTCCTCCCCGTCCTTTTGTCTGTTACCTTGTTTCAATCCACGCGCCCGCGTGGGGCGCGACCATCCTGATAAACCACGGCCGTCAAGCTCGTGGTTTCAATCCACGCGCCCGCGTGGGGCGCGACAAGAAAAGAGAGCGCAGCCCCAACGGTCGAGTGTTTCAATCCACGCGCCCTGTGAGGGGACAGATGGATTGACTAAACCGGGAAGTGCCGGGATGATGTGGGAAGTGTTGAAACGACGCGGCCCTGTGAAACTTTTCCATGAATGACCGCGAGACAGATGGTTTGACTAAAAACCAACCAACCCCGGACACATGATTTGACTATAACTTATAATTCTCGATCGTTGGTCACACAATTATAAAAATAATTTTACAGTGAAATCCTTCACCTGCAATTAAGCAGCAGTCTACTTTATAACTGAGCTTATTCCATCAAAAAAGGAGACTAGCGTGGAGATTTTATCGGGATTGTTCTCGTTTGGCGTGTTATCGACTGTTTTTGCAACTGGTATCGCAGTCGGAATATGCTTGAGCCTTGGCCTTGTTTTCCTTTCTCTAGGCCTTCTGGGAATGGCGGCTGGCGGCTCAACAATTTCTGACGCAAACATCACAAAAGAGCCGCCCAAAATCAGAAAGGTTTAAAATTCCAAAAATAACTCTAGATTGGTGCATTGCTTCAGAAATCGTTTGCTTGACACTTTCTATCTCAGGCGTTTCTTCCAGTGGCTTATAAATGGATAATGGCATTAATGCACATTCTGGCAGGTGCTGTAGAATCCCTAATCTAACCATATTTTTCAAATACACAGCTGTGTTTTCTGGGAAATCGCAATGCGAAAGTTGCCCAATAGCCGAGAAACACTCAATTTTCGTAGTATATTCAACAGAAGAACTCATTTCATCTAATCTTAAGCATGGTATTGTCTGATTTGGGATTTTGAAGATATGCCAAAGTATTTTCGCTTCATCTGGACTCATTTGCTTTAAAACTTCAACGAATGCTGGATGAGCCTTAGATTGGATTCCTTTTAACATCGACGCAGCAAACAAGTTTATAAACATATCTTGGAGAATCCGGTCTTCCTCCGAAAGAAACCTCAAATGATCTAAAGTCGGGCCAGCAATTAGCATTTTAGGAGGCGTGATGTCTCCCAATTTTTCTTTTTCCAACCGCCTCTGGAGCTTTTCTCTAAAGTATCTCCAAGTTTCCTCTTTGATTGCGAAGCCGATGTTTATTCCCGTTTTCACCTTTTCAGCGGCCCAAACCACCAATTGCGCCAAATCTGTTCCCAAAGGAGCTATTTCTTTTCCAAAGTTGGTTGCAGCAGGGCCAAATGCTTCATTTATTGGATTTTTGTTTTCTTTTTCAGTCATAACTTTACTCCTATTAATAATTCAGACTCTGACCCAGACCTGTATTTCGCCATCGGGCATGGTTTGATAGAATTTTCCGTCTTTGATTTCGACACGGTTGGTAATGGTTTTGCCCGTTGCCGCCTGCACGACAAGAGAACCATTGGAAATGGCCCAGGAATGGACAGCGCTGGAGGCAGCGACAGCTGTAGTTTTATAAAAATCAGTGCTGGGCGGTGGCGTCGGATTATTAGGATCAACAACCGTAGCTCCGCTTGATGTTGTGATCGTATAATCGCTGCCCGTTGCTGTTCTGTCGGCATTAAAAGAAATTGTTCCAATTTCTCCTGAGTCCGTAGGCAAAACGGGAACCAGAACGCCATTTTTGGTTGCCTGGCTGAGCTTCCAGGTGCCGACAAGTTGAGAAGCAAGCAACTGGTCAGCCGAAGTATCTGTGGCTGCAGGGCCACCACCGTCACCGCAGCCGGTAAAAGCAAGAGCAATCAACAGAAAAGCAAAAAATACCCCGTTTGAACGCATCTTCATCTCACAAACTCCTAGAACTTGTTTAAAAATAACTGGATTATTTTTTCCAGCGTTTTTCTTATCGTTTTTTTAAAATCTTATTTCCAATCAGAACAGCTGCTAAAGCAGCGCCACCCCCGATTATCCAGGCTAATAAATCCCCGATCAAATATGACCCTCCTTATCGTCTAATCTTCCTTCACAAACCAGCTGCTGACCCATCCTGTAACGTCAGAACCGGTTTTAATCCTTACCCCGTTGCCGGATTTTTCAAGAATTGTGACTTTTTCACCGTGTTTAGCTTTGCCAGAAATACCGAGATTGCGATTTTCGTAGTTTTTGAAAACGTTTATTGGATCAATAATAGAGCCTGTCGCAGAATCGTAACCGTTTATTGTGCCATATCTTAACTGAGCTTTGGCTTCTACAATAGTTTTGTCTGCGCTAACAACCGATTTTTTTTCTGGTTCCGCAGCAAGCCAATTAACAAACATCAACAAGCCTGCAATTAGAATCAAGCTGCCACTGCACGTAACCAGATCGCTTTCTCCTCGCCTCTTTAGCATTAGTTAAAGCCTCCTCAGTGGCAAGGCGGCGATTACCTGACCCAGGAGAGCGAATGATTCCGTGATTGGCATGGTATAGGGTTTGTATCTGGGGTTGTCGCTCGTAACTTCGACTTTGCGGCCAGGGAAAAACTGCAGCCTTTTGATAAAAAGAGCTTCTTCGTTGCGGAATACCCAGATTCCGTCGCAAGGCTCCACCACGCAGGAGCGGTCGACAAAAACCATTTCTTCCGGCATGATCGTGTCGGCCATTGAATCGCCACGGGCCTGTATCAATACCAGGTTTTCGGGGTTGGCTCCGAGTTCGCGGCGAAACCAGGCATCGGTTGCAGAAAAAACCGCCTTGATAGACTCTGAGGGAATGACAGTGCCTTCGCCACAGGCTGCTTCAACGGTTAAAACCGGAATATGACGCAGATCGGGCGATGGGCGAAATTCAACCTGGCGGCCCTCAAGGTTGGTTATTGTGAACACGGGCGGCTCGATCGGCGCGGGGAGAGCTTCGCCCTTTTTCATTGGGCCAGTGCCGTCAATAAGCCACTGAAGATTAACTCCTGTCCTATCTGCAATTACGGATAAGACAGGGCGCGTAGGCTCACTTTGCCCCTTGAAATATTGGTGAAAAGTAGATGGCGAAATTCCGAGTTCGATAGCAAATGTTCTTGCCGCCTTCTCACCCGCAAGAATTTTAAGACGATCACTGAAACTGCCAAGTTTATTAATCAAACTTGGCAGTTTTTTAGAGCTCGCTTCGTCTTCTGCCAAGTTAGCGACTTGTTCATGTTTAGCTGTTTTCACTCTAGATTCCTCACTGGCTTGGATAATCTTTCTTGGCAGTTTGTTTAAACCTGCCAAGTTCCAGCAGAAACATTTGTTAATGCCTGTTTTAGAAGAAAGAGACCCTTTTGAAACTTGGCTGCCAAGAAAAAAATCCGTAATTACAAATTTTCACTTGACTTAATCCGTAATTACGGATAAAATCAAAATAGTTAAGACTTGAAAGTGCAAAACACATTTAAACCCTAAACCATATCAAAAAAAGTCGGAGTGTCAACAAAAATGCAAAAACTGACTAAATGCGAGGCTCAAGCCCTGGCGGATATCCTGGAAAGAGTCGTTGACAGCATGGAAGAGTATGACGAAGGGCACTTTTCGAGCAGCGAAGACCTGTTGATTGCTATGGATCAAGAAACATTGTCGCAGTGTAAAGCCGCTCTGGCCAAATTAATGGGAGTTCGTAAATGAAGGGAGAGCCTATGAGCGCAAGAATGAAAGCCATGAAAAAGTGGTTGATCGACAAAGAGATAACCCAGGCCGAAATCGCCCGACAGCTCGGCATCAGTCAAACAGCTGTTTACAACGTCATGAGCGGGAAGATGAAGAGCAGAAGGGTAGTCAAGCTCTTGCTGGAACTTGGTTGCCCACCAGAAATACTCGAACAGAGGGTTGCATAACATGCAGGAATGGTTCTCGATTCTTGAACTAGTGGGTGGGATTGCTGGGTTGCCGCCTTCTAGACGGGCGGTCGCCGACAAGGCCAAACGCGAAAACTGGCAGGCCCGTGAGCGCCAAGGTCGGGGCGGTGGCCTGGAATATCACATTTCCAGCCTGCCGAAAGAAACGCAGCAGGCCCTGGCTATCAAGGCGGTCAACGAGCAGCGTCAGGCGCTCATGCAAACCGAAGCCGGTAGGCTCGGAGCAATAGAGGGCGCAAAGCTGCGGTTGCGTGAAGAAACAACAAAAGAAATTCAACAGACCAGGCGTCTTGAAGACGTGTTCAAAGCAGAAGGATTAAAAGGCATGGCAAAAGACAGAATGAACTCAAAGCTTGAAATTATCAAGCTCTGGGAAACATACAAAGCAGGCAGCACTGAAGGCACGACCGCCGCTCAGTTCGCTTTTGCCTCGGCCTACAATCGCGGCGAAATCAACCCGCCCGACTGGGTGAAACCTTTCATTCCGAAAATCTCTCAGCCGACTCTCATGCGCTGGCTCAAGCTCTATCGTCAGCAGGGCCTGACCTGTCTTGCCGGTCGGTATGGCAACAAAACCGGAACCGGAATCATTGATACGAACGAACCGCTGCGCGAACTGGTGCTGGCCATGATGGCGGATTTCCCGCACTGTGATGCAAAAAAGGTATGGATGGCCATCAAGGCCAGGGCCGAAAAACTGCAGCTTGCCAGTCTGCCGTCTGTGAAGACGGTAGACCGCTGGATGTCGAGATGGAAAGCCGAAAACAAACAGCTTTATACACATCTCAAGAGCCCCGATGAATTCAAAAGCAAGTTTGGCGTGGCTTTCGGATCGGCTGACGCCGACGTCATCAGATACCTGCAGCGATGGGAGATGGACGGAACCCCGACTGACGTCATGCTTGCCGATGGTCGCCACACAATTAACGGCGTCATCGATGTCTATTCACGTCGCCCCAAAGTCTTGATCAGTAAAACGAGCAAAGCGGTATCAGTTGCCGCCCTGATCCGCCGCGCAATTATCGACTGGGGCGTGCCCGAGTGTATCAAAACAGATAACGGCGCCGACTATACCGCGAAATACCTGGTCGAAATTCTGCGTTCTCTTGAGATTGAACATTCGGTCTGCCGGCCTTTTACGCCAGAACAGAAACCGCATATTGAAAGATTCTTCAGAACCATGTCGCATGGTTTGTTCGAGCTGTGTCAGGGCTTTGTCGGCCATAATGTCGCGGAACGTCAGGCGATAAGAGATCGCAACAGCTTTGCAGACCGGTTGTGCAAAAAAACCGATCAGCCGCTAGATATCAGTTTTATGAGTTCCGCCGAACTTCAGAAGTTCTGTGATAACTGGATCAGCAGCATCTACGAAACCTCAGAACACAAAGGTATTAACTGCAGCCCGGCCGAAATGGTTGCTGCCTGGGTCGACAGCGGAAAGCCGGTGCGACGCATTACCGATCTGCGTGCGCTCGACTATCTGCTGGCAGAAGTTCCTGACGGCGGTATGCGCACTGTCAGCAAGAACGGCATCAGGGTTGACCGCTTCGAATACATCGCTGATGAACTTTATGCCTATGTCGGCTCGAAGGTATTCGTCAGATATGACCTTTTCGATCTCGGCAAAGTGCTCATATTCAATCACCGTTTTGAATATATCGCTACGGCAATCAATGCAGAGCTGCTTGGTGCCCAGCGCGTCGAAGTAGCCGCAAAGGCCAAGGCCGAACAGAAGCGGCAGATCGGCGAACAGCGCCGCGAACTCAAGAAGATTTCAAGTAAAACCGGTCTGCGCGGCATTGCTAATGAAATTATCGATTCTTACGCCAAAACCGGCAAGCTTGAACCCGAGAAGCCTGAAAACAGTATCGAATACACCACTCCGGCAATAGAAGCGGCATCGACCGCTGCAATAGTTAACCAGGCCATGAGCGACAGCCCGGTTGTTGAAAAAGCAGAGATATCGCCAACCGCAGAAAGAAAGCTTGCCGAAATCGTCAACCTCGAAGCACGCCGCAAGACCGACGAAGAACGCGAACGTGACGAGAAGAAAGCGAGAATTGCACGTTACGAGGCCCTGCGCGCTGCGAATTTTCAGGGCATTTCAGAAGAAGATGACCGGTGGCGCCGTTCCTGGGAACAAACCCCGGAAGGCCGCACCCACGAACACCTGAAGCAGCTCGCCGAAGAAAACCGGCTGGCCATCAACGCTAAATAAAAAAAGAAAAGACCGGCGATAAGGCCGGCCCCAAAAATTAAATCGTAAGGGAGTTTAACATGAAGTCAATCGTCGCACCAGTGAAAAACATTGGAAAACTGTCAGAGGCTAGTGAAGCACTTCTGACCAGGACGCCGGGCACGCCAGGCATCGGTCTGATTTTCGGCAAGTCGGGCCTTGGGAAAACCACCGCAACCGCCTGGTTTATTAACCGGTGCAACGGTGTCTACGTTCGTGCACTATCGACCTGGACACCCGTCTCGATGTTGCAGTCTATTCTGCACGAACTTGACGTGGCGCCGACCAGACTGCGTGCCGCCTCGATGGTAGCACAGATTGCCGACGTCCTCAGAGTAACAGGCAGACCGCTGTTTTTGGATGAGTTCGATTATATCGTGGAAAACAAGAAGATGACCGAGACTCTGCGTGATATTCACGATATTTCATCTGTTCCGATCGTGCTTATTGGCATGGACGGCGTGCAGCAGAAAGTGCAACTGCGTGACCAGTTCGTCAATCGCATTGCACAGTGGGTCGAATTCAAGCCGGCAGACATCGAAGACAGCCAGCTTCTCAGCGAATCATTATGCGAAGTCACGATCAAAGCCGATCTGCTGCATAAGTTGTTCGATGTTTCAAGGGGCGTCATCCGCCTGATTGTGATCGGTCTCGACGCGATCGAACGCAGAGCTAAAACATTGGGCGTTTCAGAAATTGGGCTTGAACAGTGGGGAAAGGCAGATTTCTTCCTGTCGGGCTCTCCGAAAGACAAAAAACGCGGAGGCTGTTGAAATGAAAAAAAAGGCAAACAAATCCCCCGAAACGACCTGGTTCGAAAAGTTGGTGGCTGCGTTTACGCGCTGCCACAAGAGTCCAATTGCGCTGTCTCGTGAAACCGGTCTGCATCGCAAAACGATAACAACCTGGCTGCGCACCCAGCCCGTTCAACTACCCTCGCCTGAAGGCGAGGGATTGGGGTTCCGACTGAAGTCGGCTAA
>ERZ795061.3008-NODE-3008-length-15004-cov-5.006154_pt1 | contig 15004 bp, 30 predicted proteins | sample MGYA00375145_ERZ795061 | MGnify/ENA primary metagenome ERZ795061 (study PRJEB30190, sample SAMN05720144) | anaerobic digester metagenome | isolation source: active sludge of municipal wastewater-treating anaerobic digesters | place: USA | collected 2014-12-22 ... | reverse complement strand
CTAACTCCGAGATTTTAAGCTCAAGCTGCTTTGCCGCATCGTCTGCCGATCTTGCAAGAATATAAATTCCGCCGAGTGACTCGACCATACGCTGCCAGCTTTTTTGCTGATCAGTTTGAGAAGCCTGACCGGATTTAATTTCGATTTCAAGGCGCACACCGACACGACGCTTCCCGACGCGTATGGATACGATTCCATTTAGATCGGCTTGCCCAACAGTTCCGATGGTTTGTGGGACCGCGCTACTTACGACGCCATTCTGATTCCATCGAACCGAATAGAATGTCCCCACTATCGCTTTGAACAGGCGCACGTCCCTCCGCGCTCCCAGAAGCAATAACGTCTCCGACACTATCCGGCTGTGCTCCTCCGACGAGCCCGGACGCGGCGGATCCGCTTCCTTTTTTGAGCTCGATGCCGTGCCGCTTACAAAGGCGGAAAAAGACGAGCTTTGTCGCTTCATCTCCAAACCGTTCCTTCGTTTTGTAAAACGCTTTCCATGGGCTCGTTTTCCGTTTGATCGTTTTATCGAGCTCCTCTTCGCAGAAGCGCTCGCACTCGTACCTGTCTATTGGCGATGGCCCTGTTATTTCTTTCAGCTCACCGTCGACCTGAATAATATCACGAGGCCCGCCGCCAGCTCTAGGCGCAGGGGACCATCCACATTCGGTTTCAATGTCCTCGCCCATGGGACCGATCTCCCATCCCATGGGAGAATTGCAAGGGAAGCTTTCCACTACCGCAAAGCACGCCTCGCATCTACGCGTAATTATTCCGCCGCGCCGTTCGAATTTCTGCGCCAGATCGAACACCGGCTCTTCATTGATGAAGCCGTGCTTCTGCACGTTGCCCGCGTGATCGAGCATAATAAAATTCGGCTTCACCCCGGCCGCAATGGCTGCGACGCGTCCTTCGTCCGTTTCTAAATCGAATCCAGGCGCGTACATCGGCCGCGTCCCTCGCCCCGCTTGCTGCACGTAGAGATTAAAGCTGTGTGTCGGCCGCGCCATTTGTATGCACGAAATCCATGGGTAGTCGACGCCGACGCTTAGGATTCCGACGTTCACGATGACCTTGGTTTTTCCGGCCTCGGATCGTTTCGCTATCGCATCGCGCTCTGCCTCCGGCGTATCGGCGTCGCAGTGCTCGGCTGTGATCCCTGCGGCGTTATAGGTTTCAGCGATGTGTTTCGAGTGCTCGACGTTCACGGCGAAACAAATGGTGGGTCGCCCGTCGGCTAGTTTTTTCCAGCTCGTTACCAGGTCGCCCATGATGGTCGATTTGTCCATGATGGTGGCTAGCTGGCTCGTCACGTAGTCGCCCGTTTTTTTATCTACGCGCACGTCCTCTAGCTCTCTAGGCGGATTAGTCGGCGCGAAATATCTAGGCCGCACCAGAAATCCCGTGGCGAAAAGCTCCTCTACCGTGATCGGGTGAACGACGAACTCGGCCATGTGGCTCATCGATTTCACCGTGTACGGTGTAGCAGTCACTGCTACAACATACGACCTGGCGTATTTCGGGTCGGCTAAAAACTCTTTATAGCCATCGCTTACTGCCATGTGCGCTTCGTCGATAATGATCACGTCGGCGTCTGGTCTCCAGTTGCGTGCCATCAGCGTGTCGATCGAGCAGACCTGAACCGGAGCTGCGGGCCTGAAGTTCCAGTGATTCGCCATGAGTACACCGTGAACTACTCCCTCGCGCGTGAGTCGCTTGCTCGCCTGGTCGACTAGCTTCCTGCCGCGAACGACGACGATCGATTTACGGCTTCGCTGCACGGTCTCTTTTACGATATGGCAAAAGACGACCGTCTTTCCACCGCCGGTGGCCAGCCAAAGGAGCACCTTTTTTTTCCCAAGGATGAAGCCCTCCTTGATCTGGTCTACGCCTAATTTCTGGTATGGCCTTAACGACATTTCACACGCCTAACTTTCTAAACTCGACTGGTATTCCGAGCACGATCGCTCGGTCGATACCAAGCTGCATTCCATCCGAAATTCCACGGTCCTCGTAAACGACCACGGCATCCGCGACCAGGAGCCACGCGTGTCCCGCGTCGATTCCGAGCTTCCGTTCGCCTGGGATTTCGTCGCGAAGAATTCCCGGCTGCGTGAATAGCAAGTGGCTTGCGATCGGAGCCTCGCCGCGCAGAATGCAGTCGCGGACGCAAAGCTTCGAGTACGCCACGTTTACCTGGATGTCGCCAGCGTATGGGCTTTCTAAGATCACGCGTTTCAGTTTTGAAAATGTGATTGCCAGCTTGCCGTCCTCCGTAGCGGTAATTTTAGAAACGTAACTCATAACTCGTGCTGCTCTTCCTCTTCGACCATCTCCAGAAGATTAGCGGCGTACGTCCATATTTTTTTCTCTACGCATCCGTGCTCGTTATAGAGTTTTACACAAATGATCCCGTCCGCGCAGTTATCCGGTCCAAGGTCTGGAATCCACCCGTAGGGCTTTCGTTTTTCGGTCTTATAGAAATTGCTCGGCACGTTTCCTTCGAGCACCAGTGCGCCACCGCCTGGGCCGATATTTGCGATCGTGGTCTTATACCTCATAGCCGCCTCCGCTTCACCGGATACCGTTCGCAAGCGTGCCGGACGTGCGCCATGATTTCAGGAGAAACCGTCACCCCCGGCATTACGATGTGCGCGAAAAAGGTCATCCCGCGAAAATCCTCTTCGCGATCGTTCCGGAAATATCGGTATTCGATCACGAGCGACTCGTCTTCGGCGTCCTCGTTGAAAACGATCGATGGCTCGTGGCGATAGTAAGTTGCGGCCTGTCGCTCGTGGATTGGAAACTTAGATTCGGTCCACGCCTCGAATCGACTCACGCGATCGCCGATGACCGCTACTATTTTTTTCACCCGTCCCCACTTAATGCCTCAGCGCTTTCATCGAATCCGGTCCCAAGGCACACACCGCACTCTGTAAAAACTATTTCACGATCGACGCCGTCGACATTGTCTAGCATCTCACGAGGTGAAAGTTTTCTAACCGACTCGACCGTTCCCTCACCTTTGCATCGTTTGCAAGGCATTCTCACGCGTGTCACTCAAAATCCTCGTCGTTATCGAGCTCAGATATTCTCTCGCTGACGCTTTTTTGTTTCGCACGTTGGCGTGTGGATAGAATCATGCCGACGACTAGACCAGCGACAAGAAATGGGATCACTATTTCTGGCTGCTTATACGCGCGGTCGTAAAATTTCTCTGGGATGATCGGTTGAATCGGAACTGGTTCGCACTGCACAAGCGACTCGCGATCCACGATCCAGTTTTCTTGTCCTGAGTTTGTGAAGTCCGCGCAAGCTCGATATCTACCAGGCGGTGCATTCGTTGGTACTTTTACGCAAATCTGACCTTCACTCATCGATTCACACCGCGAATTGCAGCCTTCTCTCGAGCGACGTATGCCTCTATCCAGCTATTCGTCACCCGATCGATCCACGGCAGTATCGCGATCAAAACCGCCAGCGCGATCAGTGTCGGGATCACGCGCTTCATAAGCTCCGCGTGATCGCGTTTCATTCTCTCTGTTTCATCGCGTAAAAGCTCGCCTGTTTCACGGTACAGTTTGCCGAGTCTGTCGGCGTCAGCTCCAGCTTTACGCGCGCGAAAAATTAATTGCTCGTCTTCGTGTTTCACCCGTCGCTCCTTTTTCTACTTTATCAGTACGTCGCAGCCTTGCGGTAGATACTATCGACGAACGCAGAAGTATAGCCAAGTGCGGTCGTCACTGCGGAAATAGTCGCGTCGTTTCTTTGATACTCGATCGAGTATTCCCATGCGTCTTTAATTTCAGGCGGTAGGGTATCCACCGCAGCGACGAAAGCCGCGTAGATGTTCAACTCTCTCAGGGCTTTCCTCATCCCGACTGGAGTGACTGTCAAAGGAACTGGAGGAGTCCCAGTCATGAGCGCGTAGGGCGCGAGAACTTTCGTCCATTCCGTTTCTGGCCTTCCAATCGGCATACAGACCGTCGCTATATGAACTCCGTTATTGATTACATCTCTGCATTCTTGCGCCATGGTTCCCCTCTTAAGGTAAAGCGAATCTGTAATAAACCGCTGGAAATTCTCCGGTGCCTGGTTCAAGCGTTCCCGGCTCAACTGGGTTCGGAATATCCCCGAAGCTTGCATCTAGGTAAAGGTGAGTCGTCACGTTCACCGAGAGATTTTGGTCATGCCCGAGAATCGCAGCGACCCCGGCGACTCGCGCGAGTTGCATTTGAAGCCCCGGAGTAACTCCGCCTCGGCACTGAATGACGAGCCAATACTTACCCGCAGAAAGTCCTGGGTGATCCGAAAATCTTTTTATTCCGGCAGACGAGCAATCGAGAGCATCGGAACGAATGATTCTTTCGAACGGTAATCCGTGGTGATCGGTGTAAAGCGCGAGCATACAGAGCGCGTCCGAAATAGGAATTGCGCAAACCGCCGCGAGATCCTGGATCGTGAAGTCCTTCGGCATGATGATCGGGTGAAAATAAATTCGGTTTTCTACTACGGTATTATTTCGGTATGCCGTCGCCGTGACGTGTGGTCCATGCCACCATTCATCGACGTGATGAATTAACTCGTCGCTCGAATTCATCTTGTAGCTTTGCCAATCGGCGAAGCTTGCCCCAGTAGCGCCGTCGTTACCCGGATTCCCCTGAGGCCCTCTTAAATTAATTTTGTAAGTCCAGGTACTCGCGCCTGTCTTCAAATAAAAATCGTAATTGAGCTGGTTTATATACCAATCGTTTACGACTCCGAGCGCGCCTGAAGGAACGCCAGAACCGTTCAGGACCGAATAACCGTTCGTTCCGTTAGTCCCAGGCGGTCCGATGATCGAAACTCCGGCGGGCCATACACCTGCGGCTTTAGGTCCGAAGATGAACCACGTCGATTTATTAATGTAGAAATCACCGTTCACGCCTTCGGTCGTCGGGTCCACCGTTCCGCTTAGAACAGTCTTTCCGTCGATGCCAGCTACTCCAGTCGCCACCTCTACAGTCTCCGAAACGATTTCATTCTCAGAGATTGTTTCAGCAACGATGATGGTTTCTGTTATCGTCTCGCTCACCGTGTGACCTCTGGAGAGATAGAAATCGATCCCTCTCTAAAGCGTAGGATGTTCCCATCTGGCCGCGTCCGCTCCATGTCGTAAGCGAAATAGGTAATTTTTCTTTTGTAATTTTCTGATGGATCGAGAGCTATAGCCGACGATGTGGCCGCAGAAATTTTAGCTCTAACCTGACCCTTCGTCGCTGGCTGGGATTGATCCAAAATCGTGAACGCAAAGGATGCGATCACGGTCGAGTCCTGCGTCTTGCGCCGAAGTTTTCCGGCGAACGTGTAGCCTGTTAAGTCAATGAGAGCTCCAGCTCCGTCTTTAAACGTGAAAAGCAATTCGAAATCTGACCCCTGCGCTATCTCATAATTTTTTTCGATGTTCATCAAACTGCTCCAGACGTTTTTATTGGCTCTACCCAAGCATGAACCATCCCGATTCCCATGTCGATAAGCCTCATCGCATGAGCGTTTGCAGAGTCCCAGTCCTCAAACACCGGGCTCTCTTTGACGCGGTACGATGACGACTCTGGATGCGTATATAGCACGATAAATCTATCCATCTTTCCAATCCCCAATCGCTATCTCTTCGACCACTGCCTTACCGATGAGCTCCGCGTAAACCGACTTAGCCTTATTGACCGCGTTGTATAAGTCATTCTGTGCCTCGTTCATGGTGGCTCTCTGCGCCTCGCTGTAATCCATTCCAATCTCTTTTATTCGCCAGCAGTAAAGCGGCTCCTCGGCATCTCTAGCGTTACGGAGCGCCTTGCTCAGCATGGATATCAGTGCGCGGCTTTTCTTTTTCTTCGCGTGGCGTGCCATCTACTTCTTCGCTTTGCTCTCGTGCCTGAACTTCATGAAGTCGAGCTGGAGCCGCATCAGACCCGAGATGTTTTTCGCGCAGTTCGATCCCGCGTTTATAATCAGCGGATCGAGCCTTGCCGACCCGTCCACGCCTGTTTTTGATCGGACGTGCTCCGCGACAGATTTCATCATGGAGCGCAAATCCTTGATCGATTCTCCGATTAAACTCGTCGAGTCCAATGCTTCCGGATTCGAGCTCTCGGCCAGCGCGGTCGATGATCCTTGCCGGATCATAGGCGTCTCGTCGTCTAAGAATGTTTCTGATTTCTCGCTCTCGATTTTTTGCATACCACGCTCTCCTTCGCTCATTATATTTCGTGTCACCGTTTCTCCTGGCCTTTTCTCGCTCTCTGTTTCGCTTCTCCGCGCGCGGGCTGATAACTCTATCGGACGCTCGCGGTCTTCTTTGCGCGTACTCTCTCCACCGTGTCCGGAGTACAAAGAGCTTCTCTGGGTCGGTTCTTCGATCTCGCTCTCGCTCGGTCCAGTATCGTCTTCGTCTGACGACTCCTCCGATAGATCTCCAAGAGCTTCCGCATCTAAGGAAGCCATCGTTCGAACGGACGTCATAGCGGCCGTAGCGCGGGGCTCTGTCGGGGCACAAATATCGGAGCACCATTTTGATCCGGGCTTCGCTTGCCGGAGACAGTTTACGTCCTGGCATTTCACGGCTGCCTCGGATTCATGACGATCCCGAACTCTGCTGCGAAGCCCTTTGGAAACCATCCCTCGTTTTCCATCTCCTGGATTTCTTTCGTCACTACGCGCGCGATCTCGTTACCGTTTTCTTTCGATGGCTTGCCGTACATTTGCACGGCCTCCATGAAGCGCGCGTTCAGGCGCTCGGAAAATCTATCCGTCGCTGCGACGTAATTCAGATAATCGTTCTCCGCTCTCGGGCCCAGCGGAATCATCCCAAGGTAAGCGTGCTTGGCTGGCTCGGTCGGGTCAAATACGCAGTACTCCCCGTCCTTCAATCCGTAGAGCGCCGCTAACTGGCGCGATGTTTTAAAACCGATTCTTTTTTCGGGATTAACGAATCCCGGCTTGATAACGTACCTTGGTCTGCTCTTCACTTGCCCCCCTTAAAGCGTATAGAATACACGCGATCCCAATTAAAATTAGTATAACCGACGGCCTTAGCGATGGTCTACGCATTCGCCGGTCCGAACCGGATGCCCCTTGAAGTTGCCCCTTGGAAACGGCGTCTCCGCTTTCGCGTCCCGCTCGTACCTATCCGCTCGAAGCCTTCCGGCTATGACAGCGGCCGTTCGAATCTGGGAGATGACCTCCGTGATTTCATCGGGCTCCATCTGCGTGGACGTGCCTTGAATCATTACACCGTTTCTAGACGATGAGATTTCAAACGGAGCCGACATGTGTTTCCACCGCACTACGCGGCCGTCTCCACCGAGCGTAATATTTTCAGACTTTAGCCAAAGCATTTTTCTTATCCTCTCCAAATAGGCAGAGCCGGTGCCCGCTCTTTCCGCGAGCTGGTGTCGGTAGGATGGTCCCAGGCTGGGCCCGCATAACCCCGAGCGCGTCTGTTTTTTCTACGCGAGCGGATCCGTCGCACGACCTGCATTTACCTTTTCCATTTACCCCGTTTCCGGTGCCGAAGCAAAACGGGCACGCTACGATTTCTCCGTGGTTACTCAAAACGGCACCTTGTCCATTCTGATGGCGATCGTCATCGTTGCCTTGCCGTCTATCTCTACCGTCAGGTTTTCTGTAGTCGCGTATTTACTGTCGTCGATCCCGTAAGTTTTGATCGTCGGCTGGCGGTCCAGGATCGCTTGCACGCGCTGAACGAACTCGGCACCGATGTGCCTATGCCTAGGTGTGATCTTCGTATCACTAAGGACCGAAAGCGCCCGTCCGGATGCTTCAATCGTTTCATCGTTTCCAAGCTGACTCATTTCGAAACCGCCTTTCTAAGCTGGTAAACCTGATCGAATGAAACGCCAGGAATTTCTCGATTCGTTTCTATATCGACCTGGAGCATCTGCTCGTCGATATATTGCTCCGTGATCTGCCGTTCCTTTTTATAGACGTCCGGCAAAAGCGTAGGGTCGATCCGGCGGATCTTCTGCCCCTTCACCAGCTTGAACGTGATCATTTCTCCGCGAACCTCTGGCAGGTTCGCCATGATCATCACGTCTTTGATTCGCTGGTTCATTCGCTCGCGCGCGTTTTTCAGAGCCGATGCAGCGGTCAGGAACTTCGCCGCTTTCTCTTTTAGCATGACCTCCGTGCCCGCGAACTTTGCCATCGCGAACTCGTATGCGTCGGCTTTCTGTGACAGCATCGTATCGACCTCGGCAAGCCACGCCTCGAGCGTCTCAGATAGCTCTCCGCCTTCTTCAAAAACTAACCGCTCGATCGCCATCGCATCTTCTGCGATTGCGAATAGGGTCGGGCCGGATTTAGCGACCGGGCTATTTTTTGCCATGGGATGACCCCTTTGCTGTTGCGATCCGCTCCGCCACGGCTTCCTGCGTTTCGGTTAAAACGTGGACCTCCACCTTGTCGTCGATCGGATCCGCGAACTCCTTCTCGAGCGTCTTGATCGCGAACTCGCGGAAAGTCGGCATCTCCTTGTTGTGTCGGATCAGCGTCTCGTAGTCGCACTGAAGGAGTGGCGTGCCTCCTTGGAATCGGATTATTTTTTCCTTATTGTCCCAGGTCAATTCGCCAATCGTTACGTCGCGAAAGAAAGGCCAGGTCGCCATTTCCTTTTGCGTAGCTATGATTTCGGACGTATTGGCCTGAAGCTTTTTGCGGATAGTCTCCGCTCGTTTTCCGTGCTCTAGCAGTGTCATAAGTGCCTTTCTAAAAATGTCGCCAGTACGATGTAGTTTCCCTATGGTTATGGAAGGGATTGCTTGCCGCTGGCGACCCCGGCGAGCGGAACATGTGCCGCATTTTTTTCGAGGTATCGTTTCCACCAGAAACGAGCCTCCTCTATTTTTTCTAAAACCATACGCCGCTCGCCCGAAAGAACCTGCATAGCGACTTGCTCGGCTGCCCAATTCATCGCTTTTAGAATCCTCTCGTCGTTAGCGGCGTCCGGCATGTTCTCCAGGATCCACGCAAGAGATGCTGTGATCCGTTTCCGGTTCACCTCACTCTGAGCGTTCGCTACTTGATCCTGGAGAGCCTGACTCATTGCTTAGGCGCTACGTAGGTGATCTGGAAATTTCCAAACCACATGATCGCTTCTTCAATCTTCGTGATGGTGATCGCACTCTCTCGACACTTCGGGAGTGCCTTCGCTAGCTCTAGTGACTTCTGTAGGTTCGCTAAAATTTCAGGCATTATAATTTCCTTTGTTATGAACAGATTTTTAAAACGTGGGCCGAGCTGCATTACCACCTCGACCCACGCATTCCGGATCCATCTCGCGATCGGTGTCATCAATCGACCGAAGTCTGGAACAGGAAAAGCTATTGTGACTGTACGCCATCGATCTACGTTTCTCGCCGAGATCGATGGCGCTCCATGAGCGTGGATCAAAACGGTAGATCCGACTCAGTCATTTGCGGCGCTTGCTGCAGCTGCGCCGCTAAGTTAGGAGTTCCATTCGAAGGCACTCCAGCCGCAGTCGCACCTGCCGCTGGCTTAGGCTGCACGCCTTGCTTCGATAAGAAGATCCTGTATTCGGCATTGGCTTGTGCGAAAACAGTCTGGGCTTCGTTTGCGTCGAGCGATCCCATCTTTCTGTTTCCGAAATTGACCCACGATATCCCGGCGCGCATCTGGCCTTTGTTATCGATGCGGTGCTCGACTACGATCTCGACCTCCACCGTCTCGTCTAGCGCCTTGCCGTCGCGACCGGAATCCATGGTGGACGGGTCTGAACGAAGGCCCAATCCAAACAGCGTCTCCATCGTTCGCTCGAGCGCGCCGCCGTTGAACGATCCGAACCACATTAGATCCTTCGCTTCTTCAGCTCCGGTCAGCGGGTTTTTCTGCATATAGGTGAAGAGCACCTTTGCCTGTGGTAATCCGGCTGCTGTCTTCGCCGTGCCCCAGTCGATCGCTTTCGCTTTGTATTTTCCCGGTGCCCACTTCGTATGGTCCACCGGAGTCCTAGCACCTGGCGCACCCGCTGGTGCCGTTTGATTAGGCGAGCTGTTGAAGTCCATTTGATTTCTCCTCTTCGAATTTAGTCCTTAGCCGCTCTTGAATGAGTGACAAGTCGGACGTGTTATCCCCCGCTTTCGCGACGGTTTCCAAAACCTTCTGCTTAAGAACTTCGTCTTGGGTTTCCTTTAAAAGCTCATCGATGTTTGCGCGAATGATTTTTGCTTTGTCGGCTGGCTCCGCGTTCGCAGCCGCCGAGTAAACCGCGTACTCGAATGGAATCTCTAGCGGTAGACCCAGCCGGTTTTTTGCATCCCATGCGGGTCTGCGCTCGGTGAATAGCTTCCGCGTACCGTCGGCGAACGCTTTCTGTTTCGCGGCCGACTCCTTGCCCTTCACGTAGGTTACGAAGTTCGCGAATCCGATGAAGTCTAGTCGCTCGCGGAAAAGCGCGTTTGCCCGCTTGTCCACCTTGATCTGGTAACGATCGTAAGAGGCGTTATTCGTCGGGTCTGTAAACGTCTTCACGTCCGCGTGTCCGATTAGGATCACGTTCATGCCCATCGATTGCAGCTTCACGAGACCGGCCACAATGTTTTCCCAGTACTTCAGCATGATCACGTAGCCCTTTCCAAAGCCGGGATCTTCTACCGAGATCCAGCTATTATCGATACAGCCCTGTTTCCAGATCATGCGCTCGAGCTCCGAAACGGAATCGATCACGAGCGTCTTGTATCCGTGCTTCGTGGTCATCAGCTCGTGCAGGAACTCGGTCACCTCGAGATAGGTTTTTGCGCCGTCGTATCGTTTCACGTTCGCTATTTTTCCAGATCCCTTTTCGAGATCGAGGAAGATCGCGTCCGGTGCCTTCGAGGCAAACGTCGTCTTGCCGACACCTTCTGGCCCGTAGATGAGCATTAGGTCGGGGCTCTTTATAATCCCCGTCGTTACTTGATCCAATTTTCCCATCGCAATCTCCTAAATAAAAAGCCCCCGATCACTGCGACGCGACCGGGGGCTCGGTATCTAATTGGCGACGGGTATCAACCAAAGAGACTTGTAAAAACTTTCTAGCACTATCACCCGTAGAAAAATAGCGTCGCAGTTATTCGCGGGTTTACAGCTGTGGCGGGTGGATCGCAAGTGGAAAGTGGAGCGGACCTTCCCTGGTCCTCGACGTCGCCTGCCGTGGCGTGGCTCCTAGTCTTAGTCTAAGCCCCATCCACGATCGCGTCGCAAAGAAATCAAAGACATGGATAGAGTTAGGCCGGAAAGCGGGACGAACGAATGCTGGACGGATCCCGGCCCTACGTAGAGTTTTCCGTTAGGAGCCCCGTCGAAGTTGAATTCGCTTGACCGGCGATCAGACCAATCCATGGGAAGGATCCTAGCCTCCGTGACGTCGGTCTCTATGCACGCGTCCCATGCGCTCGCGGCGTGGTGCGCTAAAACGACCGCTTTCCTGTTCGCTTTTGTTAGCGCGCCACACTCGTCGGCCAGCGCCGCGAAGTAAGGATTCGTGAACTGGGCCGATAGCGCGTAGGTTCGGAATAGGATCCACCGGAATACCTGGCGCTCTAGCCACGTAGGAGCCGATTTAAACGCGGCCCACGCGCCGAACATCATCATGTGCTCGACGAAGTATCGGCGATCGCCTGGGCGATATGTGAGCGGCTCCAAGGCTAATATCCCATGGGTAAGTATGAGCAGACGGGCTCGGCGCAGGAACTTTTTCGCCGTGGACGTTCCTGGGCATAGGAGCGCGGCCGTATAGAGCATCGAGCATACGGCGACGATATCGAACGCGGTCGACTTCACGGTCATGCGCGACGACGAATCGGACGCGGTGAAGTCGTTTTCCATGAACGCTTGGACCGCCAGCACGTAGCGCGCGGCATAGCTTGGCGGCACATAGTTGCTGTGCTCGATCGCGCACGCGACCGCGAACGCTTGCGAGATTGAAAACTCGGGTGGGGCGTCCGCTAGCCGTTCCGTTCCGCGCTTAAATTTCAGGTCTGCTCCGATGTAATTTTCCATGCCCTCAACGAGCGGCTGAAAAAAAGACGACGCCCGCGCGGCCCAAATGAGCGACGCGTGCCGAAGCGCCTGGTGGTCTGGATTCGTGTTTAGTACGCATCCCGTTTTCGCTGGCAGAAGGTGATGGTCTAGCACCTCGAAAATACGGCCCCGGTCCAAGGCCAGCTTTCCTACATCGGGGTAGGTTCCGGGCATCTCGAGGCGTGCGTAGTGAAATCGAACGTAGAGCCAGTGATATCGGTTCAGGAGCCAAGCCATCGCGGGTTTAAGCGGTAACGTCAGAACGAATATAAGTGTGTCCATGTTTTGGACAGTATCACAAATTGTATAGCAATATTAGGGTCATTTTATGCCACCACAATTAGCTGGCACTTTGTGACGCCACGAGCTATCCTAGTTTTAGGTAGGGAAACAAAATGAATTTTACGAATACCCTGAAAGCAATGGCCGAAGTTCAAAAACGCAAAGACGCAAAAAATGAAACCAGCATGGAAAAGAAAATCCAAAACCGAATCGACCAGATGCAGAAAGCCGCAACAGCGATGAGCCAGATGGCTAAAAATTTCAAGGCCGAAGGCGACGCTACCGCAGCAGAAATCTTAGACGAGATGGCCTCAAAGCTCGAAGACGGAATGATTGAAATAGGAATGCGCTACACGGTGGACGAGTCATGAAAACAAAAACCAGTTCAACGATAGCCATAGAGGAGCCAGATGAAAAAAATCAAAGTTAAAAAAGTGAAGCTCACCGTTTCGGAAGTTCATCGGATGATTAACCTGGTCCATATTCGAATCGACTTTTGCGAAGAAGGAAGCCCGGACCACCGGGCCGAGTACGCGCCAGAGCGCAGGAAGCTGAAAAAGATTTTAACCAAACTAGCCGCTAAGGAGTTTATATGAAAGCCGTCTTGACGATGTTCGGTCTGATTTTGTTTCTAGCGTTTATTTCCCGCGCGCACGCCGCCGACCCGGCCGACGTGGCCCGCGCGTGCCGAGTAATAAACCAGCACTCAAAACAAATGACGTGCGAGATGCGCTACTCCGAAGGCGCGAACGGAATCATGGTGATCCGCCAAAAGGTCGCGAAGCTAGACGACCAGGAGGTTTTAAGGATGAAGAAAATGAAAATCGCGCTCTACGCTACCGGAGGCGGGTTCTTCGAATTCCACCGCCAGAATGGGACCATGTTCTCCTGCGTAGGAGTTGACGCTTGCGAGAACAAGCCAACGTCTCAATCGATTTCTAACAGCGGTCAGGTCATCGTAGCGGAAGGTGCAAAATGATTACTAAGACATTTGAGGTTCGAGACAGCGGAACGTTCCTACCCATACTGGCCATCTGCCTGGTCACCGATAACGAAGGCGACCGCTACCTGATGGCTCGGACAGGATACGGACGCGACGCTATGGCGCAATCAGAGCACATCATGATCACGCGCCTTCGCGGCGAGAGTAACGCGTCGGCCGACGAATACCACTGGAACGACCGCACGATGACCGTGGCGCATAGGTATATACAGGAAAACTTCCACGAGCTAGAGCCAGGAGCCGTGATCGATGTGGAGTACATCCTAGATGAAACTAAAGAGATTAAAAAATCTGAACGGTTTGACGGAGTATAGGAAACCGGATTAACTTCGCCCCATGGCAAAAAAGGCACGCATGAAAAAAACGATCGACCAGTATCTTAAGTCCGACACCAACATGGAAAAGCACACCGTCCGAGCTCCGGAAACGCTTTGGAATCGCGTCGAAGAGATCGCTGTAAAAAAAGAGGTTTCAATTAATGCGATCGTAGTCGCTGCGCTCGAGAAGGTTTGCGAAGAAGAAGGTGTATGACATTCGCCAAGCAAGCCGCTGCGGTTCGCGCGGTGCGAGAAGAAACTGGATGCAGCTCCCACTGGGCTTGGATCGCGCTAGAGCGTCGCGGATTCGACGTGGCGTGCGCCGTAGAGTACCTGGAAAACATGAACGCACTAGGTGACGACGCGGAACGGTATCCGTTGTGGACCGCGCGGAAAGCGGCTAGCCTTTCCGAAAAGGAGACCCCATGAAAAAAATGACACCGCAAGAAGTCGCCGAAGGATTCCATAACTTGTCGCCAGAGGAAAAAAAGTTTTTCCAAATGCACGTCGAGCGTCTCGTGAACCAGCCGAACGAAGAGCAGCCGAAAGCTACCGATGAAAGCCCGCTAGAGGAAACCACGAAGCGCGGAGTGTTCGGCGGTAAGAAGAAGTAATGGATTACTTCAAGCAAATCCTAAACGGGTTCCTGTTTGGGGCAGGATTCATTCTCGCTGCTGCGTTTTTCCGGATCGCACTCCACATTAGTTTCTGGGGTTAAAAGCAGGGAGGCGGGGATCGAACCCACGACCAGTCGACCGCTCTGAGAAACAGCCGATTACTCTACCACTGAGCTACTCCCCGACATGCATTCAAAACGCTGGCCCGAACGTCTCCTCGGCATTCGGGTCAGCCCACACCCTCAAGTAGCCGCGTAACATCAGCGACCCCATAGAAGGCGACCTCGCCCGCTCCTTCTCCCAGCATCCCCGGCCCGCCCGGTCCATGATTTTCGCTGGGCTCGTGTTCCCGCCGACCTGGAGCTGCTTCGTCTCGTCCAGTATTTCCGTTACGATCTCCACGTGCCCTAGCATGGGATTCGTCTTGTCGTAATACACCGCTAGGCACCCCGGCTCCGGAGTTTTGATTCGGAGCTCGTGCGGGCTGCGGTCCCATAGGGTCGCGACGTGTTCGGTTAGAAAAATTTCCGGACGCCCGACCTCTCGTGAGCAGAACCAAACGAGCCCGCAGCACCAGCTCTCTCCGGACGCGCGCCCGTCCACGCACCTTCGATACTCGTTCACGCGCTCTGGGTTGTTCGCCTCGGTGACCCCGACCTCTCTCCTTACGGCCGCGACGAGCGCCTGCGCCTTCGTCATTTTGCACGGAT
>ERZ795061.2990-NODE-2990-length-15070-cov-6.475658_pt1 | contig 15070 bp, 10 predicted proteins | sample MGYA00375145_ERZ795061 | MGnify/ENA primary metagenome ERZ795061 (study PRJEB30190, sample SAMN05720144) | anaerobic digester metagenome | isolation source: active sludge of municipal wastewater-treating anaerobic digesters | place: USA | collected 2014-12-22 ... | reverse complement strand
TCGCCAGGACTGCACGTCCATCGGCTCGACAACAGGAATTGCAGATTCCGTGCCGTCTTCGCACAAAGCCGCCCGAAGAGCCCGCACAAATCAAACAACAGATTGAATTTTCAATACTTATTCAATATTTCCGGCATTGCATCGGCATCCTTTCAAACCCCTTCCGGGCCCCGGCGGGTATGCCGTATGTTGCGTGCCCAGCACGCCGGCCAACGCAGATGTTGCGGCCTCAACAGTTGGCCAGCAGTGCCGCTCACTGCATGCCGGAAAGGTAGTCGCTGAGCGCGCGGATCTCGGCATCGCTGAGGCCGGCGCTCACCGTGTTCATGACCCCGCCGCGGCTGTTGCTGCGCTCGCCGCTGCGCCAGTCGAGAAGCTGCTTTTCCAGGTAGCGCCACTCCTGCCCGCCGATCCGCAGCGACTCGGCCCCCAGGCCCGGCAGCCCCTGGCCTTGCGGGCCGTGGCAGCTGATGCAGGCGATCACGCCGCGGGCCGGGTCGCCCTGTTCGTAGAGCTTGCGGGCGGTGGGCTCGTCGCCGCTGCCACCGCCTTTCATCGGTGTCCGGCTGGAAAAATAGGCCGCGATATCGACGATGTCCGCCGGGTCCACCGTTCGCGCCATCATCGTCATCACGTCGTGCTTGCGGGCGCCCGAACGAAAGTTGTCGAGCTGCTTGATGATGTACGCCGCCGACTGCCCGGCAAGCTTGGGGTGGCGCCCCTCGGAACTGGCGCTCTGCCCGAAGCCGTGGCCGTCGGCCCCGTGGCACTCCTGGCAGCGCTCGTCCGCGGACTTGGCCGCCCCGGCCACCGGGTCGCCGACAGCCGGCGCCGCTGCGGCGGCTACCTGCGGCCGGGGCTTGAGCTTGGTGACCTGGGCCATGACGGGCGCCGACAGCATCACCGCCACCGGCAGCAGCATCAGTGCGGCCAGCGTGGCCACGCGCCCGGAACGTCCGCCCCGGGCCGTGGCGATGAATCGATTGCAAGACATCCGGAGCAGCGACCTCAACGACGGGCCGCGGCCAGACGGCTCACGGCCTCCAGGGCGCTGTCCACGTTGGCCACCGGCGCCACTCCGCCTATCGTCGCGGCGATCTTGCCGTCGGAGCCGACCACGTAGGTCACCCGGTCCACGCGGCCGTGATCGATGTCGGCGCCGCGGGTGTCCTTGCGGCCGGACGGGGTGTCGGCAACCTTGAGATCGAAGCTGCGGGCGATCTTGCCGTCGGGATCGGAGGCCACCGCCACCTTGCCGGCGCAATACTCCGGGTCGGCCGAAAAGGCGTTCAGGCGCCCGATGCTGTCGAGGGACACGCCGATGACGGTGGCGCCGAGCGCGGCAAACTTGTCGCTCTTTTCGGCAAAGGTGTGGGCCTGGAGATTGCAGCCGCCGGTGAAGGCCGACGGGTAGAAATAGACCACCACCGGGCCCTTCTTGAGCGCGTCCTTGAACGAATAGTTGAAGGCCTTGCCGGCGAGGGAGGCCTGGGCATTGAAGTCGGGCGCCTTGTCGCCGGCGTTAAGGGCGGCGTGGGCCGAAACGGAGAACAGGGCGGACAGGAGGAGTCCGGAAACGAGTGCGGTTTTCATGGAATCGATCACCTCAGGATTTCTTGTAGAAGTTGTGGCAGGTTTTGCAGGTACGGGCACGGCGGCAGCGTGCGGGGGCGACTTCAGTCGCCCGCGGACTCCGGTCAAGGGCTTGCCTGTGATTCGACGCACGGATGGACGACTGAAGTCGCCCCTACAGAAAATCATCCGTGACCATTCTTTGTCGCAGCCACGGGCTGCGCGGCCAAAAAACGGGCCCGGAAGGAGGCTCCTTCCGGGCCCGAACCCTTGCAACGATGGATCAATCGACGATCAGGCCAGGATTTCCTTCACGACCTTTCCGTACACCACCGTCGGGCGTTCGGAGCGGCCGTTGTTGATGAACGTGGTCTTGAGGTGGTCGAGACCGAGCAGGTGCAGCACCGTGGCGTGAAGGTCGTAGGTATCCACGGCCTTGTCCTTGTCGGCCACCTGCACGCCGAGTTCGTCCGTCTCGCCGTAGGTAAAGCCGGCCTTGATGCCGCCACCGGCAACCCACTGGGTATAGCCCCACGGGTTGTGGTCGCGGCCGGTGCCGCTCTCGCCCCACGGGGTGCGCGAAAACTCGGACGCCCACACCACCAGCGTCGAATCGAGCAGGCCCAGGGTCTTGAGGTCGGCCAGCAGGCCGGCGATGGGCTTGTCCACCATGCGGGCCTGGGTGGCGTGGTTGCCGTCCAGATCGCTGTGGGCGTCCCAGCTGCGGCGCTCCTGGTCGGACACGTTGCCGGGGTAGCCGGACACCACCTGCACGAAGCGGACGCCCCGCTCCACCAGGCGGCGGGCGCGCAGCAGCACCTTGCCGTAGCTCTCGCTGGTCGGATCGTCGATACCGTAGAGCTTGAGGGTGGCTTCGGATTCCTTCGACAGATCCACCGCCTCCGGCGCGGCCTTCTGCATGCGGTCGGCCAGTTCGTAGGATTCGAGGCGGGCACGCAGCTCGGTGTCGTTCGGACGGCTATCCCCGCCGATCCGGTTGAGGCTCTTGAGCAGATCCAGCGAGGCCCGTTGCTGATCGGCAGAGCGCAGGTCCGGGCGTTCGAGGTAAAGAATCGGGGAGTCGCTGGGCCGGAAGGCGGTGCCCTGATAGACCGCCGGCAGGAAGCCGGAGCTCCAGTTCACCGAGCCGGCGCTGGGCTCCTGCTCGCCGTTGTAGAGCACCACGTAGGAGGGCAGATCCGGGTTGAGGGAGCCCAGCGCGTAGTTGATCCACGCCCCCAGGGACGGCCGGCCCGGGTTCAGGTCGCCCGTATTGAGCTTCAGGATGGAGATGTCGTGGGTGGCGCCGACCGTCACGCTGGACTTGATGAAAGCCATCTTGTCGGCCTGCTGGGCCAGGTTGGGCAGCAGCTCGGAGAACCACGCGCCGCTTTCGCCGTATTGCTTGAAGCTGCGCTTATTGGACGCGAAGAGCTTGTTCACCCCGCCCTGGGTGGAGGTCTTGATGCCCTTCAGGAAGGACGCCGGCACCGGCTGGCCGGCCAGCTTGAAGAGCTCCGGCTTGTAGTCATACAGATCAAGCGTGGAAGGCGCGCCGTTCTGGTGCAGCCAGATGACCGATTTGACCTTGCCCGGGAAGTGCGGCTGCTTGGGGGCCAGCGGATCGATCAATTCGGCCGCCGTGGCGGCATTGATGTAGCCCACACCGGGGATGAAGCCGCTGGCGGCAACGCCACCTACGCCCAGCCCGGCCTTGAGAAGAAAGTCGCGACGGTTGGTACTCATGATCGGTTTTCCTTATTTCGAATGATCGGGTTGGGGGTGCTCAGAAGCGGTAGGCGAAATCGTTGGAATTGGCCACGGTGTGCACCAGATCGACGAAGGCCGCGCCGCGCACCGGGTTGATGCTGGAGGGGTCTTTCAGGCCGACCGGCACGGCGGCTTCAAACTTGCCCGCGGCAACCTTCCTCTGCACGATGCCTTCTTCCTTGGCCAGGAAGGCCTTCAGCGCTGCCGTCTCGGTCTTGTTCGGCTCGCGGGAGAAGAGGATCTGGTAGAGGCGGTTCAACTGGGCGGTTTCGTCCTTGCCCGCTTCGTTGATGATCCGGCCAGCCAGGGCTTGCGACCAATTCACCACGATGTCGCTGTTGAACAGCGTCAGGGCCTGCAGCGGGGTGGTGGTCACGTCACGCTTGTGGTGGGCCTGGGAAGGGTTGGCCGGGTCGAAGTTCTGCAGCAGCGGGTAGGGCAGGCTGCGGCGGCTGAAGATATAGACGCTGCGGCGATTCCAGTCGGACTTGTCCTTCGACACGGTCCAGGCACGGTTGCCGTCGAAGTCGGCCGCTCCACCCTCCAGCACCTTGGCAATCGGCGGAAACACCGACGGGCCGCCCACCACATCGTTCAGCTGACCGGATGCGTACAGCAGGGCGTCACGGATCTCCTCGGCCTCGAGGCGCTTGCGGGGATACACCGCCAGCAACTCGTTCTTGGGGTCGAGCTTGGCCAGATCGTCACGCGGCTCGGAAGACTGGCGGTAGACGCTGGACAGCAGGATCTCCCGTTGCAGCTTCTTCACGCTCCAGCCGTTCTTCACGAAGCTGCTGGCCAGATAGTCGAGCAATTCCGGGTTGGTCGGCTTTTCACCGGCCCGACCGAAATCGGCCAGCGTGCCGACGATGCCCTTGTCGAAATACTGGCTCCACACCCGGTTCACATACACCCGGGCAGTCAGCGGGTTGTTGCTGCTGGCCAGCCAGTTCGCCAGCGCCGTGCGGCGGCCGGAGGACGTGGCGGTGGGCTTGATCTCGATCTTGTCGCCGCCCCACAGGGACGGAATGCCCGGCTGGACTTCCTCGAGCGGACGCTCATGGATGCCGCCGAAGCGCACGAAGGTCGGAGGCGCGTCAGTGCCCAGCTCGGTCGCGGTGGTGATGTTCACCGAGCCGCTCTGCGGGCGCAGGCCGTCGAACTTGCGCAGCTCGGCCTGCAGCTTCTGGTATTCCTTCCAGGCCGTGATCCGGTCGGGCGTATGGTCGGCGTGATCCTTGTTCTCGGCGGTCAGGCGCAGATAGCCGGCGGTGTCGGTATCCGGGTTGAAGACGCTCTTGTGGCGAAAATTCACCCAGCGATCGAGGGCGTTCCAGTCCTTTTCGGGCTTGAAGATGGATTCACGGCTGTCGGTGAGGTAGCGCTCCTTCTGGTACTTGACGCCCGCCTCCTTGTACGGCGCCAGGATCGCCGCCTGCTTGTCACGGATTTCCTTGGTGGCCTGGCGGTACTTGGCCTGCTGCTCGGCAAACTTCAAGTCCCACTCGGTCTCGGTGCCCTTGGCCAGCTGCACGCGCTGGTCGAAGGCCGTGTTGGCAAAGAAGGCCTGGAGCTGGAAGTATTCCTTCTGGCTGAACTTGTCGGCCTTGTGGTTGTGGCAGCGGGCGCAACCCGTTGTCGAGGCGAGGAAGGTTTCGCCGATGGTATCGGTGATGTCGGTGGTGATCTGGTACTTGCGCTGCACGAGGTCGCGCGAGTTGGCGTTGTCGGGATAGCCCGCCAGAAAGCCGGTGGCGATCTTCGCCTCCTGGCTGTTCGGCCACAGCTCGTCGCCGGCCACCTGCTCCTTGATGAAGTGATCGAAAGGCTTGTCGTCGTTGAAGGCCTTGATCACGTAGTCGCGATAGCGCCAGTTGTTCGGGCGGGTCGCGTCGTTCTGGAAACCGGAGCTGTCCGCGTAGCGGGCCAGATCGAGCCAGCGGCGGGCCTGGCGCTCGCCAAAGTGGTGGGAGGCCAGCAAGCGGTCGACCAGGTTTTCATAGGCCTTGGGCGATTTGTCATTGACGAAGGCCTTGACCTCTTCCGGCGTCGGCAGCAGGCCCCAGGCGTCAAGCGTCGCGCGGCGGATGAAAGTGGCGCGATCCGTTTCGGCAGAAGGCTTCACGCCTTTTTCTTCCAGCTTGGCCAGCACAAAGGCGTCCACCGGCGAGCGAACCCATTTGCTCGCCTTGACCGCCGGCACGTCCGGGCTTTTTACCGGCAAATAAGCCCAGCCGTTGGGAACCGTCGATTTGGCCGCGGCGGCCGCAGCAAGCGGTTTCTTCTCGACATCGGCACCCATGGCGCCCGAAGCAACCGCCAGCAGAACCGCTACATACACTCCATTCCTGACACGCATCTGCACACTCCCTGAAACGCTATTAACAAGATCGCCACGAAACACATGACATCCCTGTTGCAGCTATCGTGCCAGCGCCGGAAGGGCACTTTAAAAACACCCTTTAAAAAAATAATCCCTTTTAAATCACAAACCAACAGCACAACCCCAGGCAATAACCCTTCCATGAAAATGGAATTTAAACAGCATTTCATGTTGCCTCATCAGCAGCCCGTACAGCTTGACTGCTGTTTATCAGACAGCGCTGAAAAAACCCTCCCCGGCAATAGCCCGAAGATTTAAATAAATAACAAAGCTACAGATAATTTTTATTTTTTAATTGATGCCTATATCCGGTTCGAATTCCGATGTAGCCCAAAGACATCAAAACCTTCATGAGAAGGCGCAGGGCCGCACTGCGCCGCAGCAAACAACGTGCACGCCCAGCTGTTGCCCCCGCAGCAGGCGCCCGCCGCACGGCACGGCCGCTTGACCGTTGCCCGCTGGCGTTTCAACCCAAAATACAAACCGGGCTTTACGACAAGACCCCTGTTTTTAAAAGACTAATCCACGGAAATAAGCATTCCACCATTTCATATAAACCCGTCGGGGATGAATGGCACACCAATTGCGAAAGACGGTGACGGAATCTTTCACAGGAACTGTCTCGTCATGAGCCACAACAATATCAAGCGCGCGGCCCACCCGGCACGCCGCAACCAACCCGTTCAGTTTCGCCTGACCCCCTTTGCCGCTGCCGTGGCAGCCGTCGCCTTTCTTGCTGCTGGCGGCGTACAGGCTCAGGAAAAATCCTCGGCCGAACTCCAGGCCGAAGTCGCCCGCCTTCGGCTGGCCCTCGAAAAAGCCCAGCAGGAACTCCAGAAAAAGGACGGCATCGCGGCGCCGACCGCCACCGCAGCCCCGGCTGCCGTGGCCGCCGAACCCGTGGCTGCCGCGGCGGCACCGGAAGAAGCCGTCGCCCTCGACGCGGTGGTGATCCGCTCCCGCAACCGCATCGAAAAGCTGCAGGACGTGCCGCTGTCGGTTTCCGTGGTAACGGGCCGGGAGCTGGACCGCACCGGCGCCGACGACATCAAGGCCATCACCCAGCGCCTCGGCAACGTCTCCTGGAACCAGGGCAACCAGCGCACCTCCAGCCTGTCCATCCGCGGCATCGGCAAGCAGGGCCAGACCGAAGCCCAGGATCCCAGCGTGGGCGTGATCGTCGACGGCGTGAACTACGCCTACAACGCGCTGACCTCCAGCTTCAACTACCACGACGTGGAAGCCGTGGAAGTCACCCGCGGCCCCCAGGGCACGCTGCTGGGCAAGAACACCAGCCTCGGCGTGATCAACATCTCCACCCGCAAGCCGTCCTTCACGCCCAGCGCCGACTATTCGCTGACCCTCGGCCAGAACGACCGGGTCATCGGCAAGCTCGCCGCCGGCGGCCCCATCGTGGACGACCTGCTGGCCTGGCGCGGCGCCTTCGTGGTCGACAAGGGCCAGGGCGACTTCACCAACGTCAACAACCGGGATCAGACCTACCAGAACATCGACCGGGTTTCCGGCCGGGTCCAGTTTCTGCTAACCCCGAGTGCCGACTTCAACGCCCGCCTGGCCCTGGAAATGCAGCCCCGCGCCGGCGAGTACACCAACGGCCGGTCCATCAACACGCCGACCCCCACGGTGTATTCCAACGGCAGCACCAACAGCCTCGGCACCGACGCCAAGACCCGCCTTGCACGCAGCTGGTTCACCCAGCAATCCGCCTACACCTACGCCAACAATTACCTGTACGGCGGCGGCGGCAAAACCGTGAATGCCGACACCGCACGACCGTTGGTCACCGGCAGCCGCGGCGCTTCGCTGGAACTGAACTGGAACGTCGCCGACCACACCCTGACCTCAATCACCGCCTACAAGGATTACCACTTCAATGCGGTGAATGACGAGGGCACGCCCTTCGACATCCAGCGCAACTCCGGTGGTTTCTGGAACGACTACACCCAGCGCAGCCAGGAGCTGCGGATCAGCTCCAAGGCCGGCGGCTTTGTGGACTACCAGGCCGGCCTGTTCCTGATGAACGTCAGCAACAGCTCGGAATACCAGCGCGTCTGGGGTAACGACGCGGGCGCATGGTTCGCCAGCAACTCCCAGTACAAGGCCCTCAGCGCCAACAGCGCCGGCAACCTGCTGATGCAGAATTCGCTGGACCGCCTGGGCATGGCCTACAACTCGCCGACGGGTCTGCAGAGCATCAAGAACAAGAGCTCCGCGATCTTCGCCCAGGCCAACTGGCATCTGTCCGAGCCGCTCACGGTCACCACCGGCCTGCGCATCACCCGCGAAGACCGCAGCAACATCGGCTCGAGCTTTGTGCGTGACAACGGCACCGGCGAAGCCCTGAACCCTGTCGCCGTCAATGGCGTTCAGCTCGGCGGCTTCTCGTCGGCTCCGTTCGAGATCAAGGACGCCGCCGGCAAGACCATCCTCAATCCGGCGGCGGGTAACCTGCTGAGCAACGACGCGCGCCAGTTGCAGCTTGCCGATGCGGTCGCCCAGAAGTTCTTCAGCAAGACCTACGCCAACCTGAGCGCATCCGAAAAAGCCCAGGTCGCCGCGGCCAAGGCCGTCCGGGCCTCTCAGATGGGCGTGCTGTTCAACCCGACCAAGGCGGAATCCTTCACCGACACCCAGCCGTCCTTCGTGGTCAGCCCGTCGTACAAGTTCAACCCCAACCAGACCGGCTATCTGTCGTGGCAGTACGGCGAGAAAGCGGGGATTTCCCAGCTGACCAACGGCGTCTCCAACCTGGTCAAGCCGGAAAAGACCAACTCCTTCGAGCTGGGCCTGAAATCTGCCCTGCTCGACAAGACGCTGATCCTCAACACCGCCCTCTACCTCACCAAGATCCGCGACTACCAGCAATCGGTACGTGTGCTCGACGCCTACACCACCAACCTGACCGCCGACGGCACCAACTACTACACCTCGGCCACCGGCAACGCCGCCAAGGTCGAAGCCAAGGGTATCGAGGTCGATGGCGTGTATGCAGGCATCCGCAACGTGACGCTGCGCTTCGCCGGCTCCTACAACGACGCCCGCTACAAGGACTTCAAGAACGGAGCCCTGCCCAACGAGGACAACTACAGCGGCGCCCCGGCCTACAAGGACTTCACCGGCCAGACCCTGCCCGGCGCATCCAAGTGGGCGTTCAACATCGGTGGCGACTATCGCCGTCCGGTGCTGGGCGACAAGGAGTTCCACGCCAGCTTCAACACCGCCTACTACAGCAAGTTCAACTCGGACAACTCCCTGTCCTCGTATGGCTGGATTCCCGACTACAGCACCACTGACCTGGCGATCGGCATCGGCAAGACCGACAAATCCTACGACGTGAGCCTGCTCGTGAAGAACGCCTTCGACGACAACACGGCGGTGTCCAAAACCTGGAACAGCTACGCCCCGGCCACCCAGCGCTGGGTGGGCGTGATGTTCACCGGAAAGCTCTGATCCACGATCCGCCTGGCGATCCATCCCGGGGGCGACCCCGGGAATTTTTTGCCTGACGAACCCGGACAGCGCAGCGCTTCCTTCACCGAAAAATCTGACGTTGCGACGGGTGCAGGCGCCCTTCCGGCGCGGCCCCAAGCCCAACTCTTTTCGTGCCACCCACACAAGGAAAACCCATGAAACTCCCCACGTGTCTTGCCGGCATCCTGCTTCTTGGAGCCCACACGGCCTTCGCCCAACAAGCCGCCGCCCCCGCGGCGCCGGCCCAGCCCCTGGGCTTTTTCGTGACCAGCAGCGGCCTTGGCAAAGGCGCCGACCTGGGCGGCCTGGCCGGTGCCGACGCCCACTGCCACAAGCTCGCCGCTGCCGTTGGCGCCGGCAACCGCACGTGGCGCGCCTACCTGAGCACCCAGGCCGCCCGCGGCCAGCCCGCCGTCAATGCCCGCGACCGTATCGGCAAGGGCCCGTGGGCCAACGCCAAGGGCGCCATCGTCGCCAACAACCTGGCCCACCTCCACGGCGACACCGTCGAACTCGGCCAGCTTGGCAGCAACGTGCACCGCCTCACCACGCTGACCGAAAAGGGCACCCCGATCAAGGGCGTGGGCGAAACACCCAACGAACACGACATCCTCACCGGCTCCAGGCCCGACGGCACCGCCTACACCGACGCCGCCGATCACACCTGCAAGAACTACACGAGCAGCAGCGAAGGCAGCGTGCAGCTCGGCCACTCCGACCGCAGCAACCGCGGCGCCACCGGCGGCAACGTGTCGTGGAACTCCACCCACGGCAGCCGCGGCTGCAGCCAGGAAAACCTGGTGAGCACCGGCGGTGCCGGTTACTTCTACTGCTTTGCCGCCGACTGATACGAGGACACCACCCCATGAAAAAATCCACGCTACTCGCCAGCCTGCTCGTGCTGGCTGCCACCGCAGCCTTTGCCCAGCAAGCGGCCAATGACGCACCCAAGCCGCCGCTGGGTTTCTTCCTGACCAGCACAGGCGTCGGCAAGGGCGCCGACCTGGGCGGCCTGGCCGGTGCCGACGCCCACTGCCAGAAGCTCGCCGCCGCCGTTGGCGCCGGCAACCGCACGTGGCGCGCCTACCTGAGCACCCAGGCCGCCGGCGGCCAGCCCGCCGTCAATGCCCGCGACCGTATCGGCAAGGGCCCGTGGGCCAACGCCAAGGGCGCCATCGTCGCCAACAACCTGGCCCACCTCCACGGCGACACCGTCGAACTCGGCCAGCTTGGCAGCAACGTGCACCGCCTCACCACGCTGACCGAAAAGGGCACCCCGATCAAGGGCGTGGGCGAAACACCCAACGAACACGACATCCTCACCGGCTCCAGGCCCGACGGCACCGCCTACACCGACGCCGCCGATCACACCTGCAAGAACTACACGAGCAGCAGCGAAGGCAGCGTGCAGCTCGGCCACTCCGACCGCAGCAACCGCGGCGCCACCGGCGGCAACGTGTCGTGGAACTCCACCCACGGCAGCCGCGGCTGCAGCCAGGAAAACCTGGTGAGCACCGGCGGTGCCGGTTACTTCTACTGCTTTGCCGCCGACTGATACGAGGACACCACCCCATGAAAAAATCCACGCTACTCGCCAGCCTGCTCGTGCTGGCTGCCACCGCAGCCTTTGCCCAGCAAGCGGCCAATGACGCACCCAAGCCGCCGCTGGGTTTCTTCCTGACCAGCACAGGCGTCGGCAAGGGCGCCGACCTGGGCGGCCTGGCCGGTGCCGACGCCCACTGCCAGAAGCTCGCCGCCGCCGTTGGCGCCGGCAACCGCACGTGGCGCGCCTACCTGAGCACCCAGGCCGCCGGCGGTCAGCCTGCCGTCAATGCCCGCGAGCGCATCGGCACCGGCCCGTGGGCCAACGCCAAAGGCCAGATCGTGGCCAGGGATCTCGCTCACCTCCACGGCGACCTGATTGATCAGGCCCGCCTCGGCAACAACCTGAGCCGTACCACGGCCATCAGCGAGAAGGGCGAAGCGGTGAAGGGTGCCGGCGACAAGCCCAACGAGCACGACATCCTGACCGGCTCGAAGGCCGACGGCACCGCCTACACCGACGCCGCCGACCACACCTGCAAAAACTACACGAGCAGCGGCGAAGGCAGCGTGCAGGTTGGCCACTTCGACCGCACCGGCGGCGGTAACACCTCGTGGAACTCTGCCCACGGCAGCCGCGGCTGCAGCCAGGAGAACCTGGTCAGCACCGGTGGCGCCGGACTTCTTTACTGCTTTGCCGCGAACTGACAAACGCCTGATCATCAACCCGGCCATTGGCGTGTCGACAGGCAGAGGCAGAGTCCGCCCCTTTTGTAGGGGCGACTTCAGTCGCCCGCGGACTCTGATCAACGGCTTGCCTGTGATTCAACCCGTGGATGGGCGACTGAAGTCGCCCCTGCAAGTCGCTCTGCCTTTCAACAAGCCTGGAGCGAACAGATAGTCGATATTCATGGCCGGGCTAATGAAACGAAGCGTCAGTTCGTCATTCCGGGGCCGCAAAGCGGAACCCGGAATCCATAAGTGAGTGCGAAAACCTCTGGATTCCGCGCTCTGCCGGTTGGCTGAATCTCATTGCCAATCGGGGAAAAAATTCGTCCGTGAATAAGAAGCCGGGGCATGGAAGGTGAATCCACCCCATGCCAAGGCCGAGTCTTTCACTGACACGCTTCAAGGCCGGGCGGCCCCAGCGCCTGCCCGGCAATGATGGAACCCGACATGCACGCAACCACCCGAACCCACGCACGTCCGGGGCTGCTGCCAGCCCTTGCCCTCGGTATCGGCCTTGCGCTGAGCAGCACCTGCGCCGCGGCCGCCGGCCCGCAGGCTTCCACGCCGCAGGTCCGGGCCGAACTCGTCGCGTCGGTGAGCGCCGTAGAGCCCGGCGAGCAGATCCGGCTCGGCGTGCAGCAGAAGATCATTCCCCACTGGCACACCTACTGGGTGAATCCGGGGGATTCCGGGCTCGCCACCACCATCGCCTGGACGCTGCCTGAAGGCGCCACGGCTGGTGACATCCAGTGGCCCAGCCCCGGCCGCTTCGCCATGGGGCCGATCACCAATTACGGCTATGAGAACGAAGTCACCCTTCTCAGCGCCCTGAACATCCCCGCCAACGCCCGCCCCGGCGCCCTGTTTCCGGTGAAAGCCACCGTGAACTGGCTCGTCTGCCAGGAAACCTGTATCCCCCAGCAGGTCGAGCTTGAACTGAGCCTGCCCGTCGTTGCCGCGGGCAGCCCACGCCAGCCCGGCAGCCCCCTCGTCGCCCAGGCCGCTGCACGCCTGCCGGTCGCCTCGCCGTGGCAGGCCGAACTCACCCGCACGGCCAGCGGCCTTGACCTGGGCCTGAGCGGTGCCGGCCTGGGCGCACTCAAGGCTGCAGATGTGTGGTTCTACCCGGACCAGTGGGGCCGCATCGCCCACGGCGCAGCCCAGCCCGTAAAGATCGAGGGCGACCGCCTGAACCTCAGCCTCACCCCCGGCGACGACCCGCTCCCGGCGGGGCAAGCCCTCGGCGGCGTGCTCGTGGTGTCGAGCCCGGACAGCGTCAAGGGCTATGTCATCCAGGCTGGCGCTGCCACCGCCGCGGCAAGCGCAGGCACCGCGCCGGCCGTTCCCGTGGATGAGCCCACCCTTGGCGCGGCCCTGCTCTTCGCCCTCTTTGGCGGCCTGATCCTCAACCTGATGCCCTGCGTCTTCCCGGTGCTCTCGATCAAGGCCCTGTCCCTGCTCAAGCACGTGCACCAGTCGCCGGCCAGAACCCGGCTCCAGGGCCTGGCCTACACCGCCGGCGTGCTGGCCAGCTTCCTGGCGCTGGCCGGGGTGCTGATCGCCCTCAAGGCCGGCGGCAGCGAGGTGGGCTGGGGCTTCCAGTTCCAGTCGCCGGTCTTCGTGCTGGGCGTGGCCTACCTGATGTTCGTCGTCGGGCTCAGCCTTTCAGGCGCATTCACCGTGGGGGCGTCGGCGGCCGGCCTGGGCGCTGCGCTGGCCGACAAGCCGGGCTACACCGGAAGCTTCTTCACCGGCGTGCTCGCCACCGTGGTGGCCACCCCGTGCACCGCCCCCTTCATGGGCGCCGCGCTGGGCTTCGCCCTCGGCCAGCCGGCGCCGGTTCTCGTGGCGGTGTTCCTGAGCCTCGGGCTGGGGCTGGCCCTGCCCTACCTGCTGCTGTCGTTCTGGCCAGCCCTGCAGCGCCTCCTGCCGCGCCCCGGCCCGTGGATGGAACGGCTGAAGCAAGCGCTGGCCTTTCCGATGTACGGCGCCGCCGTGTGGCTGGTGTGGGTGCTGGCCCAGCAGGCCGGCCCCAACGCCATCGCCATCGCCCTCGGCGGCATGCTGGCCATCGCCTTCGCGGCGTGGCTCTACGAAACCAGCCACGGCACGGCCCCGCTGGCCCGCCACGGCAGCCGCGGGCTGGCCGCAGCGGCCCTGAGCCTGGCCCTGGCCGGCGGCTATTTCGGCGTGGCCAGCAGCGCCGCCGACGCCACCCCGGCCAGCACAGCCGGCAAGGCCTGGGAGCCCTACAGCAAGGCACGCTTCGAGGCCCTGCGCGCCGACGGCAAGCCGGTGTTTGTGAACTTCACCGCCGCCTGGTGCATCACCTGCCTGGCCAACGAACGCGTGGCCTTGTCGGACGCCGCGGTGCTGGCCGCCTTCCGCGACGCGGGCATCACCTACCTGAAGGGCGACTGGACCAACCAGGATGCGCAGATCTCGGCCCACCTGGCCGACTTCGGCCGCAGCGGCGTGCCGCTTTACCTCTTCTACCCCGGCGGCACGCAGATCGAAGCCCGCGTGCTGCCCCAGCTCCTGACGCCGGCCACCGTCATCGACGCCCTTGCCGCGCCGGCCCCGTCGCTCGCCCTCGCCCTCACCCCTGCCCCTTCCAAGCTCGCCAAGGAGTAAACCCATGCAGCCCACCCACGCCCTCCGCCGCACCCTCCTCGGACTGGCCGCCGCCAGCCTGCCCCTGTTTGCCGGCACGGCCCATGCGGTTGCCGAAATCGGCCAGCCCGCCCCGGCCTTCACGGCCCAGGGGGCCGACGGCAAGCCCGTCAGCCTGGCCGGCTTCAAGGGCAAGACGGTGGTGCTCGAATGGACCAATCACGAGTGCCCCTTCGTGGTGAAGCACTACGAAAGCGGCAACATTCCGCAACTGCAAAAGGAATTCACCGCCAAGGGTGCGGTGTGGCTGCAGGTGATTTCATCCGCGCCCGACAAACAGGGCCACGTGGACGGCCCCTCGGCGCTCAAGATCAACGGTTTTCGCAACGCCGCCCCCAGCGGCATCGTTCTCGACCCGGACGGCAAGATCGGCAAGGCCTACGGCGCCCAGACCACGCCCCACCTCTTCATCGTCGATCCCGCCGGGCAGCTGGTGTACAAGGGCGGCATCGACAGCATTCCCTCGGCCAGCAAAGCCGACATCGCCAAGGCCGACAACTACGTGAAGCTCGCCTTCGCCGATCTGGCCGCCGGCCGCAAGCTGGCCCACGCCAGCACCAAGCCGTATGGGTGCTCGATCAAATACGCGGATTGAGCACCGTCACGCCATCCCGGGCATCAGCCCGGGATCTCCGGTTCGACAAGCCTCTCCAATTGAGCCAGCGACTCCTGCCAGCCGAGATAGCACATCTCGACGGGAATGATCTCCGGGATGCCCTCCTGCACAATCGTCAGCTCCGAGCCGCATAAAACAGGCTTGATTGAAACCCTCACCTGAATCTCGCCGGGCAGGTTCGGGTCATCGAACTTGTCCGTGTAGCGAATCAGCTCGCCCGGCACCAGCTCGAGATATTCCCCACCAAAAGCGTGCCCGCTGCCGGTGGAAAAGTTTTCAAAGGACATCCTGAA
>ERZ795061.2988-NODE-2988-length-15080-cov-4.708020_pt1 | contig 15080 bp, 17 predicted proteins | sample MGYA00375145_ERZ795061 | MGnify/ENA primary metagenome ERZ795061 (study PRJEB30190, sample SAMN05720144) | anaerobic digester metagenome | isolation source: active sludge of municipal wastewater-treating anaerobic digesters | place: USA | collected 2014-12-22 ... | reverse complement strand
CCACCGACAGAAGCCTTCTCAGCGGAGGACTCAATCTCATTCTGGGTGGATAGTGCCGCAATGGAGTCAAGGGTGACACAGAATACGTCAGAGGCGTACAGGAAAGCCTCAATCATATCCACGGCTTGTTCGGCGTACTCCGGGTGAATGACAATCAGCTTGTCCGTGTTCACCCCAAGGGCCCTTGCCCACACAGGATCGAAGGCGTGTTCAGCATCGACAAAGACCGCAACCTTATCGGGGTAGATAAGCTGACCCCGGCCAATGGCCTTGAGTACCACGTTCGTGTTGTGATTAACAATAAAGTTGTCAGTCATGTAAAGGTGGTCCCCACCCACCTCAAACCCGAAGAACTCCCCCGCCCCCACAGCATCCACAGTAAAACGAGAAGTCAGGCAAGACCCTGCACGACTACGCATATCTGGACGCTTGTATTCAAGTAACAACGGTAGCTCCGTGGGGTCGTCCATGGAGATATAAACAACCCACGAGTCAAACGAGTTGCCATTACAGGTTGTTTTTTTGAAGCTGGTACTAGCGTAATACCCGAGCGATTGAGCCAGCCACTGCACCTGAGCACACAACTCCTGATTGGAGGCATAGTAAGTACAGCTAGAGCCTGAACCCTTAGCCCCATCGGTATCAATGAGGCCAGCCAGCAAACCCAAACGGACTTCTCTTGAGTTGTAAAGGTAACGATCAGGGATATGCTTGTTGCCGAACAGATTGAAGCTGTTCATCACGTCCCTTAGATGGGTACCGACTATAGCGTACCCCGGACAAGGAGACTCCCGGTCATAAACACTAAGGGTTCCTCCAAGGTTGTCAGCGTACCCTTGGAGCCAATCAATTATCTCCTCAGAAGTTGAATACACCTGCATGTTGGTGGAGCTACCGTCCCCAAGCCACAGCCCAAGGAAGTATGGGCTCAATGAAACCTGCTTCGCTGGGAAATCAACCCCCACCCGGTAAATGTGGTGGTATATTTTCCAGTCTTTTGACTTGGTAAGGTAGTCTTTGACGGATACCTGCACCTTGTCCCCCTTACGACGGAATCCCTGATTTTGGGTGCAGACTAGGTGCAACTGATGGTCCTCATTGACATGGAAAGCACCTCCGCCCTTTACGGGTGTAATCCGGAAGAGGTCCCCGAAGCCACCTCCGATGCCCAACACGGTGCGAGGGGTTGAATCAACCCCCATGAGGATATCCCCCACCTTAACTTCTTCAACGGGCTTACTACCCCCGTTAAACATTAGAACTCTATCCCCCTTGGCGTGACACTTACCGGACGATTCTGGGCCGAAAACAATGGACACACGCCCCATGGGAAAGCCCCCACCACTGGCCAGATCAAACGGGAAAATCCCGGTAGGAAGGCGGGGGGTGTCCACGTAGTCATCGCTGCCTCTCTTGGCAATCGACGGGCCGTAATCCTTTTGTAGCTTCTTGGTTATCTCTGATGCACTGCTCATGGTGTTCCCTAGTGACCAACCTGCTCGGATACTTCCGACTGAATAGCGGAGATCTTGCCATCGACCCAGCCCTTGACTTCTTCATAAGTGTCCTCGATCTCCTCGGGGGTAGGAATGCAGGGCATGAAGAGCGAGACGGAAACCTTCAGGGACTCATAGTTCCCGAGGTTCTTGGTAAAGGCCATGGAGACTCCCACGTTGCAGGTAGCCTGTTCGGAAACAACCTCTGCAACCTTCTCCGATATGGACTCTGTGCCTCCCGAAGAGTACTGCTTCTCCACCGTGCCAACAGCCACATGACCCTTGACCATCTTGAGAGGGGTATGCGCCGGCTCAGACTCCGCCCCCTGCTGCATGTCGATTACTGGTGTGGCGGGGGTGCTTGACGGTACTCCTGCCACCTTTTTGATTACTTTTACGCCCATGACTACGACTCCCATTCGTTGTGAAGGTTAGCTGAGGCCGCTTGCACTGCGATTTCTCGTAGTGAATTGTTATAGCGGACCTGATCCATTACTGCTGAAAAATGCTTGAGAAGGGCCAACTGCCCCTGCGTGTAACACCGATGCTTACCCGGGATGGTGGGGGTGGGGATAATCCCTGCTGACTCCCAAGCCCGTATGGTCTTCTCACTCCTGTTGATAACTTGAGAGACGTGCCCCATACGAAATACCTGCACCTGCTCCCCATTGACATCCCTATACAACTTCTCCGTTGATACGGATGGTCGTGGGTTGCTCCTTCGGGCATTTCGCTGGCGGTCCAACACTGCTTCTCGGTAGGCGGGATCGGAGTGGTACTTGGCTTTTCGATCAGCATTGAACCCAACTTTGTTGGCTTCGTACCACTTGCTAAACGGGGTTTGTTCTCTTGACATCAAATACTCCTAGCTGTTCATGGTTGTTACCTCCTACCTAAGATGATACCAGATTGGTGCCGTTTGTCAATTCACTCTGGGAGTATCTCCAGCTTGGCACCTATGGACTTATACCATTTTCGTCGGACCCCCCAGTACCCATTGAGAACTGAGCTTGTGTCATCGAACAGGTCGAATATCACTGGCTCCAGTTTGTCGGGTAGGTACCGGAGGATTCTCCCCGCGATCTGGCGAATGTCACTCTTGGGGGTAGCCATCACGAGGGTGTCCAACCATGGAATGTCCGTTGCCTCCTTGGTCATCATGTAAGTAGCGAGAATGACCCGCTTGGTGTCCTTCACGACTCCCCGAGCAGCGGAGGTCAAGCCACCCACGTAGAACCCGATGTCTGCCGGTGGAACTCCACTGGAAACAAGCATGTCATGGAGGGTGTCAAGGTGGTCTTTCAGGTCCGATTGAACGAGGATAGTCCGGCCCTTTTTATAGGCCGCAGCGGTGAAAGCAGCTAGTTTCTTGTTGCGCCCAAAGTGATTGGATAGCATACGCACAACATGCGCTGCCTTCCCGCCATTGTGGGGAATCTGGATCATGGTGAAACTACCATCAGTCTGCCGACGCCTGACATAGGGCACTTCCCAAGGAGACCTCTGGGCAATGACCCGAGGTACCATGGGCATGGCCTCAGAGCGCACCATTATCGCCCCGATATGCGCCGCAAGGACCTCCTCCCTGCCGTCGCTTCTGTCCGGGGTAGCTGATATTCCCATCCTCAAAAGGGCAGGAACCCGGAATCCGCTCTGGGCAAAGTGATCTGCCCCAACTCGGTGACAGTTATGAACCACAACTCCATTGGCAATGAAATTATGATTCTCAGAAACCTCAATGTCGTACACCAGATCAGGCGTATCAATTGGGACTACAGAGAGTACACGTACTTTAACCCCCATGCCAAGGCTTTTGTCTTGGCTTCCTGTAAAGGGACTCTGAATTTTGGAGGGTAATTCATGTACTTCTTTACCTTCTGGCAGATTTCCTTCTGGCAGTATTCCCGAGTCCCTCTCTCCCCATCCTTCATGTGAATTTCTGCCCCGCATACTTTGCACTGTAAAACCCGTCCCCCTGAGCGAACCCCCTCTAGCTTGTACATCATGCTTGGAATCGTGAAGGGGGAAAGTTCCATCTTGAGAATACGGCTCGATTCTCTTGAAAACATTAGATAGAAGCCTTTGTGATCCCTCAGTGAGCTTTTTAATCCATAGCTTAATAGCAGGAATTGAAGGGACTCCACATCCTGCTTGGGGTATCTGTTTAGATAAAGGGTGATACACCCCGAGTGATTGGAACCATCGTCCATCACCCACCACGCCAGCCACTCCCTCCACGGAAGAGTTGCAAGTAATTGCACTGGTATTCTGCGCCCTTCCTTGGAGTATGTGGATTCCCAGTATGGAATTAGCCAGTCTTGTAGCGATGTTGCAAAATAGAAGCAAGGCCCTCCCCACCCGTGATTCTCCTCCTCTCGGGGGGGTGTGAGCACGTAGGGCTCTAGGAGTTTGAACTTCTCCATAACCAATGAAGTTTGATCTACCCCGTGTCTGACGCGCAATCTGACCTTGTTCATGGTCTTGCCAATTTGTGCAGAGGTATCCCCGAGGACAGTCCCTAGTAGCCATGCTTCCATTATTAAACTCCAAGTCTTTGTAATTCTTATAGTGGAAAGAATGCTCGGTATCGAGGAATAAGCAATCTGTTCCTAGTAAGTCTTGCGCCCGTACCCACCCACGACCAGTAAGGCACAGGTGCTCTGAGGTAAAGTCAAGATAGCCGTGCTCATGAGTTACACGCATCATTGGGTTTTTAGGTGGGTGCTCATGGTAAGCCAGAATTTCACGCCACTCATACAATCCTGTAGCAGTATTCATACTCAAAGCACTACAGTTGGGCTTGTAACGCACCAAATCTTGAATTCTTATTTGCCCTATGGATGTCGTTACAAGAGTGTCAGGGGCACCAGACTCGTCCCACACCACAAACCCGAACTCACGAAGGACACTCTCCGGGTACCGGGCTTCCTTGGACAACGATTGAATCATGGCGAAGACGACACTCTGACCAGCAGTCAAACAGGTGTCTCCCTGAATGAGACCGATGCCCTTCCCAACTTTCAACCCAAGGATAGCTTCAAAGGCTTCAATCCACTGGTCCCGAATGTCTTCCTTGGTCCCAATGACTAGGGTCTTCTTGCCTACCTTGGCAATGATGTCCGTAGCGCACCACGTTTTGCCAAAGCCAGTAGGGGCCTCAACCATGAAGTTCTTGCCGTGTGCAAGTAATTGCACGGACTCCTTGATAACCCGGGACTGCTCTTCATTTCGCGGAACAAAGGAAGAGTTGAACTTTGCCGGCAAGCCTGTAACCCGAAGGTCTTCCTGCCACTTTGTCACCATGTTACGAGGGACTAGCACCCTTCGGTGGTCCCCGGTGCCGAGTACCCGGGCAAGGCAGTACTCCTCCCCGTACTTGCTCTTGCGACGACACTGATCCAACAATGACTCGGAGTAGGGGAAGACGGCCCCCGCCCCAACAGATATAGCTCGTTCTTCCAACGCAGAATACTTGGCCATCAAGTTATGGGAGAGGTTACCCCCTCCCACCCTTCAATTACAGACTGTTTGCGTAGTCATCCGGGGAAGCGGACTCACTACCGATGGGAGCAGAGCCAGAACCAAAGCCCAACTTGCGGAGTTCCTTGGCGCTCATGTACATCTCGCCGAGAATCTTGTCGTAATCAAACGGCTGTGCCTCAGCCCCGTACAGGGTACCGATCTGCGGCGGGGTCTGATGGTGGAGGAAGTCGAACACGTTGCCCACAGAGGGGGACTTGTCCCCGGTGCGGGACACATCCACACGCCAACCAGCCAACCCGCCACGCTTGGCCGCGAGTACCGTGAGTGCCTTGATGGTTTCCCTCTTTGCCACGAAGAGACGGACCTGATCCTTGTAGGTCTTGTTGTCCTTCTTGGAGACATACGAGGAGTGGTCGATCACGCTCAGAACACCAACGTAGGAGGCATACAGCCCGCCTTCGCAGATGGGGCACGGCTCTTCATCCTGCGTGCAGATGTAGAAGTTACCCCACTTGCCGTTCATATTGACGTTGTGCTCGTAGAAGTAGGGGATGTCAAGCACCCCATCAACAACGATGCCGTCAAGGAAGGTAATGGAAGAGGCTACCCCCTCCTTGGTGAAGAACCGGGAGACTTTGCCAGCTTGGCGAAGCTCCGCCTTGTGCTCCTCCTGCGCGAAGGCTGCTTGAGCAGCGGCACCCTTCTTCAGGAAAGAAAGACCCGGCTTGGAGGGTGCATGGGCAGCAGGGGCCGGCGCATGGATGGCTTTGGCCGGTGCCGGTGGCTTGGGCGGGGGTGCTTCTTCTGGGGCTTCCCACGGAGGCTCGCTGTGAGTCTGAACCGGGGCCGGGGCTGGTGCTTGTTGGACAGCGGGTGCGAGGCCGGCTACGGGCTTTTTGGTAAGTTTTATTGCCATTGGAATCTCCTTGGTAGCGGATGATTGATGTCCTGATAGGACGGGTGCTGCTAGCTGATAACTCTCAGCTTGACATGCTCTTTCAGGTAGTTCTTGACGGTATCAACCGACATTGCTCCTGCGTCCCCCTCTTCATAGGAGGGGATGATATGTGTAATGGGTCGTCCTAAAAGGACTTCAGCTATTCTTTTTCTTGCCTCATCACCACCGTGACCATGATCATAAAAAGTAATGATGTCAGTAGCGTCTGCCATCCTGAGAACCTTCTCTTTGGATAGTCCGGACGTGAATGAAGCGGCTACGTTTTGATACACCCGCAACACACTGGCTAGGTCGAAAGGCCCCTCCAGTAGGATCACTGGCTTGTCCAAATCAACTGTGTCTTCGCCCATCCAGCAGTGAGAGTTGCGGTGTCCGTGGTATCCATACTGATAGTACCTAAGCGGATTGGATTTGTCCAATGCCCTGCCCTGTAGCCCCACAAGGTTGCCCTTTCGATCCCTGAAAGGAAAGGCGACACGACGTTGTACCGGATCAAATCTAACGTCCAATCCCTTCACAATAGGCAGTGGAAGACCTCGATTCTGGAGGTAGGTCATAGCCTCTGGAAACTTGGCTACGGGGTAGAAGGTTGCCAGCCATGACTCCGGGAATACGGTAGTCACACTCTCTTCAAATGTACCCTCCCCGTACTCTGGGATGGCGTACCCCTCCAAGGATATGTCCTCAAACTCCCCGAAAATTATCTCGCTGGCTAGGGACAATGAATACCCGGACCGGGGGTCCTTCTTCAGCTTGTTCGACAGGTAGATCAAAAGATCATGGAGGTCTCCTCCAAACCCGCAGGACATGCACTTGCAGAGGGACTTGGAATTCTTGCTGGACTTGACCCCGAATGACGGGTGTTTGTCTTTCCCGCCTCCGTGCCGCCAAGGGCCAAGGGGACAAGGCCCCAAAATCCAAGCAGCACGAGTACCCGTCCGCTTGGAGTTTATCAGGGGGAGAAGGGTATCAATCTTCTCAGGGGTCACTGTTAGCCGGTACCCTGTGCAATTAGTTGCAATCAGCCAAGGTACTTGGCGACAATCTTGCGACGGGAGCCATAGCCGGTGTTGTCCTCGACAACCTCTGCCATCTGCTCTGGGGTGCAGTACTTCTTCACGTCCGTGAGTGTGACCTTGGCGATCTTGTAGAAAGTATCCTGCCCAAGGAAGCCGGCCAGCTTGTAGGTATCCTTCAACTGTGACGGGTTGCGGGCAGCAGCGCCGATTTCCAGAATCCAGTGGGCACCCTTCACCTCCAAGGAATCAGTGGGCTCGTACTGATTGGCAAGTCGGGCCGCGAGTTCCTTCTGCACTTCCGCAAAGCGGGTGAAGATCGGATTGGCCATGGCAGCGGTGGTCTTGTCTTCCAAGTCCCCGTAAAGGTCAGCAAGCTGCTCAAGGGACATACCTGCGGGGTCCGTGAGGCCCTGTGCAGTGTCGGAGGTCTCTACCGGAGGCTTGGCTACCGGGGCTTTGACTTTGGTGATGGTGATGGACATGCTCTACTCCCTCTCAAAAAGTACCCGCTCAACGATCAAGTCGTCAGCCACAATGTCTTCATCTGACGGCTCAACAAACTGGAGGATTACGAAGTCCCCGTCCCGCGTCTCCTCGAAATCTCCCCAGCATCGGCTATGGTGAATATCAAGGAATTGCTCGAAATCTTGACTACTTAGAACAATCATGGGTTTCTCCGTATTCCATGACTAGATTATACCCGTTTTAATTTGTTTGTCAAATGGTGGGGCAAAAATAACCCCCTGCCACAGGTCGCGGGGAGTTTGCGGGTGGCAGGGGGCAGAAGTAACCGCGTGGTCGCGCAGTCATCAGAGAGAGAAACCACACAATACACCTCTAGCCTACAAATTGCAACTCCTCCGGTTTCTCTTCGATAACCTCACTGAAGTCCATGCCAAGGAAGTCCCAGTTTATCTTGAATGATCCGGTCTCCCCGCCACGGCCCTTGAGGATGCTGGCCGTGCGTTGCTTCTCTGTTTCGATTGTTTCGTCGTCATCAAGACCGACAACGATGGAAGCAAGCTGGCCAATGGCATCGGTGCCGTAGATGTCTTCAAGGGTTTTCTTCTCCACAGGGGCCTTTGGTTTCTTTTGCGGGCCTGATCTCCCGAACTGGTAGGAGGCCACAACAGGTATCCCAAGGTCGTTTGCCACCCGTTTTTTCAGGGCTTCGGCGTTGTCGGTGATACGCTCAAAGCGAGACACCTTCGGATTTGAATGCCCGAGAAGGTAAGCCCCATCCACCCACAGGCATGACGGTTTCAATTGCTGACAGTTGAGCAGAAGGTCATCAACCGTAGCCATGAGATTCCCATCCACTATCCACAGGGGGAGGGGTTTTGTCTTCAAGGTGGCTAGGATGTCCATCATGGCTTTGAATGCCTTGGTGGTCATAATCCCCTTCATCAGTTGAGTGAGGTTCTTCTTGGAGGTCATTGCCGCAAGACGTTGCCCAATGAGCGTGTAGTTCATCTCCATGGACACAAACAATGGCACCCGGTCACCCTGCCAAGCATTGAGGGCAGTGTAGAGCCCCATGAAGGTTTTCCCGGAGGCTGGTCTCCCGACGAAGGCAGCGAAGTCTCCCGGTTTGAGCCCCCCGGACATTTCGTCAAGGGTGGGCCAGCCGAACATCATTCCGGACTTATCGCCCCCGGATTTGGCCAGCATGTACTCGGAATACACCAAGTCCTGAATGTCCCGGAAGTCAATGAGGCTGCACCTTCTCCGGGCGATATGCAGCTTGGAGGTACCGTTCATCAGAATCTCGAATGCCTTGTCCGGGTTCTCTTCCTTGAGAAGGTCTTGAACCTCGATCAGCAGCATCTTGATGTTGCTCTGGAGGTACCGTTTCTCCACTTGCTCCAAGTAGAACTTTGGAGGTTCAGGAGCATCAGTGAGGGCGTCACCTACGTACTCGGATATGGTTGATAGATCGGGTAACTTCCCGAACTTCATCAAGTGACCGTGAAGGAATTCAAACAGGACCTTCTCTGAGTCCTTGAAAAAATCACTCGTGAGCCCCATGGTACCGAAGGCATCTTTGTCTCCGGAGTACACGAGAGACGATAGCAACTTGCGACCAGCAGTTGACATGCTAACCTTTCAGCCTAAATCATGGTGTAGTGGGAGCGGATATGCTTTGCAAAAGCCTCCCCGTAGTGCTTCTCCAGCGCGGCCTCTGACCCGATGTAGAGCACTGTCTTCAAATTCTTGGCGAGTCGGGAGTACAGAAGCCCAAGCAGGGAGGAAGATTGCCACTGGGCAATGTCACCACCCTCACCTTTATCCAAACAAAAATTGGGAATGAGCAGGACGGTGGGGCTAGGCATATCCCCGGCCTTCAAATAGTGAAGGACCTCCTGCACGGTCATCATCCGTGCATCGATGTAGTTCCGGAGGCATGCGCCAGTCACCGCCATCATCTTGTCTTCAATGGGTACAGGGAAGACGCCCCGATAGCACAGACCGTGATCCTTTTCCACTCGCATACGACGCACCCAAGTTACCTCCTCTGGTGTGCAGTACTTTGACATCTTTGACCAGACAAACTCCGGTGGAATGCCGGCGTTGGCTGCATGGGTCTCAAGATTGAGCAACAGGCGAGCATGGTACTCCCGGTTGAGGATACCAATTTCAAATGCTTCTTCCGGTACAGACACCTTAGCCATGACTACTCCAAAACAATTCTTACCCAGACACACCCCCGCAACACAGACTCTATTCTGACAGATTACGGGCGATTGTCAAAGCCCGCTTTGCTCGGCCTTCCAAGCCAGAAGTTCTTCCATGGTCATCTCCTTGTCTTCCTCGGGAACGGGGTCGGGTACCGATGGTGCAGTTACTTGCACTGCCTGTTTTGCCTTGAACATCACCAGCTTCTTGGGAGGCGTGTCGGCGATATGCACCTCTTTGCTCTGGGGTCGAGCAACCCAGAAATTCTTGGCCTCTGCGCCATACCGAAACAAAAACTCCACGGTAGGTTGCAAGGGTGTTTTGAATGCCCCGGCGTTTGTCTCGCAGTACTTGGTGTAAGCGATCCACTTCTCCACAACATAGGCGAGAATCTCCCGGGTAACGTCCGGTCCCCAAAGCTCAATCAACCGCTTCATGTTCGCGGATTGTTTCAGGGTCCACTTCTTCTGGCACCCGACGTTCTCATGGAACTCCGGGACCGTATTCACCCAGAGCAGGTACAGGCCAGCGGGAGATACTTGGTAGTCGTCAGCAACTTTTGTGACTCCCTTCAGGTTGGCCAGAATGGTCTTGCTGGAATCGTGGGCCTTGCCCTTGGTTGATAGTGGAACTGCCATTACTTCTCCCGGTTCATAAGTAAGCGATTGGACTTCGGTTGCGTCACTGACGCCCTGTAGTAGTTTCTGTGTAGTCTCTGTGTAGTCTACTGTTATGGACTCGTTACCAGTAACAGGGTAAGTGTTACACGTAACAAGCGGGTTGTTGTCTGTAACAAGGGGGGTGTTACCAGTAACAAATGGTCCTCCAGACTTTACTAGGATCAGGGACAAATCCGGGACATCATTTATCGGCCCCCTCCCTTGTATGGCAAGGAATCTAAGGTGAGTGACCGGATTTCTCCCGAGCATGAAAGTGTCTATCTCCACTAGGCCCACTTGTTGGAGCAATTTGAGACCCCGGCGAACCTGCATATCGGATAGACCACACTCCCGCCCCCAATCAGAAACAGCCTTGGCTATCCACCACTTCCCTTCCCGATACACCCGGAGTTTTGAAGCTCCATTCTTGGCCGGTGAATACCAGTAGTGAATCTGGGACATGAGCAAGGTGGCCACAACGTCCCCCAAGACTTCGTGGTACTCAAGTCGATAGAGGATTTCCTTACTGCTTTTGGGCTGGTCCATGCTCACCCTCCAAGTATGCCTTCATACCTGCCCGCCCAGATTTGGCATCGAACCCTTCCGTAAAGTAGTCCCAATTCATCTGGCTAGACATGCTTGGTGCGTTTTCCCGAACAAGACGTTGAGCAATGGCCTCCATTTCAAGGGCGTTGTGCTGCATGTGCTCCAGTGCTTTATCCACCAGCCACGCCACTGTCGAGTGCGCGAGTGGAATCCCCATCTCATCCGTCAGGACTTTGTACTCCTCGTTGAAATTAACTGCGGTGGTCATCTCTACTCCAACTGATAATCCCAAGTACCGGATGGTAGTCCGATGCCTCGGGGGAGGGCCCACGAGCCCCGCCACGGGCTTTTAGAGGCGCGGGTAGGGGGTAGGGCACCCCCGGAGGTTTAGAGCCCCAGAAGGCTCCCAAAAAGGAGGGCACATATCTGGGTCAGTCGCCACTGTACTCTCTCCAATGGTGAGGTGCCCGGAGGAAACCAGAATAGGTGCCACCATGGGAGTTCATGCGGAGGGGTCCTAATGAACCACCTTCCCGGAAAAGGAGTAGACAACTGCGCTTTTCGTGGGGTCTCCGTAAGCCGCACTGACAGCCTTGGATACCTCCTCTTCGACAAGAGCCTTGAACTCATCCTCAGTGATTGACATCTGAATGCCCGGGAGTTTTTCTTGGATCAGCCTGTAAGTGTTCTCAGGCACCTTGTTGTTTTCCAGAATTTCCATGATACGGGCCAAATCCCCGACGTAAGCAGGGACCTTAATCCTACCGAAAATAGAGACATGAGCATAGGAGTGTCCTGTCCATGACACATCTGGCCATAGTTCCTTGACGTAGTTGTGCAAGGACATCAGAGCCACCACACCGTCAGGGCGCTCCTCTACCCTGATACGGAAATACACGACGGTACCGTCTTCACTGGCAGGATTGACCCCGAAGCGGATACCGATGGCCAGATGCTCATTAGTGGCGATGATGGGGAACACACTGCCAGTCTCAGGGTTGATAAGGTTCTTGGGTAGTTCAGTGGTCACAGGAATTCTCCTTCAAAAAGTTCCACTTTGTTGGCGGCAGTTGCCGTATTGGGCTCGTTGAACTCAAGGTCAATGCCTTCAAGTTCCATGACAATGCAGGGGTCTTCTACGGTGTTGCGGGCCCGACTTCTGGACCTGTTCCTTGTCTCCGTGGGGGCCACTATTCGGAATCTGAAGCAAAAGAACCAAGCGCTCTTGGTACCCCCGTCAGACATTTTAGCTAGGGAGGGCTGAATCCAGACCCGAATGCCCCCCACAAAGTCATCATGGGTGGCAATGCAGTGAAAAACACTCCGGGTTCTCGGATTCACTATCGACTCGTGAGGCGTGAGCGGTCCCTTTCCCCGAAGCTGAGACAGTGCGTCGGCAACAAGAAGCTGCACAAACTCCCGACGTGTGGGGTGGAATTCAAAGGCCGGAAACAGTCGGCAGAGGCCGTCGTACAAGTGTTCCAGCCGCCCTGACTTGATGAGATTGCTCACGAAGTACTCTGGACTTTTGGTCGCAAGGTCATGGAAAATCTGCTTTGCGAGGCTGACGTGAATCCTAGAACCCCCTGTCCAAGTAACCCCGGGGAAGGCGGCGCTTGCAGTAGAAATGAAGGTGGTATCTTTCATGCCGCTTCTCCCAAGGACACCAGTTCCTTGACATAGGCGTAAGTGACTTGCGTCAGCTTGGCCTGCGGAACCGGCAGGTTGTCGGTGTACATGAGCTTGATGCGCTTCTGCAACTCGGGGTAGTCCTCCGGTGCCACAGAGTACCCGAGGTCCTTAAGCATGGACTCGAAAGCTCCCTTGGAGAACTCATACCCTTCGGAAGAGGATTCAATCCCAAGGAACTGCATGGTGGCGTCGATACGACCCTCCCGGTACAACTCAGCCGGGATGCGCTTGATGTCATTGGTCGTCATCACCGTGAAGACCTTGGTCTTGTGTTCAGCAAGCCACCACAGAAGCTGGGAGAGCAGGGAGGATGTCACCCCTGAGTCCCCCTGACTTTGGAAGATTTTCTCAACCTCATCAATGAGGACAACGCAGGGTTCAACGGTATCGACCTGTGACAAGGCCGCGAGAAGGTTGCCCTCAGATTCACCCACGTACTTGCCCTTCATGGCCCCGACATCCATGCGATACAACGGGACGCCGAGTTCAGAGGCAATGTACTTTGCGGCAAGTGTCTTGCCGGTACCGGGAGGGCCGTCGAACAGGAGGCCACGAGGAATCAGGGCATCATGCACCGGATTCAGGAAGAACGTGGCATTGTTGCCCATCCAGAACGACAAGTAGCTGGGCGTGAGGTAGTACTCGATCTGCGTATCCACCGGACTGATGCCCTTGAGGTTCTTGTAGCCCCGGCGTGTTTCATTGACCCCACGGGCTGTCAAAGACTCGTCCCGCGTCATGGTCAGCTTGGCAACCTCACCGACATCCTTGAGAGTCATGCCGCCGAAAGCAGGTAGCAATTCGTCCGGGTCCGGGGAAATATCTTTCAGGAAGCGATGCACAAGCTCCTTCGGAGGAACAAGGGTGCCACCGTCGAACTGAAGTACCGACTTCTCTGTATTCACAAAGACGATGGTCTTCTCGTTATCCACGCAGAAGTGGTACAGCTTCTTGAGCGTCTTGCAGTCCGAAGACGTGTAGAACAAACGCCCGGCAGGGACCTTCAGTTCAGAGGTCTTGGTGATCTCCAGCGGGATGTTCAGGGGCTTGAATTCTTCGCCCCCGGCAAGGAAGACCAACACTTCCTCGACATTGATTACGTCATCCGTGAGGACATGGATCAGGGGGAGCCCAGCTTTGAGGGCAAGAGGGAGCATTTCCACGTATTTCTCCTTAGACTAGGTTGATGTGGCTAGCGAGATAGGTCAGGGTAGCTTGGTACCCGAATTGATCCAAGAGGGCCCGCAATTGATCTTTCGCCTCTTGGCTTTTGGCAAAGGTAACCAACCGATCTGCATCAATGCACATCTCGATGGCATCTTCGTTGTCTGGGTGGAAGTCCTCAACGTCTGGGGCAATATCATTCCAGACTTGTAGAATGGCTTTTTTAAGGCAATGCGGTACTTGAGTGGCAGTAGTCATTTTCCCCTCCGTGGGTTGATTAGGTACAGCCCCTATTGTACCCGTTTAAGTTGGTTTGTCAAATGGTATTTTGCTAGAGGGACTCCGGCTCATCAGCCCCATAAGGGAAAAATTCGCGGATGTCTCCCAACCGTGTGTTTGGTCCATGGGTTTCCAGCTCCAGAAATGCCTCAGCGTGCCACACCGGCCTCCAGTCTAGGTTGGGCACATCGTTGCCGGGGTAGTCGATCACATTGCAGACCTCCGGGAACGCAGACAAATTGTAGTGCGTCCGACAAGCCATGGGCCTGACTTCGTATATAGAGCACCTGTTATTTTTAAGGAACGGGCAGACCGTACCCATGTACTTGGTGACAGCCGCATCCCGGGGGTCCTCAAGAGCCGCCAGATCAATTGCAGGAACGGGGCGGGCCTTGATACCCAAGTGCTTGGCAATAGCCGCTGCGTCCGTCCCAGTGATCCCCACGGCCATTTTGCAACAATGGGAACAACCCTCCTTGCAAGAAGAAACAGGGGCCACGATTGCAGCTACCTCTTCTCGGATGACTGCTAGACGCTCTACCCGTTTCCGGATGGGTGCAATTGATTGCAGTAGCCCATCTGCCTCTTTGAAGAGGTTGCGTATCTTCAGGGAGTTAGACCCCAAGGCTTGTATGGACCTTTCCACTGAGTACTCTACAAGTTCGGGGGTAGCGCCCGGGGGGTGGATACAATTGCTCATTACATGCTCCCAATCAAAAGAGGCACCCGAAGGTGCCTTGTTCTACAAGCCCGTGCACCTCTGGATAGCTAGGCCAATGTCAGACTGTCGGGCCGTGATAGCGAGTTGCTCCCGGGTGAGGTCCAGCATCGCGGAATTGAACCCCATGAGAATCTCGTTCTTGGCCCGAAGGATATCAAGAGACTTGGTTGCAAGATGCTGGCTTTCAATCAGCAAGTCGAACAAGGTCTCTACCGGGGTCGGTTTGGGCGGAAGAGGTATCACGTTACTCATCAGAGTTCTCCACGGGAGCGAGACCCCGCGAGGCCCGCCGCAAGTTTTCCAGCTTGCGGAGTGCGCCCTTGGTGTAGCACTTCCCGTAGCATCACTATCTGCTTCTGCGCTTCGATCAGTTGCTCACGGACATTT
>ERZ795061.2984-NODE-2984-length-15090-cov-7.694646_pt1 | contig 15090 bp, 13 predicted proteins | sample MGYA00375145_ERZ795061 | MGnify/ENA primary metagenome ERZ795061 (study PRJEB30190, sample SAMN05720144) | anaerobic digester metagenome | isolation source: active sludge of municipal wastewater-treating anaerobic digesters | place: USA | collected 2014-12-22 ... | reverse complement strand
ACACGACGCTCTTCCGATCTCCACATGGTCGCGCCTGCGGTGGAGACAGCGGCACCCGCGATTCGCGCGATCTCGCACCCCAGCACGAATCGCCGCATCCTCGACCTCGTGCTCCCGCTCCTCACGCCGCAGTCGCGGTTGCTCGACCTGGGGGCCGGCGAGGGCTTCTTCTCCCGGGCGGTGGGCGACTTTGCGCAGGCACGGCTTGGCGTGCGTCCGGCGGAACTCCTCGCGGCGTGCGACGTCACGCCCGGGCTCTTTCGCTATCCGCACGTCGCTTGCGACCTGCTCGATGCCGAGGCTCCGCTCCCGTATCCCGATAACCACTTCGACGTCGTCTGCAGCGTCGAGGTCGTCGAGCACGTACAGGACCAATTCCGCTTCTGCCGCGAGATCGTGCGCGTCCTCAAGCCTGGCGGAACGGCGATCGTCAGCACACCAAACGTCCTGAACATGAACTCCCGGCTGCGCGTCCTGCATTCCGGGTTCGCCACGCTGTTCAATCCGCTCTCGCTCTCGTCCAACGACGTGGTGCACACCTCAGGGCACATCCACCCCGTCAGTTACTACTACCTGGGCTACGCCCTCCTGCACGCCGGGGCGTCGACGGTCGGCGTCACCTACGATCGGTTCAAGCGATCGGCATTCGTGTCGCTCGCGGCCTGCCTCCCATTGCTCCTGGCGGGGAATGCGGGATTCCGCGCCCGGCTCCGACGCAAGTCGCCGCAAGTCGCGCACGAGAACCGCGCCTTCCTCGACGCCATGAACGACTGGCGGATGCTGACCGCGCGAAGTGTCGTGGTGATCGCGCGAAAGGGCGCGTCATAGACGTCGCGAGCGCCTGGTAAGCGCTGCGGGCGCTCGCTTACGCGCCGCCGCCCTGTACGGCGTGCACGACCGCGCCGATCTCGGCACCGTCGGTCACGTCCCAGGCGTATTCGTCGGGGACGAATGCACGTCCGATGTGCACGTGCGGCGCGCGATAGGCCATGCGCCCTTCGAGGCGACGTGAGCCTCGCAGGTGCACTTCCTTCACCTTGGTCCCCTTCACCACCTGGGCGGCGTTACCGTGACGCACCCCGCCGCCCGCCATCACCACGATGCGGTCGCCGCCGCGGCGTACCAGGCGGGCGATCATCTCCACGCCTTCCGGCGCCGTGGGCGCACCACCAGAGGTGAGGACACGGTGCGCGCCTAACGCCTGCAGCGCGTCGAGCGACTCGTCCAGGTCTCGCGTGACGTCGAAGGCGCGGTGGAAGGTGAAGGGGAGCGGGTGCGCCGCCTCGAGCAGGGCGCTCGTCCCGTCCTCGTCGATCGTCCCGTTGGGGTTGAGCGCCCCACTCACGATGCCGTGGATGTCGCACGACTTGGCGAACTCGATGTCGCGCAGCATCACCTCGATGTCGGCGGCGTCGTACAGGAAGTCGCCGCCGCGCGGCCGCACGATGGCGAAGACCGGGATCCCGACGCACCGCAGGACGGCGCGCATCATCCCGCCGCTCGGGGTCGTCCCCCCCTCCACCAGGTTGGCACACAACTCCAGGCGGCCCGCACCCGCGTGCTCGGCGGCGATCGCCCCCTGCACCGAATCGACGCACGCTTCGACGAGGATACTCATGGCTGTTCCGTGTGTCCTAACGAGCGAGCTGCCCCGCGCGAACGAGCGCCGAGGTGGCGATCATCCACTGGGCCAGGTAGTAGGTGCCAAGGACGACGGCGCGCGATCCGGCGAAGTCGGCGCGAAATCGCACCAGCCCGAGGGTCGCGTCCGACGCGACGAACAACACTGCCCCCACCGCCGCCCACCACGCTCCATCGTGCGCATCCAGCCGCGAGCGCTCGAGCGCCTGCCACGCCATCACCAGGATCACGAGCATGTATGCCGCGACAGGGAGGCGCAATGGACCCAGGAAGGGCCAGAGCAGCGAGAGCAGGATGGCCCCCAACGCCACCAGCGGGAGCGCGGTGCTGGAGTGCCGAGAAAAGCCACCGTCGCGCGTGAAGGCGCCAATGTAGAACAGGTGCGCGACAAGAAACGACGCGAGCCCGGCGACGAAGCGATCGCGCGGCAGCATGAGGAAGACATCGCCGCCGAGCGAAAAGAGGAGGCCGACCGCCACCAGGCGCGCGTAGGTGTCGTCAGGCTGGCGCGCCGCTGGAAAGACGATGGCGATGACGAGCATCGTCGATAGCGGCTTGAAGAGGTACACCTGCTGTGCCACGCCCGCGTAGTCGGCGCGGAGGAGGAGGGCAAAGGTGACCAGCAGTGCGACGGAGAGAAGCTGCCAGGTGCGCACGAAACGGACGGGGCGGGGGAAGGCGCGCTCAAGCTTGCGCCCGCGCGGCTGTGCCGCAACCGGGGCGACTTCGTGGCCTCTGCGAGGCAGAGGCGTGTTTCTGCGAGGCGAGGGGCGCCGCTGCGGGGTGAGGGGTCGCCTTGTCCCACGCGCTCTCGCTCCGCTGCCGAGCGCTTCGCCCGATCGGGCCAGCCCTGCGCCTCGCGGAGTGGGCGGCTAACTTCTGGGGCGACGGACCGCCCCTCTCGCCCTCAGCCGCTGCGCCACCCGCCCGTGCCACGCCCCCGTTCGCCGGACAGCCAGTTCGACTTCTGGCCGCAACGCATCTTCGTCGAGGAACTGGACGCGCGCGCGATCGCCGGAGAGCGCACGCGGGTGCAGGCGATGTACAAGGTGCGCTACGAGCGTGACGGGGGGATTCACCAGGTCTTCCTCGATCACCACGGCTGGTACTGCGCCGAACACGGCCCCGCGTGCTCGGCCGTGCGTGAGGTCACCGCGCGCCGCGAGGAGGCGTCGCCAAGTTGAACGACTGGAGGAAAGACACATGCTGAAGAAAGTCGGAATGGTGGCAGTGTTCGCCGTGCTCTCGGCCTGCGGCGGCGGGGGCGAGAACACCGTCGGTCCCGGTGGTGTGGCGTCCGTCGTGCTCAACGCACCGAGCCTGTCGATGCTCCCCGGTCTCAGCGACCAGCTGACGGCCGTCGCCAAGGATGCGCAGGGCAACACGATCGCCACCGCACCGGCGGCCACGTGGACCACCTCGAACAGCGCCGTTGCCTCGGTCAACGCGACCGGGCTGGTGACGGCCAATGCCGTGGGAAGCGCCAGCATCACGGCGACGATTTCGGGGAAGAGCGCCTCGGCGCAGGTGACGGTCGCCGCCGCGGCGACCGTGGTGACGGTCAACATGCCCGGGCTGTCGTTCACGCCGTTCCGCGCCACGCTCAAGCAGGGTGGCACCGTGAACTACGTCTTTCCGTCGCTCGCCCACAACGTGATCTTCGAGCGCGTGCAGGGCGCCCCGGCCGACATCCCCGGACAGGTCGCCAACCAGACCATCTCGCGCCAGTTCAACAGCGTGCGCCTGTTCAAGTACACCTGCACGCTGCACAATGGCATGGATGGCGAGGTCGACGTGGTGCCGTGATCGATGGCGGGCCGGCGCGCCTTCCGTCAGCTGCAGGATGGGCGTTTGCGGGCAGGCAGGGCATGACACAAACGAGCGAGGGCCCCCGGCACCCGGGGGCCCTCGCGTCGTCTCGACTCCTGCCGTCGCCCGGCCCCAACCGTGCCGGGTGCTCGCCGGGGTGCGCTCCGTGCCCGCCCCCCCCGGTCGCTACTTGGTGACGCCGCGGAACGCCGGCACGTATCCCGGAAACACGGTGCTGAGGTTCGAGTTGCCGAGGCGGTTCTGGACGATCTCGCCGAGGATGTCGCGGTAGTCGATGCTGACGGCGAGGTCCTGGCGGTCGACCAGGTTCTCCTGGGCGAGCGGCCGCCAATTGTTGGTGAGGACGCGCCCGCCACGGATCCCGCGCCCCATGGCGAACATCGCCGTGCCGCGCCCGTGATCGGTGCCGCGGCTCCCGTTCTCGCGCACGTTGCGCCCGAACTCGGAGAGGACGACGACGGTGACGTTCTGCGCCAGGCCGCTGGAGATGCAGTCCTGCCAGAAGGCGCCTAACGCGCCCGATAGCTGCGTCATCGTCGTCGACATGCCACCGGTGAGGGGGTTCTGGTCGGTGTGCGTGTCCCAGCCGCCGATGTCCAGGTGCACCGCTTCGACGCCGATGTCGGCCTTGATGAGGGCCGCGGTCGAGCGCAGCCCGCGGGCGAGCCCGGTATTGGGATACACCGCACCGTTGGCCGGTGCGTACGCCCCGATGTTGAGCGAGCGAAGCAGGTTGATCGTGCTGATGGCGTTGAGGGCCGCGGTCTTGGCCGGCTCGAGCGAGTCGGTGTAGTCGGCCTGCAGCCAGGCGGTGCGTGCGTCGCGCGTGGTGCCGCTCCCGCCGATGCCGTAGTTGGCCGGGTCGGTCATCGGGACGGTCTGCGGCCCCCCCTTGAGCGTGTCCACCAGGCCGTCCGAGATTCCGATCGCGCGCACGGCCGCACCGTTCTTCATGGGCGACGTCGTCGCCAGGTGCCGTCCCAGCCACCCGGTGTTGACGCTCTGGTCGTTCGCCTTGCCCACTTCCATGAAGTGCTGGGCGTCGAAGTGCGAACGCGTGTTGTACGTGAGCCCTGCGCCGTGCACGACCAGGAGGTCACCGGCCTGATACGCCGGGACGAGGAAGCGCATCGCCTGCGGAAAGGAGAAGAAGCTGTCGAGCGCGATCCCCTTGGTGGCGGCGGTGCTGTCGGGGCGCGGAATGGCGATCGTCGGGCGCCCGGTGTAGTACAGGGGGTCGCCGAAGGGCGCGCATAACGAGAGCCCGTCGGCCCCGCCGCGCAGGAAGACCGAGACGATCACGTCACGGTTGGCGACGAACGAATCGGCGAACGAGACCTTGGGAAGCCACTCGGGATACGCCCACGCATAGAGGGCGGCCCCCGACATCCCCCCAGTCGTCCCGAGGAACTCTCGTCGGCTGACCAGTTCGTTGTATTCGGTGCACGCGCAGTCGTCGTGCTCGTTCTGGCTCATGGTTCGCTCCGGGGCGTCCTGTCAGTGGCGTGGCGGTGTCGCGGGTCGCAGGGGCGTCCCGGGGTCAGATCCATTGGAACGTCGAGGAGCTCATGGCGAGGGCGATCGTCTCGCGCACGCGGGTCGCACTGGGGGTCGGTTGCACCTGCAGGTACGTGAGCAACTGTCCCTTGAGGCGATCGGGCATCTCGCCGCCGAAGAGCGCCTTGTTGATGGCCGCGAGCACGCCGTCCGGCGTGTTGATGGCATTGAAGCGCGAGATGTCGAGCGTCATCTCCCCGGTGGTGCCGAGGTTGGCCAGCGACACCGCGATGTTCCAGCGCTGCAGCACGCCGCCGGCCCAGTAGTCGGCCCGGTCGGGGTAGCCGTCAGGCGGATCCCACATGAACATCGGTTGACCGAGCGTCGTGAGCGACCGGCGCGGACCGGCCACGGCGCTGACCGTCGGATTCAGCCCGCGCAGCGCTGACAGGAGGAAGGTGTAGGGGCGCTTGAGCTTGGGGGCCGCGGCGGTGACGTTGGCCGGCGTCAGGATCGCCCGCACCATCGACGGGATGTCGCCCTGCGTGCGCGTGTAGACTGACGCGACGGCGGTCACCTGCGCCGCAGTGGGCTCATACTGCAGCAGCCACCGCAGCATCTTGGTCGAGATGTACTTGGCCGTGCTGGGGTGCTTGACCAGGAAGTCGATCATCTGGTCGCCCTCGGACTTGGCGGCGACGCCGGCGCTGGCGGGCATGGCCGCAATCACCTGCCCCATCACCGACTTGGCGCCGTAGTCGTGACCCGACGCGTCGAAGTTGAAATTGCCGCGCCCCGAAAGCGTCCACCCGGTGAGCACACGCGCCAGCTCGCGCACATCGGCCTGCGTGTAGCCGCCGTCCACGCCCAGCGTGTGCAGCTCCATGATCTCGCGGGCGTAGTTCTCGTTGAGCGTGCGCTGGCGGTTGCGCGTGTTGTCGAGGTACTCGAGCATGGCCGGCGAATGCGCCGACGCCTTGAGCAGCTCCGGGAACTTGCCTAACGCATGCTTGCGGATGACCTCGCGGTCATCGACGAGCTTGAGGTAGTTGACCTGCGGGAAGGCGATGTTGAAGTGGTCGCTCCAGAACTCGACCATGCGCTCGTACAGCTGCCGCTTGGAGAAGGCGGCGCGATACAGGGTCGATTCCGTCAGCTGGGACTGCAGCATCCCCTGGTCGACGTTGTACAGCTGGTCGACGCTCTGCCCCAAATACGGATAGGCCGACGCGACGAAGTTCTGCGCGTAGGCGTCGTCGATCTTGGTGAACGCGAGGTGGTAGTTGAGGTAGCCCACGAAGCCGAGCTTCTGCGCGAGCTTGATTTCGTCCTCGGTCACGCCGTTGGTCACGCGCCGCACGAGGCGGGTGAGGGCGCTGTCCCATCCCTTCTGCGCGGCCGGGTCGGGCTTCTTGAACGGGTCGAAGGCGGGATTGGGGGGCTGCGACAGCAAGCGCTTGACCATCGTGCGCGTTGCCGACGGCTTGGTCCCCTGCTGCGCCGACGCCGCGGTGGCGCTGGCGACCGAGGCAGCGGCCATCGAGACGCCGAGGGCGAAGAAGCGGCGACGCGAGGGGCGCTCGCCCTGCCTAACGTCGGGCAGGTCCGTGGTGGCCGCGTCGCTCGAGGCGACCGCGCTCGCCGCCAGCGACTCCTCCGCCTCCCGAGCTTCGCGCGCGTCGTCGAGGTCGGGACCAGACGCAATGTGGCGCATACGACTCCCCTGCTACCCGGTGATGGTGATGGTCGCGCCTCCCCGACGCCGACCCGTATTCGACGATCTCACCCCTCGCGACGTTAGCGCGCGCGGCGACGCAATTCAAACCCGGACAACGGTATGGCTGAGGCGTCGCGCGCTCCGTGCGGGGGCGCACACTCGGCGTGTGGGAGAAGACGAATAGCGACCGGCCGTTCCAGCACCATCCCACGGTTTGCGCCCCATCGTCCTTCCGGTCGAAGGGCGCTGCCTACTGGCCGATCTGGTCCGCGTCCTCCCCCGTTCCCCCTTCCGTTCCATCGCGTCCGAGCGTCGACAGGTCGTAGCCGTTGGGATTGCGGCTCCCGGGTGCGCGGTAGACATAGGCGCGCCCCCAGGGATCGAGCGGGACCTCCTTCCGCAGGTACGGTCCACGCCAGTTGGTTGCGATTGGTTCGCGCGTGGGCTTCTCGCGGAGCGCCTGCAACCCCTGCTCGGTGGTCGGATAGGCGCCGTTGTCCAGGCGATAGCTGTCGAGCGCCGTCCCCACCAAAGACATCTGTGTGCGCGCCGTGGTGACCTTGGCCTCGCCCACCCGCCCGAAGATCTGCGGCGCCACGAGCCCGGCCAGGAGGCCGAGCACGATGATCACCACCAGGAGTTCCAGCAGAGTGAAGCCGCGTGAAGGGCGTCGAGTCGCATGCATGAGTCGTGGAGCTCCGGGGTGGGACGGCGTGCGCCGCATTCGGATCATAGCGCCGACGCGTTGATCGAGTAAATCGCCTGCAGCATCGCCAGCGCCACGAAGCCCACGAGGGCGCCGAAGACGACGATGAGGAGCGGTTCGACCAAGGCGACCAACGACCGTAGCGTGCGCTGCGATTCGGCGTCGAAGGTGTCGGCCACCCGGAGCGCCATCGAGTCGAGGGCACCGCTCTCCTCGCCGACGGCCAGAAGCTGGGTGGCGAGGGGAGGGAGCACCCCCTCGAGCGAGGCCGCGAGCGGTTCGCCGCGCTCGACCGCGCGCTCGCACCCCGCCAGCCGCGTCGAGAGGGCGACGTTGTCCACGGCTTCGCGCGCCACGCGGAGCGAGGCGAGGATCCCGCTCCCGCCATGCAGGAGCGTGCCGAAGGCGCGGGCGAAGCGCGCGGTGGCCACGGCCCGCTCGAGCGTCCCCACCACCGGCCAGCCGAGGCGCGCCGCGTGCCAGCGGGCCCGGTTCCCCGGCTGCTGCAACCACCCCCGCCCCCCGACGATCGCGACGGCACCTAACGCGAGCCAGAGCCACCACCAGTGCGTGACGACGCCGCTCCCCGCGATCAGGAGCCGCGTCGAGACCGGCAGCGTCCCTCCGGTGTCGTTGAGGAGCGCCACGAAGCGCGGGACGACGAAGGTGAGCAGGACCAGCATCCCCGCGCCGGCGACGAGTCCCATGAGCGCCGGGTACAGCAAGGCGGCGCGGAGCTGCGCGCGCAGGTCACGCGTGCGCTCGACGTGGTCGGCCAGTCGCGCCAGCGCGTCGTCGAGCGTGCCACTCTCCTCGCCGGCCCGCACGACGGCAGGGGCCAGGGTGCCAAACGTGGCGACGCGCGTGCGCAGTGCCGTGGCCAGCGTCTCGCCTTGCTGCACATCGTGGCGCACCGTCGACAGGGCGTCGCGCAGCTCCCCGGTCGCGGCGTGATCGGCGGCAAAGCGCAGCGCGCGCTCGAGGGTGGCCCCCCCGGCCAACATGGTCGCCATCGTGCGTGTCGCGGTCGCCAGCGCGTCGTCGCGGCGCTGGCCACCGAGCCATTGGGGTGCCTGACGAGTCGCGGCGGCTCGCTCGACCGGCTCCACCGAGACGGGGACGAGCGTCTGCCGACGCAGCTCGTCGATGGCAGCGCGCGGGGTTGGGGCCTGCAGCACCCCCTCGATCACGTCGCCGGCCGCCGTCGCGGCGCGATAGCGGAACGCGACGCTCACGACGGCTCCGGACCCGGCGCGCGGCGTGCCGGAAGCGCGCCGGGGTCGTGCTCGGGGGCGTCGTCGAGGCTGAGGACGCGCCGCACCTCCTCGGGCGTCGTGATCCCCTCGCGCACCAGCTGCTCGCCGGACTCGCGCAGCGACATCACGCAGTAGGTGCTGCCGGCGGGGCGCGCGTCCTGCAGCGAACCGTTGGAGGCCATGGCGCGCCGGTCGCGCTCGTCGGGGATGTACACCTCGTAGATCCCCGTCCGCCCGCGATAGCCGGTCCCGCCGCAGGCGTCGCAGCCGGCGCCGCGGCGGGCGCCGTCCCACCCGCCGTTGCGCAGATGCCGCCCGCCGAGCCCCGCAAGCGCGGCATCGTCAGGCGCAATCGGCTTGGCGCACTGTGCGCACGTCACGCGCACCAGGCGCTGGGCGAGGATTCCCTGTACGGTCGCGGCGACCAGATACGGCTCGATCCCCATGTCGATGAGACGGGTAATGGCCCCCGGCGCATCGTTGGTGTGCAGCGTGGAGAAGACGAGGTGCCCGGTGAGCGCCGCCTGCACCGCCATCTCGGCGGTCTCGCGGTCGCGCATCTCGCCCACCATCACGATATCGGGGTCGTGCCGCAGGATCGAGCGCAACACGTTGGCGAAGCCGAGCCCGGCCTTGCGGTTGACCGGGATCTGCGTGACGCCTTGCACCTGGTATTCCACCGGGTCCTCGACCGTCACGATCTTCACCGCGGGGTCGTTGCGCTGGGCGAGCGCGGCGTAGAGCGTCGTCGTCTTCCCCGAGCCGGTGGGGCCGGTGACGAGCACGAGCCCCGCGCTGCGCTGGATGAGCGGCTCGAAGATGCTGCGCACCTGCGCCGGCATCCCGAGCGTGGCGAAATCACGCACGCGCCCTTCCACCGTCCCCTGATCGAGGACGCGAAGCACGACGCTCTCCCCATGCAGTGCGGGGAGCGTCGAGACGCGCAGGTCGACCTCCCGCATTCCCAGGCGCACGCGCGCGCGCCCGTCCTGCGGCAGGCGTCGCTCGGCGATATCGAGCCCGGCGAGCAGCTTGATGCGCGAGATCACCCCCGATTGCAGTGCCACCGGGTACGTCGCCACGTCGCGCAGCACGCCATCCAGGCGCAGGCGCGAGCGCAGGCCGCCGCGCGTGCTCTCGAGGTGCACGTCGCTCGCCCCGGTGCGCAGGGCGTCGCCGAGGATCGCGTTGACCAGCTGCACGACGGGGGCGTCGTTCGCCTGCGCCCGAAGGTCGCCGAGGCCGATGTCGCCAGCCGCAACGTTGGCATCGGCATCGACCACGCCGTCCGCGGGGGCACGCTGCGTCCCCAGCAGCGCCGCCTGCACGTCCTGCGACGAGGCCTCCACGACCCGCACCGCGCGCCCGAACACCCGGGCCAACTCGTCGGTGACCGTGTCGTCGAGTGCGCGCCCCGCCGCGACGATCAGCGCGCCATCAGGCGCCACCGACAGGGGCAAGACGAGGTGCTCCTCGAGGTACCGGGGCGACAGTCGGGACGTGAGCTCAGAGGACGCCGCCTCCCGCAGCGCCTCCGCCGAAACGACCTCCAGTCTCAGGTCTCCCGCCTCCCGTCTCCCGTTCACGGCTTCTTCTTCGGCAGCGTGGAGAGCGAATCCAGCGCCCCGGGCTGCGCCCCGTTGATGCGCCCGCGCACCCGCTCGCGGATGGTGTCGGCGTCGGCATCGGAGCGCACGATGAACGGGGTGACGAAGATCGCCACCTCACTGCGGTTGCGGCTGACGGTTCGGCGCCTGAACAGCGCGCCGAGCAGCGGAATGTCCTTGAGGAGCGGGATGCCGCTCTCGATCGTCTCGCGGTTGTCGCCGATGAGTCCCGCGATCACCACCGTCTGCCCGTCACGGATCACGGTGCGCGTCGTGGCCTCGCGCGTCGAGATCACCGGGGCGTTGAGCGCCGACTGGATCGTCTGCGTGGTGAGCGTGCTCACCTCCTGCAGGATCTGCACGCTCACGTAGTCGTCGTCGTTGATCGTCGGGATGATGGTGAGCTGCGTCCCGACGTCCTCGAACTGCACGGTGCGGTCGATGGCCACGTCGTTGCCCAGGCGCGTGGAGGCAATGAACGGCACGCGGCTCCCCACCAGGATGCGCGATTCGCGATTGTTGACCGCGAGGATCGATGGGGTGGACAGCACGCGCACCTGCGACCGCGTCGACAGCGCCCGCAGGATCGCGCGCACGTTGGCGTTGCGCAGCGTGACCACGCGCACCGCGAAGTCACGCAGCGAGCTGGAATCGGCAGACGCGGGATTGCCGGAGGAGATGTCGCTGCTCCCGCCCACGCTGCGCCAGTCGACCCCGAACTGGTCCCCCGTGCCTAACGTTACTTCGGCGACCGTCACCTCCAGCAGCACCTGCGCCGGTCGTGCGTCGAGCGCCTGGATGGTCTCCTGCAGCAGCGGGAAGTTGGGCGGGCTCGTCCGGATCAGGAGCGAGTTGGACGGCGCGTGCGGGACGACCGTCGTCTGCCCGGTGAGCGCCCCTGGCGTCCCCGGGGCGGCGCTGTCGTTGCGCGCGGCCATCGCCTGCGACGTCACCGGCGCCGAGAGCGGGACCGAGAGCGGGACGTCGCGCCGCATGCGGAACGCATCGCCCTCACGCTGGCGAAAGCTCTCCAGCGTGCGGGACAGCGCCATGTCGTCGAGCGAGCCGCGCCCCGAGCGCGCCACGCTCACGCCAAAGAGCTGCCCTAACGACTCGGCCAGGTCGTCGGCGTTGGCATACTTGAGGTTCACCACGTACGTGCGCAGCCCCGATTCGCCGGCCGGCTTCTCGTCCAGCCGGCGCAGCAGGTCGAGGTACCGGGCCACGTTGGCGCCGCGATCGGTGATCAGCACCGCGTTGGAGCGCGGCACCGCCTCGATGCTCGCGCCGGCGCTCGCCACCTGCTTGAGGGCCGCCGCGCCTTCGTCCGCCCGAATCCCCTGCAGCGGCACCAGCTGCGTCACCAGGCCAAACGGCGGCGGGTCGGGGAAGTCGAGCCCGGTGCGCACCTGCCCGGTCCTTGGCGCCTTGTCGCTCGGGTAGATCTGCGCCACGCTTCCGCGCACCACCGCAACCAGTCCCTTCGACTCGAGGATCCCCTCGAGCATCGGCGCCAGCTCGCTCACCGGCACCGGCGCCGCGCTGGCAAAGGTGATGCGCGCGTCCGCCGGGACGTCGGAGGTGATCGCCGTGAGTCCCATCGCCGCCGCCAGCGAGCGGATCACGTCGCCGAGCGGCGCGTCACGGAAGTCCAGCCGCGTCCCGGCCGCCGTGGCCTTCTGCGCGACGAGCGCCCGCGTCGGGGTGAGCACCACCGCCAGGAGCAACGCGGCGCGAAGCAGCGCCCCCGCGCGCGCGCGGGCAGGCGGGGTGAGAGTCGGGGCAGGCATGGGACGCAAGTGCAGGGCACGCCTCACGGGCGGTCCTCCTGTGGATCGAGACGCAAGGTCACGCGTCCCCGGGGACCGGCCAGGACGACCGATCGCGGGGCAATGGAGACGACGCGGTAGCCGCCATCGCGGTCGCCCACGGCGTACAGCCGTGCGGGACCGGACAACGGGTCCAGCTGCAACAACGCCTGCGTGCCGCGCCCGCCAACCACGGTGCCGAGCAGGACCGGCTCTCCCGACGGCATCTCCGGCATCCCCGGGGCGAGCGACGTGTCGGCGACCATCCCGCCTGACGAGTCCATCGAGGCGTCGGGCGGGGTGTAGCGCGTGGTGGGCGGTGCGCGACGGGCGGAGAAGACGTTGGCGATCACGACATCCTCCGCCAGCGCGGCGTCTCCCGCCGGCAGCACGGGAGCCGTGACCGTCGAGTCGCGCCAGGCGGGCGCCCCCCCGGCGTCGCCCAGCGCAGGCGGGAGGGCGAGGAAGACGCCGCCGAGCGCCGCGCCGATGGCGGCGGTGACGAGGAGGGCGGTGCGAAGGGGGCGCATCAGCAATCCTCGCTCATGGCTCGAGCAGGTACGGGGCGCGCACCGCCACCGACAGTTGCAGCAACTCCCCGCGCAGCGCGGGGTTGGGGCTCACCGACAGCTCCGTGACCTCGAGCAAGCGCCCCCCGTGCTCCAGGCGCGAGAGGAAGTCGGCGAGCCCGTAGATGTCGCTCACCGCCGCGATGATCGCCGGGATCGCGGGGGTCGCCACGGTCGAGTCGGGCGCGCTGGCCACGTCGAGGCGTGTCACGCTCACGCGGCTCGCCGAGGCGTACTCCTGCAGCAGTGTCTGCAGCGCCGACGCGGCGAGCGCCGGCGTCCGCCCGCGAATCAGGCGTACCGGGAGCACCTCGGCCTGGGCGAGGCGCGCCTGCAGCGCGGCCTCCAGCGCCGGGCGCTGCGCGCCTAACGCCACGAGCTGGGCGCGCTGGCGCTGCAGGGCGTCGATCATCGCCTCGCGGTCGCGCCAGCGCGCCGCCGCCGGGAGGAAGACGACCACGACCAGGAACGCGGCGGCCAGCACCGCACCCCCGAGGGTGATGGTCCGGCGCTCGCGCGCGTCAGGAGCGAGGACGGACACGGAGGGCGATGGAAAAGGTCTCGCGCGTCCTGGGGCCGTCGCGGAAGCGCGAGCTGGCCGAGAGGGCGCGTACGTTCTCGAAGCGACCGTCGCGATCGAGCACCGGAACGAGCGCGGCGGCGCTCGCGGCCGTCCCGTCCACCTGCCAGTCGCGGCCGACGGCGTGCACGCTCAGGATCACCGCGTCGTTCGGGAGGGCGCTGGAGATCGCCGCGAGGGCCCCTAACACGGTGTTGCGTGCCGGTGCCTGCCGCGCGACCAGCGCAACCTCGGCGTCGAGTCGCGCGCGCGCGGCGAGCGCCGCCTCGCCCGGCGCCGCGGCCTCGCGACGCGATGCCACCTCGCCCTGTAGCGCCTCCAGCGTGCGCCCCCGCCAGCGGTCGGCCGACACCGCGGCGAGCGTGAGCCCTGCCGCCGCGGCGACGCACGCCACCGCCAGCCGCCGCCGGCGACGTGCGGCACCTGCGCGCCGGCGCGCCGGGGAGGCGAGCGTCGCGCGTTCGTCGCCCTCCGCTCCCAGCAGCGCCCCCCACGCGGCGAGATGACTCGGCGCGACCCCGTCGCGCGTCGGGAGCGCGGCGCCGGGCGACGCCTCGACCGCCTGCGGAATACGCCGCGCCGCCGCGACGACGCCCGAACGGATGGAGAGGAATCCGTGCTCGCCCTCGGCGGCCTCGAGCTGGAAGTCGCCGCTCGCGCTGGGCCCCATCACCCGTGCAATCGCGATCGGTGCGGCCTCGACGCGGACCACCGGGGCCCAACGTTCGAATGCCGCACACCACGACTCGAGGGCCGCGGCGCCGACGGCGAAGGCGACCGCTCCCGCGGGGGCGAGGGCAACGACCACCGGATCGGGCGTCGCGAAGAACCGCTCGCTCTCGAGCGCGAGCATGCGTTCGCGCGCGTCGTCAGGCGCGGGTGGCAACTCCACGCGCTTGACGTGCAGCAGGCCGAGCCCGACGGCGACCGCGATGGAGTCCACCCCCCCCACCTGCTCGCGCAACGCCGTGATGCCGGAGTCCGGGTCCTCCGGCGACCAGGCCACGTCGAGCGTGCGTCCCGGTACGTCGCGCCACCCCGACGCCAGGATGGCGCGGAGGTGCGTGGGGGTCAGGGTGACGGCGAGACGAGGACTCACAGGGTGCGCTCCCGCCAGTGCACGAGGACCAGGCGGTCGCTCGCGACGGCATACACACCCTGAATCTCATGCGTGAGCGGGTGTCCGCGCATCCACCCGCGCGAGATCACCACCAGCCGGGCAGGGGCATCGCGCAGCTCCCCAAAGGCGGCGGCCATCACGGTGTCGGAGGCGGCGGCCCGGTTGATCGTCCCGTCGCCATCGACCGTGAGGTAGGGTGCCGACAGCTGCAACAGCCGGTCGTCCGCCCCGGCGATCGACCGCAGTTCCTCCAGCGAGCGCAACGGGGTGATCGTGCGCCCGTCGCCCGCCTCGATGCGCCCGCGAATCGCGCGCGCCAGTGCTCGGGCGCGTCCGGGGTCGGCGAAACGCTCGAAGAGGCGTGCGAGGTTCTCGGCGGGGGCGGCGTTCACGTCCAGGCGAGCGCTCGCATCGACAATGGCCACGGCAAACCGCGCGTCGCCCAGCGCCACCGAGTCGCCGCGACTGTCCGGCTCGAGGGAATTGAGGAAGGCGCGGCGCGCGGTGCTGTCAGTGAGGAGCGCGAGCGAGTCGTCGATGGCGGCGAGCGTCGCCTCGATGCCGCTCTCGGCGGCGTAGCGCGCGACCAGGCGCGCACGGGCGTTCCCCGCGAGCCGCGAGGCATCTCGTGTGGACGAAACCACCGTGGCACCGATGCCACCGAGGATGACCACCAGCCAGAGGACGAGCACGAGTGCGACGCCGCGGCGCGGGGTCCCGTGCGGGCGCACGCGGTGGGGCATCGGCGTGCGCACGGCT
>ERZ795061.2981-NODE-2981-length-15101-cov-5.360096_pt1 | contig 15101 bp, 13 predicted proteins | sample MGYA00375145_ERZ795061 | MGnify/ENA primary metagenome ERZ795061 (study PRJEB30190, sample SAMN05720144) | anaerobic digester metagenome | isolation source: active sludge of municipal wastewater-treating anaerobic digesters | place: USA | collected 2014-12-22 ... | reverse complement strand
CTTCGGTGCCGCGACTCGCCCCCGGATGGCCGGTCAAGGGACCCGATCCGCTCCCCGGATCGATCCTCCCCGGCAAGCGCATCGTCGCGTACTACGGCAATCCGCTCTCCAGGCGCATGGGGGTCCTGGGCGAGTACGACGCGGACGACATGCTGCGCCGCCTCGATCGTGAGGTGAAGGAGTGGTCGCGGACCGACACGCTCACCCCCGTGGTGCCGGCGTTGCACCTGATCGCCACCGTGGCGCAGGGGAGCGCGGGGAAGGACGGCAAGTGGCGGACGCGCATGTCCGACTCGCTCGTGGAACGCGTGTACGACTGGGCGCGACGTCGTCGCGGGATCCTCTTCCTCGACGTGCAGGTGGCGAAGAGCACGCTGCAGGCCGAGCTGCCGCCGCTGGAGAAATACCTGTCACGCCCCGACGTACACCTGGGGATCGACCCCGAATTCTCGATGAAATCAGGGCACAACCCGGGGAAGCGCGTGGGGACCTACGACGCGCGTGACGTGAACTGGGCGATCGACTATCTCGCGGAGATCGTCGACCGGTACAAGCTCCCGCCGAAGGTGCTGGTCGTGCATCGCTTTACGCGTCCCATGCTCACGAACGCGAAGCAGATCCGCCTCGACCCGCGCGTGCAGGTCGTCATCCACATGGATGGATGGGGGTCGCCGAGCCTCAAGAAGGCGTCGTACGATCAGTACGTGGCGAGCGAGCCGGTGCAGTTCACCGGCTTCAAGATCTTCTACCACAACGACGTGCGGAAAGCCGGGTGGCGCCTGATGCGCCCGGCCGACGTGCTCGCCCTCTACCCCAAGCCGCTCTACATCCAGTACCAGTAGCGGTGCCGCTGGAACGGGGACGCGCCGCGCGCCTGAAGCGGCGGCCCGGGGTGACGCTGGAGCGCCGTTACTGCGGCGCCCCTTCTCCCGCCATGACCCCTTCGGCGGGGAACTGCGCGAGATGCCGCAGCTCGTTGCGCCGGCCGAGCAGGTCGGCCACGGTGTAGCGATCGAGCGTGGCGAGGAAGGCCTGCAGCGCTTCATCGAGCGCCGGCGCCAGCCCGCATGCCGCCGAGATCGGACAGGAGATCTCCGTGGGATCGAAGCACGGCACGAGCGACATGTTGTCCTCGGTCCGGCGAACGACTTCCCCAACCACGATCTCGACCGCCGGCTTGGCGAGCCGCATTCCACCGTTGCGTCCGCGAATGGTCTTGACGTAGCCGAGCTGCGACAGCCGCTGGACGACTTTCAATAGATGGTCTTCGGACATTCCCATCTTCCGGGCGACTTCGCCCACGGTCGGAATATCGTCAGGGTCGAGCGCCAAATAGACCAGCGCTCGAAGCGCGTTGTCGGTGAATCGGGTGAGGCGCATAACGACTCCAGAGAGACTGGCGAAAAGACAGACTGACTCCGGAGCAAAAAGTGGGGTGCCCTTGGCGCCAATGTCGTCGGGAGACTCCCCCGCCAAGGGGCGCAAAACCTCCACGAAGGATAGAGGATTCCACTACCGCGGAATGCTGCATGTTGAGCGAAGCTATTGATGCGATCCGGGCGCCCAGCGTTCGGTCCAGTCCATCAACGGTTCTTCACTGCTATTGAGAGGCCCCCATGTCCTTCACGCGGAAATCAGGAGTCCTGGCGTCGGCTGGCGCGGTGCTGCTGAGCGTGACGTTGCTCTACGCCTGCGCCCCCAAGGCCAAGTCCAGCGGCATCGGCAACCTGGGTGACGCGGCATCGCGCACCTACGTCGCGCCCGGCAGCTACGACGAGTTCTACTTCTTCACGTCCGGCGGCTTCTCGGGTCAAGTCGGCGTCTACGGCCTGCCGTCGGGGCGCCTGCTGCGTGTCATCCCGGTCTTCTCCCAAAACCCGGAAAACGGGTACGGCTACAACGTCGAGACCAAGGCGATGCTCAACACGTCGTGGGGCAACGTGCCCTGGGACGACACGCACCATCCGTCGCTCTCGATGACGGCCGGCGAGCACGACGGGCGCTGGCTCTTCATCAACGCGAACAACACCCCGCGCTTCGCCCGCATCGACCTCAAGTCGTTCGAGACGACGGAGACGCTGGAGCTCCCCAACACCGGCGGCAACCACGGCGCCCCGTTCACGACGGAGAACACCGAGTACGTGATCGGCGCCACGCGCTTCTCGGTTCCGATTCCGCAGAAGGACGTCGCCTTCGACAAGTTCAAGGACGAGTTCAAGGGGACGATCTCCTTCGTGAAGGCCGACGAGATGGGGAAGATGGACGTCGCCTTCCAGATCCTGATGCCCGGCTTCGACTATGACCTCGGGCGCCCGGGCAAGGGGCCGTCGCACGGATGGGTCTTCTTCACCTCGTACAACACCGAGCAGGCCAGCACCAAGCTCGAGGTGAACGCCTCCAAGAACGACAAGGACTACATCGCCGCCGTGAACTGGAAGGTCGCCGAGCAGTGCGTGGCGGCCGGCAAGGCGAAGTCGTGGCCGACCAAGTACGCGCACAACGTGTACAGCCACGAGACGCACGCCGCGACGACCGAGATGAAGACGACCGTCAAGGTCCTCGATCCGAAGGACTGCGCCGGCGCGGTGTACTTCCTCCCAACGCCCAAGTCGCCGCACGGCGTCGATGTCGACCCGACGGGTGAGTACATCGTCGGCGGCGGCAAGCTCGCCACGGTCATCCCGGTGCACTCGTTCAGCAAGTTCCAGCAGGCGATCACCGACAAGAAGTTCGAGAAGGAGGCCTACGGCATCCCGGTGGTGAACTACGACGCCACGATGTACTGCGAGGTCCAGAACCCAGGACTCGGCCCCCTGCATAACGAGTTCGACGCGCAGGGCAACGCCTACACCTCGGTCTTCATCTCGTCCGAGATCGTGAAGTGGTCGCTCAAGGACTGCAAGGTCGTCGACCGCGTCCCGACGTACTACTCGATCGGGCACCTCACGGTCCCCGGCGGCGACACCAAGACGCCGTACGGCAAGTACGTGATCGCGATGAACAAGATCACGAAGGATCGCTACCTCCCCACGGGGCCGGAGCTCACGCAGTCGGCGCAGCTGTACGACATCAGCGGGGCCAAGATGAAGCTCCTGCTCGACTTCCCGACCATCGGCGAGCCGCACTACGCGCAGGCGATCCTGGCCAGCAAGATCAAGGGTGAGCAGCTCAAGTTCTTCAAGCTTGCCGACAACAAGCACCCCTACGTGGCGCGCAACGAGCAGGAAGTCGGCGTCAGCCGCAAGGGACGCACGGTGCACGTGAAGATGACGGCCATCCGCTCGCACTTCGCCCCGGACAACATCGAGGGGATCCAGCAGGGCGACACGGTCCTCTTCCATCTGACCAACCTCGAGCAGGACTGGGACGTCCCGCACGGCTTTGCCGCGCTCGGCTCGGCAAACGACGCGGAGCTGCTCGTCATGCCCGGGCAGACGCGCACGCTGACGTGGGTGGCGAAGTATGCCGGCGTGTACCCCTTCTACTGCACCGACTTCTGCAGCGCGCTGCACCAGGAGATGCAGGGTTACATCCGCGTGGCCCCGTCGGGGAGCGCGGTGGCACTCTCGGCGACGACGAGCAAGAAGTCGCGGGATGCCTTCGCCGCCACAACGGGCGCCGGCAAATAGGTTGACGCGTTCGAGGGGGCGAGTGCTCGCCTGGCTCGCTCCCTTTCACTCTTAGAGGCATGACCGCCATGCTCTCCACTCGCTCTCGCCTCCTCCTCGCCCTCTCCGCCCTCCTGCTGGTGGCGATGTACGTGACGCCGATCTGGCGCGTCTTCCTCGACGCCCCGCAGTACCCGGAAGGGATCGGGATGCAGATCTGGATCAACACCGTCAAAGGGGCCAAGGAGAACGATCTCGACAACATCAACAACCTGAATCACTACATCGGGATGAAGCGCATCGTCCCCGATGCGATCCCCGAACTCAAGCTGATGCCGTTCATCGTTGGGGCGTTGATCCTCGGCGGGTTGGGTGCTGCCGCCATCGGACGCCGTCGCGTGGCACAGGTGTGGGTCGGGGCGTTCCTCGTCATCGCACTCGCAGGGCTCGTCGACTTCTACAAGTGGGAGTACGAGTACGGGCACGACCTCGACATGGAGAACGCGATCATCAAGGTGCCAGGGATGACGTACCAGCCGCCGCTGATCGGATCGAAGCAGTTGCTGAACTTCACGGCGACGTCGATTCCAGGGATCGGTGGCTACGCAGCGATGATCGCGCTCGGACTTGGCGTGCTGGTGCTCGTGCTCGACCGCCGACGCGTGGTGCCGCCCGACGCGGCCCCCAGGTCGGCCGGGTTGAAGACCCCAGCACTGGTGAGGTGACCATGCACCGCGCCGACGCTCGCCGCGCCCTCGTGCGCCTGATCCAACTCTCGTCCATGCTGCTGGCCGTCGGCGCCTGCCAACGCGGCGACGGGCCGCGCCCGCTGGTGGTGGGAGAGGACTCGTGCGACTTCTGCAAGATGGCCATCTCCGACACCCGCTACGGCGGTGAGGTTCGCACCAGCACGGGGCGCATCGTCACCTTTGACGCCGTCGAATGCCTGGCGGGCTACATCGCCGCAGCAGGCGACAGCGCCCGCGTTGTCGGCGTGTGGGTCGCCGACTTCGACGGGGGCGGGATGATCCCGGCTGCGGAGGCCCGGTACGTGCGCGGTGGCACGCTGCACAGCCCCATGGGGCGACAGATCACCTCGTTCGCCCCGAGCGCGTCGACCGCAGAGCTCGTGGCCCGGTATGGGGGCGAGGTGACGACGTGGCAGCAGCTGCTGGCCTCGGCGCCGACTCCCCCGCAGGGGGCAGCGGCGCAGCCGGCCGCGATGTCGCACCATCACTGATCGTCGCGCATTCCCGTCACCGTGAGTACCGTGAGCCCCCTCCTCACTCCGTGCTCTCGCCCCTCATCACCCCCGCGCCACCGCGCGGTGGTGCGACGAGGGGCGGCGATCGCAGGCGCCATGCTGCTCGCCTTCGCCGCCCTCGCACGCGTGACGCAGGGACAGGGCGGCGTGGCCGGCGACACGGCGCGCGGCCGCACGATCGAGGTCTCCCCGACGGGCCGCGTTCCGCGCATCGGCGACGCCGTCCGGTCGGCGGCACCGGGGACGCGCATCCTCGTCAGGCGCGGGACGTACCGGGAGCCGCGCATCGTCATCGACCGCCCCGGGATCACCCTCGACGGCGAGGCGGGGGCGATTATCGACGGCAGCGGCACGCACACGATCCTCGAGATTGCGGCTGACGACGTCACGGTGCGTGGGCTGACCCTTCGCAACACGGGGCCCAGCCAGTCCGAGGAGCGTGCCGGCATCCTCGTGCACGACGTCGGCGGATGCCGCGTGCAGGGCAACCGCCTCGAGGAAACGCTCTTCGCCATCTACCTCGCCAAGGTGCACGACTGCCTCGTGAGCGACAACGTGATCCGCGGGCACGAACGCGCCCAGACGGTGTCGGGCAACGGCGTGCATATCTGGTCCAGCGAGCGCGTGCAGGTGCTGCGCAACGACGTGCGCGGGCATCGCGACGGGATCTACTTCGAGTTCGTCAAACGCGGGCGTGTGGTCGGCAACCGGTCGCAGCGCAGCGCACGCTACGGCATGCACTTCATGTTCTCCGACGATTGCCGCTACGAGGACAACCTGTACCGCGACAACGCCAACGGGATCGCCGTGATGTACTCGAACCGGGTGGAGATGATCGGCAACCGCTTCGAGCACAACTGGGGGAGCGCCGCCTACGGCCTCCTCCTCAAGGACATCAACGACTCGCGCATCGAGGGGAACACCTTCCTCTCCAACTCGGTCGGACTCTACCTGGAGGGGGCCAACCGCAACGTCGTGCTCCGCAACGCCTTCCGGGCGAACGGCTGGGCGCTCAAGACGATGGCCAACGCCACCGGGAACCTGTTCGAGCGCAACACCTTCGAGGGGAACGCCTTCGACGTGGGGACCAACAGCACGTCCAACGTGTCGCGCTTCCAGGAGAACTACTGGGATCGTTACCGCGGCTACGACCTCGATCGCAACGGGATCGGCGACGTGCCACACGCCCCGGTGCGCCTCTTTGCCCTGGTGGTAGAGCAATCGCCACCGACGCTCCTCCTCCTGCGGTCGCTCCTGGTCGACCTGCTCGACCTGGCCGAGCGCGTGATCCCGACGCTCACGCCAGCGACGCTGCTCGACGACCGCCCGCTGATGAAGCGTCCGGCGCAAGATGGTGCGCGTGGTTAGGGCCCGCGGCGTGACCAAGGCCTACGGGCGCCTGCAGGTGTTGCAGGGGCTCGACCTCGACGTCGAGCGCGGGCAGGTGACGGCGATCATCGGCCCCAACGCCTCGGGGAAGACGACGTTCAACAAGATCCTCCTCGGGCTCGTGCGCGCCGACGGTGGCGAGGTGGAAATCGACGGCCGGCGCCTGAACGGTGACTCGGCCTACCGCGCCCACATCGGCTACATGCCACAAGCGGCGCGCTTCCCCGAGAACCTCACCGCCGACGACGTCTTTCGCATGCTCGCCGACCTGCGGGGGGCCGCGACGGCGCGCGACGACGAGCTCGTCGACGCGTTCGCGTTAGGCCCGGTCCTCAGGACGCCGATTCGCGTCCTCTCCGGCGGGATGCGCCAGCGCGTGAACGCGGCGCTCGCGTTCCTCTTCCGCCCCGCCCTCCTCCTCCTCGACGAACCGACGGCCGGGCTCGACCCCATCTCCAGCGGGACGCTCAAGGACAAGATCCGCCGGGAGCGCGAAGCGGGGCGCACCTTCATCCTCACCTCGCACGTCATGAGCGAGCTGGAGGAACTCTCCGATCGCATCGCCTTCCTGCTCGACGGGCGCGTGCACTTCTCGGGGACGCAGGACGAGCTCAAGTCGCTCACCGGCGAGTCGACGCTCGAGCGGGCCATCGCCCACCTCATGCGGCAGGGGACGTCCGCGCCACACGGCGGGGCGCGCGCATGAGCACCGTCCTCAAGATCATGCGCTACGTCCTCATGGACGTGCTGCGCAACCGCTGGGTGATCGGCTACGCCCTGTTCTTCGTCGCGGTCACCGACGTCCTGTTGCGGTTAGGCGGGAGCGGGCCACACGCCCTGCTCTCGCTCCTCAACGTCGTCGTGTTGCTCATCCCGCTGGTCACGATCGTCTTCGGGACGATCTACTGGCACGGGGCGCGCGAGTTCAACGAACTCCTGCTCTCCCAGCCCGTGGCGCGGGCCACGCTCTTCCACGGCCTCTTTGCCGGGCTGGTGATCCCGCTGTCGGCGGCCTTTGTCGTCGGCGTCTCGATCCCCGTCCTGATCCACCGCGCGGCCGACGGCGAGACGCTCGCACTGCTCGGCATGATGCTGGTGGCCGGCTGCGCGCTCACCGCGGTGTTCGGCGCGCTCGCCGTGCTCATCGCCGGACTGGTCGACGATCGCCTCAAGGGGCTGGGGCTGGCGTTAGGCGTCTGGCTCCTCATGACGGTCGCGTACGACGGGCTCGTGCTGTGGGTCGCCATGGCCTTCCAGGACTACCCGCTGGAAGGGGCGATGCTGGCGCTCACCTTCGCCAATCCGGTCGACCTGGCGCGTGTCCTCCTCGTCCTCCGCTTCGACGTCTCGGCCCTCATGGGCTACACGGGGGCGGTGATGCAGCGCCTGCTGGGGAGCCCGCTGGGCATGCTGGCGGCGGTCGCCGGACTGGCGCTCTGGACGCTCCTCCCTGGACTCCTGGCGCTGCGGGCCTTCAAGCGTAGGGACTTCTGAGACAGCGGTTCCGGGCCCCCCCGACGTTATACCTGCAGCGAATTTATTTCATTTCCGAACAACCAAGCCGACCACCGGAATCACCCGCCCCTACCCTCTCCGGAGCCGCCATGCGCCCCCTGAGCACCCTGCGTTCCCTGCAGAGCCTGAGCACCCTCCTCGTCGTCGCCACCCTGAGTGCCGCGTGCGGCGGTAGCGGCGAGGCCACGGCCGATGCGGCGGCGACGGCCGCGTCCGAAGCCCCCGCGGTAGCGCCTGGGGCAGCCTCGTTCGACCCAGCGGCCATCACGCCGCAGATGCTGGCCCAGGGCGACAGCCTGTTCCACGGGCTGATTGGGGCAACCTCGTGCCAGGCGTGCCATGGCGCCGACGCCAAGCAGGCGACCGTCGCCCCCGACCTCACCGACGCCGAGTGGCTGCACAGCGACGGGAGTTGGGAGGGGATCTACAAGACGGTGCAGACGGGCGTGTCGGCCCCGAAGAAGTTCACCAGCATGATGCCGGCCGACGGCGGCATCCCCATGACCGAGGAGCACCGCCGCTCGGTGACCGCCTACGTGTACAAGCTGGGGCACCCGTAGGGCGCGGGGCCGCTCGTCAGGCAGTCGGGATTGACGCCTCGAGGACGTCGAACAGGAGGCTGCAGCAGGTCACCCCGCCCTCGGCCTTGGCGAGTTCCGATGCATCGACGCCAATCACGCTGACGCCGTGGGCACGCAGCATGTTCTGCGTGCGCGGGAAGGCGGTGGAGTGAATCACTCCACCGCTCACCATCACCGCGTTGGCGGCGAACGGCTCGGCGGGATCGACGGTGAGCGCGTCGAAGCCATCGAATTGCGCGGCGTCGACCCAATCGGGGTTGACGAGGATCCAGTCCGGGCTCACCTGGGTCACCGCGGTCTTCAGGTGCAACGCTCCGGCGACCGCGACCTCACGTACGTCGTAGCCGAACGGCGCGACGAGCGCGCGCAACGCGGCGATTCCCTCGGCGGTGGTGCGCTGCGTGAGCCCGACGAACAGCGTGCGCCCGATGCGCAGCACGTCGCCGCCGTCGAGGGTGGCCGGCTCGGGGATGCGCACGCAGCGCCGGAACGGCGCCAGCGCCTCGGCCATCGCGTCGACCTCGGGGCGGCGTGATGCGGCGCCGGGGCGCGTGAGGACCGCGACCTCGTCGAGCACCAGCGCCACGTCTTCGACGAAGACCGCGTCGGGGAGGTCTGGGAGTTCGGGGAGGCGGATCACGCGCACGCCCAGCGACTCCAGCGCCTCCTCATACGCGTCGTGCTGGTCGCGAGCGACGGCGAGGTCGATGGGCGTGCGGGCGACGTGGGTCAGTTCGCACTCGGTGATGGAGCGCGAGACTTCGCGGGTGATGGCGACGATCATGTGAGGGGGGCGAGGGGATCACCGAAGCTATCGCCGACGATTGGCCGACGCATCCGCGTCGGGGAGTTGTCGACGCGGGCGCCCGACCGCGGGCTAGCGCGCGCGATTCACGGTGAGGATGTTTCCCGGCTCACCGACCCCCGATCGCCCCGTGTCCCAGCCCGTGCACTTCCACCAGCCGGCGCGCTTCCCGCGCGGCTTTCATAACGCCTCGCGAAACGTCGGCCTCAAGCCCACGGCGCGCGACCTCACACTCTTCGTGAGCGACGTCGAAGCCAACGCGGCGGCCGTCTTCACGCGCAACCACTTTCCCGGCGCGCCGATCATCCTCGGGCGAGAGACCATCAGGGGCGGGCGGCTCAGGGCGATCATCGCCAACAGCAAGTGCAGCAACGTGGCGACGGGAGACGAAGGGGTGCGCCGCGCGCGCCGCATGGCCGCCGCTGCCGCCGCCGAAGTCGGGACCTCGGCCGACCGAGTGCTGGTGAGCTCCACAGGCGTCATCGGCGTCCCCCTCCCCATCGAGAAGATCGAGGTGGGGGTGAAGGGGATCATGGGCGACCTCTCCGACGATCCGTTGTTAGGCGCCGAGGGGATCATGACCACCGACACGCATCCCAAGGCGCTGTCGGTGAGCGTGGGTGAGGCGACGATCACCTTCGTGGCCAAGGGGTCGGGGATGATCGAGCCCAACATGGCGACGATGCTGGCCTACATCTTCACCGACGCCGCCCTCGACGCCGCCACGCTCGACCGCATGCTGCGCGAGGCGGTGCACGTCTCGTTCAACATGCTCTCGGTCGACACCGACACGAGCACGTCGGACACCTGCGCCATCCTGGCCAACGGTCTCGCCGGCGCGGTGGACGAAGCCGCGTTCCAGGCGGCGCTCACCGCCGGCTGCCTGCGCATGACCGAGATCCTGGCGCGCGACGGCGAAGGGGCCGAGCACCTCATTCGAGCGACGGTGCGCGGGGCGAGCGACGAGGGCGAGGCGCGCCGTGTGGCCAAGTCGCTGGTGAATTCGCCCCTGGTGAAGACGATGGTGCACGGGGCCGACCCCAACGTGGGGCGCCTGCTGATGGCCGTGGGGAAGTGCTTCGAGGTTCCCATCGCCGCCAGCCGCACCGACGCCTGGATCAACGCGACGCCGGTGGTGCGCGGCGGGATGCGCCTCGACTTCGCGGACGCCACCGTACGCGAGACGCTCAAGGCCGAGGTGGTGGAGCTGGTCGTCGACCTCGGCCTCGGCACGGCGACGGCGACGGCCTACGGCTGCGACCTCACCAAGGGGTACGTGGACGAGAACGCGGCGTACTACTCGTCGTAGCGTGCCTAACGGGCCGGCGTCGGGAAGTACGTCGGCTCGTTGCCCTTGCGCCACTTGATGTTGCAGCCGAGGCTGGGGAACTGGTCGGCGGCGGGCGGCTCGTGCGCGAGGACGGCATCCAGGGCGGCGCGTAGGTCGCGCCCGGTCACCGGGCGATCGTTCTTCGGTCGCGAGTCGTCGAGCTGGCCGCGATAGACCAGCCGTCCATCGGCATCGAAGACGAAGAAGTCCGGGGTACAGGCCGCCGCATAGGCCTTCGCCACCTCCTGCGACTCGTCGAACAGAATCGGAAAGGCATAACCGAACTCGCGCGCCATCGCCGCCATGCTCGCCGGTGCATCGTCGGGATAGTTCACGACGTCATTCGAGGCGATGGCCACCAGGGCCATGCGGTCGCGGTAGTCGGCATCGAGGCGGGCGAGCTCGGCGGCCACGTGCTGCACATAGGGACAGTGACGGCTGATGAACATCACCAGCATCGCGCGTCCCTGCCCAACGCCGTCGCGCGTGTAGGTGCGTCCGTGCGCGACGTCGGGGAGGGTGAAGTCGGGCGCGGTGGTGCCGAGCGCCAGCATGGTCGATTCGGTGCGCGCCAAGAGCAGGTCTCCTGTACGGGGGCTGAAAGGACTCGTAGCAGGATAACTTCGCGACGCCTAACCGTGTTCCGGCACGCACGGGCTCGCCGGTCGGGCGAAGGTGGTGGGGCGCGTGCAGCGCCGAGATTCGGGAGCGGAGTGGGTGGAAAAAGAAAACCCCCGGGATTGCTCCCGGGGGCGGCTCGCAGCCAGCGACCCTAGCACGAAGGCGAACAGGTATAGCTGCGAGTATCAGTAATAAGACGTGTGAACCGTTGAGGCGCAACTCGGGGAACTACGAGTGGGATCCACGATGCGCAGCTGTGCACACAGCGTGACAGTTTCGTTGTGCAGCGTGATGGCGCCGCCATCACGACCGACGCGTCCAGAACGCCACCGTGCCGCAGACCGACGAGTTGCCGGCGTACTCAGGTGGCGTCTCGGCCGCCGTGCGATACAGCTCGATGCCGGCGAGTGACTGCACGGGGAGGGCGTCGACATCGAAGGGCGATTGCATCCCCCAGGTCCACATGCGCATGCCATCGACGATGACCTGCATGTAGCACGAGCGCGAGAATCGCTCTCCCGATTGCTCCCAGCCCTGGATCATCGCGACCTGCGGCAAGCTCGGTGGTGAGGGAGACGCGACCGCGTTTCCCCCCGTGGGAAGCGGGAGGAGCCGGACGCCGGTGATGGAGCGCAGCACATCGGAGGTGCGGCTGTCGTCGCGCGCGCGCAGCGCCGACTCGTCGAGGAAGCGCCCGCGTCCGGCGGCGCGATGCTCGCGGAAGAGCGCGAGCCCGCGAGCGCGCTCTCCCTTGGCGCTCGGCGGTGCGACGGTGTCACGGCGCGCGACCACCGGTGGTCGCACCAGGAGGCGGCGAGCGCCGATCGAACCGGCCGTCAGGCGCAACGTGTCGCGCCACCGGGCGCGGGTCTCGGCAGCGGATTCGACCTGCACCAGCGTCGCGCCGGGGAGCGCGCACAGCGTGGCGCGCCCCGCGTCGTCGAGCACCGCCTCGAGGTCGCGCTGCACCTCCGTGAGTGTGCTCCACCGCGACTCGACGGCGCGCCAGGTGGCGCGGATGGGGGCGGCGCGCAGCGGTTCTCCGCTGGCGGCATCACGCACGGTGACGACGACGATCCCCTCCCGCGCGAGGTCGACCGGGGTGCGGCAGAGGCGGGCGGCGCGCGTGCGCAGCGACGGCAGCGCGAGCCTAACGCGCATGGTGCCGCTGGCCGGCACGTCGAGGAAGGGCGACGGCACCACCAGCCCTAACGAGTCGAAGGCCGGGGTGGAGAGCCCGATGGCGTAGGCCCCCGCCGGCACGCCGACGAGCGAGAAGCGCCCGTCCGCACCGGTGGTTGCCACGAGCGCGGTCCCCTCGAGGGTGACCGTCACCCCGGCCGCCGGTGCGCCGGCGACGCTGTCGAAGACCGTCCCCGCAATCGACGCCCCCGTGGGAGTCGACGCCGCCGTGGCGGCGGTGACGCCGCTCTCGACGCTCCCGCCCGCATCGTGGTACAGCGTGAGGCGTGTCTCTCCGGCGCTATTCCCGGTGGCCGCCGCGCGCGGCATCCGGATGCGCCAGTCGTCGACGATCCAGCGCCCATCGGCGAGCCGAGCGAAACGCACGCGCCCGCCGAGCCCATCGCGAGCGGCGTCGCCCGGCACGCCGGGGGGGAGCGCCGTGTAGGTGAACTCGAGTTCGCGCAGCTCGGACGAGGCACCGTCGAGCCAGAGGACGCCGGCGACGTCGGGGCGCTCGCTCTCGCGCGTTGGGGAAAAGGCCAGGCCGTTGAACGCGGCGCGCGCGCCTACACCCGACACGAGCCGGAAGCAGTGCGCGGCCAGGAACTCCTCGGAGAGGAGGACGTCGGCGTCGGGGGCGTAGTAGTCGGTGCTGCCGTCGGCGCGCCGCACGATGTAGCCGTCGCTGGCCAGCTGTGCCGCGGGGAGACTGCGAAAGAGGTGGCCGATGGTCTCGATCGAGGTGCGCCGTTCGTCGCGCACGACGCGCCCCGATCCGGCGTCGACATCGCGACTGAAGCGGGTCACGCGTCCGCTCTCGGCGCGCTGCGCGGTGAGCACCGACGCGGTGAGGGCGGCGCGTACGTCTTCCCAGAGGGCGACGAGCCGCGGGTCGCCGTCTTTCGGCTGCCGACAGCTCGCGCGCTCCGTCACCCGCACCGCGCCCAGGGCGGGGACGACGGCGTCGACCTCGATCGGCTCGCGGCGCGCCTCGTCAGCCGCAAGGGCGAACGGCGCGGTGCGGGTCGGCCTAACACCGATGCGCTTGACCAGGAGCGCATAGCGCCCGGCCCTGGGGGCTCGCAGTTCGTATGCGCCGCCGGCGTCGCTGAGTCCGGCGACGACGGTGCGTCCTTCGTCATCGACGAGTGTGAGGACGACGCCGGCGAGGGGCGCCCCGGAGCCACGTTCGGTGACGGCGCCGCGGACGAGTTGGGCGGAGAGCGGAGGGGCGAGCAGCGACAGTAGGGCGAGCGAGGCGAGGCGGGACGCGAGGCGCGATGAGAGGTGCGACGCGAGGATGCCGCGCACTCACCCGCGCGAGACGGACGGCGCCGTCGTCCGAGGCCGGGGCGACGCTACGCCCTCGCACTGGCAGAGTGCCGGCGTCGCGGGCGATTCGAGCGTGGCGGGTAGATCGAGCCTGCGGCTGAGCGAGCGCGTCGTGGCTGAGGGGTCCAAACGGCGACGGATTGCGAGGGGCGGAACGAGGCGCGCGCCAAACGAGACGGGTGCCAGACTCTCGGAATCTGCCGACCGAGGCACCAGTCCGCGATACGCAGCGGCCGCGGAGGAGGGGGCGGGCGAGTGGGGCGTCACCCTGCGCCCGGTCGCTGGCCTCCGCGCGCCTCACACGCTCGGCCCTGTGCGGCAACGCCCACGAGGGCGTCGCCCCAACGTCGTTCTACGCGACCAGCCAGCGCAGCGTCACGCCGATGGTCCGGGCGACCCCCGCCCCCAGGAAGGGGCCGATCACGCCGATGGCCAAGGTGACGCCGTAGGGGGCGCCGGGGACGATGCGAGGGGCGAGCAGGCCCACAATCCCCCCCATCACGGCTGCGATGCAGGCCAGGGGGAACAACAGCGAGCGGCGTTCGGGCGCCGTGGGGGGCGTCGCGTGGTCTGAGGGATGTGTCGTGCTCACGGTCGTACCCCGTTTGGGTGACGCGGTACGATAGGTCCGACCAATGAGCATCGCGACGGGCGAACACCGCACGGCCGCGGCGCAAACGGCGCGTGTTGGCGCAGGGGAAAGGCACTACGTGTGCGCTGCAGGCGGACGGTGCGTGGGGGAATGAGTGATGGGGGAAACGAGTCAGGGCCCCGCGGTGGCGGGGCCCTAACGCTTGCATGAAGTTGCGACGCACCGATTGTTGATTCTGAAACGCTCTACACATTGAATCTGAGATGCCACGCGCCGTTTGGCGCCTGAATTCTCGAGTGGGAAGCGATCCGTCTGCGGAAATGACTGGACGGTCCAGACAGGGCGAGCTACGCTCGCGGGTCTCGGGCGAGCTATGTGCGTGATTGCGAGACCCGTTCTTCGTGATCTTGGGACTCCTCGCATAATGTCGAGACGGTCACATTGATTCCGAGACCAGTCGGCGGCGCCGTGCTCAATACTCCGGCGATGATGCGCGCGGCGCCGGATCGCTCGGCATGTTCGGCAATGTCGACATCGGGCCACGGATCGCTCCACCGACCGGACCGGGTCACAAGCCACTCCGAGCGCTCGGTCGTGGCAGACGATGCTGCGGCGGGAGAACGACCGCTCGACCTCGCGAGCGCCATCCTGGCCGTGGCGGCGTGGGATGTTCCGCCGCTCGGAGGTGGCGGTTCGAGCTCGCTGCCGCGGAGTGCCGTCGTCGGCCTGGTTCTGAGTCAAGGCGGCCGGCCCATGCAGCACGACGCGCTGCTGGAGCGCCGCGTGCGGCGACTCGCCGGCGAAATGGCGGTGGTCTCCTCGCATCTCACCAGAAGATCGGAAGAGCGTCGTGTAGGGAAAGAGTGTTCTCTTCCGTGT
>ERZ795061.2966-NODE-2966-length-15144-cov-6.326794_pt1 | contig 15144 bp, 13 predicted proteins | sample MGYA00375145_ERZ795061 | MGnify/ENA primary metagenome ERZ795061 (study PRJEB30190, sample SAMN05720144) | anaerobic digester metagenome | isolation source: active sludge of municipal wastewater-treating anaerobic digesters | place: USA | collected 2014-12-22 ... | reverse complement strand
ACCTCCTTTTTACTGGTTGGTTTTATCGTTATACTTTAATCGTTTCCCTTTGCCTTGTCCTCCTCCTGAGTGGCGTTTCTTTCCTAGTCCTTTCCCCAGCTTTGATGCTTTTTCTTCATCCGTGAGTTGATTACAATCTCCCAGCTTTCGTCCAGTTTCTGCACCTTTACCTTCTGGACCAGTTCCATCCATTTTTGGCATACCACTAATTATTATGGTTCAACATCTCAATTACTTTTCCAATGGGTATATTTGGTTTTTTATACATGATCATCTGAATGTTTAAGCTGTCGAGTAAAGGTTTTACTTTTATACCAAATTCGCCCGAAATAATCTTGTTCACATTTTTGGACGAAAGCAACTTAACCGCCAAAGTTCCAGCCTGCTCTTCTGCTTCGCTATAAGGGTTCGGGATTATTTCAATTGCACCAGTTTGCATATCAACAATTACAAAGTATTTGCAGTGGCCAAAGCGCTGGTCGAGTATCGATTCCAACGAGTTTCCCTGTGATGTTATAGCAATTCTCATTATTTCGATGTTTAATGATACTTTCTAATTAGCGGGGAATTGCAGGTTGGACACTTCTCATTCCTGCAGGGTACACCGTAGTGATGTTCCTTTGTAAAACCGCATTCAGGACAAATACACAAATCATCCTCAGAATTTCTGGGCATATCACCCAGTGATTCTTCGGTATGCCTTTCTACTTCTGAACTGCCACACAAGGGGCAATTCTGAATTGATATGCTTATTTCGGGATTGTTGAAATGACATCCACAACTATTGCATTGGTACCAGTCGCTGTCGAAGTAAACTTTTCCACCTTCAAACTCAATTTGCCTACCCTCAACAAAGGCTTTCGAAATTTTCATTCTTGCCGACGCATATATTCGGGTAAATGTAGGTCGCGATACATTCATTAGAACTGAAGCCTGATAGTGGTTGTACATATCGTAATCGCACATTCGAAATGCCTCGTACTCTTCAAAATTGAGGATTATTGACTCTCTTTTTTTACTATCTATATCAGGACCATATGGTTTAAAACCCTTCACTATTGGGGGATTTGTTATCTTTCTTGGAATTTTAAGTCGTGCCATATTATGAGCAATTGTTCGATACAAAAATAATGAACTAATGTTCATAATCAAAATTTATTGAATAATTTTGTAAAAAAATTCTAGCAGATGACAAGTTCGAAAACAAGTCATTATAAGGTTATATTTCCGGGAGATTTAAATAATAATGGGACTTTGTTTGGCGGTTTGGCCATGCAGTGGATGGATGAAGTGGCCTATATTACTGCAACCCGATTTACTCGGAAAAAAGTAGTAACGGTATCGGTGTGTAAAGTCAATTTTGTTGCCCCGGTGCAACCTAACATGATTGTAGAAATTAGGGGAACCGTTCAAAAAGTTGGACTTGTAAAAATGGAAGTTTTGGTTGAGATTTATCAGGAAGATATGTATTCCGATTATAGAAACAAGGCAGTAGAAGCCACATTCATTTTTGCTGCAGTTGATAACGATAACAAACCAATTCGGTTAATGGACAGTGCGTTAAAGCTAAAAATTAAGTGCGATTCGGCTAACGAGAGATACCTTTAATGTATTAAGCGTGCTAATCTTCTTATTTCTCTGAATATTTTCCTGTTGAGTATTTTTTCCACTTCTCAATAAGTGCACTTATATCGTTAGGAAGTGGCGATTCAAAGTTCATCTCCATACCCGATAGGGGGTGTGTAAATCCCAGTGTTTTTGCGTGCAGTGCGTGGCGTGGGCATATCTCAAAACAGTTTTCCACAAATTGTTTGTAGTGGCTATGGAGCGTGCCCCTAAGAATCTTATTTCCTCCATACACCTCATCGTTAAATATGGGATGATGTATATATTCAAAGTGCACCCTTATCTGGTGTGTGCGACCAGTTTCGAGACGGCACTCCACAAGGGTAACATATCCAAATCGCTCCACCACCCGCCAGTGGGTAACAGCATGTTTTCCTTGCTCTTCATCTGTAAAAACCTGCATTTTCTTCCTATCCCGCACACTACGACCAATATTTCCTTTAATTGTTCCCTCATCCGCTTCCATATCACCCCATACCAGGGCAATGTATTTTCGGGAAGTTGTTCGTTCAAAGAATTGTCGCGCCAGGCGGTTCATTGACACCTCGTCTTTGGCAACCACAAGTATTCCCGAAGTATTCTTGTCTATCCGATGAACCAACCCTGGACGTACCTCGCCGCTGCTAAAAAGTGGAACATCCCGCAAATGGTATAGTAGGGCGTTGACCAGCGTTCCTGAAAAGTTGCCATGTGCGGGATGGACTACCATACCAGCAGGTTTATCAACCACCAGTAAGGAATCGTCCTCGTACAGAATGCTAAGTGGAATGTTTTCCGGCTTGATGTCCGTATCCCTGGGGGGGTAAGCCATGACGATTGAAATCGAGTCAAGAGGTTTTACCTTGTAGGATGGCTTAACAGATTTACCATTTACCACAATATTACCAGCATCGGCAGCAGATTGAATGCGGTTGCGGCTGACGTTTTTAATTTTATCGGTCAGGAACCTATCTATTCGGATTTGGGCTTGCCCCCTATCAACATCAAAGTGAAAATGCTCGTAGAGTTCGGCTTGCTCGTCGGTCTCCTCGTCAACCTCACCGTTAAAGAATGGATGGAGCTTATCAATCATTTTACCACAATAACTTTACCGGTCAGGCACCTACCCATATCATTTGAAACCCTGACCATGTAAAATCCTGGAGCAATACCCTCGAGGTAAAAGAGTTCGTTGGTCTCGTAGGGTCGGCTTGCCACAACATGACCTGCAGTGTTGATCAGCTGAATAGCTTTTGGGGTAAAGCCATCGGGTAACGATAGGCGTATGTGATGTTGTGCAGGATTCGGGAAAATGGAAAACCCAAGTGAAGGTTGTTGAATGTCAACATTAGTAGGTATTTGATAGAGTTTTCCAAATATTGGTCTAATCATTACCGAACCGTTATACCTGGTTTCAACCCACTCCCCGTTAAGATTGTAGAGTGTTCTACTGCTGTTGTTGCTGTTCATGTCGAATCCGACGTTGAGCATACCACTCGACTCCTGCTGCCATCCGATATAGAAACTTCCCTCTTTCAGCTCCACCTTATCGAGAGCGTAAACGGTAAATCTGTCAAGGCTATCGGTGAATAGCGGTCTAACGCCCGATTTCTGGTAGATGATGTTGCCTGGCATCCCGTTCCGTTCATCCCAGAGTGTAATCTTGAACCCGATGTCGTTAGCATTGTTGTAGGTCCGGTTGAAGTAGATCATTACCCCGCTCAGGCTATCGGCCTGGTAGTTTTGAAACCTAACGGCTACCATTCCATTTTCAGCCCCTTCGCCATATAGTCCGTACCCCGATTCGGCAGTACCGTCATCCAAGGCATAGTAGTTGTAAAAATTAAGGTTGTAACTTATGGTATCGTTAAAGTTCAGGTAGTAGGGTAAAGAGAGCGGAGACTTATTCTCTGTTATTAAGTATGCCTTCAAGAGGAATTTAGCCGAATCGCTCCATGCCGATTGGAAGTTGTATGAAAAAAAACGTGTATAGCTGACATCCTGAAACTCATGGATGTTTTCGGCTCCACCCATGAAAAGGTAGTCGGGCTGGGCACCTGACTCGTCAACAATCTCATAGCGCCTGGTAACATTCCAGACCTCATCGCCCAAATTTCGGTAGCCAACACTAAACTCGAGAGGACTAGGAAACTCTTCGCTAAATGCACGAGTAAAGTGTTTCCAGGGAACGGATGAGTAAGTTCGTAGGAGATTTTTTACAGGTTTAAAAAATGCGACGTCATTTATAACTGTATCGTTCAGGTTTCTATATTTGTCCAGGTACACCATGTCCAGGTGCCAGTGATCGCAGTTGCTCTTCAACCCTTGAACCTCCTGGCTTGGTGAAATGGATGCATAGTTCATAAACCTAAACCTGAACCCATCGGACAGGAATTCGGGTTGGGTTATTCCCATCATCACCCTAAAAAAATTGCGATCGAGGGCATTGGAGTAAGTCGTAGTTGATGATCTTTCAAGATGGTTTCTAAAAGCTAGGGTGCTGTCGGCAAAATTTACCGAAGCTGACCATGCTCTAACCCATGCACCCTCCATGGGGCTATAGAATTCTACAACCAACGAGTCGCCTCTGGAAGGGCTATAGCCCAACCCCTTGGGCTGAATGTAAAACGAAAGGTAGATGCTGTCGGAGGGGAGGTAGTTCAGGTTAATGGGCAACGAGGTGATGGTGTCGGCAGCTGTGGGCAGGGTGGTTAGATATGAGTAAAGCATACCCGTGAAATCAACTGCATCGAAGGTGGCTACGCCCACAGTTGGGGGATTAACAGCATAAAGCTGGTTGGCAGTAACCCCGGTTACCTCCCACAGCTCGTCAGTTGGGAAAACGCCTCTTCTTGAGAAGTCGTCGAAAAAAGGAAGTTGAACAGAAGATTTCGATTTGCTGATTGCTGAGCTTGCTTGAATTTTAGACGAAAGATTGCTTATAGGATATGAAGAAAGATTTACCAATGTATCCTGAGCTTCCACCGACATTAAGTGGAGAGTCATAATTGCCAAAAAAAAGGAATGCCTAATACCTTTCATGAAGATTTTGAAGTAGCTACTCAATTATGTCCTCCCCATTATAGCTGCCAACGGCAGGAATAGAGTCGGCATTAAAGCTCTTAATAGCTGGGATACGCGACTCGTTTAGGGTGAGCCATATATCCACCCGTGTTCCAAAACTAAGAGAAATTGCCTCAGAGTATGCAGGATATTGGCTGTAAACCCTAGCCTCCAACGAATCCCTATATGTTTCGATGGTTTCATCAAACTTAATGCGACCAACGTTTAGCGAGGCCTCAATAATCCTATTCTTGGCCTCCTCAAACTTAACTCCAATAAGCAACGGAAGGCCTGTTCGCTCGCCGTGCATTCCCATACCAAGCAGCAGGTCAATTTTAGAGCCTTTGGGGATGAGCATTCCGGGGATGGCTGGTTTGCCTTTATAAAGCTGGTCGAGCACATTGTTCACTCCCATGTCGGGTGTAAAGGACAGCTTTCCAACCTCGAATCCCTGCTGTTCTAGTATGGCCTTAGCTTGGCGCAGGGTGTACCCTTTCACATCGGGTACTTCAACTTTAATGGGATTTTTAGCATTAATGGTAACGAATACCCGCCTATTCTTCTTCACATGAGTTCCGGGCTTAGGATTCTGATCGATAATGCTCCCGGGGGCGCGGTTGAAGATGTAAACCGAATCGGTAACCTCCATTCTTAGCCCCGCTTTTCTGACAATTTCCGGCAACTTGTCAACCGATTCACCTCTGAAATCAGGAATGGCAAAGGTTTGTCCATGCCGGGTGTATATGCTTAGCGAAATCCCTAACACTATCAGCAATACAACAAAAAGCCCAATACCCAGCAGAATAGTTGAAATGTAGGGATTGGCCGAAATTCTCTTAAAAAAACGTGTCATCTTATTCTCCATAACCGTAGGTGTGGAAGTGGCAAATTTAACACTATTGCAGCAACAAAAAAGCGTTTGCTACCGCCGATTTTCTAATAACCAGATCCTAGCAAAAAGTAGCAACCATGAGCATGAAAAAATCATTGTATAAAAATTTGTCAATTTAGATAACTGCACCTAGTAGTATTTTATTGCATGGTAAAGCGAATTGCGTTCAACGGGAACTTTGCCGGATTCTCTGATTAGCTGGGTAAGTTTTTCAACCGTCATGGCAGGTTTTTGCTCCTCGGCACCAGCCATGGAGTATATTTTGGTGGTATCGTCAATAGTGCCATCAATGTCATCGGCTCCAAAAGCAATGGCCAAACGGGTATTCTCAATGCCCAGCATGGGCCAGTAGGCTTTAATATGGTCAATGTTATCGAAGAAGATACGCGTAACAGCGTAGTTCTTAAGATCCTCCAGCAGGCTAACTTCGCCCAGGTAGCTAAGGGGGTTATTGGCAGAACGAAATTTCAGGGGTATAAAGCAGCTAAAACCGTGGGTTTTATCCTGTAGATTTCGGATTGCCTCCATGTGCTCAGCTCGGTGCCTGTAGGTTTCAATATGTCCGTATAGAATAGTAGCGTTGGATGTGATACCCTCCAGATGTGCCGCTTCGTGGATGGAGAGCCACTCCTCCGCCGAAGCTTTGTCGGGGCAAATTTTAGCACGAACCCCAGAGTCGAAAATTTCAGCGCCACCGCCGGGTATTGAGTTAAGCCCGTGAGCTTTCAACCTTTTAAATCCCTCGCGGGGAGAAAGCCCGCTTTTGCGGAAAACATAGTTCAGCTCAATTGCCGAGAATGCCTTGACGTGGACTTCAGGGAGAACCTGCTTTACCACAGAAATAATTTCACCATAGTTGTCGATGTTCCACTTTGGGTGTACTCCTCCTACTATGTGAGCCTCAGTTACATCGCTTCCTTTATACCGGCTTGCTAGCTCCCTAATTTCCTCAAGGCTCAGCACCCAGCTCTGCGGATGTCCCGCTGCTTTATGGTAGGAACAAAACTTACAGCTGTAAACACAAAGGTTAGTCGGCTCAATATGAAAATTTTTATTAAAATATATGTTACTGCCATTTATTCTGCCGCATACCATGTTGGCAAGCTGCGAGAGCAGCGCCAAATCTGCATCCTCGTAGAGCATAACTGCATCCTCAACCGTAATTCGTTGGTTGGCAGCAACCTTCTCCACTATAACCCCAAGTGATTCGGTTAACCGTAACGGTTTTTCCCGTTCAACCAGCATAGCTTGCATTAAAGTCCATATTAATTTTCACCCAAAGATAGCTTTTCGATAAACAACGAATGTTGCCTTAAAGTTGCACAAAAAATAAAAGGCAGGTTTCATCCCGCCTTCCCATTAGGAAATATTCTTACCAACAAATCTACTTATGGTAAATTTCATCGGAAACCGTCAACTTTTTTCTGCCTTTAGCCCTACGGGCTGAAAGTACCCTGCGGCCGTTATGTGTTGACATGCGCTCGCGAAAACCATGCTTATTTCTTCTTTTCCTGTTTGAAGGCTGGAATGTTCTCTTCATCTCCGTTATCTTTTTGTATTATTACTTTTGCCTTATAGACCTGAAGGACTTGTAGCGTATTCCTTTCTCAAATTTGAGTGTGCAAAGTTAAAAATAAATTTTTCTGAAAAAAATAGTGTAGGGTAATTATTACCACTATTAAATCTTAAATTTAGCATATTCCTGTTTATCAACACTATACCTGAATGTAAATTATGTACTTTTCCTCGAAGTACTCATCATCAAAAAAATTACTCACCCTCCAGGTTTGCGCAAACTTACGGTAGGGTTTTAGCTCATCGGAAAAACTACCCCCTTTTAAGCAGATGAGCCCGTTAGGCAGCTGGTTCATCCCGCCCGAATGGATATTCTTTTCAACCCATTCCATCAGCTGCGGAATGGTGGCAACCGCACGGCTTACAACAAAATCGAAACTTGCTGATAGTGCTTCGGCTCGCATGTTCAACACCTCAACATTGTCGAGGCCAAGCGATCGGGCAACTTCACCACATACCTTAGCCTTTTTAGCCACGGATTCTACCAGGGTAAACTGGCATTGAGGGAACATGATAGCCAGAGGAATACCCGGAAATCCGCCCCCTGTTCCCACATCCATTATTTTTGTTCCCCTTGCAAAGTTTATAACCCTGGCAATTGACAGGGAATGCAGAACGTGGTGAACCATCAGGTTGTCAATATCCTTACGTGAAATTACGTTGATTTGTGCATTCCAGTATCCATAGAGGTCATCGAGCCTTTCAAATTTCTCCAGCTGGTCCTTATTCAGACCTGAAAAATACTGGGTTACTATACTGCTGTTCACCATTTCTCCAACTTATAACTTAATGGTTATCAATAATGTAAAATAATTACCAAGCAAAAATTTAGGAGTTTACCTATTGCCATAATGTTTGGCCGCTACTAGATAACATGCGGTTACCAACCCTTTCTACCACGCACTGCCAGCCATTTTTGGTTTAATGGTGGGGTGGTAAATTATTCAGGATGTTGGAAAGCAGCTCTCGAGCCCTGAAAAGTTGAGCCTTAACCGTTCCCAATGGAAGGTTAAGCTCGTCGGCAATCTCCTCGTACGAGTACTCCTTGAAGTACCTCAACTCCACAAGTTTTCTGTAGCGGGGCTTTAGCTTGGAAACAATGTCCTGAATAAGCTGGATGTTCTGTTCCTTTATCAACTTTTCCTCGGGGTCGGGGTTTCCGGAAGAAAGCATTGAGGTAGGTGAAATGTACTGGCCTTCCTGGTCATCTATATTCTGGTCAATGGAAACTATGTTGGCTTTACGTTTACGAATGAAATCGATGCAGTTATTGGTAGCAATTTTGAAAAGCCAGGTGCTGAAGGCGTAGTTTGGGGTGTACTGGTGAATTTTCTTAAATGCCTTACCGAAAGCTTCAAGGGTCAGGTCCTCCGCATCGCTCTTGTTGTTCACCATTTTCAGCAGCATAAAGTAAATGGCATCGCGATAACGCTCCATAAGCTCGGCATAGGACTTCTGATCTCCCTCGAGTGCCCTGTTAACAAGCTCATAGTCGTAGCGCGCTTTTTCCGATAGATTCTCGGGAGCTATCTCCATGTTGTTTTCCGTCTGGTAAAACGATTAATAAGTAAAAGTTTTGGGTAAAAATACAGTGAATATATATCCCACAAAAGCGAGACCAGCAAAATTTTTCGTTCACCCAATCTTACCATAACAGATTTTATGATAATTAGTTGAACAGATAGTTTAAAAAGGACTAGGGCAACAATCCAGTAGGGGAAAAAACGAAAGGCAACCAGGCAAATTGCTGATGCCAGCAGCAGGAAACGGGACAAGGGTTCAAGTGTTAACCTGATTTTAACTCCTGGTTTGTAGTAGCGCGAGGTTGAGGTATGCCTAATCTTTTGCTGCAACCAAAGGTGGTGTGAGCTGCGTGGAACCGAACGCGTGTGGGCGTCTTTGCGGAAATCCACACGCGTGTTCTGACGGGTTGCCACCTGGCTAACGAAAAGATCATCATCGCCGGAATCGAGCTGAACAAATGAGGCAAATCCCTTATTATTAAAAAACAAATCTTTTCGGTAGGCAAGGTTGCGTCCTACACCCATGTAGGGTTTACCCATTAGGGCAAAGCCCAGGTAGTTCATGGCTATGTAGAGTGTGTCGAAGCGAATAAACTTGTTAAGCCAGCCTTTTTGATGAAGATAGCCACCATAGCCCAGCACCACACCTGCGTTTGCGTCAAAATTTGAAGCCATGGTTGCAATCCACTTATCGCTTTGCGGGATGCAATCGGCATCGGTAAGCAGCAGCCAATCGTACCGGGCTGCCTTAATTCCAACTGTTAGCGCAAGTTTTTTAGAATGGCTGAACTTTTCATCCTCCTTAATTGTTCGCACCTGCAAACGGGGATATTCCTTGCTGAGCCTATCAAGCAGCACTTCAGATTCGTCGCAAGAGCAGTCGTTAACCACAACCACCTCAAATTCAGGGTAATCCTGTTCGAGAATACGCGGAAGAAAATGGCGTAAATTTTCCTCCTCATTTCGGGCACAAATCACAACCGAAACAGGCGGTTTGGGAGCTTCGGGGCTCAACAATCTCTTGTAGCTTTTACTACAGGCAACTCGGGCGTAAACTACCAGGTAGTAGTAGAGCTGAACAACCAGGGCGACAATAAACAAAATGCCCACCACCAGCACATAGGTCTCTATGCTGCTTAAAATTTCTTTCACCGCTATTCATTGTTTAAAAAATCCAGCAATAATATCAAACATTTTTGGGTTTACCCAACAATAAAGGAGTAATTTGCTAAACTACCTGTTTGAACCAGACATTTAGGCGATTACAAACATGAGGTAACAGGTGAAATAGCGCCGGCAGGTTGTTGAGGCGGTAGCAAAAGTAGCTAGGGTTTTGGATGAAATCCATAGCTCGAACCAGGCCAAACAACTCAAAAGCCTCGTTAATAGCATATCGGCGAGTTCGGATGATTAGCATGACAAGACACCTGCTTGTGCCTTGTCATGCTGTAAAAATAAAAGAAACTTTACTATTTATGCTTACAAGCAGTCTCACATGGACACTCAATTTGACGTGTAAAATTTTTGGGCATTTTTAACAAACGCTACAGCCTGTAAAACTACCGGTAACAAAACAAGCTACCCATTTCTATATACAAATTATTGTTCGTAGGGCAAAACCATACCGCCCCACATAGCTAATTTTGCTATTTTTGCGGCGAAAATATACAGGATGGACTTTCGACTAATTGGCACCGACAGCCAGACCTCTGCACGGGCAGGTGAAATAGCAACCGATCATGGAGTGATTGAGACTCCGATTTTCATGCCTGTTGGAACCGTTGGGAGTGTTAAGGGGGTGCTCCACCGCGAGCTGGAGAACGATATTGACGCCCGGATAATTCTGGGCAACACCTATCATCTCTACCTTCGTCCCGGGCTGGAGGTTTTGGCCAATGCCGGTGGGCTTCACCGGTTTAGCTCATGGAGCCGCCCCATACTTACCGACAGCGGGGGCTACCAGGTTTTTTCGCTGGCCTCAAACCGGAAGCTAAATGCGGAAGGCGCTTCGTTCCGCTCGCACATTGACGGGTCATCTCATTTTTTCACCCCCGAAAGGGTAATGGACATTCAGCGGGTAATTGGCGCCGATATCGTGATGGCATTTGACGAGTGCCCCCCCGGGGATGCCGAGTACAGCTATGCCTGCAAGTCGCTCGATTTAACCGAACAATGGCTTAAAAGATGTGTAAACCAGTTTGCAACCACCGAACCGCATTACGGGTATAGCCAATCCCTTTTCCCGATAGTACAGGGTTGCGTGTACCCCGATTTGCGAAGGCGAGCCGCAGAGTATGCCGTTTCGTTCAACTGCGATGGGTATGCAATTGGCGGCCTTTCGGTGGGCGAACCTGCTGAGGAGATGTACCGGATGATTGAGGTGGTGAATTACATACTCCCAAAGAACTCCCCTCGCTACCTCATGGGCGTAGGAACACCCGAGAATATTCTGGAGGCTATAGCCCTGGGAGTTGACATGTTCGACTGCGTTCTTCCCACCCGGAATGGCCGTAATGGAATGCTTTTCACCTCACAGGGCATAATAAACCTGCGAAACGAAAAATGGAAAAACGATTTTTCACCCATTGACCCTCTTGGCCTAACTTTTGTTGATTCACGCTACTCCAAAGCTTACCTGCGGCACCTGTTTGTGGCCAAGGAAATGCTGGGCCCACAAATTGCCAGCATCCATAACCTGGGGTTCTACCTCTGGCTGGTTAGGGAGGCCAGAATACATATTGTTCGGGGAGATTTTTTGGAGTGGAAAAAAAGTATGGTTAGCAGACTTTCACAAAGATTGTAGCCTGTGCCATTCGAAAGCTACAAAACTCAATCTTCAGGAAGGTGAAGCTGCTCTCAAAATGTAAAAAAATGAAGTATTCTTTAGCCAAAGAGCCGCTAAGTATTAGCTGGCATACAATCAAGTAACAATATTTACTAATTTTCGCCCTCAAAACTTAATGCCGTGAAGATACTCGACTGGTACATAATCCGCAAGTTTATTGGAACATACATATATGCCATTATCCTGATTGTAGGCATAGCCGTTATATTCGACTTTTCGGAAAAAATTGACGACTTCATGGAAAAGGGTGCACCCTTCAACGAAATCATATTCCGGTACTACCTAAACTTTATCCCCTACTTTGCCAACCTGTTCAGCTCGCTATTCGTTTTTATAGCGGTGATATTCTTTACCTCCAACATGGCCTACAACACCGAAATAATAGCCATTTTGAGCAGCGGGGTTAGCTTTTTACGGATGATGGTGCCATACTTTATTTCCGCCACCATCATTGCAATTTTCTCCCTGGTGCTCACCAACTTCATCATTCCTCCAGCCAACGCTGTAAGAATTGACTTTGAGAATAAGTATGTAAAAAAAGCCTACGTGAGCTCCGAGCGCAATATCCATAGGCAGGTTCGACCTGGAATCTTTGTTTACATGCGTTCATTTAACAGCTACAGCAACATTGCCTACAACCTTTCCATTGAGCATTTTGATAACAACCGGCTAAAATCGAAGCTGATTGCCGATTATGCCCAGTGGGACTCAACCAAGCAAACCTGGACAATTAAAAACTACTACATACGCGATTACCTTGAAAGGGGCGAAAAGATTACTCGGGGCCAATCCATCGATAGCACTTTATACCTGACTCCCGCTGATTTTAAGAGACGTTCGAACGTGATTGAAACAATGAACCTTTTTCAGCTAAACGACTTCATTGACGAGCAGCGGCTGCAGGGTGCCGATAACATTGAGGCACTTTTAATAGAGAAGCATAGCCGCTTTGCCAATCCCTTTTCGGCTTTCATTCTCACCCTTATTGGGGTTTCGCTTTCGTCACGGAAAGTTCGCGGCGGCATAGGGCTGCATATAGGTTTCGGCCTAGCCCTTAGCTTCTCCTACATCCTATTCATGCGCTTCTCCACCATTTTTGCGGTGAGCGGGCACCTCAGCCCGTTTATTGCGGTGTGGATACCAAATATTATCTTTGCTGCAATCGCCTTAGGGCTCTACCGTTTAGCGCCAAAGTAAATTCTGTAGCTTGATCATCCTGTATTACATGCTGAGCAGAATCAACATTGGAAATTTCGTGTAAATTTGTACGGAGTATCCACCTATAAATACTATGCAACCTTACACAACAGGGCAAATAGCACAAATTCTTAACGCCAAACTCGAAGGTGATCCTAACCTGGAGATCAGCACAATTGCCACAGACAGCCGAACCCCATCCAAAAGCAAGGGAACGCTTTTTGTTGCCATCGTTGGGAAACACCACAACGGTCATAAATTCATCAGCGAGCTTTACAACTTTCAGCACATAAGGGCATTCATGGTTAGCGACACCCTCGGGCTGGCCGAAAAATTTCCCCAGGCTACCTTTATCGTCGTTAAGAATACCCTGCATGCACTTCAAAAACTAGCCACCTACCATCGGGCACAGTTTAAGTACCCAGTTGTCGGAATCACTGGAAGTAACGGCAAAACCATTGTTAAGGAGTGGCTAAACCAGCTCCTTTCGCCCGATTACAGCATCGTACGCAGCCCCAAAAGCTACAACTCCCAAATTGGAGTCCCCCTTTCGGTGTTGCAAATGGACAGCAACTTCAACCTCGGGATATTTGAAGCGGGCATTTCCCTTCCTGGCGAGATGCTGCGACTTCAACCTATCATTAATCCTCAAGTTGGAATTTTCACCAATATTGGCCTTCCACATCAGGAAAATTTCGAGGATTTGGACGAAAAAATTACCGAGAAGCTTAAACTTTTCAAATCATCCGAGCTGCTTATTTACTGTAAGGATCACGAACTGGTTGATCGTATCATCTATAACGATGACACGCTTAGTGGGGTTAAGCTGCTTTCATGGGGTGTTCATCCCCAGTCAACCCTGCATGTAGAGAGTACAGAGGAGCATGGCAACGGTAGAGTTATTCGGATAAAGTATGGGGAAGAAACGTTCAGCTTTGAGATTCCTTTTACCGACCAGGCCTCCTACGAGAATGCCATGCACTGCCTAAGCTTGTTGTTCTACCTTAATATTGATAGAACCACCATCGCTGACCGTATGGCCAAGCTAAGCCCCGTTGCCATGAGGCTGGAGTTGAAAAAAGGGGTAAACGGATGCACCATTATCAACGATAGCTATAACTCCGACCTGGGCTCGCTTTCCATAGCCCTCGATTTTTTACTCCAGCAAAAACAACATGACAACCGCGTACTTATCCTTTCGGATATCCTGCAAAGCGGCTATGCCCCCGAGCTGCTGTACTCCATGGTTGCCCAGCTGGTGGAAGAAAAGGAAATATCCCATATCATTGGGATTGGTAAAAATATTTCACGCTATGCTCACCTCTTCGATATAAGCAAGGAGTTTTACAGCAATACGCTTGAGTTCACACAAAGCATAACCCGAAGGCAGTTCAGCAACTCCGCAATACTCATCAAGGGAAGCCGGAACTTTCACTTTGAACGGATAGTAGCCATTTTAGAGGAAAAAGTTCATCGAACGGTGATGGAGATAAACCTGAACTCGATGGTGCATAACCTGAACCACTACCGCAACCAGCTCAACCCAGGAGTAAAGCTGATGGTGCTGGTAAAAGCTTTCTCTTATGGCAGTGGTTCATACGAAATTGCCAACCTCCTGCAATTCAACAGGGTTGACTACCTGGGAGTGGCATTTGCCGATGAGGGTGTATCGCTTCGTGAGGCCGGTATTGCTCTGCCTATCATTGTTCTCAATCCATCCTACGGCGCCTACGAACTGATGATTGAAAACCGGCTTGAACCAGAAATATACAACTTTGAAGGACTTGCCGAATTTGCCAATGCCCTGGACAGGATGGGGGTGAATGAATACAACATTCATCTGAAGATTGATACCGGTATGCATCGCCTGGGGTTTACCGGCGAACAGCTTCCGGAGCTGACATCCACCATTCAATCGTTAAAAAGTATAAGGATTGCAAGCATCTTCTCGCACCTGGCTGCAAGCGAGGATTCCGGACAGGATGAGTTCACCCAAAGCCAAATAGCGCTTTTCAGCACCATATCGGATGAAATCATCAGTGCAATAGGCTATAAGCCACTTCGCCACATCCTGAATAGTGCTGGTATCGAGCGTTTTCCCCATGCCCAGTTCGACATGGTTAGGCTGGGAATTGGGTTGCACGGTATTAGCCCTACCCAGCAGGACAAGTTATTGCCCGTCAGCACGTTAAAGAGCAAGGTGATACAGGTAAAGCATCTGCAACCGGGCGAAACAGTTGGGTATAACCGTATGGGCAAGATAAACAAACCTACTACGGTTGCTGCCATTCCTATTGGCTACGCCGATGGGTTAAACCGTAAGCTGGGCAACGGAATAGGAAAGATGATGATTAACGGAGTGCTGGTGCCAACCATTGGAAATATCAGCATGGACACCTGCACACTCGACGCCACCGGGGTTGATGTGAAGGTTGGAGACGACG
>ERZ795061.2963-NODE-2963-length-15149-cov-5.845237_pt1 | contig 15149 bp, 10 predicted proteins | sample MGYA00375145_ERZ795061 | MGnify/ENA primary metagenome ERZ795061 (study PRJEB30190, sample SAMN05720144) | anaerobic digester metagenome | isolation source: active sludge of municipal wastewater-treating anaerobic digesters | place: USA | collected 2014-12-22 ... | reverse complement strand
CTGCAGTAATATTCACTCCAAAATCACCAAACTCCTTAGTAGCAGAAATGAGGAAGTCAACATTGGTCTCTCTAAAGGTACGTGCATATTGAGTAAATGTTCCATTAACGAAACCAGGCGTTGCAGAAGCTATACCACCTTGATTTAGGTTGTTCTTACCAGTTGGAAAGTTAGTATAGTCCTGCGAACGTGACCAGTAGTCCTGCCCCACGCGAACTTGAGCAAATAGCCACTTCGTAAAATCGTATTTGGCTGATAAATTTCCAAAAATCCGGTCTCTGCGGATGTTCTGTTTAACTTCAGACAATACCCAATACGGATTGGTTCTGTTTGTAAATCGTGAATAACTATATTCTCCACCTAACGCATTATATTGATTGTCTATTAAGACATCCAACGGCATCGTATTCGCCATAGCAAATAACGAAGTAGGTATAGAGTTATCTTGTTCCGATACAACAGGAGGGTTTTTGTTATACTCGTTCGAGTAGTTGATGTTTCCTTTGATACTTAATTTATCAGATAAATCATATCCCAGACCGAGGTTGATAGTTTTTCTGGTGTATGAATTGTTGGGCGTTACACCTTCACTATTCATATTTGCAACAGAGAGATTTATACCTCCTTTCTCCGTATTTGAGGCAATTGAAATAGTGTTGGTAAGAGTTTGACCATTTCTATAAAAATCATCAAGTATATTTTTTTGTGCTTCATAAGGCACCACAAGATTATTGTAAAGTACCTGTGTCATGCCTGGTTTTATCCGTGGGCCGAATGACCATTGGCCCGTTACAGGGTTAGCCGGAGCATTAGGAGATGCCGGGCCTACACCATTCTCACCTTGTCCAAATTCATATTGGTAGTCAGTGAAGTCCAGAACCTGGTCATTCATATAATTCATATTATACGTTATTCCCAGACCCTTTTCAGTTCCCCTTGATTTAGTTGTAATCATGATTACCCCATCCTTGGCACGGGATCCATATAGCGCTGAAGCGGCAGCTCCTTTCAATACTGTCATGCTTTCTACATCATCAGGGTTAATGCTTGTTAATCCATCCCCCCCATCAGTAGTGGCACCACCGCCCCTGTTACCAACTGAGTTATCACTTCCCTGGTTACCAGGATTCGTTCCAAAGTTGGTGTTATCAATTGGAACACCGTTGATAACGATAAGCGGGTTATTTTGGCCATTGATTGAAGACTGTCCTCGGATTCTTATTTTTGAAGTTCCACCAGGGCCTGTTCCCAGTGATGATATATTTACACCAGCAATTTTACCCTGCAAAGAGTTCATTATGTTTGGTGAACGATTTATGGAGAGTTGATCAGAACTTACTTTTGAAGTAGCATATCCCAGACTCTTACTAGACCTTTCAATGCCAAGCGCTGTAACAACCACTTCTTGTAAGGCGGTAACATCAGCCTGAAGGGTGATGTCTATAGTGGTTCTGGAACCAACCTTTACTTCTTGTGTGGCATACCCAATAAATGAAAAAATTAAAGAGGCGTTTTCATCGGTTACGGTTAGCCTATACTTACCATCTGAATCTGTAGTACTTCCATTAGTAGTTCCCTTTTCGATAACGTTTACTCCGGGTAGTCCTTGACCGGATTCATCCGCAACTTTCCCTTCAACGGGAATGGAAAACCTTAGTGATGGAGGATTAACAGCCCAAGTTGTTAACGGGAAATAGCTTAGCAAACAGCAGAGCACCAATACCCTTCTTCCAGAAAGGCTGTGCAACCTATTGCCTTGCTGAATCCAAAATGCAAGTAGTTTTTGTTTCATGTGTTTTTAATTAGGTAAATAATGGGGTTGAGTAAAGGAGTTTTTTTTCAATAGAATTCTGGCAGTGGTAGAGAACAATGCTCTAGCCACCGAAGTAATAATTCACTTAAATTCTATATTGTAATTTCTTCCTTCTTGAATAAACTTAGTAATAAGTATTCCTGCTTTTCCACATTGTGAAGCATTTATCTGCTACAACGTTTTCGTGAACATCGCAATGCATGAAAAATATTAGTCAACTTTGTTTACGTTCTTACAATAGATTTCATCAATTTTAATGTGTCGCTATGAATCTTAAACAACTTGCCAAAGAACTAAACTTATCCATCTCAACTGTCTCAAAAGCATTGCGCGACAGTCATGAAATAAGTGCGGCTACAAAAAATGCGGTGCTGGCAAAAGCAAAAGAATTGAATTACCAGGTCAATCTTTTTGCCAGCAGTTTACGGCAGCAAAAAAGTAAAACCATAGCTGTAGTTATTCCGGAAGTTGTCAACGATTTTTTTGGACCTGTTATTAATGGTATTGAATCTATTGCTCAGGAAAAAGGCTATCACGTACTCATTTACCTCACGCATGAAGACATGCAAAAAGAAGTCGAAATTTTCAAAGTGTTGCAAAATGGAAGGGTCGATGGAATCATGATGTCGTTATCAGAGCAAACAACAACAACGAATCACCTGGAAGCGTTAAATGAGATGCCTCTAGTTTTCTTTGATCGGGTTGCCGAGCATCTGGATGTACCAAAAGTCACTACTGATGATTATAACTGTGGCATCAAAGCAACCGAGCATCTGATTCAAAATGGCTGTAAGAGAATTGCCTTTCTATCCATATCCCAAAACCTGTCCATAAGTAGTAAGCGAATGAATGGATATTTGGAAGCTTTAAAAAGGAATCATCTAGCCTTGGACCATAGCCTGATTGTAACCTGTACAGGGGGTGAAGAAAAGTGTGATGATCTCATCCGAAAATTACTAAAAAGAAAACGGAGACCGGATGGTGTTTTTGCATCGGTTGAAAAGCTTGCGATCTCAACGTATGAAATATGTAACGAATTGAATCTAAAGATCCCGCAGGATGTTAAAGTCATTTGCTTCTCCAATTCACAAACGGCAGCCCTCCTAAATCCTTCCCTAACAACGATTGCCCAGCCTGCTTATGAAATTGGCCGGGAGGCAGCTACGATACTTTTTAGGTTAGTGGAAAAGAGAGGACATCATTTTATTCTTGGAAAAACAATCTTGAATTCAAAATTGATCGCACGAAATTCTACCAAAGCTAAGCGCGGCAAGGCAAGCAAAATATAGATTCATTGCTGGTCTAAAAGGAACCTAAACAAGCAAATTAATTCTTTAAAATCCTAAACTCTACCCTGCGGTTTAGTCTGCGGGCTTCTTCCGAGTCGCTGGTGGCAATAGGTTTGGATCCGCCATAGCCTTTGCCTTTAATACGCTTCTGGCTTATGCCCTTAGATACCAGATAGGTTTTGATTTTATCTACCCGCTGTTGCGAAAGCACCAGGTTCTTCTTCACATCGCCACGATTGTCGGTATGACCTTCCAACTCAATCTCCACTTTGGGATTTGACTTCAGAAAATCGACCACAACGTTCAATTCATCATATGATTCCTCCAGCAGTTTGGTCGTTCCTATTTCAAACAGAATACTTTTTAAACTTACTACGGCCCCTACTTCAATCGGTTGAAGTTTAAAATTCATTTCCAGCGTTTGCATCTCGAACGTGTGTATATCGAGTTTTTCAGATAGGTTGACATAACCTTTGGCATCCACTTCAATGGAATATACTTTCGTTGAAGGAACAAAAAGAGAATAATTTCCTTCGCGGTTGCTAATAGCTGAATATAAGGAATCAGACCGGAAAACCACTTTTCCAATCACAGGTTCACCGGATTTAGAATTGCTAATCCGCCCCGTAATTTTCACACGTTTGTCAGAAACAACAGTGGTATCGCGTTTAGCTGCAACAATCTTAATTACTGTATCAATTGCCATGGGCGTTTGAAGGCTGTCTTTAAAAATCCGGATGTCACCATAACCGTCACTGTTGCGCGTGGTGGTGTACAACGCAAACTTCTGGTTCATATCGTTTCTAAAAAATAATTCTCTTCCATCCGAATTAATTTGTGGACCAAGGTTAACAGGTATAGACACCTTGTCCAACTCTCATCTAAACGGTCGGCTACATAAACATCGAAGCTCCCCAATCCGCCCCGTCTGCCATTAGAGGCAAAATAGAGTTTGCGACCATCGGTACTTAGCGAGGGGCTTGATTCCTGAAAGGCTGTATTAATCATGCTCCCCAGGTTAATGGGTTCTGTCCACTGCCCGGATCTTTTAACGGTGACATATAAATCTTCTGCACCGAGTGTGTTGTATGATTCGGCAGAGAAAACAAATACTGATAAATCTGTCTGCCATTGCCCGCTTAAAAAGGAAGACCGATTTAGAAAATAAGGAATTGAAATGTTTTGTGGTGCCGACCAGCCAGTGCCCGTTTTTTGTGATACAGATATACCTTGTGTAGTAGGGTTATCACCATTTTTGGAATAATGACTTAATAAGTAAAGTTCTGAACCATCCGGACTAAGACCGGCCACACCATTATATCCTCTATTGTTTAGCAATGAGCCTGCATGTACAGGTGCCGACCAGCTGCTACCAACCCATACCGAAATCCAGATATCTCCGGGGTCTTTCTTACCGGCTATGTTTTGTGGATGATTGGCGATGGTCAGATAAAGTGTTTTTCCATCTGGGCTGATGACCGGGTTCTGTTCATCGTATGATGAATTGACCAGTGCAAATGGATTGGTTTGTGAAAAGGAATGAAAATGTATAAAGAGGAGAAATAGAAATGTGTACTTCATGGAACTAAGTATCAAGATGCAAATTAAAGGATGTTATTACATTAAATAAATTCAAACATTAAAAGCCTAAATGGCAATTACTCCTTGCTAACCCACACATTGTCTTTCAGATAAAAACGCCAAGGCAATTTGGAATCCTCTCCTGCATAATCAATGCCAATGCGGGAAGCTGTTACAATTTCGTTTTTATTAATCTTAACACCATTTTCAATCCAAAGATCTGATTTCAAAAGACTTGCGCCATTCAATTTTCTATCAATACCCAGCGCTTTCGTTAATTTACCGGGGCCGGATGTTATTCGCTTTAATGAATTAGTCTTCATCCGCGCAAGCATGGTTTCTTCACCCTTTAAGGGTTGGAGGGCCCGAACAAGAACAGCATCTGCCTTGCCAGCTTTATTGGTTACAATATTGAAGAGATTGTGCACCCCATAACATAAGTAAACATAGGCAACTCCGCCCTGCTCAAACATTACCTTGTTTCGCTCAGTCATCTTATTGTTATATGCATGGCATCCCCGTTCGCAATAGGAATAGGCCTCCGTCTCCACAATCAGGCCGCTGGTAAGCTTTCCATCGGTAAGAGTAACCAAGGTTTTACCCAAAAGGTCGCGGGCAATGCGAACAACGTCTTTATGCTCATAAAAGGAGGCTGGCAAAGGCTTCATTAGTCTACAAGATCAGTGGGTTTTTAAAAGAATAAAATGGTTCTATTTTTACAGCCTAAATTTAAAATACAAACATGAAGAACACATTATTAATCGTATTGCTGGCCGTTGGTCTGGTGGCAAATGGTCAGATTCAGACGCCACAGGCAAGCGCAGCAGCTTCCGTAACAACCACGGTAGGTCTGACAGATGTTAAAATTGACTATTCGCGCCCCAGCGCCAAAGGAAGAAAGATTTTTGGCGATGCAGCCACCGTGGTAGTTCCTTATGGCAAATTATGGAGAACAGACGCCAACGCAGGTACCAAAATCACGTTCAGTGATGATGTTAAAGTAGAAGGTATTGCTGTCCCTAAAGGCGAGTACTTAATCTTCTCATGGCCAGGTGCTACTGATTGGACAGTTTCATTATATAAGGATATTAAATTAGGTGGTAACACAGATGGTTATGATAAAGCGCAGGAAGCTGCCAACTTTAAAGTAAAGTCAGAAAAACTTACTGAACGGGTTGAAACGTTTACTGTAAGCATTGGTGATATTACTGCCGACAACAAATCAGCCAAAGTGCAAATTGCCTGGGAGAACACTTCGGTGAAATTCACGATCGTAGCTGATTTTGATGCCAAGGTAATGAAGTCGATTGAGGCTAATACTAAAGTGAATCCGAATAACTACTACAATGCGGCTGTATACTACCTTGAAAATGGTAAGGATTTAAAGCAGGCATTGGAATGGATGAACAAAGCATTGGAAGGAAACGCAAACCCTCAGTTCTGGCAATTGTATCAGAAAGCCAAAATCCAAAAAGGACTTGGTGACAAGGCTGGTGCACTAGCGACTTCAAAAGCTTCATGGGAAGGTGCCAAGGCAGCTAATAACCGCGATTATCAAATGATGAATGAAGAACTTCAGAAGTCATTAAAATAATCATAAAATCAAATTCAAAAGAAGGCTCCGATTATTTCGGAGCCTTTTTTATTTCTTCCCCTGGAGTAAAAAGTTGTAGGATTAAGGCTGTGGCCACGACTAACACACAGCCAATGATATTATAATAGAGAAAGGCTATCTCATCGTAATAAAAGAAGTAGCACAGCAACACGGATGCCTCCCCCACTAATGCAGCAATAAATACGGCATTGCTTTTAACTGATTTTAGATAAAAGGCCACAAGAAATATCCCAAGTATAGTGCCGTAAAAAAGTGAACCTACAATGTTCACAAACTGGATCAGGTTCTCAGCCTGATTGGCCAACATAGCAAAGGCCATAGCAATCAAAGCCCACATAATTGTAAAAAAGCGGGAAGCCCGTAAGTAATGAAGCGGTGATGCTTCCTGTTTGAAAGAACGTTTGTAGATATCAACCGTTGTAGTAGAGGCAAGTGCATTTAGTTCTGAGGCCATAGAAGACATAGCCGCTGAAAACATAACGGCCAGCAACAATCCAATAATGCCGTGGGGTAAATAACTCAATACAAAATTCAAAAACATATAGTCGCGATCCTGTGTTTTTGCAGCAGGCAGCGCTGCCGAAATGGTTTTCTTCACTTTGGTACGAATGCTGTCTTCTCTCTTTTTTGCGTGATAATAATTTAGTTTTGATTCTTCAACCAAAGCCTGGTTGTCCTGCTGGATTCCTGTAACAAGATTTGTTACGGCCTTTTGTTTTTGCTGATAAATACCTGAGTACTTCTCCTCAAGATTTTTGAGCGTATCGGCATAAACCGTTTTTGCAACGCTGTTCTTTAGGGGTTGGTTGTGAAATACAGGAGGTTGGTTAAAGAGGTAAAATACAAAGACGAGTACTCCAATAAAGAGAATCATAAACTGCATCGGTATTTTGAGCAGGCCATTGAAAATTAATCCCATCCTGCTCTCGGTTAGTGACTTGCCACCCAGGTATCGTGAAACCTGCGACTGATCAGTACCAAAATACGAAAGGAATAAAAATGTGGAAGCCAGTAAGCCGGACCAGATGTTGAATCTGTCACTTAAACTAAAATCAGTAGTCACTATGTTGAGCTTTCCTAATTCACCGGCAATCTGAAGTGTATCTCCAAAGGAAATATGTGAGGGTAATAACCGGTACGCCATTACACCAGCCAAAATCATTCCCCCCATAATGATCGTCATTTGGGTGCGCTGGGTAAGGCTTACTGCCTTGGTTCCCCCCGAAACCGTGTAAATGATAACAAATAATCCAATCAAGGCTGTGGTTACAAAAATGTTCCAACCTAATATCGTTGACAGAACGATTGCAGGCGCAAAGAGTGTAATTCCGGCTGATAGCCCACGAAGCATCAGAAACAATCCGGCAGCGAGTGTTCTCGTTTTAAGATCAAATCGTGTTTCAAGATATTCATAGGCTGTATATACTTTCAATCGGTAGTAGATCGGTACCATGGTTACCGAAATGATTACCATCGCCAGGGGTAATCCAAAATAGAATTGCAGAAAACGCATTCCATCTTCCATTGCCTGCCCCGGAGTAGATAGAAAAGTAACTGCACTGGCTTGTGTGGCCATGATGGAAACACCAATCATCCACCACTTCATGGTGTTATCGCCCTTCAGGTAGCCCTCGATATTTTTTGCACCGCGTGTTTTCCAGGTACCATACAGTACAATAGAAATTAAAGTGCCAAACAGGATTGTCCAATCAAGTAGATTCATGAGAAGAGGTTGGTTATCCAATAGAAGACCAATACCTGGGCTGCCATAACCCCAAGTACAAGCCAATACCAACTACTCCAATTCTTGAATAAGGGCGGCTTCTGATCACTCATCTATTTTTTCGACTTTATTTTAGTTGGGGCAGGACTCTTTGTCTTGCTCAAGGAAACAAGATTGGCAAAAAGCTTATAGGCTCCCGGCACACCTTCGGGTAGTTCTCTAAAGAATGAAAGACCTGTGTAAACATAATGACCAGTACCATACTTAGCAATAAGTAAACTACCATTGCGCGCAGGTTCCCCTTTATCATTCATGGACAATAGTGCATCAAATGAATCGCTCCAGGTTGATGGAAAATATAATCCACGTTCCTGCACCCAGCCCTCAAAATCTTTAGCAGTAATTTTATTTGGATAATTTAATGCAGGATGATCCGGTTTAAGAATCCGGACTTCACTACTCTCCTGAGTTACGCGATCCCGCGAAAGCGTTATCGCATAGGGTGAGAATTTATCGGCATCTATTTCGAGATCATTGTTCGTATTGTATTGAACCACCACGGTGCCACCTTCCTTAGCATAATTTAACAAGGTGGGCATCGTAAAACGAATGCGTTCATTGGTATTCAATGCTCGAATGCCCAACACAACAGCATCTACGCGTTTCAGATTGGAAGCTGTTATCTCTTCATCTTTCATTTCCCACACCTCATATCCAAGGTTCCGCAGATTTACCGGAATGTCATCGCCCGCTCCCTTAATGTAGCCAATGACCGAGCCAACTTTACTTATGTTGATTCGCAAGGCCCTTGCTTTAGCTGGAGGTAACAAGGTCTGTATCGGAATATGGTCGTATTGAATTTGGCGAATCGAATTAGAATAACGTTGCCCTTCAATATCAGCAGTGGCACGGATGGATCCGTCAAACTCTTCTTTTCCTCCGGTAACTTTGAACATAAGTGTTTGCTCTTCATTCATCTTTCCTAATTCAAAAGGAATGACGGCAGGTTCTGAGGTCCAGCCCGCTGGAAGTTCTAGCTTGACATTGCCTTTTAGCCGCTGTGAGGATGCAGACTTAACCAGAACATAAATAGTTTGGGGAGTTTGATCTCGGAAAATAAAAACAGTTTGCGGAAAATTAATAAAGACAGGCGGTACCACTTCAAAAGGTCGCGTGAGTTCCCCTTTTACAGGATCTGTCCATTTATATACAACCGGAACAGCAACAGTCATACTTACACCTTGCACAGAAACGCGTGCATCCACAATGATGGCCGGATCATTCTCTGGTTTACCAATCATGGTGGGATCTTTTACAGTAAAGAGACCTGTTGCGTGAGGCTCCTTTAACCAATAAGGTGATGAGTACTCTTTGTCGGATTTTATGTTTTTGACTGATTTGAAAGCTACCGGATCGTTGCTTTTAAGTAATAATGAGAACGTAGAATCAATAGCCAGCGATTCACTTTTTAAATTATCGAGCATAATTATTACACCCGATCGATTGATTACCTCGAAGGCTAAAGTCACTTGCTGGCCAGGTGATGCCATATAGTGATTTGCAATAATTTCGATATACAGTCCGGTACAATCACGAATCAGTTGTTCTACTTCATTTAGTTTACGATTTCTCCAAACAGAATTTTCAAGTTTAGAAATCTGGTTACGAATCTCCAGCAACTGTGGCACACTGGCCGAGGGATTTTCTTCGTTAAACTCTTGAATAACTTTTTGAATGAGCGGTTGAATTTTTTCACCGCCTTTCACCCGAGTCCAGGTAGTATTTACTTTTTCAAATACATCCTTGTCAATCCTGTCCCCTTTCACATATTCAAAAAATTCCATTGCATCACCACGCCTGCCAGCAGAACCAAACCCCTGACTTTTATGCTGGGTCCTGCTATCTGCTGCAATCTCGGAATATGATTTTCCCAATAAGGTATTATAGGTACCTACATTCATAGTAAGTATACCTGGAGTGTTTTCATTTATCGTTTGGTTCCACCAACGACCTGTATTCGTGTAAAGAGAACTTACCTGCCAGGTACCAAATTGTTTTACTTGTTCAGGGAATACGTTGGGGTTGTTCGTGAGATCAAAAGCTTCCTGCGCAAGAATGGCGGATGAAGTATGATGTCCATGCCCGGCACGCTCATCCGCTGGAAATCGAGTCAGTATTACATCTGGCTGAAACTGTCGAATCACCCGTACAACATCTGACAGTACTTCTTCTTTATTCCAAATCTCCAGGGTCTCCTGATAGTTTTTCGAAAAGCCGAAGTCAATCGCCCTCGTAAAAAATTGCTGTCCGCCATCAATTCGCCTGGCAGCCAAAAGTTCTTGTGTACGAATAAGTCCCAATAGTTCTCCAATCTCCGGACCAATCAGGTTCTGACCACCATCCCCACGTGTCATCGATAGATAGGCTGCAGCTGCTAACCGATCATTGGCCAGGTAGGTAATGGCTCGGGTATTTTCATCATCGGGGTGTGCCGCTACATACAACACAGACCCCAGAAAGTTTAACTTCTTAAGCTTAAGCTTTATTTCAGACGATCCGGGCTGATGAAACTGAGAGTAACCTGCCAGTGATGCAAAAATGAACAAACTAAGAAAGGCATTACGCATTGTGCGATGAGAATTAAACCGTGAAATAAAACAAAAAAAAGTAATCTATGGGAATAGGTAAATTAAGCGGCCTGATAAGAGTTTTAGCGGAATAGACTTAGTCTCTAAAAAACATTAAAACTTACCACGCTTTTCTTCGTTTACAAAAAAAGTACCATCCTCCTGAATGGTCATGAAAATCCGGCTAACGGGTTTCTTATCCGCATTTAGAAATAGCACGGTAAATTCATTCGAAACGATTTTATCCTTAATATCCTCTGTAAAACCCCAGTTTATTATTACTTCGCTTCCAGCGGTGATCTTTTTATTACTAATCAGATTCCTGTTGCTATCCGTAGCTTTTATTCTAACCTCATTATTGGAGATCGTCAACACTTTCAGTTTAATTTTCAGATACGGCAAAGAACCTCCTTTATCCTTATGAGCTCTATCTTCTTTACTCTGATCATAGCTTAGGGTGTAAGGATCCGCTCTTGAACGCTCCTGAATTGAGAAATCCATTTTCAATTCGAACTCGTTGGAGGGCTTGTACGGCACTTCGCTTTGCACGAATAAGAGAAATAGAATAAGATTAATCATTTAGCATCAGTTGGTCCACAATCATTCTCAAGGTATCACTATGATTGTTGATTACCAAAAACTCAATTCTGTCATTGAAAAACTGGACTTCAGAAACTTATTAACGATAGTCAATCATGGTATTTTTTTATGTCTGTATTCTCATTTTCTTTGCAACTCAAAATTAATTCTATGAAAACAGCTGAAATCCATACCAAAAAAGGAGTCATGAAGATTCAATTCTTTGAAGCCGATGCTCCTAATACAGTTAAGAACTTCGTTGATCTGGCCAAAAAGGGCTTTTATGATGGCCTTATTTTCCATCGTGTTATACCAAACTTTATGATCCAAGGTGGCTGTCCCAATGGAATTGGAAATGGAGGACCCGGATACAAGATTGATTGTGAATTAACGGGAGAAAATCAATATCATGATCGGGGTGTTCTCTCCATGGCCCATGCGGGACGTAATACAGGGGGATCACAATTCTTTATTTGTCACAACCGCCAGGGAACTAAACACCTTGATCGCAACCATACTGTTTTCGGAAAAGTGTATGAAGGTCTGGACGTAATCGATCAGATTCGCGCTGGCGATGTAATGGAGAAAGTTGTTATTAACGAAGTGGAATAATCTAGAGAGTATAACTAACCTGGGCTGAAGCGCGATTTGCTTTAGCCCGGGCTTCTTCGATAGATGTTCCTTTAGCAAGACAAACCCCCATTCTTCGTTCCCCATTTACTTCAGGCTTGCCAAATAAACGCAATTGTGTATCAGGTTCACTTAAGGCAAGTTCTAAACCGGAAAATGAAATATTCTGTGATTTTCCTTTCACCAAAATGACTGAAGATGCCGAAGGTCCGAGTTGACGGATGACGGGTATCGGTAACCCGAGGATTGCCCGAACATGCAATGCAAACTCTGTCAGATCTTGTGAGATCATTGTGACCATACCTGTATCATGAGGCCGTGGTGACAACTCGCTAAAGTAAACAAGATCTCCTTTTACAAAGAACTCAACTCCAAAGATTCCGTAGCCTCCTAATTCATTCACAACCTGTGTTGCAATCTGTTGGGCTTCAGCGAGTGCCTTCTCATTCATCGGGTGTGGTTGCCACGACTCCTGATAATCTCCATGCTCCTGCCGGTGGCCGATCGGTTCACAAAATGAAACTCCTCCCCTATGCCGAATCGTTAACAAGGTAATTTCAAAATCAAAATCAATAAATCCCTCAACGATTACTTTGCCACCTCCGCTGCGACCTCCTTCCTGTGAATAGTGCCACGCAGTCTCTATATCTTTTTCAGTCTTCACCACACTCTGGCCTTTGCCAGATGAACTCATAATGGGTTTCACTACGCACGGGAATCCAATTTTCCTTACTGAGGTTTCGAAGTCGATGCGTGTATTAGCAAAGCAAAAGGGTGAGGTTTTAACTTTCAACTTGTCTGCTGCCAAGGTTCGGATTCCTTCCCGGTTCATGGTCAAACGTGCTGCATTAGCCGTTGGAATTATTCGAAATCCCTCCTGCTCTAATTCAACCAGTGTATCAGTGGCAATGGCCTCTACTTCGGGTACGATGAAGTCGGGCTTTTCTTTTTCAATGATTGTGCGAAGTGCTTTTCCATCCAACATCGAAATGGTATACGACCGATGTGCTACTTGCATCGCGGGCGCGTGATCATAACGATCCACAGCAATTACCTCAACCCCATAGCGTTGAAATTCAATAACCACTTCCTTCCCTAATTCTCCGGAGCCCAGCATCATTACTTTTACTGCAGAGGAGGTCAGTGGAGTGCCTATTCTTATCTGATCATTCTTTTCTAAACTCATAATCATTCTTTTTTAGGTGTCTGACAGCTTTGAGCCTGCCTGCTCCGCCAACTGGCGGATTCGGCAAAGGCTGGCGGTCTGACGCCTTAGATTACTTTTTTTCTCCGGGATGGTAGGTATTCTCAGCATGCTTCACCACATCCTTTTTGTAAAACCATACATCCTTAAATTTTCCTTGACTATAGATCAAAGCCTGATCTGCGAAGTGTGGTGACAATGGATTGTTGTTGTTACCACCTGCCAGCAATGACTTTGCTTTAACTTCTTTCCCAAACTCAACCACAGCCACAAAACTATTGCCAACATAGCCATACATTTTTTTTGTGCCAAGATATTTCCTGCTTCCAAAAGCAGCCAACGATCCCCAAAAAGATGATGTTGATGCTACCGCAAGACTTGGCTTTGTATCATCATATGTCTCTGTAATTTTTCCAGTCAATCGTTGAAAGCGATTAACTTCGCCCCAGGCAACTTTCCACGTGCCGAAGTCGCGCTGCAGTTCGTCTACCACATTTTCAAGCGCTTTGATTTTTTCTTCGGCTGAAGTTTGAGCAACCATATAATTGATGATACTTAACTGATCACTACCTGACGGAATTCTGGAAAAGATTTGTTGGCGTAACTCCTGGCCCCAGTAAATAGCTAATGTTGCCGGTATAGAAGTAACTCCATAACTTTTATCCCAGCTTTTAAGTGTTGCCATGGGTTCCTTCAATTTTGCTTTTGAATCATTTGCAGGTGTTGATTCATAGGCATCCACCAAAGAAGGGATTAGGTTTACAAACCCTGCCAGGTAAGGATCATACGCTGCCGCAATAAGTTTGTCCAACGTAAAAGCAGGCTCGCGTTTCAACACACGCTCAGCATTAATACCCCTTGCATTCTGGGCATCAGGAGCCATGTAAGTAGGATAGTTTGCCGGGTTCGGACTTTCCTCGCCCGCCAAGGTAAATGGTGTGGAGTTGCAGTTTTGAATCCATCCGTTAGGTGGATTAATGGCATGCACAATTTGTGATACTTCATGCAGTCCTTGCCAATCAGTATTAGGGTCACTCCCATTTACTGGCTTACTCCAATCATACTCCGGATTCCGCTTTGGTATAAAGTTCCCATGCCAGTAGGCGATATTCCCTTTACTATCGGCAAACACGGTATTGTTGGATGAGTTGGCTTTAAGCTCCATTGTTTTCTGATAATCAGCCAAACCTGTTGACCGGGTGCGTTGAAAGGATTGCGTAAGTGCTTTCAATGGCTCAACCATCATTGAAATGCTTATCCATTGTTCACCTTGCCTGGCAACCACCGGTCCATGATGTGTATACCGTGCAGTAAATTCCTTGTATCGTTTTTGATTGCCGTCTTTGTAAGCCAGTCTGATTTTTTTTGAGATAATAGGTCGCGCAGAATTTCCATGTCTATAATAAATGGAGTCACCACGAACAACAATATTTTCTATAAACTCATCCATTACATCTGCCTGACTGGTGGTATGCATCCAGCCACAATGTTCGTTGAACCCCTGGTAGATAAAAAACTGGCCCCAGGTAACGGCTCCATAGGCATTCAAACCTTCTTCACTGGTAACATGTACTTCTGGCCGAAAGTAAAAGGAAGTGTGTGGATTAATTAAAAGCAAGGCATTACCGGTAGCGCTTCTTGATGGCGCTATAGCAAATCCATTCGAACCGCGAGGCTCTGGCTCCCGTTCATTGTGGTCTACCTCCTCGTTCTGAATCTCAGTTTCCCCCGCTCCGTAAAAATCCTTTAGCCGGCTGACTGATATTGATTCAATATCACCACCGATACTTCCTTCACTAAATAAAAAAGGCATCCAGGGCTGAAACCGATTTAACAACTTTGGCTTTACCTGTGGATGGGTATATAAATAATAATTAACACCATCGGCAAACCCATCGCATAACCGTTTCAACCACGCAGGGCTCTCTTTGTAAATTGAAATGGCTTGCAGAGTATCGTAAAAGAGCCGGGATCGCAAGTCATTGTATAATTTTGATTCGCCTTCTATCTCTGCCATTCGTCCAACCGCGGTGACATAATTCATTTCAACCCGCTCAAAGTCATCTTCACATTGGGCATATAAAAATC
>ERZ795061.2957-NODE-2957-length-15181-cov-6.639892_pt1 | contig 15181 bp, 15 predicted proteins | sample MGYA00375145_ERZ795061 | MGnify/ENA primary metagenome ERZ795061 (study PRJEB30190, sample SAMN05720144) | anaerobic digester metagenome | isolation source: active sludge of municipal wastewater-treating anaerobic digesters | place: USA | collected 2014-12-22 ... | reverse complement strand
AGGCGGCGTCGGAGAGTTCGGCGACGCCGGCATCGAACGTGCCCTGGCTGCGGCCAACGCCGCGGAAGTTGAAACGCATGGTCGAGAAGCCGTGCGCCACGAACATCTCGAACAGGGTGATCGTCACCGGGTCCTGCATCGTGCCGCCCGCTTTGGGGTGGGGGTGCAGGATCAGCGCGATCGGAGGGTTCTCGCCGGGGGCGGGAACGTAACGCGCCTCGATCCGTCCAGCAGGTCCGGAGATGATCAGTTCGGCCATGGGGTGCTCGCGCGATCTTGCCCTGTAACGGGCGTTTCATGGGCTGAACGCCCAAGCCGCCCGTCAAACACCATTTCGGACTCAGATTTCAAGCATTTCGTGTGATCCGCCCCCCATGCCTGTCCGTAAACCCTACGAAAGTCGGGGAAATCTTCCATCCCGATCAAAGGACCGGTGTATGCGAGTGGGTTCCAAAGGCCGTTATGCGGTAATTGCGCTTCTGGATGTGGCGGGTAACTCCGCCTCCCGACCGGTTGCCCTGGCTGAGGTCGCCGAAAGGCAGCAGATCTCGCTTTCCTACCTGGAACAGCTGTTCGCGATGCTTCGCCGGGCCGGCCTCGTGGTCTCGTCCCGTGGCCCCGGCGGCGGCTACCGGCTGCAGCGCCCGGCCGGCGATATCACCGTGGGCGAGGTGTTTCGGGCCGTCGAAGAGACCGGAAATGCCGAACAGGGGCGCGACTGGGTCGGCGGCGGGCATGCCTCTGCGGGGCTCTGGATCGCTCTGGACGGCCATATTCGCGATTTCCTTGAAGGCGTGACGCTGCAGGATGTCATTTCCGGCAAACTAAATGCCCAGTTTTCCAACGGATCGGGCATCCGCATGGATAGCGGCCTGTCGGCTAGCTAGAAACTGGCGTAAGAGCCGGTCCCATGAGCTCCGGCGCCCGCATCTACGCAGATTACAACGCCACCGCCCCCCTTCGCGCCGAGGCGAAGGCCGCGATCGTGTCCGCGCTGGGCCTCACCGGAAATCCATCGTCGGTTCACGCCGAAGGCCGCAAGGCTCGCGCCCTGGTAGAAGGCGCCCGCGAAACTATTGCCGCGGCCATCGGCGCCTGCCGGGATGACATCGCCTTCACCGGAGGCGGAACGGAAGCCGTCGCGCTGGCCCTGCGGGGCGCGCTGCGTGCGGTTGGCAATGCGAAGCTGATCACATCCGCCATCGAGCACGACGCCGTCACCACGATCGCTGGCGATGTCCCTGCATGGCCGATAAAGCCTGACGGCGTCGTCGATCTCGACCGGCTACGCGCGGAAGTCGCGGCCGTTGCCGGCAGGGGCGAACGGCCTCTGGTGTCGCTGATGCTGGTGAACAACGAGACCGGCGTTATCCAACCCGTCGCTGAAGCCGCTGATATCGCGCACAAGGCTGGCGGATTGATCCACTGCGATGCGATCCAGGCGCTGGGCAAGATCGAGGTTTCGATCATCGATCTGGAAGTCGACTACCTCTCGCTCTCCGCTCACAAGGTCGGCGGCCCGCACGGCATCGGCGCAACCTATGTGAAAGCAGGCGCCCCATTCGCTGCCGTGCAGACCGGCGGCGGGCAGGAGTTCGGGCGGCGTGCGGGCACCGAGAATGTCGCAGGCATTGCGGGCTTCGCCGCGGCCGTCGCGCAGGCCACCCGCGGCATCGAGACCTACCAGTCGCTGAGCGAACACCGCGACCGCATGGAAGAAAAGCTGAAAGCAGCCGCTCCCAGCCTGCAGGTCCATGGATCAGGCGCAGCGCGGGTCGCCGGTGTTTCCTGCTTCGGAGTTGAAGGTCTCCCCTCGGAGACCCAGATAATGGGTCTGGATCTGGCGGGTTTTGCGGTCAGCGCCGGGTCCGCCTGCTCGTCGGGCAAGGTTAAGCCCAGTCGCGTGTTGACCGCGATGGGCCTCAGCGATACCGCCGCGCGTTCGGCCATCCGGGCAAGTTTCGGCTGGGCGACCGTCTGGCAGGATTTCGATGCGCTGGCGGAAGCCTGGATTAAACACGCGGCCCGCGCGCGGCCGCAACTGGTGAAACTGGACACGCATGTCTGAGGGCAAGGAAGTCTTGGTGAAGGAAGGCATCGACCAGGGAACGGTCGATGCCGCCCGTGCGCTTGAATCCGACAAGTACGCCGAAGGCTTTGTCACCGACATCGAGATGGAGTTGGCGCCCAAGGGGCTCAGCGAAGACACCGTTCGTTACATCTCCGCGAAGAAGGAAGAGCCGGAGTGGATGCTCCAGCTTCGGCTCGAAGCCTTCCAGCGCTGGAAGGAAATGATCGAGCCGACCTGGGCGATGATCAATTATCCGAAGATCGACTACCAGGACGCGCACTACTACGCCGAGCCGAAAGGCGCTGCGAAGTACAAGACGATCGACGACGTTCCGAAAGAGATCCTGGAAACCTACGCCAAGCTCGGCATTCCACTCCGCGAACAGGAAGTGCTGCTCGGCGTCGAGGGGGCGCTTGGCTCTGCGGCTGAGGCGCGCGAGACGCCGCCCAATTCCTCCCAGCCAAGAGTCGCGGTCGATGCGGTGTTCGATAGCGTCAGCGTTGCGACGACCTTCCGCGCTGAACTCGCGAAATCCGGCGTCATCTTCATGTCGATTTCGGAAGCCGTGCGCGAGCACCCGGAATTGGTGAAGCAGTATCTCGGCACAGTCGTGCCAGTCAGCGACAACTTCTTCGCGACACTGAACTCGGCTGTCTTCTCCGACGGCACATTCGTCTACATCCCTAAGGGCGTTCGCTGCCCGATGGAGCTGTCGACCTATTTCCGTATGAACGCGAAAGGCACGGGGCAGTTCGAGCGCACGCTGATCATCGCAGACGAGGGCGCTTACGTTTCCTATCTCGAAGGCTGCACGGCACCGATGCGCGACGAGAACCAGCTGCACGCGGCAGTTGTCGAACTGGTCGCGCTCGACGATGCCGAGATCAAATACTCGACCGTTCAGAACTGGTGGCCGGGCGATGCAGAGGGCAAGGGCGGGATCTACAATTTCGTCACCAAGCGCGGCGATTGCCGCGGCAAGCGCTCGCGCATTTCGTGGACGCAGGTTGAGACAGGTTCGGCGATCACCTGGAAATATCCCAGCTGCATCCTGCGCGGCGATGACTCGTCGGGCGAGTTCTATTCGATCGCCGTGACCAACGGACGCCAGCAGGCCGACACCGGCACCAAGATGATCCACCTAGGCAAGAATACGAAGTCGCGGATCATCTCGAAGGGCATCTCTGCGGGCAAATCCAACAACACCTATCGCGGCCTGGTCTCAGTGCATGCGAAGGCTGCGAAGGCGCGCAACTTCACGCAATGCGACAGCTTGCTGATTGGTAGCGACTGCGGAGCGCACACAGTGCCTTATGTCGAGAACCGCCGCGCCGATGCGCAGCTGGAACACGAAGCGACGACAACCAAGCTTTCCGACGATCAGCTCTTCTACGCTCGTCAGCGTGGCCTGGGCGAAGAGGAAGCGGTTGCGCTGCTGGTGAACGGCTTTGTGCGCGACGTGCTGCAGAAGCTCCCGATGGAGTTCGCGGTCGAGGCGCAGAAGCTACTGGAAGTCAGCCTCGAAGGCAGTGTGGGGTAGAGTCCACGTCCTACTTGGTTGCGGGCAGGGCGACGATTAGGTCGCGAGCAAGCTTCATTGTTCCGTCGGGCTGACGCTTGAAGATGGCGACCCAATTGCCAGGCTCTGTCACGGGCGTCTTCGTGGCCGCATCGGTGTATGTGTAGGTGTAAGTCGAGTGGTAGACTGCCATGTCGCCAGCTTGCGCTACGTCGACCGTTTCGTCGGCGACTGTAAGCTTGAGGGCTGGATCTGCGAACTGCGCTGCCACGCCCTTGCGCACAGCGTCTCCGCTCGCGTTCGGCTGGCCGTAGGTGATCCAGACGTAGTCAGGCGCCATCACGCTGAGCATCGCGTCGAGGTCGCGCGTGGCGTAGGCTTGGATCTGAACAGCGATCGCTGCCTTAACCTCGTCGGCAACCTTGGCGACATTCAGAGCCGCGTCGCTCGCCGTAACTTTGGCAGGATCAGTGGTTGGATCGGCAGCCGGCGCTGCCGGGGCCGAGCAGGCTGCGGTCGCTGCAAAGATCAGCGCCGCTCCAGAGAGTTTCCACGTCATCTCGTTGTCCCCCAATTTGCGCGCGACCGCGCATAACGGCCACGATGTGCTATCCTCCATCGGGCAAAGTCGGGAGGCAAGGTGACCGAAATGCAAATTATCGATCTTGAGCCCAAGTCAGGTGCTGGCATCGAGGTCTATGCCAAGTGGCCGGATCTCGTCGCTACGATCTTGCGATCGCGATGTAAGAGACGGTCGCGCAGTGGCGCGGGCTTCGATGTTGTATGTAATGCATCCAACAGAGCGCGGGGCGCACTGCCTTGCATCCTTTGACGAATGGCCCGAAGCGTGGGCGAAATAGCTTATGGCTGTGCTTGAGCAGTTCATGAACACGATGTCGGCGGCGGGCGCGCCGTCCGCGCCCGATGACATTGCGCGTCTTCTGTGCGTGACCGTGCAGAGCGCTTACCGCGATCTCGATCTGGACGAGGGCGAAGCGTTCGCCGATGGCGGCACGGTGACGATGTTCCCGACGCATACGACGGCGTGGGAGGCGGTCGCGGTCGGGCCAGACGCATATCAGCTCTATCCCGGCGTGCTGGGAGACGATGGTGAGACGATCATCTGGGCCAATGTCTGGGTTGGTGAAAACTACCCTTTGGCTCGGTTTGTAACCGCGCTTGAGGAAGAACTTGCCGCCGCAGCTGCGTCGCTCTGATTACAGTAGCGTAAGCTGGCGCCAGCCCCCCAACTGATCTATTCCGTGGCCAACACGAGGGGCTCGGTCATGAAACTCCGTCTCGCAGTCTGCGCCATCGCGCTCGCCGCTTCTGCCTGTTCGCCTGCGCCCGTCGAAGATGCTGGCGGTGGCGTGCCTGTCGCCGCGAAGCGCATGCCGCTTCCTGATTGCGCCACCATCGAAGCCAAGGACGCCGGCGCCGATGGTTGGAAGCATCCCGATTGCCGCCTGATGTTCCCCGACCAATCGGGCATGGCTATCGAAGCGCGCTACACGCCCGCCGAGGATGACTCGACTGAGGTGACTGTTCAGGTCGTGGCCACGGGCGATGCCACGCTGCAGACCTTTGAAGAGCGCATGGGCAACACGTTCAATGGCCCGCTGCTCGAAGATTTCGACAAGGACGGCAAGGTCGATATCCAGATCCCGCTGGAGACCGGCAACGTCAACACGACATGGGCAGTCTGGCGGCAGGTCGGCGACGGCAAGTTCGTTCGCGTCGGCGAGCCCAGCGGCGTTTCGCTGGTGAAGACCGACAGCGGCTATATCGCCGCCCAGGCCCGCTCCAGCGCCAACGAGTGGGGCGTTTCGTTCTACAAGCTCGAAGCCGATGTCCTGATGCCGATCCTGACCGCCGACGTCACCGCGCAGGGCGAACCGGACAAGATCACCGGCGTTGCGTGCGAGATCACGGATGATGGCGGTCTCGCCGCCACAGGGCTCACCGCGGACGCCGCCAAGGCCCAGTTCTGCGCCGAGCCAGTGGTCGCCGAGATCTTCAAATAGGTCCCATTAGCCGCTGCTACTGGACTTTTCGGCCCTGCGGCATGAAACACCCTGCGAACCAGCTGCCCCGGCCTCGCGTAGAGGCCGACAAGGGCCTATCTAGAAGGTCCGGGGTTACAAAAAATCCCGCGTTTGCAGGCGTTTGATGCTCGAACTGAACAATCTCCACGCGCGTGTCGTTCCTGAGGACGGCCCGGCGCGCGAAATCCTCAAGGGGCTTTCGCTCAGCGTCCCCGCTGGCGAGGTCCACGCCATCATGGGGCCGAACGGTTCAGGCAAGTCGACCCTGTCCTACGTGCTGACCGGCCGGGATGGTTACGAGGTGACCGAAGGTTCTGCACTGTACGAGGGCGAAGACCTGCTGGCGCTGGCGCCGGAGGCACGCGCGGCCAAGGGCCTGTTCCTGTCATTCCAGTATCCGCTCGAAATCGCCGGGGTGCCGGTGATGACGTTCGTCCGCGCCGCAATGAACGCTCAACGCAAGCAGCGGGGCGAGCCGGAAGTCTCAGCGCCGGACTTCCTGAAGCTGTCGCGGATCGCCGCACAGCAGCTTCGCATCGATCCCGAAATGCTGAAGCGGCCGCTGAATGTCGGCTTCTCGGGCGGCGAGAAGAAGCGCCTCGAAATCTATCAGATGCTGATGCTCCAGCCGCGCTTCATGATCCTCGACGAGACGGATAGCGGCCTTGATATCGATGCGCTGAAGGTTGTGGCCGATGGCGTCAACGCGCTGCGGGGCGAAGGCCGCTCGATGCTGGTCATCACGCACTACCAGCGCCTGCTCGACTATATCAAACCGGATCGCGTTCACATTCTCTCGGCTGGCCGCATCGTGAAGTCGGGTGGGCCGGAGCTGGCGCACGAGCTGGAAAAATCCGGCTACGACACCGTGATGGGTGCGGCGTGATCGCAGCGGACGCCCTGCCGAACCGGCGTGTCGAAGGCTGGCGTTGGAGTGATCTCAGCGCGGCGCTGTCGGGTCGTGACGTGCCGATGATCCCGGGCGATCGCCACGTCCTGGCGCGCATCGCGATCGGCGCCCGGCGCATGGCCGGGATCGTCGTCAACGCAGGCGAGACGCGCACCGAGGTTGAGCGTGTGGGCGATGAAGGCGTCGATACGCGCGCACTTGAGATCGATGTGCGCGATGGCGCGAGCATGTCGCTGGTGACGATCCAGAAAGACGGAGACGTAGCACTGGCTCACCGCAAGGTGCGGCTGGGGCAGGGCGCGACCTTCCGGCAGTTCATTATCGCGGACGGGGCGCGCTATGCGCGGATCGAGACCGAGATCGACGTCGCCGGGTCTGGCGCGAAGGTTGAACTAAATGGCGTCTATCTGGTCGCCAAGGGCCGCCATGCCGACCTTACCAGCCAGGTGATCCTCAACGCAGATCATGGGGAGGTCCGCCAGATCGTGCGCGGTGTGGCGCGCAAGGGCGGACGCGGCGTGTTTCAGGGGCGCTTCAAGGTCGAGCGCGTGGCGCAGAAGACCGATGCCAGGATGGAGCACAACGCGCTGTTGCTGGAAGATGGCGCGGAAGTGTTCGCTAAGCCCGAACTCGAAATCTATGCCGACGACGTGCAATGTGCGCACGGCAACACCGCAGGCCAGCTCGACGATGCAGCGATCTTCTACCTGCGCCAGCGAGGCCTGCCTGAGATAGAAGCCCGCGCCATGATCACGCGCGCCTTCCTGATCGAGGCCCTGCCGGATTGGGTGGATGAGGTTGTGCGCGAAGAGGTTGAGACGCGGATCGACACGTGGCTGGGAACCGCGTCATGAGCTTTGACGTTCAAGCCATTCGCGAACAGTTCCCGATCCTCGGTCGGCAAGTGCATGGCCGGCCGCTGGTCTATTTCGACAACGCGGCCTCGGCACAGAAGCCGAATGCCGTGATCGAGGCGATGGCTGAAGTCATGCGCGACAGCTATGCCAACGTTCACCGCGGCCTGCATACGCTCGCGAACGAGACGACGCAGGCTTACGAGAATGCGCGCGAAGCCGCGAGACGTCTGCTCAATGCTGCGTCCACCGAAGAAATTGTCTTCACCAAGGGCGGCACCGAAGCGATCAACATAGTGGCGGCTGGCATCGGCGCGAGCATTCAGCCCGGCGATGAGATCGTGCTGTCGGTGATGGAGCACCACTCCAACATCGTGCCGTGGCATTTCCTGCGCGAACGCAAGGGCGCGGTGCTGAAATGGGTTGAGGTGCTGCCGGACGGTTCGCTCGACCTGCGCAGCCTTGAGCAGCAGCTCTCAAGGAAGACGAAGCTGCTTGCGCTGACACACATGTCCAACGTGCTGGGCACGGTGCCGGACGTGAAGAGCGCGATCTACATGGCGCACGCGGTTGGCGCGGACGTGCTGCTGGATGGCTGCCAGGCGATCGTGAACATGAAGGTCGACGTCCGCGCGCTGGACGCAGACTACTACGCCTTCACTGGCCACAAGCTTTACGGCCCCACCGGCATCGGCGTGCTCTATGGCAAGCGCGCCAAGCTGGAGGCCCTGCCGCCCTTCGAAGGCGGCGGAGAGATGATCGAGACGGTCAGCCGTGACCGCATCACCTACAATTCCCCTCCGCATCGTTTCGAAGCCGGCACGCCGCCAATCGTGGAGGCCATCGGCCTCGGCGAGGCGATTGGCTGGCTGGAGGCGCAGGACCGGGAGGCGATCCACCTGCACAAGCAGGCGCTGCTGGCGCGGGCCACGGAGGCCCTGCGCGGGGTTAACGGCCTGACCATCCACGGCACAGCCAAGGGTAAAGGTCCAGTCCTGTCATTTTCGTTGCAGGGCGCGCATCCGCACGACCTGGCGCAGATTCTGGACCGTCACGGCGTTGCGATTCGCGCCGGCCATCATTGCGCCCAGCCCTTGATGTCCCATTTAGGTGTTACTGCTACAGCCCGGGCGAGCTTTGCCCTCTACAATACGCTCGAGGAAGTCGACGTGTTCGTGGAGGCGCTTTCCAAGGCCCGAGCGATGCTGTCATAGAGTGATTATGGCTGACGACCTGAAGCATCAGATGCCCGAAACCGCCGCTCCTGAGGGCGACGCGAAGCCGTCCGCGATTCCGCAGGACGAGCTGGATACGATCACGGACAACCTGATTCAGGAGCTCAAGAAGGTCTACGACCCGGAAATCCCGGTCGATATCTATGAGCTGGGCCTGATCTACAAAGTCGACATCAACGACGATCGCCATGTCGATATCGAGATGACCCTGACTGCCCCGGCATGCCCCGTCGCGGGCGAAATGCCGATCTGGGTGGAAGATGCCGCCCGGAGGGTGGAGGGGGTTAAATCGGCCAAAGCGTCCATTGTGTTCGATCCGCCATGGGACCCCTCGCGCATGAGCGATGAGGCCCGCCTTGCCCTCAACATGTTGTAAGCTGGTTTCAGGGTATCCATTTTAGCCATATGGCCAGACGTCCTCGCCCCAAGGTTGTGACCCTTACCGACGCCGCAGCGGCGCAGGTTCGGGAACTCATGACCGAAAACGGCGTGGGCTTCCTGCGTGTCGGCGTGAAGAACGCCGGCTGCGCGGGAATGGAATACACGATGAGCTATGCCGACGCGGCCGATCCGATGGACGAGCGCGTGGATGACAATGGCGTCTCGATCATCATCGACGCCAAGGCCGTTCTCTTCCTGCTTGGCTCGGTCATCGATTACGAGATATCGCCGATGCATTCGAAGTTCACCTTCTCGAACCCGAACCAGACCGACGCGTGCGGCTGTGGCGAGAGCGTGACCATCGTTCCGGCGCAGGCCGCCGAGTAGCGCCAGCCTCTGGCCTTCCAATCTGTTGTGCGCGACAACGCAGCCATGCCGCTGTCGCCCGGATTTTCCGATTATGTGCTCGAGCTGATCGCCGGCTTCGGGAAGGTCGAGATCAGGCGCATGTTCGGCGGCGCCATGCTGTCGCGAGGCGGCGTGGGCTTCGCCATCCTCGATGACGACACTTTCTTCCTGAAGGCAGACAAAAGTCTTGGAGTCGAGCTTAAGGAGCGGGGCTGCAAGCCGTGGTCCTATTCCGTGAAAAAGGACGGCACGGTGCGCGATATCGCCTACTGGAGCCTGCCGGATACCGCAGCAGACGATCCGGATGAAGCTGCGGCGCTAGCCCGTCGCTCGTTTGCTATCGCGACGCAGGCGGCGAAGGACAAGCCGAAGAAGAAGGCCGCCAAAGCGCCAGCGCAGAATGCTGCCAAGCCGCGCGCAAAGAAATGAGCAACAGGCGTCTGCTGCCGTCAGTCGCTACGCTGCGTTTGTCGCGGCGGGTGGCGGCATCTGCGTTTCGAGCGTGACGCGGTTACGGCCATTGCGCTTGGACATGTAGAGGCACTCGTCCGCGCGCGTGATGAGTTGTCCCACAGACTCGCCAGCCGAATAAAGCGCTGCGCCGAACGACACTGTTACCGCACCAATCGTCTCGTTGGTCGAGCGACGAACGAGGCGTTTGGCTTCGATAGCGCCGCGGATCTGATCAGCAATGCGGCCCGCATCCTTGAGCGTCGTGCGCGGCATGACCACGGCAAACTCTTCGCCGCCATAACGTGCAACGAGGTGGTCGGGCAGGGCGAATTTGGCCAGAGCCGAGGCGACAAAACGAATGACCTGGTCACCGGTCTGGTGGCCCCAGGTGTCGTTGAACGACTTGAAGTGATCGATATCGCAAAGCAGCAGCGCGAGGTCCGTTTTCTCGTTGTCGGCCTCTTCCTTGCGCAGACGCAGCGTCTCGTCGAACAGCTTGCGGTTGGCGATGCCGGTCAGGGCGTCGGTCAGCGCTTCGGCGCGCGCCTGGCGCAGCGAGGTGCGCAGCTTTTCCATTTCCTGCGATGACGTGGCGAGCTTCAACGAGAGGTTGGTGTTCTGCTTCGACATCTCGGTCGTGGCCGAAGCAAGCACATTGATCAGCCGTTTGAGCGCATCGCCGTCAATCGTTGAATTCTGAAGGCTGTCGGCGGCGACGTTCAGTGTCGCGCCGTAGCGCTCGGTGGTGGCGCCGGCTTTCTTCAGGGCGTCGAGCGCGTCTGCGATCTCGTGCGCAATCCGCGAGCCCGTTTCCATCACCTGCGTCGACAGGTGGGTGGTCGAGAAGAACCGCTCGTACAGCAGTTCCATATCGTCGCCGGTAAGCGGCTTGCCTGATGCCATCAGCTTGTCGAGCGCGGCGCGCAGGTCGGGCGAGGCATGGGTGAAGTAGGTGAGCCAGACTTCGTAGTTCTGGGGGCTGACCGGCAACAGCTGGCGGCCCATCTCGTCAACCGTACGGTGACCGAGAGCCTGGCCTTCCGGCCCAAGCAGTTGGGTATTCAACATTCAACGCCCCTCACGACACGGTTGCGTCTGCCGCCCATTGTCTTGACGAAACAGTGAACAAAAGCCGTTACCGATTGGCTAAAATCGGAGACATTGCCTTAAGGAGATGCTTACCAAAGACCGCCGAATTCTTAGGCGTCTTCGCGCTTTCCAAGTGTTCGCAGGAGAAACGCGGGGACATGGTCTCCCATTCCCTTGAACTTTTCATCGCCACCTTGGGGATCGCCCGGCGTCAGTTCGCCACGGCGATTGCGTCCGCCCCTGTCCTGGCCACCGCGTTCCTGACCGCCACGATCTTTGTCCTTGGCGTCCCGATCCTTGCTGTCGCGCGATTCGTCCCGGCCACGGCTGCGATCTCGATTGCGGCCGCCACGGCTGCGTTCGCGGCGGGGTTGTTCTTCGCGAGCTTCAGTTGCGGGCGCTTCGGCCTCGAAAGCGGCGGGGGCGTCCGGTTGGAAATCCTCGACCTGAGGTGGAATGAATTCGGGAGCCGCGATAGCGACGGGTTCCGCGGGCGACTCTTCACGGGGGGCAGGGCGTTCGTCACGACGCTCGCCGCCACGGCTGCTGCTGGTGCTGCTGCGTTCGCCGCCACGTCCGCGTCCACGTCCGCCACGGCCCTTGTCGAACCGGTCGCGTCCCGTCGCCGGGCCACGGCCACGGGCTTCGCCCACGGCCTCATCCAGACCTTCCGGCGTGTAGGCTTCGACATCCTTGCCGATGCGCTTGAGCACGGCTTCCCACAGGCGCGCGTCGCCCGGCGAAACGATCGTGAAACTCTCGCCCAGTCGCCCGGCGCGGCCGGTACGGCCGATGCGGTGAACATAGTCGTCGGAGTTCGGCGGGGGAGCGTAATTGAAGACCTGGCTCACTTCGGGAATATCGAGGCCGCGCGCCGCTACGTCTGACGCAACCAGCAGTTTGAGTTCCTTGTTGCGGAAACGATCGAGCGTTGCAGTGCGAACGGATTGCGGCAGATCGCCGTGGATCGGCGCGGCGTCGAAGCCGTGGCTGGCCAGCGACTTGGCGACGATATCGACTTCCGTCTTGCGGTTGCAGAAGACAATGCCCTGATCGGTCGATTTCGCCCTGATGATCGTGCGCAGTACGGCGCGCTTCACCGTGTCTTCGTTCGACGGGCAATGCGTGACGTATTGCGTGATGGTTGTTGCGGCCGTGGCGGGTCTCGAAACCTCGATCCGCACGGGCTCCTTCTGGAACTGCTTGGCCAGCTTGGTGATCTCCGGCGGCATCGTCGCGGAGAACAGCAGCGTCTGGCGCGTCTTGGGCAGCAGTGTGCAGATCTTCTCGATGTCCGGGATGAATCCCATGTCGAGCATCCGGTCGGCTTCATCGATGACCAGCATCTGCACGCCGGTCATCAACAGACCGCCGCGCCCGAAATGGTCCATCAGGCGGCCGGGCGTGGCGATAAGCACGTCGGCGCCTGCGTTGAGTTTCTTTTCCTGGTCGCCGAACGATACGCCGCCGATCAGCAGCGCCATGGTCAGCTTGTAGCCCGCGCCATACTTCTCGAATTGCTCCGCCACCTGGGCGGCGAGTTCGCGCGTCGGTTCAAGGATGAGCGAGCGCGGCATGCGCGCCTTGGCGCGGCCCTGGCCCAGCTTGTGGATCATCGGAAGAACGAAGGCGGCTGTCTTGCCCGTTCCGGTCTGCGCGATGCCGGTTATGTCTTTTCCGCCGAGCACGGCAGGAATGCCCTGTTCCTGGATCGGCGTGGGCGTCGTGTATCCGGCGCCCTTCACGGCGGCCAGGATACGGGGGTCGAGGCTCAGCTCGTCAAACGTCATCAGGGTGTCTTTACTTGCTCGATCGGCCGGGCCGCGAGCGGGAAACACGGGGCTTTACGGGAACTTTGGGAGCAATAGGCCCCCCCACGTCTTAGTCAATCCCGCAGCCTGTCACGGTTGGTCTACCGCAATTCCACGACGCTTAGATGAGCATGAAGCACGCAGTTCAGCGCTCCTGCCGCGGCCCCGCCCTAGCCATTTGCACGCGCCATCAGCGTTAAGGCATCCCCGAGAGCGTGCCCTTGAGCGGTATTGTCGAGGATGCACCAGGACGACGTCTGGGCGTTAAACTGGTTGGCGACGGTCTCAAGATAAGGCGCGGTGTAGGCCGACCAATAGATCCGGGGCGAGCCGTGTAGGCGGATATAGGTCAACCCGCGCCGGCCTCCCGGTTCGCCTGCGCCTAAAATAGGCGTCGGATCGGCGGCGACACGGGCGATGCGCTTTGTCTTCAGCCACTGATCGACGTCTGGCGTGAACCAGCTCCGATGCCGCGGCTCGCAAGCTATGGCAGCAGGCAGCTTTCCCCTGAGCACGGCGAAGAATTCGTCCGCCACGGATTCTTCGAACTTCAGACCGGGCGGCAGTTGAACGATCAGAACACCAAGCTTTCGCCCTAAGCCAGACACTTCATCCCCAAACCGGCTGAGCACGGCCTCGGGATCGCGCATGTGCTGGAACTGGGTTACCTGCCGGGGCGTCCTCACAGCGAACCGGAAATTGTCTGGCGTGGCGCGCGCCCATTTCTCGTATGTTTTTTGCTTGTGCGGCCGATGGAAAGACGAGTTGATCTCGACCGCGTTCACTACCCGCGCATAGCGCTCAAGCTGTGACCCGGCGCCGGAAAACCGCTCGCGGTTTGCCGACGGTATCGACCAGCCAGCTGTTCCGATGCGGACAATGCTCGACGCCATGCGCAAACAACGCTGACGGCGCTCTGGCGTTCAATTGCGCCTAGACGTCCAGTTCGGCGACGAACTTGGCGTTATCCTGAATGTATTTGAAACGTAGCTCAGGCTTCTTGCCCATGAGAGTTTCGACCAGTTCCTCGATCGCCTTGGGCGACTTCGGCAGCTGCACGCGAGCCATGGTGCGCGTCGCCGGATTCATAGTCGTTTCCTTCAGCTGCGCCGGCATCATTTCGCCGAGACCCTTGAAGCGACCGATGTCCGGGTTCTTGCCCTTGAACTCGGTTTTCAGCAGCTCGTCTTTGTGGGCGTCGTCGCGGGCATAGATGGACTTGCCGCCATGCGTGATCCGATAGAGCGGGGGCAGGGCGAGATAGAGCCGGCCGGCGTCGATCAGGCCCGGCGTCTGACGATAGAAGAAGGTGATCAGCAGCGCCGCGATGTGCGCCCCGTCAACGTCGGCGTCGGTCATGATGACGATGCGTTCGTAGCGCAGATCCTCAACCCGGAAGCGATGCGCAAGGCCGGTGCCCAACGCGGTCGCCAGATCGCTCAGTTCCTTGTTGCCCGACAGTTTCTCATCGCCTGCGCTGGCGACGTTGAGGATCTTGCCGCGTAGCGGCAGCACCGCCTGCGTCTCGCGGTTGCGCGCTTGCTTGGCCGAGCCGCCGGCCGAGTCACCCTCGACGATGAAGAGCTCGGTGCCGATGGCGGAGCCGTTCGAGCAATCCGCCAGCTTGCCAGGCAGGCGCAGCTTCCGCGTAGCGGACTGGCGCGCGACTTCCTTGTCCTTGCGCTTGCGCATCCGGTCTTCGGCCTGCCCGATCGCCCATTCGAGCAAGCGGTTGGCGTTGGCCGTTGAGGCAGTGAGCCAATGGTCGAACCGGTCGCGCATCGCATTTTCGGTGATGCGGAAGGCGTCCTGCGTGGACAACTTCTCTTTCGTCTGGCCGACAAACTCCGGGTTGCGGATGAAAACAGAGAGCAGTGCGCCGGCCGTGCCAAGCACATCGTCAGCGGTAATGAGACCGGTCTTCTTGTTACCGACCATGTCGCCATAAGCTCGCAACCCCTTGGTGAGCGCCGAGCGCATGCCCGCCTCGTGCGTGCCGCCTTCGGGCGTCGGGATGGTGTTGCAGTACGTGCGAGAGAAGCCATCGGCTTCCCCAAACCCGTTGACGCTCCAGATAACGGCCCATTCCACCGCGCCGCCGCCATTGACTTCGACACGTCCGGTGAATGGCTCCGGCAGGACGGTCTTGGTTTCTGTGGTCAGCTCCTTGAGCATGTCCGCAAGGCCATTGGGATAGGACAGGACGGCTTCTGCCGGCGTCTTGTCGTCGTCCTTCAGCAGTTTTGGATCGCAGCTCCAGCGGATCTCGGCGGCCCGCGAGAGGTACGCCTTCGAGCGCGCCATGGCGAACAGACGTGAGGGACGGAAGTGCAGCTTCTCGCCGAAGATTTCCGGGTCGGGGTGGAAACTGATCTGTGTGCCCCGACGGTTCGGCGCCGCGCCTA
>ERZ795061.2951-NODE-2951-length-15195-cov-7.954161_pt1 | contig 15195 bp, 14 predicted proteins | sample MGYA00375145_ERZ795061 | MGnify/ENA primary metagenome ERZ795061 (study PRJEB30190, sample SAMN05720144) | anaerobic digester metagenome | isolation source: active sludge of municipal wastewater-treating anaerobic digesters | place: USA | collected 2014-12-22 ... | reverse complement strand
GGCTTGATCCATGCGCTTCGTCGGTGAACCTGCCTTCGTCCTCCACGCCCGCGCCTGGCGGGAAACCAGCCTGCTGGTCGAAGTCCTGAGCGCCGAACACGGCCGCATCGGCCTGGTCGCCCGCGGCGTGCAGGGGCCGAAAAAGCATGTGTTGCGGGCGGCCCTGCAGCCGCTGCAATCGATCCGTTTCGATGGCGTGCAACGCGGTGAACTGGCGCAACTGACCTCGGCCGAGGCGGTCGATGCCGCGCCGCTGTTGCACGGCGATGCCACGCTTGGCGGCTTCTACCTCAACGAGCTGTGCATGCGGCTGGCGCCGCGCCAGGCGCCCCAACCGGAGTTGCATGCCGCGTACGCTCGGGTGCGTGAACGCCTGCGCGCGGGCGAGCCATTGGCGTGGATCCTGCGCCGCTTCGAGCGCGACCTGCTGGACGCGCTCGGCAGCGGTTTCGATTACGCCAGTGATGGCGAAGGGGCACCGATCGACCCCGCCGCACGCTACCGCCTGGAGGCCGAGCATGGTGCACGCCGCGTGTTGGGCGAACGCGCGGGCGAACGTCGTGAAAGCGCCACCGGGCGCGCCTTGCTCGCGCTGGGCGGGGACAGCCTGCCGAACGGCGAGGACCTCGCCAGCCTGCGCCTGCCGTTGCGCGGGGTGTTGCTTCACCACCTTGGCGGGCGTGGCCTGAAGTCGTGGGAGATGCTGGGCGAGCTGGGACGGCTGGCCGCACCCAAGCCCTAGCCCTCGATCAATGCATCGGCGGCTGCGGTGAATGCCTGCATTGCGGCGGGATCGGTCGGATCGTCCATCAGCCTGCGCACCGCATCGCGCAAACGATCCGCGCCCACGAACCCGCAACTCGCGGCCAGCCGGTGCAGGTCCGCCTGCATCGTCGCGGCGTCGCCCATGGCCGCGGCGATGCGTGCGCGTTGTGCCGGCAGTTCGCGCCGGAACAGCTGGCGCAGCACGTCGACATGGGCCGCATCGCCGAGGGCCGCCTGTGCCCCGGCATCGTTCCAGTCGGGCAAGTCCGCGTCGCCGACCCGATGCACCGGCATCGGCAAGTGCCGGCGCAGTGCGGCGTGCAGGCGGGTCACCGAGATCGGCTTGCACAACACCTCGAGGAAACCGGCGGCGAGCAAGCGTTCGCGGGTCGCTGCGTTGTCGTCGGCGGTGTGCGCCAGCGCTGCCGCTGCACCCGTCGTGGCTTCGAGCAGGATTTCACCCGGGCCGTCCGGCAGGTTGGCATCGACCAGCCACAGGTCGAACGCCTTCGCCGCGATTGCCCGCCGCGCCTCGGCCAGGCTGCCGGCGACCTGCACCACCGCCGGCAGGCCACTCGCTGCATCGCACAGGAACGCCGCACTGACCGGGTCGTCCTCGACCAGCAACAGTCGCGGCAAGGGGCTGCTGGTGGCGGGATTCATCGCGAAGCGACCTCGGCTTTGTATGCTGCGGGCATGTGGCGTTCGATGTTAACGGCTTGTTCCCTGCTGGCGATGCTGGCTGCAGCGCCCGTGCATGCGCGCGCGGCGCAGGTGCGCATCGCCAGGGTGGCCACGCCGGTCGCCACGCTGGAACAGGTGCGGGTGCGACTGGACTGGCCGGAAGGTGCGGCGACCGGCGAGTTGCAAGTGTGGGCCGGCAAGGTGGACGCCGCGGACCTCGGATACCGCTATCGCGACTTGCATTGGCGCTGCCCGTTGCGGCGCGCGGCCCATGATGGCTGGCAGTGCGACGGGGCGTTGCGCGCCGGCATGGCCGCGCCATTGCGGCTTGCCGTGCAGTTCGACGCAGCGACCACCCAGGCATCGCTGGCGAAAGGCGATGCGCGTTTCACCCTGGATCGCAGTGCGGCCACGCCGGACCTGACGTCGCTCGACCTTACCCGGGTACCGATGGCCTGGGCGCAGGCACTGCTGGCGCAGGCCTGGCCGGCAGCACGCTTGACGGGCGGCCAGCTGGACGCGTCGCTGGCGATCGAAGCGCCCGCCAACCGCCCACTGCGGATCAGCGGGCAGCTGCGCCCGCGCGGCGTCGGCATGGAAACCGCGGATGCGACGATCGCCGGGGAGAACCTGGGCGGCGACCTGCGCATCGACTACCGCACCACGCCTGCGCGGTCGTGGTTGGCGCTGCTCGGCGAACTGCGCGGTGGCGAGTTCCTTGCCGGCAGTACGTATGTCGCCTTGCCGGCGACGGCGGTCGGATTGCGCATTGATGCGATGAAGCAGGCGGGTTCCGGCTGGCAGGTACCGCGGATCGAATGGCGCGACGGCGAGGCCTTGCAAGCGAACGGGACACTCGCATTCGACAAGGATGGCGCGTTGTCATCGATGGCGGTCGATGCCGGTAGCGGCGACATGTCGCCGCTGCGCCAACGCTATCTCTCCGGCTGGATGGGGTTGTTTGGCCTCGGCGATGTCGACCTGCACGGGGCGATGGACCTGCACGTGGAGGCGCAGGGTGGGGGGCTTTCACGGATCGACGCGATCCTGCACGGGGTCGACCTGCGCGACCCGGCGCGGCGCTTCGTGTTCGACGGACTCGACGGCGATTTGCGGTACTCGGCATCGGCGCCGGTGCGCAGCGAACTGCGCTGGAGCGGCGGGCAGCTGTACGGCCTCGCGTTCGGCGCGGCGCGCCTGCCGATGGCCAGCGCCGACGGCCAGTTGCGCTTCGGCGAAGACGTGCACGTGCCGCTCATGGGCGGCCAGCTGACCCTGCGCGACGTGGTGATCCAGCCGCCGCGGGATGCGGCGGGCATGCAGATCCGCTTCGGGCTGGGCCTGGACGACATCGACTTCGGCAAGGTCTCGCAGGCGCTGGGCTTGCCGGCCTTCCAGGGACGCCTGAGCGGCAGGATCCCGCAGGCGCGCTACGCCGACGAACGCATCGAATTCGACGGTGGCCTGTCGCTGCGGTTGTTCGACGGCCGGGTGGCGTTTTCGGCGCTCTCGCTGGAGCGCCCGTTCGGCAGCGCGCCCAGCCTGAGCGCGGACATCGCGTTCGATGGCCTCGACCTGTTGCGACTGACGGAAGTGCTCGGCTTTGGCAGCATCACTGGCCGCCTGGACGGGCGCGTCGAGGGCCTGCGCCTGGTCGACTGGACGCCGGTGGCGTTCGACGCGCGCTTCATCACCGACGAAGCGCCGGGGGTGAAGCAGCGCATCAGCCAGCGCGCGGTGCAGAACATCAGCAGTGTCGGCGACGCGTCCTTCGTCACCAGCCTGCAAGGCCAGCTGATCGGATTGTTCGACGATTTCGGCTATCGCAGGATCGGCATCGGCTGCCGCCTGGCCAACGAGGTCTGCGCGATGTCGGGACTGGATTCACATCGCAGTCAGGGCGGGAACGCCTTTACTATCGTTGAAGGTGCCGGCCTGCCGCGGCTCGACGTGGTCGGTTTCAATCGCAACGTGGATTGGCCCACCCTGGTCGAGCGGCTGGTCGCGGTCGGCAAGGGCGAAGTGGCGCCGGTCGTGGAATGACGGATCGTCGAATGATGCACACAGGAGCAAGGTCATGAAGCAGTGGTTGGGCATGCCGGTCGCGGGCGCGTTGTTGTTGAGCGCCTGCGTGACGATCAACGTGTATTTCCCCGCGGCGGAAGCGAAGGAAGCGGCGCGCGAGTTCGTCGAAAAGGTCATCAACGAAGCGGACAAGGTCGAGATGAAGGATCCGTCCGCGCCCGCCGGCGGCATGGCATCGCTGGGCACGCGGATCCGCTCCGACCTGTCCGGTTTCGATCCCTGGGTGCTGGTCGGCATCGGCAGCGCGCAGGCGCAATCGGCGCCGGACATCAGCCTGAAGACGCCGGCGATCCAGGCGATCCAGTCGCGGATGGAAGCGCGCTTCAATGCCACGCTGCGGGGTGGCTTCGACAGCGGCGCGCTGGGGTTCACCGCCGACGGTCTGGTGACCGTGCGCGATGCCGGCAAGCTGGAACTGAAGGACCGGGTCGCGATGAATGCCGCGGTCGCCGACGACAACCGCGACCGCAAGGCGGTCTATCGCGAAGTCGCCGTGGCCAATGGCCATCCGGAGTGGGAAACCCAGATCCGCGACGTGTTCGCCCGCCAGTGGATCGCCAGCGCGCGTCCGGGCTGGTGGTACCAGTCCGGTGGAAGCTGGAAGCAGAAATGACTTCGATGACGGCCCGCTTCGGCGGGCCGTTCGCTTTCACGGACCCGTCCTGCACATATCTGCCAAAATAGCGGGCCACCCTGCTGCCAGCCGTCACGTGGCCCGACTCGATCATTCCCCCAAGTCGCTCGACATCGTCAACCTGACCCATGACGGTCGCGGCGTGGCCCGTTGGCCCGACGGCCCGCATGCCGGCAAGACCGTGTTCGTGACTGGCGCATTGCCGGGCGAAACCGTGCTGGTCCAGCAGACCGCGCGGTCGCGCAATTTCGACGAAGCGAAGACCCTGGAGGTCGTGCAGGCATCGCCGGACCGGGTCACGCCGCGCTGCCCGCATTTCGGCACCTGCGGCGGCTGCGTGTTGCAGCACCTCGCGGAAGACAAGCAGATCGAAGCCAAGCAGGGCGTGTTGCTGGACAACCTGCAACGCATCGGCCACGTGACACCGCAGTCGGTATTGCCGCCGTTGCGCGGCGACAGCTGGGGCTACCGGCGCAAGGGGCGGTTCTCGGTGCGCCGCGTCGAGAAGAAGGACAAGACCCTGGTCGGCTTCCGTGAGCAGGATCCACGCTTCGTCGCCGACATCGGCGAATGCCACGTGGTCGTGCCGCAACTCGGCTTCAAGGTCGCCGCGCTGGGCGCGCTGGTCGATGGCCTGGATGCGCGGCGAGACATCCCGCAGATCGAGTTCATCACCGGCGACGCGCATGTGGCGCTGGTGTTCCGGCATCTGCAGCCGCTGTCCGATGCCGACAAAGCCAGGCTGGATGCCTTCGGCACCGAGCATGGCTTCACGATGTTCCTGCAACCCGGCGGCAACGACTCCGTGCATCCGCTGTCGGGCGAGGCACCGCAGCTGTCGTTCCGCTTGCCGCAATGGGACATCGAACTGCTGTTCCGCCCGCTGGATTTCATCCAGGTCAATGCGAAACTCAATGAGGCGATGATCGCGCGCGCGCTGGCGTTGCTCGACGTGCGACCCGGCGAGCGCGTGCTCGACCTGTTCTGCGGCCTCGGCAACTTCACCCTGCCGCTGGCGCGCGCGTCGGGCGATGGCGATGTCGTGGGCGTGGAGGGCGAGGCCGGGCTGGTGCAACGTGCCCGCGCGAATGCCGCGCACAACGGCCTCACCAACGTGCATTTCCATGCCGCGGACCTGACCCAGGATCTCGCATCGCAACCGTGGCTCAAGGCCGGCTTCGACAGGCTGCTGCTGGATCCCGCGCGTTCGGGCGCGATCGATGTGCTGAAGCAACTGCCGTTGAAAGGCTTGAAGAGGATCGTCTACGTCAGCTGCCACCCGGGCTCGCTGGCCCGCGACGCCGGCTACCTGGTCAACGAGGCCGGCTGGACCCTGCGCGAGGCCGGCGTGATGGACATGTTCCCGCATACCGCGCATGTCGAATCCATCGCCGTGTTCGATCCGCCGAAGAAGCGCTGAGGCACGACGCAGTGGGCATCGAGATCGAACGCAAGTTCCTGCTGGCCGATGAAGCGTGGCGCGCCGCCGCGCACAAGGTCGTGCCGATGGCGCAGGGCTATCTCAACGACCTGGCCATGGTCGATTCCGGCGCGATGCAGACCTCGGTGCGCGTGCGCATCGAGGGCGAGTCCGCCTTCCTCAACATCAAGTCGCGGGAGGCCGGCCCGAGCCGCCAGGAATTCGAGTACGGGATCCCGCTGGCCGATGCGCGTGCGCTGCTGGCGTTGTGCGTGGGCGGCAGGATCGACAAGCACCGCCACTACGTCACCCACGCCGGGCATCTGTGGGAAATCGACGAATTCCATGGCGACAACGCCGGTCTGGTGGTGGCGGAGATCGAGCTGGGAGGCGTCGATGAGACGTTCGCCCGGCCTGCCTGGCTCGGCGCCGAAGCGACCCATGCGCAGCGCTACTACAATCTGGCGCTGGCCTCGCGCCCGTACGCGCAATGGCGCGACGACGAGCGCCGGGCGCTGGATCTCAACGAAGGACACTAGATGCTGCAGATCGGCGTTTCCGGGCACGAACTCACTGCGCAGGAGCGCGACTGGCTGCAGCACGACGCCTGTATCGGGGTGATCCTGTTCGCGCGCAACTTCGCCAGCCGCGCGCAGGTGGCGGAACTCACTCAGGCCATTCGCGAGGCGACGCCGCGGCCGCAATTGATCAGCGTGGACCAGGAAGGCGGGCGCGTGCAGCGTTTCCGCGAGGGCTATACCGCGTTGCCGGCACTGCAGGGCTTCGATGCGTTGTATCGGGAAGACCCGACCGCTGCGCTGGCATTGGCACGCGAGCACGCCTGGCTGATGGCCAGCGAGATCCGCGCCACCGGCATCGACCTCAGCTTCGCGCCGGTGATCGACCTGGGGCGCGGCAACCGCGCGATCGGCAACCGCGCGTTCTCGGCGGATCCGGACGTCGTGGCGGCGTTCGCCAGCACATACGTCGCAGGCATGCACGAAGCCGGCATGGCCGCTACGCTCAAGCATTTCCCCGGGCACGGTTCGATCCCGGAGGACACCCATTTCGATGTCGCGGTGGACGACCGTTCGCTGGAGGCGATGCGCGCCACCGACCTGGTGCCGTTCGTCGCCGGCATCGCCGCCGGCGCCGATGCGGTGATGATGGCGCACATCACCTATCCGCAGGTCGCGCCGGAACCCGCCGGCTACGCGCCGCGCTGGATCGGCGAGATCCTCCGCGGCGAGATGGGCTTCCGCGGCGTGGTGTTCTCCGACGACATCGGCATGGCCGCGGCCCATTCCGCCGGCGGGGTGAAGGCGCGCATCGATGCGCACCTGGATGCCGGCTGCGACGTGGTGCTGGTGGCCAGCCCGGCGCTGGTCGAGGAATCCCTGCGCGGGATGACCGGACGCAGTTCAAACACGATGGCGCTGGCCGGCTTGATGGGGCGCGGCGCGCTGGGTTGGGATGGATTGCTGGCCGATGGGCGCCGCGACGATGTGCAGGCGCGGCTCGGCCGCGTGCGCGAATCGGTGGTGGATGCCGGTGCGACCTCGGGTGCGATCAACGTGGGAGACGTGGCATGAGCGGACCGAAACTGGCGGATGCATTGGCGACCGCACACGTGGTCTTCGACAAGGCCACCCTGGAAGCGGCGATCGTGCGCATGGCCGGCGAGATCCGCCCGGCCTACGCGGACGGCGAGGTGCCGCTGTACATCACGGTGATGAACGGTGGGTTGCCGTTCGCGGCGCAACTCGCGTTCGCGCTTGGCGAACTCGGGTTGGACCTGCAGTTCGATTACCTGCATGCCACCCGGTATCGCGGCCAGACCACCGGCTCCGGCCTGGCCTGGCTGCATCGCCCGGGCACGCCGATGCGCGGACGCAAGGTCCTGCTGGCCGACGACATCCTCGACGAGGGCCACACCCTGCTGGCGGTGAAGCAGTGGTGCGAAGACCAGGGCGCAGCCGAGGTGCGCATCGCCGTGCTGGCCGAGAAAGTCCACGACCGCTGCGTCGAAGGCATCTGTGCCGATCATATCGGCGTGCAGGTGCCGGATGCCTACGTGTTCGGCTACGGGATGGATTTCCACGAGCAGGGTCGCAACCTGCCGGCGATCTATGCGCTTGGTGAGTAACGTTGGCCTCGCTTCCTACTGTCTCTCTGGAATCAGGCATGACCATTGATCTCGCCGTCATCGGCGGTACCGGCGTCTACGCGCTCGGCGAACTGGCCGATGTCGAAACCCACCAGCCAGTGACGCCGTACGGTGCTCCTTCGGGGCCGATCCGTCTCGGCACGTATGCCGGCAAGCGCGTGGCATTCCTGGCGCGGCATGGCGAAGGCCATTCGCTGCCCCCGCACAAGATCAACTATCGGGCCAACCTGGCTGCGCTGAAGGCGATCGGCGCGACGCGCGTACTGGCGATGAACACCGTCGGCGGCATCACCGCGCAATGCGGACCGCGCGTGCTGGCCTGCCCGGACCAGCTGATCGACTACACGTGGGGACGCATTTCCACCCTCTGCGAGGAACCCGGCACCGAAGTCCTGCACGTCGATTTCGGTGATCCCTACACGCCTTCGCTGCGCGTCGGCGTCATCACGGCTGCGAAGCAGGCCGGCGTGGCCCTGGTCGATGCCGGTTGCTATGGCGCCACCCAGGGTCCGCGCCTGGAAACCAAGGCCGAAATCGCGCGCATGCGTCGCGACGGCTGTGACCTGGTCGGCATGACCGGCATGCCCGAGGCCGGCCTGGCCCGCGAACTCGGCCTGGACTATGCGTGCCTGGCGATCGTCGCGAACTGGGCGGCGGGCGCGGGCCCCGATGTCGATGAAGTGATCACCCTGCAGGACGTGCTGGACAACGTGGCCGCGGCGATGGACGACGCGGCCCGGCTGTTGCGGGCGATGCTGGCCGGCTGAGCCGCGCGATGACGCGTCGGCACGTCGCCATCGTCGGCTACGGCACCGGCGGACAGGCTGCCGCGCTGGCACTGGCGCGCCACGGACATTCGGTCGAAGTCTTCGAGCGCGTGCCGGATCCCGGCCCGGTCGGCGCCGGCTTCCTGTTGCAACCCACCGGCCTCCAGGCCCTGTGGCGACTGGGGCTGCTCGACGAGGCCTGCGCATTGGGTGCGCCGGTGGCGCGCCTCCATGGCGAGACGCCCGAAGGCCGCACCGTCATGGACATGCACTACGCGGACCTGGACGTGCGACTGTCCGGCGTGGGCATGCAGCGTGGCGCGTTGTTCGCCATGTTGCATGAGGCGATCGGCCTTGAAGGCGGCATCCAACTGCATGCCGGCCATGGGATCACGGAACTCGACTGCGAGCGCGGTCGCCTGCGCGACGCGCAGGGCGCGTGGCACGGGCCGTTCGATGTGGTGGTGGTTGCGGATGGCTCGGCGTCGTCGCTGCGCGCCACTGTCACCGGCATGCGCATCGACGCCCCGTATCCCTGGGGTGCGCTGTGGTGCCTGTTGCCGGAAGGCGATTGGCCATGGCCGGCCGAGCTGCGCCAGCGTTACCATCGCGCGCGCCGGATGGCCGGGATGCTGCCGGTGGGAACCATGCCCGGCGATCCGTTGCGCCGATTGAGCTTCTTCTGGAGCCTGCCGGTCGCGCAGTTCGACGCCTGGCGCGCTGGCGGCCGCGATGCGTGGCTCGGCGAACTGCACGCGCTATGGCCGCGTGCGCGCGAACACATGGGCGACGATTTCCAGGTCGGCTGCCTGGCACGCGCGGCGTATCGCGATGCGATCCCCACGCGCTGGTGGCGCGGCCGCGCGATGCTGCTCGGCGATGCGGCGCATGCGATGAGCCCGCAGCTGGGGCAGGGGGTGAACATGGCGCTGGTCGACGCGGTCTCGCTGGCGCACGCGTTCGATGCGCATGGCGACCTGCAGGTGGCCTTCCAGGATCACGCGCGCGAACGGCGTGCGCACCTCGCGGCCTACCACCGCTTCAGTCGCTGGTTGACCCCGTTGTTCCAGTCCGATCGCGATGCGCTGGCGCGCGTGCGCGACCTCGCCTTCCTGCCGCTGGGTCGACTGCCCGGTGCGCGTGGGCACATGCTGCGCGTGCTCTCCGGCACCCAGCGGGGATGGTGGGGACGCCATCGACTGGACGATGCCTTCGTGGCGGCCCTGCAACAGGCGCTGGCGGTCGACAGCGCCACGCCCGCCTGAGGCCGCGCTCGGTTGCACGAGGACGCGCTTGCGGCATACTCGCGCGGTGCTTCCGCCAGGCGGCGGCGCACGTTCCTGCAACCGCTCGGCAAGAGGTCATTCAATCCATGCAAACCGGCACCGTGAAGTGGTTCAACGACGCCAAGGGCTTCGGCTTCATCTCGCCCGAGGATGGCAGTGCAGACGTCTTCGTGCATTTCTCCGCGATCGATTCCTCGGGCTTCCGCAGCCTGCAGGAAGGCCAGCGGGTGAGCTACGAAGTGCAGCAGGGCGCGAAGGGCGCACAGGCGGCGGGCGTCAAGCCGATCTGATCGCGACAGCGCACGCACCATTTCGAGCCCCGCCCGGTGCGGGGCTTTTTTATGGCGGCGCGACGCGCCGGTCAGTCGAGGAACTGCAGCCTGGCAAGCTCCGCGTACAGGCCGCCCTGGGCGATCAATGCGGCATGGGTGCCTTCGGCGACGATGCGCCCGGCATCGATCACCACGATGCGGTCGGCGCGCAACACCGTTGCGAGTCGATGCGCGACCACCAGGGTGGTGCGGCCTTCCATCAGGTGGTCCAGGGCGGTCTGCACCGCGCGCTCGCTTTGCGCATCCAGTGCCGAGGTCGCTTCATCGAGCAGCAGCACCGGCGCGTCCTTGAGCAACGCACGCGCGATGGCGACGCGTTGTTGCTGGCCGCCTGACAACCGCGTTCCGCGCTCGCCGAGTTCGCTGGCGAAGCCGTCCGGTAGCGCATCGAGGAACGTCTCGGCCTCGGCGGCTGCGGCGGCCTGGCGGACTTCTTCATCGGTCGCGTCCAAGCGCCCGTAGCGGATGTTGTCGGCGGCGCTGGCGGCGAACAGGGTCGGCGACTGCGGCACCAGGGCAATCGCCTCGCGCAGTGCGTCGAGGTCCAGTTCGCGCAGGTCGATGCCATCGAGGGTGATGCGGCCCGACTGCGGGTCGTGGAAACGCAGCAACAGCGAGAGCAGGGTGCTCTTGCCGGCGCCGGACGGGCCGACCAGGGCCACGGTCTCGCCGGGCCGCACGCGCAGGCTGAAGTCGTGCAGCGCGGCGGTGTCCGGGCGTTGCGGATAGTGGAAGGTCACCGAATCGAACACGATCTCCCCGCGCACGCGTCCGGAGAACGTGGTTGGCGTGGCCGGTGCGGTGACCTGCGACGATTCCTGCAGCAACTCGTTGATCCGGCCCATGCCGCCGGCGGCGCGTTGCAGCTCGTTCCAGACCTCGGCCAGCGCACCCACCGAGCCCCCGCCGATCAGCGCATACAGCACGAACTGGCCCAGGCTGCCAGCGCTCATGCGCCCGGCGATCACGTCGTGCGCACCCGACCACAGCACCACGATGATCGCGCCGAAGATCAGGCTCATCGCCACCGCGGTGACGATCGACTGTGCGCCGATGCGCTTGCGTGCGGTGGCCACCGCTGTCGCGATGGCGGTGGCATAGCGCTGGCGTTCGTAGGCTTCGCGCGCGTGGGCCTGCACCGTGCGTACCGCGCCGAGTGCCTCGGCAGCGAGCGCATTGGCATCGGCGACCCGGTCCTGGCTGGCACGCGAGACTTTCTGGATGCGCCGGCTCCCGACCACGATCGGCAGCACCGCCAACGGGATGCCGATGAGTGCCCAAGCCGCGAGTTTCGGGCTGGTGACGAACAGCATCGCCAGCGCACCGATCACGGTCACGATGCTGCGCAAGGCGACCGACATGCTCGAGCCGACCACGCTGCGCAGCAGTTCCGCGTCGGCGGTGAGCCGCGAAATCAATTCGCCGCTGCGGCTGCGATCGAAGAAGCCGGCGTCCAGCCCCAGCAGGTGCGCATACAGGCGGGTGCGCAGGTCGGCGACCACGCGCTCGCCGAGCAGGGTCACGAAGAAATACCGGGCGGCGGTCGCCAGCGCCAGCGCCAGGATCACCAGCAGCACGAAGCCGAAGGTGCGGTCGGTATTCGCACCGCTGCTGAAGCCGTGGTCGATCATCGACCGGAACGCGACCGGCAGGCTGAGCGTCGCGGCGGAGGAACAGGCCAGTGCCAGCAACCAGGCCATGAACAGGCCGGAATGGCGGCGCACGAACGGCCAGAGCGCGCGCAGCGAGCCGATGGGCGCCTTGGGCGCCGGAGTGGGGGATGTCATGCGACACATGGTAGCGGCGTGGTGCCGCGGCCGGGCATCAGGGTTCGAGCTTGCGCAGTTCCTGCGGCAGCACCGCATCGGGATAGCGTCGGCGGAACTCGGCCAGGCTGGCCTTGGCCTCGTCGATCCGGCCCTGCTGCTGCAATTCCCCGATCCGGCGCAGCCAGGCATCGCGCGCGGCCGGTGCGTCCATCGTGGCCGGCGGCACGTCTTCCTCGTCCACGACCTCGGTGACCGTGTCCAGCGTGGTCGCCGCTGCGGCTTCGGCCTCGTCCTGCGCCCGCGCTTGCTTCGCCTGCGGCTTGACCATGTTGCCGGCGGCGCCGACCGCGCCTTCGACGGGCGCGGATCGTCCCGGTGCGGCTGCCGGCGACCGGGCTGCCGGCGTGGCTGGCGCCGGGGGGGCGGGTGGTGCGGGTGGCGGTGCCATCACCGCGTCGGCCATCGCATCGGCCGTCGCCGCTTCCGGCGGCGGCGATGGGACGAAGACCGGCGTGGCGGCGGGGGCTTCGGCGCGGGGTTCCGCCGCCGTGCGTTCGCGGGCGATCCGCGTGCTGTCCTCAGCAGGCGCTGCCTCACGGGCGGGTGCGACCATCGGCGATGGAAGGGACTGCACGGCATCCGCGGGCGGCGGGACCGCGTCCGTCGAACGCATCACCGCCTGTTCGCCATTGCTGCCCGGGACCGCAGTGGCGACCGGGCCGTGCGCGGTGGACGCAGGCGGTCCTGGTGGCGGCTGCAATTGCCAGGCCAGGCCCACGGCCAGGCTGACCGAGGCGGCCGCGGTCAGCGGCACGATCCACCCGCGCCGACGCTTCGCGACCGGTGCCTGCGATGACACCGCCGCATGCGCAGCGGCCAGGATCCTCGCGTCGAGGCCTGCGTCGGGCTCTTCACGGCCGTGCAGGCGCGGCAGGCGCGCAGCCAGCGCGCGCTCGTCGGCGTCCAGCGGCTCGCGCGGAAGACGGGTCATGCCGGCAGCCCCGCGCGCAGCTTGTCCATGGCGTAGCGCAGGCGCGACTTCACCGTCTCCCGACCCACGCCGGTGATGGTGCCGATCTCTTCCAGGGTCAGTTCCTGTTCCAGCCGCAACAGCAGGACCTCGCGTTGTTCCTCGGGCAGGTCGTCCAGCGCCAGTTGCAACTGGCGGCGGCGCTCGAATTCCGACAATACCCGCTCGGGCGTGTCGGGGTCGGTGACGCGCGCCAGCCGCTCGTCGGCGTCGGATGGCGCGGCCGGCCGGTGCTTGAGGCTGCGCCAGTGGTCGCCGAGGCGGTGGTGGGCGATGGTGTACAGCCAGGTGGCGAAGCCTGCATCGGGTTTCCAGCTGGCGCGCGCCGACACCACGCGCTGCCAGACGTCCTGGAAGAACTCGTCGGCCAGGGCGTTGTCGCGCAACTGGCGCAACAGGTAGCGATACAGCCTGCCGCGATGGCGCGCATACAACTCCCCGAATGCCGCTCCATCGCCCGCCGCATAGGCAAGCATCAACGCTTCGTCGCTGGTGTCGGGGGCATCCACGGGCGCCAGCGTACGGACTGGCGTGGCTGGCGGGAAGGGCGCGCGGCGGACGGCGGGGGCGGGCAGGGCAGGGGGCACGCAGGCGGGAACGGGCGGGCGGGCACAACGGGGTTGCCCGGGTGCGGTGCCGCGCTGCGTAGTTCAAGTATGCTCGCCGAATGAACGGGGTCCGGGTCGTGCCATTGCCGAATGGCGCCGATGAGGCGCAACAGCCTCGCGGTGGCGTGCCCGCGCGCGAGGCGCTGGGCCGCGACGAACTGGCCCGCCTGCTGGACGCGGCGGAGCAGCGGATCCAGTCCCTGCACCGCTCGGAGCGCCTGCAGCAGGCCTTGTACGAGATCGCCGACCTCGCCGGCGGCAGCCTGGAGTTGCAGGAGATGCTGCGCCGGATCCACGCGATCGTGGGCGAGCTGATGTACGCCGGCAATCTCTACATCGTGCTGTACGACGAGCACCTGCAGACGATGCGCTTCCTGTATTTCGTCGACCTGATCGACCCCTGGGTCAACGATCCGGCCGAGGAAATCCCGGTCACCGACGACGAGAACACCCTGACCATGCACCTGCTGCGCACCGGCGAGGCGATGCGGGGGCCGTCGGCGGAGCTGCGACAGTTCCATGGCATCCCCTTCGGCGAATCCAGCGGGCCGGACAGCGCCGACTGGCTGGGCGTGCCGATGCGCCGGGGCAGCCGCGTGGTCGGCGCGATCGTGGTGCAGAACTACGAGAAGCCCGACGTCTACAGCAACGAGGATCGCGCGCTGCTGGCCTACGTGGCCCAGCACATCCTCACCGCGCTGGATCGCTACGAGGCGCGCGAGCAGCTCGAGAAGCGCGTGCAGGAGCGCACGGCGGAGTTGCAGCAGGCCAATGTCGACCTGCAGGCGGAAGTGGCGGAGCGGCAGCGGGCGCAGGAACTCCAGCGCGCGCTGTTCCGCATTGCCGAGCTGTCGATGACCAGCGAGACGCTGGAGCGCTTCTATGCCGAGATCCACAAGGTCGTCGGCGGCCTGCTCTACGCACGCAATTTCTACATCGCCATGCTGACCATCGACGGGAGCATGCTGGAGTTCCCGTATTCGGTGGACGACCGCGACCAGATGCGCAAGCCGCGCCGGGTCGCCAACGGGCTGACCGAATACGTGTTGCGGACCGGCAAGCCGCTGCTGGCCGACCGTGCGCGGATCCGCCGGCTGGAGTCTGAAGGCAAGGTCCGAAGCATCGGGACCCTGGCGCACTGCTGGCTGGGGGTGCCGTTGCTGTACGACGACAAGGTGGTCGGCGTGATCGCCGTGCAGAGCTATTCGCCGGACGTGGCGTTCACCACCCGCGACCAGGAACTGCTGACCTTCGTCGCCTACCACATCGGCAGCAGCCTGGCCCGCAAGCAGGCGCAGGATCGGTTGATGCACGCGCATGCGGGGCTGGAACAGCGGGTCAGCGAGCGCACCCGCGAACTCGCCGAGGCGAATGCGGAACTGGTCGAGCAGATCGGCGAACGCATGCGCGCCGAGCGCAAGCTGACCTACCAGGCCACCCACGATGCCTTGACCGGCCTGCCCAACCGCACCCAGCTGCTGGAACGCCTGGGCAAGGCGATCGCGGTGGCGCGCGGCAACCCGCAGGCCTGCTTCGCGGTGCTGTTCCTCGACCTGGACCGGTTCAAGCTGGTCAACGACAGCGCCGGCCACGCGGTCGGCGACGAACTGCTGATCGAGGCCGCCCGCCGCATCGTCGGCAGCGTGCG
>ERZ795061.2947-NODE-2947-length-15226-cov-6.590798_pt1 | contig 15226 bp, 14 predicted proteins | sample MGYA00375145_ERZ795061 | MGnify/ENA primary metagenome ERZ795061 (study PRJEB30190, sample SAMN05720144) | anaerobic digester metagenome | isolation source: active sludge of municipal wastewater-treating anaerobic digesters | place: USA | collected 2014-12-22 ... | reverse complement strand
GAGATGGAAGAGAGTGACTGGAGTTCAGACGTGTGCTCTTCCGATCTCAACCTGTCGGACCGTGACTTTGTCTCGCTGAACTATATCTACTCACTCTGACCATCGATCCGGTCCATCTTCCAGCGCCGCTTGCAGCGGGGCTGGGGGTGGATCGGTTTTGATTTCATTTTGGGGGTGTCTGGATGGCCGATCGGTGAAGTTGTGCTTGAATTTATCTTTGTTTGGCAGTGGTAGTAACTCTTTCGAAGTAACGTCCTGAGGTAGCTGTAATGAATCTGACTGAAAAAATGACGCTGGCGAGCGGTCTGCTGCTCACGCTGGCCACCCCGACGCTGCTGGCCAAGGTGCCGGCGGAGCAGGCGGCGCAACTGGGCGGCGACAAGCTGACCTATATTGGCGCCGAGAAGGCGGCCAATGCCGATGGCTCGATTCCGGCCTGGGATGGCGGTTTTCCGCAGAGCCGGATACCGGCCAACTGGAAGCCGGGCGATGTCTACACCAACCCCTGGCCGGAAGACAAGCCGCTGTTCACGATCACCGCGCAGAACGTCGGTCAGTACAAGGAGAAGCTGACGCCGGGCCAGCTGGCGATGTTCGAGAAGTACCCCTCGACCTACCGGATTCCGGTCTATGTGAGCCGGCGCACGGCGACGGTGCCGGATCGGGTCAAGGAGTCGATCAAATACAACGCCGCCAACGCCACGCTGGCCAACCAGGGCAAGGGGGTGGCCAACTACAAGGAGGTGACCCCGTTCCCGATCACCAGCGATGGGCTGGAGGCGATCTGGAACCACATCTTCCGCTGGCGTGGCGGCATTGGCGTGATCCAGAACGAGGCCGGCTTTGCGCCGCAGGTCGATGGCTCGGCCACCAAGGTGTCGCTGACGGTCAACTTCTGGTTCAACCCGGAGGCGGGCAAGGCGGGCAGCCAGTACGAGAACATCATCTTCATGTATACCTCCGAGGTGACGGCGCCGTCGCGGCTGGCCGGCAGCCCGGTGCTGCTGCACGAGAGCATCGACCAGTCGCGCGAACCGCGGCTGGTGTGGCGTTACAACGCCGGCCAGCGGCGGGTGGCGCGGGCGCCCGATGTCGGCTTCGACAACCCGAGTGACGCGGCCGATGGGCTGCTGGCCTCCGACCAGGTGGACATGTACAACGGCTCGCCGGAGCGCTACGACTGGAAGCTGCTGGGCAAGAAGGAGCTCTACATCCCCTACAACAACTACGAGATGAACCAGCCGGCGGTGAAGTACAAGGATCTGATCACGCCGGGCCACCTCAACCAGCAGTGGAGCCGCTACGAGCTGCACCGGGTGTGGGTGGTGGAGGCGAAGCTGAAGGCCGACCAGCGGCACATCTACAACCGGCGGGTGATGTTCCTGGACGAGGACACCTGGCAGGTGGCCGAGCATGACATGTATGACGGCAAGGACCAGCTGTGGCGGGTGATGGAGGGCTACCACGCCCACTTCTGGGATGCCAGCAGCGGCTGGTTGCAGGCCTACAGCTCCAACGACCTGAATGCCAAGCGCTACTATGTGCGTGGTCTGGTGAACGAGGAGAAGCCCTTCGAGTTCACCACCAGGTTCAGCTTCGAGGACTTCACGCCAGCGGCGCTGCGACGCAAAGGGGTGCGCTGAATCCAGAGCGATTCGGTTGCCTGATCTGAACGGGCCGGTCTCGCAGGAGACCGGCCTTTTTTGTGTCTTTTTGAGCCTATTTTGGGGCGATCGGCAGCGAAAAACTGTTGTCAATTATGGTTGATGTGGTATAAAAAGCGCGACTTGCTCTGAGTCGAACCTGTCTTTGACAGCCATAACAATAACAAGAATCGGTCATGAAGAGAGCGACGATGCACGGCGCAGGCTGTGCCACTCCGACAGCAGCGCTGTTCGGATCGATTTCCCAAACAGCACACCACTGGTCCAGCCGGACGGGTTCGGCTCGTCCGTGCTGGTGCGTCAGCCATTTTGCAGTCAAGGGGGGCACAGCAGCATCCGGACAGCGCAGAGATCACTTCAGTTTGGGCAGAGCGTGCGCATCAGCGCGGGCCGATTCGCGTTTGACGGGAGCCATCATCCCGATGGCTCAGGGTGAACATGACACATTGAGGTAGAGACGATGCATTTCAGCACAAAAATGACGCTGGCGAGCGGTCTGCTGCTCACGCTGGCCACCCCGACGCTGCTGGCCAAGGTGCCGGCGGAGCAGGCGGCGCAACTGGGCGGCGACAAGCTGACCTATATTGGCGCCGAGAAGGCGGCCAATGCCGATGGCTCGATTCCGGCCTGGGATGGCGGTTTTCCGCAGAGCCGGATACCGGCCAACTGGAAGCCGGGCGATGTCTACACCAACCCCTGGCCGGAAGACAAGCCGCTGTTCACGATCACCGCGCAGAACGTCGGTCAGTACAAGGAGAAGCTGACGCCGGGCCAGCTGGCGATGTTCGAGAAGTACCCCTCGACCTACCGGATTCCGGTCTATGTGAGCCGGCGCACGGCGACGGTGCCGGATCGGGTCAAGGAGTCGATCAAATACAACGCCGCCAACGCCACGCTGGCCAACCAGGGCAAGGGGGTGGCCAACTACAAGGAGGTGACCCCGTTCCCGATCACCAGCGATGGGCTGGAGGCGATCTGGAACCACATCTTCCGCTGGCGTGGCGGCATTGGCGTGATCCAGAACGAGGCCGGCTTTGCGCCGCAGGTCGATGGCTCGGCCACCAAGGTGTCGCTGACGGTCAACTTCTGGTTCAACCCGGAGGCGGGCAAGGCGGGCAGCCAGTACGAGAACATCATCTTCATGTATACCTCCGAGGTGACGGCGCCGTCGCGGCTGGCCGGCAGCCCGGTGCTGCTGCACGAGAGCATCGACCAGTCGCGCGAACCGCGGCTGGTGTGGCGTTACAACGCCGGCCAGCGGCGGGTGGCGCGGGCGCCCGATGTCGGCTTCGACAACCCGAGTGACGCGGCCGATGGGCTGCTGGCCTCCGACCAGGTGGACATGTACAACGGCTCGCCGGAGCGCTACGACTGGAAGCTGCTGGGCAAGAAGGAGCTCTACATCCCCTACAACAACTACGAGATGAACCAGCCGGCGGTGAAGTACAAGGATCTGATCACGCCGGGCCACCTCAACCAGCAGTGGAGCCGCTACGAGCTGCACCGGGTGTGGGTGGTGGAGGCGAAGCTGAAGGCCGACCAGCGGCACATCTACAACCGGCGGGTGATGTTCCTGGACGAGGACACCTGGCAGGTGGCCGAGCATGACATGTATGACGGCAAGGACCAGCTGTGGCGGGTGATGGAGGGCTACCACGCCCACTTCTGGGATGCCAGCAGCGGCTGGTTGCAGGCCTACAGCTCCAACGACCTGAATGCCAAGCGCTACTATGTGCGTGGTCTGGTGAACGAGGAGAAGCCCTTCGAGTTCACCACCAGGTTCAGCTTCGAGGACTTCACGCCAGCGGCGCTGCGACGCAAAGGGGTGCGCTGAATCCAGAGCGATTCGGTTGCCTGATCTGAACGGGCCGGTCTCGCAGGAGACCGGCCTTTTTTGTGCGCGCCGGATTACTGAGTACAGCAGATCAGGATGAGCAACTGATCTGCAGTCGTTGGCCCCATTCGGGTGGCGAACCGGCCCAGGCTTCATCGGCCGGATGTTCGTCATGCGGTTGCTGCAGCAGCCGGGACAGTCGATCGATCAGGCTGAAGTCGCCCTGTTCCGCCTGGCGGATCGCCTGTTCGGCCAGGTAGTTGCGCAGCGTGTATTTGGGGTTGACCTGTCGCATGAGCGTGGCGCGCGTGGCGGCTGGGATCTCCTCCTGTTGCAGCCGTCGTGCGTAGAGGCGGTGCCAGGCATCGAAGGCATCGGGCTGCGCGAAGAGATCACGTGCCTGTTGTGGGTTCTCCTCGCTGCTCAATGCCCGGAAGCAGCGGCTGTAGTCGACATGCTGGGCATGCAGCAGGTCGAGCAGATCGAGCATGAGTTGGCGGTCATCCGCCTGTTCGGTCATCAATCCGAGCTTGGCCCGCATTCTGCGCTCGAAGTGGTGCAGGTAGCGCCACTGGTACTGGTCGAGCGCCCGTTCGATCGCTTCGGTCTCGATCCATTCACTGAAACAGAGCGCCAGCGCGCGCAGGTTCCACCAGCCAATGGCCGGCTGCTGATCGAAGGCGTAGCGCCCATGGTGGTCGGAGTGGTTGCAGACATGGTCGAAGCGGTAGTGATCCTGAAAGCCGTAGGGGCCGTAGTCGAGGGTTTCGCCGATGATCGACATGTTGTCGCTGTTCATCACGCCATGAGCGAAGCCGACCGCCTGCCACTCGGCAATCAGCCGCGCGGTGCGATCGATCACGTCGCACAGCAGTGTCAGCGGGGGCGAGGCGCTGTCGAGCGCGGCAGGAAAGTGGCGTTCGAGGGTGTAGTCGAGCAGTTGCCGCAACGAGGCATGGTCGCCGCTGTGGTAGAAGTATTCGAAGTGGCCAAAGCGGATGTGGCTGCCGGCCAGCCGCAACAGCGTGGCGCCTGGTTCGATCCGCTCGCGCCGCACCGGCAAGTCACTGCCGATGACGCAGAGTGCTCGCGTGCTGGGGATGCCCAGACCGGTCATCGCGATGCCGGCCAGATATTCACGGATGCAGGAGCGCAACACCGCGCGGCCATCGCCCATGCGCGAAAAGGGCGTCAGACCGGCGCCCTTCAGATGCAGGTCGATGCGCTCGCCATTGCGATTGCAGACCTCGCCCAGCAGCAGTCCGCGCCCATCGCCCAGCCGCGGGCTGTAGCCGCCGAACTGATGGCCGGCATAGACCATCGCCAGCGGATCGGCGCCCGGCAGTGCGCGCTGACCGCTGAAAATCTCCGCCCAGTCCGTGGCCGCCAGCGTGGCAGGGTCGAGATCGATCAGCGCGGCAGCCGAGACATCGACCGCGACCAGATAGGGGTTGGGCAGCGGATCGGGTTGTTGCCGGTGGTGGAACTGTCCCGGCAGGCGGGCAAAGCTGTTGTCGAAGTTGAGTCGTGGGGCGGGTTGCATTCCGGCTCTCCCGGTGCTGGAATCGGGGCTGAAGTCCGAGTATAACGCTTGGATATTGTCGGAGGGTATCGCAGATGGTCAACCAAAGTGCATTCGATTTTTCGGTGAGGAGCATCGAGGGCGAAACGGTGGCGCTCGATCGTTATCGGGGCAAGGTGCTGTTGCTGGTCAATGTGGCCAGTCGCTGTGGCTTGACACCGCAGTACGTCGATCTCGAGGCGCTCTATACGCAGTACCGCGACCGCGGGCTGGAGGTGCTGGGTTTTCCCTGCAATCAGTTCATGAACCAGGAGCCGGGCAGTGAAGCGGAGATTCAGCAGTTCTGCCAAACGCAGTACGGGGTGCAGTTTCCGCTCTTTGCCAAGATCGAGGTCAATGGCAGCGGCCGGCATCCGCTCTATCAGTGGCTGACCGCTGCCGCCCAGTCGCAGCCGGGTGACATTCAATGGAATTTCGAGAAATTTCTGATCGATCGCACCGGGCAGGTGGCTGCGCGCTTCGCGCCGCGGGTGTCGCCGCTGGATGCAACCCTGATCGAAGCCCTCGAGCGGACGCTTGCGACGACGCAGTGAGGCCGATTCGCTCCGACGGCTGCGGTTGTCGCAGATCAAGGAAGTTTTTATTGTCAGCAGGTGACCTCGGCGTTCTCTTGAACAACCCGGAGGGCTTACGTACCATGCTGGCAGCAGTGCGGGACCCGAACCAGACCGATAACAACCCGACTGCTCTTGTGCGCCGTCAGCCCGCTTCAGCCACACCCCGTTCTTGCGCGGTCCGCTGCGGCCAACCCCGCCATCCTGTTTGCCTGGCGCGGGTTGACAGACAAAATCACAACAATACAGGGAGAACACCATGCGTGAAGTCGTAATCGTGGACAGCGTCCGCACCGGCCTTGCCAAATCGTTTCGTGGCAGCTTCAACATGACGCGGCCTGATGTGATGCTCGCGCATTGCATCGATGCGCTGCTCGACCGCAATCCGGCGCTCGACCCCGCGCTGGTCGACGACAACATCGTGGGGGCTGCCAGCCACGATGGCTATCAGGGCATGAACATCGGCCGCACCTCGGTCATCCTGTCGAAATACCCGATCACGGTCTCTGGTCTGAGCCTGAACCGGTACTGCTCATCCGGTTTGCAGAGCATTGCCATCGCCGCCAACCAGATCGCCAGCGGCTTTGCCGATGTGATCACCGCCGGTGGTGTCGAGCAGGTCACCCTGACCCAGGGCAAGAGCAACAGCGAAGGGCTGCTGAACGAGCAGATCGCCAAGACCGCGCCGGGCATCTACATGCCGATGGGGCAGACCGCCGAAGTGGTCGCCAAGCGCTACAAGGTGAGCCGCGAGTCACAGGACGAAGTGGCCTATCAGAGCCAGATTCGCACGGCCCGCGCCCAGAAAGAGGGGCTGTTCAAGGATGAGATCGTGCCGATGAAGACCACCTACATGGAGGTCGACAAGGCGACGGGCGAGACCAAGCACATCGAGACCGTGGTGGACCGCGATGAGTGCAACCGCCCCTCGACCACGCTGGAAGGGCTGGCCGCGCTGAAGCCGGTCTTCGATCCGGAAAATGGCACCGTGACCGCCGGCAACTCTTCGCAGCTCTCCGATGGCGCCTCGATGACGCTGGTGATGGCGGCCGACATGGCCGAAAAGCTGGGGCTGCAACCCTTGGCCTACTTCCGTGGCTTCACCGTTGCGGGCTGCAACCCCGACGAGATGGGCATCGGCCCGGTCTTCTCGGTGCCCAAGCTGCTGCAGCGTGCCAAGCTGAAGATCGATCAGATCGACCTGATCGAACTGAACGAAGCCTTTGCCTCGCAGGTGGTCTACTGCCGCGATCAACTCGGCATCACGATGGATCAGCTCAATGTCAACGGCGGTTCGATCAGCATCGGTCACCCCTACGGCATGACCGGTTCGCGTCTGACCGGCCATCTGTGCCGTGAGTTGAAGCGGCAGAAGAAGCGTTATGGCATGGTGACGATGTGCATCGGTGGCGGCATGGGCGCCAGCGGTCTGTTCGAAGCCTGCTGAGTCGCCTCTGCGACAGTGGGATGCTGTGAAAACAGCAGTGGTCCGGGGAACCGGGCTGCTGCTGGGACAGCGCAGGAGTTTGACGGCGTTTTCTCTTCTTCCCTCTGCATGACGCGGCGTCGAACCGGCGCCGCGCCTGTTCGACGGATTTTTCATTCAACGCCTGGATGTTTCCGGGCTGTCCGACCTGCCTGGTGTGTCGGTTTTTGAACAGGGCCGTTGCCTGCGAATGCGCATCAGCGCAGCGCAGGACGCAGAAAATCTGCGGGTGCAGAGGTCGGAATGGGCTGTTTCAGGCCGGTGCTCCAGCCCGAGTCCTGGCAGGTTCGATCAGAAACATCACTCGAATAAGGCGCGGGCGAGACCGAACGGCTGGTCCGGGTCGCCCGCCTTGATCAGAGAGCGCTGCCGGCCATCAGTCTGCCATGTCCTTGAGCCGCTTGAGCGGCAGCACCTTGACGCTGGTCGAGGCCGGCTTGGCGGCCACATCCATGAATTCCCCCGGTTTGAATGGGTTGGGCACATTCTTGCGCGCCTTCTTGGCCGGCTTCTTGACCGCCTTGATCTTCAGCAGGCCGGGCAGCACGAATTCGCCGGCTCCTTTTTTGCCCAGGTGACGCTCGATCACCACCGCCAGTTCGTCGAGCACATCGCTGACCTGTTTGCGGGTCAGTGAGGTGTTTTCGGCGATGTCGGCCAGAATCTGGGTCTTGGTGTACTTTTCGGCAATCGGAGCGCTCTTGGTGACGGGGGCTTTTTTTGTTGTCATGAGAGAATCCTGGCGCATATGGGGATGAAATAAGTGGAGTCAGGCAATTGGTGGGGGCCGGGGCGAAGCAGCCAGTGGTGGCAGGCCCTGACCGAACCGCCCAAAACGCAGTGCGTTATAGCCTATCGATTGCGGTGCGTGCAAGCGGCACGCGGTCAAAAAAGCGTTTTTCATCACGTTGGCGGCGTCACTGCGATCTTCATCGCTGGCGGGACCATGATGCGGATGTCTCGATGCAAGACTCGGGTATAATTCCCACCCCTTGCGGAGTGGCCCGGTCTGTTGGGCCCGGTTCGATATCTGTCGAGAATCAGGAGCGACTCCATGCCTATTTATGAGTACCGTTGCGAACGCTGCCAGCACAAGCTCGAAGCCATTCAGAAGATCAGTGACGAGCCGCTGGTCGATTGCCCGGCCTGCGGCCAGCCCGGACTGAAGAAATTGATCTCCGCCGCCGGCTTTCGCCTCAAGGGGGGCGGCTGGTATGAAACCGACTTCAAAAGCGGCAGCAAGAAAGGGTTGGCCGACAGTGCCGGCAGTGGCAGTGAGTCGACCTCTGGCGCCAGCAGCACCAGTGAAACCACCTCGTCGTCCAGTGCCTCTTCGGCCGAATAGCGTCGCCCTTCATCGCCTTCCGTTTTCGTCTCAGGAACAATCATCATCATGCGTAGCCATTACTGTGGCGATTTGAGCAGCAGCCAGGTGGGCGAGCAGGTCACCCTCTGTGGCTGGGTCCACCGTCGCCGTGACCATGGCGGGGTCATCTTTCTCGATCTGCGCGACCGTGCGGGCATCGTGCAACTGGTGTTCGATCCGGACAATCAGGTGGCCTTCGCCAACGCGGATCGGGTGCGCAACGAGTATGTGGTGCGCGTTGCCGGTCGAGTACGGCCCCGGCCAGCGGGGACCGAGAACAGCGAAATGGCGACCGGTGCCATCGAGGTGAACGGTGTCGAGCTGGAGATTCTCAACAGCGCCGACACGCCGCCGTTCCAGCTCGATGGCCACACCGAGGCGGGTGAAGAGGTGCGGTTGCGTCATCGCTATCTCGATCTGCGCCGGCCCGAACTGGCGCAGCGGCTGCGCTTTCGTGGCCAGGTGACCAGTCTGATCCGCCGCCAGCTGGAAGAGGCCGGCTTCATCGACATCGAGACACCGATCCTGACCCGTGAGACGCCGGAAGGGGCGCGCGACTATCTGGTGCCGAGCCGCACCCATCCGGGCAGTTTCTTCGCGCTGCCGCAGTCACCGCAGCTGTTCAAGCAGTTGCTGATGGTGGCCGGTTTCGACCGCTACTATCAGGTGGCCAGATGTTTTCGTGACGAGGATCTGCGGGCCGATCGCCAGCCGGAGTTCACCCAGATCGACCTGGAGGCCTCCTTTGTCGACGAGACACAGATCATGGCGATCACCGAGTCGATGGTGCGCCAACTGTTCCGGCAGCTGCTGGAGGTCGAACTGCCGCCGCTGCCGCGGATGACCCATGCCGAGGCGATGCGGCGTTATGGCAGCGACCGGCCCGACCTGCGCAACCCGCTGGAGCTGGTCGATGTGGCCGATCTGATGCAGGGGGTCGAGTTCAAGGTCTTCAGCGCGCCGGCCAATGATCCGCAGGGGCGGGTTGCGGCGCTGCGCCTGCCGGGCGGGGGGTCACTGAGCCGCAAGGAGATCGACGACTACACCCAGTTCGTCGCCATCTATGGCGCCAAGGGGCTGGCCTACATCAAGGTGAACGCGCTGGCGCAGGGGCTGGCGGGCTTGCAGTCGCCGATTCTCAAGTTCATTCCCGAAGCGGTGGTGATGCGGCTGATCGAGCGGGTCGGGGCGGTCGATGGCGACCTGATCTTCTTTGGTGCCGACCAGGCCAGGGTGGTCAATGACGCACTCGGCGCACTGCGGCTGCGGCTCGGTGCCGACCGGGGGCTGCTGCAGGGCGACTGGGCACCGCTGTGGGTGGTCGACTTTCCGCTGTTCGAGCGCAATGACGATGGCAGCTGGAGCTCGCCCCACCACCCCTTCACCCAGCCGGCCTGCTCGACCGAGGAGATGATGCGTGATCCGGCGGCCGCGCTGTCACGCGCCTATGACCTGGTGCTGAACGGCATCGAGCTGGGCGGCGGTTCGATCCGCATTCATGACGCCAGGATGCAGCAGGCGGTGTTCGACCTGCTCGGCATCGGCCGCGAGGAGGCCGAAACCAAGTTCGGCTTCCTGTTGGCGGGCCTGCGCCATGGTGCGCCGCCACATGGCGGACTGGCGCTCGGCCTTGACCGGATGGTGATGCTGATGACCGGCGCCCAGTCGATCCGCGAAGTGATCGCCTTCCCCAAGACCCAGACCGCCGCCTGTCTGATGACGCAGGCGCCCAGCGTGGTCGGCGAGCCGCAGTTGCGCGAGCTCAACATCCGTCTGCGCACGGTCGACTCCAACCGCAAGTGACACAGCTTCAAGCGAGGCGCGATTGACATGGCAGGGCACAGCAAATGGGCCAACATCAAGCACCGCAAGGCGGCACAGGATGCCAGGCGCGGCAAGGTCTTCACCCGGCTGATTCGCGAGATCACCATCGCGGCCCGTCTGGGTGGCCCGCTGCCGGCGGACAATCCGCGGTTGCGCAGCGCGGTCGACAAGGCGCTCGGCAGCAACATGACCCGCGACACCATCGACCGCGCCATCCAGCGTGGTGCCGGTGCCGGTGATGAGCAGCAGCTCGACGAGGTCACCTATGAGGGCTATGGCCCCGGCGGGGTGGCGATCCTGGTCGAGGCGATGACCGACAACCGCAACCGCACCGTGGCCGAGGTGCGCCATGCATTCGCCAAGCATGGCGGCAACCTCGGCACCGATGGCTCGGTGGCCTACCTGTTCAGCAAGAGTGGCCAGATCACCTTCGCGCCGGGCGCCGACGAGGAGAAGATTCTGGAGATCGCACTCGAGCATGGCGCCACCGACGTCATCAGCGAGGAGGATGGCTCGATCGAAGTGCTGACGCCGCCACATGACCTGCTGACGGTCAAGGATGCGCTGGTGGCGGCTGGCTGCCGGCCCGACAGCAGCGAAGTGGTGATGCTGCCGGCGACCCAGGTCGAGGTCGAGGGTGAGGCGGGCGAGAAGGTGGCGCGCCTGCTGGAGCGGCTGGAGGATCTTGATGATGTGCAGAATGTCTTCACCAATGCCAACCTCTCCGAGGCGCTGTTGGCCGGGCTGGAGTGACGTGCCGACCTGCGCGCCTTCCATCCGTGGCGTATCTGTCCGATGAAGGTGCTGCTCGGCATCGATCCGGGTTCGCGGGTGACCGGTTATGGGGTGATTCAGGCCGAGGCCGGGCGTGTCGACTACCTCGACAGCGGCTGCATCCGCATGAGCACGGTGACGATGCCGGTGCGACTGGGTGAGATCTTTACCGGCGTCACCACCCTGATCGACCGCTACCGGCCAGTTGAACTGGCCATCGAGCAGGTGTTCCTGGCGCGCAACGCCGATTCGGCGCTGAAGCTGGGACAGGCGCGCGGCGCCGCGATCGCGGCAGCGGTCAGCCGTGGTCTGCCGGTGGCGGAGTATTCGGCCCGACAGATCAAGCAGGCGGTGGTGGGCAAGGGCGCGGCGGAGAAACAGCAGGTGCAGCACATGGTCAGGGAGCTGTTGCGGCTCGAACGGGCGCCGGCCAGCGATGCGGCCGATGCCCTGGCGGCGGCCATCTGCCATGCCCACACTCTGCAGAGCGGCGCGCTGCTGTTGCTGCAGTCGACTGACCGGTCGCGCCGCGCCCGGTCCCGGCGCGGCACGGCGCTGCTGGCAGTGCATCCGGCACGGCCGGAGAGCGATCGATGATTGGCCGAATCAGCGGCATCCTGCTCGAGCGTCATCCGGCCGGGTTGCTGGTCGACGTGCAGGGTCTGGGTTATGAGGTGAAGGTGCCGCTCAGTACACTGTTTGCGCTGCCGATCGTCGGTGAACGGGTCACATTGCACACCCATCTGGCGAGCCGGGAGGATGGACAGACGCTCTATGGTTTTCTGACGCTGGCCGACCGCGAGCTGTTCCGCGAACTGATCAAGGTGACCGGCGTGGGCCCCAAGCTGGCCCTGACGATTCTCTCCGGCGTCTCGGCCGAGCAGTTCGTGCGCGCGGTGCGCGCGCAGGATGGCAGTGCGCTGGTGCGGCTGCCCGGCATCGGCAAGCGGACCGCCGAACGGCTGCTGCTGGAGCTGCGTGACCGCCTCGATGATTGGCAGGTGGCCGGCGCTGGCACTGGCCCGAGCGACGCCGGGACTCGGTCGCCGGTGGTGGAGGTGTCGCCGATGCAGGAGGCGGAGCAGGCGCTGGTGGCGCTGGGCTACAAGCCGCAGGAGGCGGCGCGCGCGGTCAGCCGTGCCCAGCAGGAGGGTGAGCCCTCGACCAGCGAAGCGTTGATCCGTCGGGCACTGCGCTCGATGGTGGGAGGCTGAGCATGGGGCAGGTCAACGGAGCAGGTCGATGATCGAATCGGAGCGCATCGTGTCGGCGCAGCCCAAGGGGCGCGAGGAGGGCAGCGACCTGTCGATCCGCCCGGCCCGCCTCGGTGACTACATCGGTCAGGCAGCGGTGCGCGAGCAGCTCGAGATCTTCATCGGCGCCGCCCGCGCCCGCGGCGAGGCGCTCGACCACACGCTGATCTTCGGTCCGCCCGGACTGGGCAAGACCACCCTGGCCAACATCATCGCCAACGAGATGGGGGTGGCGGTCAAGTCCACCTCCGGTCCGGTGCTGGAGCGGGCCGGCGATCTGGCCGCGCTGCTGACCAACCTCAACCGCGGTGATGTGCTCTTCATCGACGAGATCCATCGGCTGAGCCCGCTGGTCGAGGAGGTGCTCTATCCGGCGCTCGAAGATTTTCAGCTCGACATCATGATTGGCGAGGGGCCGGCGGCGCGCTCGATCAAGCTCGATCTGCCGCCCTTCACGCTGGTTGGCGCCACCACCCGCGCCGGATTGCTCACCTCGCCGCTGCGTGACCGCTTCGGCATCGTCCAGCGGCTGGAGTTCTATGACACCCCGGCGCTGGCGCTGATCGTCACCCGGGCGGCGGCGATTCTCGGCATCGCCATCGATCCGCAGGGCGCGACCGAGATTGCCTGCCGTGCCCGCGGCACGCCGCGCATCGCCAACCGTCTGCTGCGGCGGGTGCGCGATTTTGCCGAAGTGAAGGGTGATGGTCACATCACCCGCGAACTGGCCGATCGCGCCCTCAACATGCTGAGTGTCGACCAGTTGGGTTGTGACCCGATCGACCGCCGTCTGCTGCTGACGCTGATCGACAAGTTCGGTGGTGGTCCGGCCGGCATCGACAGCCTGGCCGCCGCGATCGGCGAGGAGCGCGGCACCCTCGAGGATGTGGTCGAACCCTTTCTGATCCAGCAGGGCTTCATCATCCGCACCCCGCGCGGACGGGTGGTGACCCAGCAGGCCTATCTGCACTTCGGTCTGCAACCGCCGGCGGTCACCGGTGATGCCGGGCAAGGGGCACTGCCGTTGTGAGCAGCCAGCCGGAGCATCCCGCCGCAGTGCCCTTCAGTCTGGCGATCAGGGTCTACATCGAGGACACCGATGCCGGCGGCAGGGTCTATTATGTCAATTATCTCAAATACATGGAGCGTGCCCGCAGCGAATGGCTGCGCCGGCTCGGTTTCGAGCAGCAGACATTGCGGGCGCAGAACCTGCTGTTCGTCGTCCACTCGCTCGAACTGCGCTATCACCATCCGGCCCGGCTCGACCAACTGCTGCAGGTCACCGCCGATCTGATCGAGACCGGCCGCGCCAGTCTGCTGTTTGCCCAGCAGGTGCTCGATGCCGCTTCCGGAGGCTGTCTCGCCAGCGGTCAGGTGCGAATCGCTGCGGTGGCGGCCGACAGTGGCAGGCCGCTGCCACTTCCTGAACCTCTGCGCCATGCGCTGGTCTCACCCCCATCCCTCTCCCCGTAAGGATTTTCGTCGTGCCTGCTTCCAGTGAACTCTCGATCATCAGCCTGATCATCCATGCCACCCTGCCGGTGCAGGCGGTGATGCTGACGCTGTTCCTCGCCTCGTTCTTCTCCTGGGTCTTCATCATTCAGCGTGGCCGGGCGCTGGGGCGGGCGCGCAAGGAGATGGCGGCGTTCGAGGAGCAGTTCTGGTCGGGCATCGACCTCGGCAAGCTCTACCGTGACGGCAATGCCCGCGCCAACGATGGCCAGCTCTTCACCGGTCTGGAGCTGCTGTTCCGCGCCGGCTTCAAGGAGTTCTTCCGTCTGCGGCAGCAGGAGGGGGCCGATCCGGAAGCGGTGCTCGACGGGGTGCAGCGGGCGATGCGGGTGTCGCTGTCGAAGGAGCAGGAGAAGCTCGAAGCGCAACTGCCGTTTCTGGCCACGGTCGGCTCCACCAGCCCCTATGTCGGCCTGCTCGGCACGGTCTGGGGCATCATGAACTCCTTCCGTGGTCTTTCCACCGTCCAGCAGGCGACCCTCGCCACCGTGGCCCCCGGCATCGCCGAGGCGCTGGTGGCCACCGCGATCGGCCTGTTTGCCGCGATCCCGGCCGTGGTGGCCTACAACCGCTACTCGGCGATGGCCGAGGGGCTGATGGCCAACTACCAGACCTTCACCGAGGAGTTCTCCAACATCCTGCACCGCCAGCTCCACAGCCGTGGACCCAACCGTCTGGGAGAGTAGTCATGGCGCAACTTCGTGGCAAACGTGGTCCGATGGCGGAGATGAATGTCGTCCCCTACATCGACGTGATGCTGGTGCTGATGGTGATCTTCATGGTGACGGCGCCGATGCTGACCCAGGGAGTGGTGGTCAACCTGCCGAGCGCCAGCACCGAACCGGTGCCCGAGCAGAAGGAGCCGATCGTCGTCTCGGTTGATGCGACCGGCAGCTACTACATCGACTCCGCTGCCGATCCCAAACAGGCCGTCGACCTTGCGGCCGTGCAGGCGTTCGTTGGCAAGGTGGTGCAGCAGCGCCCCGATGTCGCCATCTATGTGCGCGGAGATCAGCAGGTCGATTACGGCAAGGTGGTCACGCTGATGGCCGCGTTGCAGGCGGTGGGCGCCAAGAGTGTGGGGCTGATCACCCAGCCTGCCGAAAAATAGCATGGCGTCGACCTCCAGATCGCAGGAGTGGAGCCTCCCGGTCGCGGGCGCCGTGCTGTTGCACGTCGCCATCGCGCTGCTGCTGGCGCTGAACTGGCGCAGTGAACCGCGGGTGGTCGAGCAGCCGCGTGCGATTCAGGCCACACTGATCACGCCGCAGCCGACCCGATCGGCGGCGACCGGTGGCCGTTCGGCGGCCCGCCCAACGCCGCCGGAGCCGGTCAGACCCGAGCCGCCGAAGCCGAAACCGGACCCCCCCAAGCCGC
>ERZ795061.2943-NODE-2943-length-15229-cov-6.089891_pt1 | contig 15229 bp, 29 predicted proteins | sample MGYA00375145_ERZ795061 | MGnify/ENA primary metagenome ERZ795061 (study PRJEB30190, sample SAMN05720144) | anaerobic digester metagenome | isolation source: active sludge of municipal wastewater-treating anaerobic digesters | place: USA | collected 2014-12-22 ... | reverse complement strand
GAATCTTACTCCAAGTAATTTTCCGATTTCTCCTGCCATCAATTTATCGGCATTTCCTTCGGTATACTTGTTAGCGTCAATCCAACCTCCTGTAGTCGTATCACCCATAAGGTCATAAGCCACATAGGGATGAATAACTGCCACATAGTTTCCATCGTCCTGTCTGAAAGCATCTTCTGCTTCCAACGCTCTAACAGCTTGTCTTACCTGGGTTATTAACAGGTTTGCACCTGCTGGTACTGCTGACCAGTACGAAACTCCAGAACCGTTAACTGTACCTTTTCCACCTGTAGAAACAACGTTTCTAACAACTGTGTCTATAGAGATACCTGCATTGTAAGCGAGTCTTGAGACTGCAGCTTTCATAACATCACCGAATGATGTGTAAGCAAGAATATCTGATATAGAGACAGCAGCATCATATTGTGCTGGTGTGGCAGTAATCTGCGTAGCAGTCATAGAAACTGCGGTCGTAGGAACTCCTTCCCCCTGACCTGCAGAAACTAACGGTAAGTTAGCCCACTTTGTCCAAGCTATTAGTCCTGTCCCGTATCCACCTTCTCCTTGTCCTATTTTAGTTGCGTGTTGACCTAACTGTTTGTGAACGAGTTTAGACTCAGCAATCTTTAAGAACAATTTATCGTAGTACTTTTGTACCACTGGAGAAACTGTAGATGTAGTTGATTTTGCACTATCCATAGCCATATTATTTTAATATTTCACCACCAATCTATTAAACAAATACAAAACAAGACACCATTACTGGCGTCTTGCTTGAAGGTTTCAAGTAAAGTATTACTCTAGCCACTCACCTTTGGCTTTCATATAAGCTTCCAACTCTGACACGGACATTTTATCAATATCTGGTTGAGCCTCTGCTCTAGAACCGCCTTTAGAAGTGACCGACTCTGCCATCATTTTTTTAATATTTCTGGCTTCGTCTTTAATGGGTGCCGATTTGGAAGATAGCACCTTGACTTTTTCAAGAGCCATCTTAGCCGCCTCTAATTTAGTACTGGCTTTGCCAGCAACATATAAATCGGCAGCAAGGTCGTCAACATCCTGGTCGTAATCAGGATTTGTTGGGTCAAATTGAGGGTACTTAGCAAAAAGTAACTCAACTTCCAACGCATCCGCCTTACTTTGAGGAACTGCTTCTTGCACAGGCTGACGAATTTGAGCAGTCAGTACTTTTTCGAGTTCTTTTACTCTACGTTCGTTTTCTTTAGCCTTAGCATAAATTTCTTTGAAGCGTTTCTCTGGAACGTATTTCTTACCTTCCTCATCCTCTACGAGTTGCGTTTCTTCAGATTCGGTTTCAGGTTTGGGTTCCTGGACCTCCTCTTCAGCAGGATTCACTTCCTGAGTAGAGTCATCCATTTGTTTTTGTTCTTGAAGTGCTGAGTCTTCATCGGAGGTTGTCTCCTCCTCTTCCAGTTGACCTTCGTCATCTGTTATTTGTTTGTTTAATGCAGCTTCTAAATATTGGAGATTATCACTCAAGATAATCACCTCCTTGCACGGTTAATGTTTAGTAACCGAGAACTACCCAATTACGCAGGATTTACGTATCCAGAACGAGACTTTAGAAGTCTTGGCAACCAACATTATTGACTGCCAGGATTTCTCAAGTCAACTATTTTTCCGTTTAACAACCTCATATATCCTGGAAGTTTAGTACCCCAAGGACACTTTGTACATATTATACCACCATTATTATCACTCGCATAGCCGTCGTGCTTAAACCAATCTGCTTTAGTGTGGTCTTGACAGATTTCAATAGATACAGGTTTGTTTGTATATAACTCTGCATCATCCCAGAAATCTGACTTCTCATCTTTAGAACTCGGTAGGTTTGGTATTTTTCTTTGCTCGTTCATTCTTTAATGTATTGATAGAATTTTCTACTTCTGATAATAATGATATTAAACCTTTTACTTTACCTTTTTCAATAAGAAATGTCTTTTCGTCCATATCCTCATTTATAACTCTTGTAGAGAATGTTTTTACCTGATTCTCAATAAAAGACTTAATATATTTCCACCCAGGGTGCAATAACATTGCTTCAAAAATCTCTGCTCTCTCCAAAGTTTCATTTAAATAATTTTGCTGTTCTTCTTTTTCCATATTACATACCTCCCATTAAATTTTGAACATCTGGCATTGGTGCTTGGTTAGGCATAGGAGATTGCATTGGCATTTCTGGCATAGGAATTTGTGGGGTCTGTGGCATCTGTGGAATTCCAGGAATTTGACCAGCACCTTGTGCTACTCCCTGTTGCTGTGGAATATCAGTTAACACATCATTAGCCTCAATACCTATAGACAGTTTTTCAAACACTTTTGGTGTTAGTGCTGCGTAATCAAGTTGCTTTCCCTGTGTAGCGAGTCCCTCAGTCCACTCGTTTGTTGATACTCTGTCCAGTGCTTCAAAGAAACTTTCATTTAATGCTATCGGGTCTGTTAAACTTTCGCTTGAAACAGATGCTACAAAGTCATAGTCTCCAACTACTGATGGTTGAATATCCTCTGGGTATACTGTTAAGAAAGCAAAACTCTTATCCTTTGAAACAGTTAGTTTTGCTGGTGTTTCAAAGTCTCCAGGGAATATAGGCTCTCCTGTTATAGAAGTTTTATCAAGGTCGGTTGATTTCATAATATTTTCCACACTATCTTTTCCAATAATTCTAAATTTCTGTTCTTCTGTAGTAAACTGAATTCTTAAATCTTTCCACTGATTTGCTATTTTTTCAACTACCATTGAATAGAACAGTTGAATCTTTAATTTAAACTGTGCGTTTGCTTCCTGTTGAACAAGTCTTACTCCAGTGGCTGTATCAGTGGCAACATTAGCACTTGTATTAACACCCATAGTATAATCTGTTATACCAGAACCATTCTGTAAAGCGGCTGTTAGATAATTCATTGTTCCAACGAAAGTGTTTCCAGTAACATCTGGTACAACAATAGGTTCTACTGCTGCCATATCGTCAGTTGTTATTACATTTCCAGGAGCAGAAACCAGTGTATGCATATCAACACCGCCACCTTTCCTAACTTTCCACATACTTCTTAAAACAAGTTGTACATTATCAAGTCTCTGATTAAGTACTGCGTTAATTGCTCTTTGTATTCTATCTATTGGTTCTATCTCTCCCATTCCATATAGTTCTCCTGGATATGGATAATCAACACCAACTACAATAGGAAGTTTTCCGTGAAAGTATGGATTAGGAATATCCCTTATGACTATGTTGAACTCTGGTACGCAATCAACCCACCTATCTTTTGTAAATCTTCTTATAACTACAAACTCTGGGTTTGATTCGTCCTGCCCTATCAACTCTTCTGTAGATAACATCATTCTTCTGTGTTCCCTATAATCTAAATCAGACGCTTCGGTTTTTTTATTTGCTTTATCCTGAACAGCCTTTTCAAGGACATCAAGATTTTTATAAACTTCCATTCCTCTTGTATCATTTTCATATTTAAGTTCTTTTATGGTCTTAAAAGTTCTTAGAATAAACCACCTCATATTATCAACTGTAGTTGCGTTTGGGTCTGGAAAGCAATCATATATATTTAGTGGTTCAAAATTTGGCCCGTCAAAATCAACAACTGTAACATCCTCTGTTAAAGATGGAGTCCATACATTATTTCCATTTATAATTTGGGGCGTCATTCTCTTTTTCTTTGACTCACGATAGTCCCAAAGGTTAATACCAAAAGCAGTTCCAAATATAAGCATTGACTTAACAAAAGTGGTAAGTTTATAGAACATATCTGCTCGCTTCCAGTCGTAATTTATCAGTGATTTCAAGATTTGTGCTGTTGCTGCATCTCCTGATTCTCTGGGGTAGAAGGAACCAGTAGGTTCGTTAGCAACAAGTCTTGGGGTAATAGTTTCTATTACTCTAAAAACTCTTGGGTCAAACACTCTTGCTGAATGAGGGTATGTGTTTTTATCTATATATGTTCTGTATAATTCTTCCTGACCGTTCATTTTTTGATGAACTGGGTCAAGATATCTTTTTGACAATTGAAACTGTTCGTCTATTTCTGCTAACAACGCCCTGTCGCTATTATATAGTTTTTCTTCTTTCTTCATAAAAAAATGGGACACATAAAGTGTCCTTGCATACTCCTGTATGAATTTGCTAATAATAATATATTACTATATTTAAGTGATAATCTCAATGAGATGTTACCTCCGTATTACCAACTACTACAAATCCCTCTAAATTATGACCAGGTTTTGGCTTTAACCAAGTCTTTCTTCTTATTACATCCATTCTCTCAACAACACCAGAACGAACCTGAAGTGTCATTTCTATCTCACCATATTTCGTTTCTTCAACAAGTTCTTCTATAGCAATTAGATATGGCTTTTTTTCTCTCATCATTGACGCATATTCATCTAAAGTAAATTTTTCCATTTAAACCCCTATAGTTGGGTCACCTGGCTCAAACTTTGGAATGCTCTTATAACTTATTTGAGGCGGGGTGTACACATCTAAGTTTACAAATAAATACTCTAGGGCACGCATTCCGTGAGAGTAGCCATCGTGTACAGGAATCTCGTTTGACTGGTTTATTAAGACCTCACTCTTCTTCGGATAACGGTAGTTTAAGATTAACTCTCTGAATCTTTCCTGCATAATATCTACATAAAGAGACTTAATATACTTGTGTGTGATTCTTATTTGTTCTGGAATCTTGACTCCATCTTTTACCCTAATATAGATTCCAGCCTTCCTATACTCCTCAATAGGAGATGTGTTAGTCGTAATTGAACGTGCTTTCCCTGCTGGGTCTCCACAAACAAGTTCTGGTGTCTTATAAGGCTTGCTCTTTATAACCTGCGAAAAGTGTCCTACATCAGCGTTATTTGCTTCGTAGTAATCTATTAAATGGTACTCCCCACCAAGTCTTTGAACCCACACTATTGCTGTTGGGTCATTTACACCGAAATCAAAACTCATATAAAGAGGAAGTGCTGGGTCGTAGGGACAGGATACGAAGTTTTCAAGTGGCCACTCTTCATACACTATTCCGTATGGTTTTTCGTATACTGCCAAAATCTCCTGTCTATAGTATCCCATACCCATATCCATATACTCTCTTTCAAGGGATTTTAGTTCCTCTGGTTTTATATCTGGATTATCGTGTGTTCTAAAATGAAAGCACTTAAAGTCTGGGTTTTTATCAATCTTGTACAAGTTTCTAAATCCTTTAGGCGTCCCACCTATTATTATTGGCGCAGAGTGAGTGATTAGATTAGGTCTGATAATCGTGGGGTAGATGTCCTCCTCCCAATCATCATACTCGTCCATTGCTACAGCACCCCAATTAGATATTCCTCTTAAAGCGTCCTTGTTTTCAACACCGTGCAACTGAACCTTTCCCCCATTAGGAAGAGTTACCGATAGTTCCGTTTCATTAGGTTTATATGGGATTTTATTTCGTTTTAATTCATTTATCATCCTTTGAATATGGTCTGTCCAAACAATATCCTTTGCCTGCTTACGTGACGGTGCTATATATGTACAAACCAGCCCAGTTTCAAAGGCTTTCTCAAATAACCACGAAACCATTAGTGAAGTTTTTCCCCATTTTCTTCCTGCACGAATCATCACAAAACGCTGACCCTTATCAAGAGCATCAAGAACAAGTTTTTGAGTAGCGTGGGGTTTACGAGGTGCAAATGTATTTATGTGTAATTCTTTCATAGGTGTTTAGAATACTCCCCGTTAGAAGTAAGTACAGAAATCTTTCTTCCGACTACCTTTGAATCTTTTCCACACTTGGGACATTTGAGTTTAACAGGGTTAGGAACAGAACTTTCCTTTTGAAGAATCTTGCCACAGTTAAAGCAGTATATATTATAGGTCATTACTTAAAAATATTCCCAAAAATTTTCTATGAGGGCATTATATCACAAAGGGGTAGTAGTATCTATCTTTTATAAATAAAGGTCTAGGATTGGCAATCTGCTTCGTAGCGTAGCTTCCTAGGATAGTTTAGACAGTAGTAGGTGGAGTAGGGAAATGTTTGTTTGTGCGAATACCCGAGTATTTATATATATATACTATATAAACCCCCGTAGTGGTGTCTGGGTGACTTGATTATATTGTACTATAAGTTATGCCCTATGTTCATATCCACTCGGTGGCACTATGTCATTTTTTGTTGCTAATATCATATCGTACAAATACATCTTTTAACGGCTATAGGTTATATCGTACGATACCTACTCCCGTGTGACTATGAACTTTATGCTGTCGCCATCACTTTGAAACGCTGTCGTGTCTCTGTTTTTGTACTCTGTCTTCTCTAAATGCCATTTACTCGTTTCTACATCGCCGGACTGTATCTTTTCGGATATATTCCTCTTTGCTTTAACGCTGGTGAACTCTTTAGCCCTTGCGAACTTGTCTTTTAACCTCTTGTTTTTTCTTAACTGTCTATAATAGGTATCTTGGTCTACACCGATATAATTAAGCACTTGTGAAATTGTTGAACCTATACTCAATAAATCAAATATTTCATCTTCAAACTGCTCTAAGTTTATACTTGGTCTACCTCCCTTATTTACTACTTTAGTATTATTTAACCCGTCTTTAATTGTGAGATTTTTAGTATCTACTACTTGTTTATCTTTTTTTATGTGTGAGATTTTTTTCATATCGTAATTATACCATAACAACGCTATAATATACCCTATTGACAAACTTAGTAAACTATGTTAAATTATATACAGAATTCAAAAGTAATTATTTTAAAAGGGGGTAAAAATGTTTATATATTTTCTCTTAATAAAGTTAGCATTGAAATTACAAAAACTTTCAATGTTCAGAGCTTCGAAAATTGTACTTAATTTATCGGAAAGAGTTTGAAAATGAATAGCCAGGAAATAGAACGATTATATTTTCAATGGGTTGATATTTACAAGGGATTGAGCAGTAATCAATCAGATGTTATATATAGCTTTAAAGTTAGACATATCGTCAACAGGTTGGCTTATTTGTTAGGGTTAATTTAAAAAGGGGGTGAAAATTAGAATGGCAAAAATAAAATGGGATTCTTATTTGGCAACAGCTTATGCTGAAGGATTTTGTGAGGGTGAGGGAGCAACGGAGCAAGAGCAATTGGAGGCTTGGGCTTATTTGATAAAAACGGGATTATGCTGGAGTTTACAGGGTTGGTTTGGTAGGAATGCTAGAAATTTGATTGATAACGGGGTTATCAGTGAAAAAGGCAAGTTACTTATTTGATTATTTTTATTTGGTTTAAAAGGGGGTGAATTATAAAATGAAATATATCAACGGGACAGCAAGAAGAACATACAAAACTTTTGAAGGTGGGTACGATGTTGAATATGTAGATGTAACAAACGAAGAGTGGGACAGGCTACAAGAAGAAAGCAGGGAAATATTATCAACGAAAAACGGTCCTGTGCTGGTAGGGAAAGAGGAACAAGTTAGGAATTTATACAAAAAGTAAATTAGCATTGCCGTTTGATGTTGCTATTGTTCAAGCAGACAATGGCAACAATGAGGCGGTAAAATTATTTTAAAAGGGGGTGAACTTTAAGATGTTAGCAGGCTCAGGAAATTTACATCCAGAGGGTAGAAAAGGAAAAGCTAAGTATTTAGCAGAGTATATAAAATGGCTTAACGAGATTTACGAGCCATTGACTTGGAGGGAGTGCGTGGAGATGGATTTTTGGACAACGGGCTTCTTAAGAGAGTTGGGAGACATATCTAATAAAATAAGAAAAGCTAAGTAGTATTTAGTTAATTATTATATAAGGGGGTGAATTTTAGTGAGTAACTACATATGGTGTAAAAATAGGATTATAGAACTTTCTAACTTGATTAACTTTTATAGGGGAGCCGGAATAAAAAGCACGAGTAAGTCAATTAGAAACTTGGAGTTTCAGTTAGTTTGCCTTTACTATTATATTGGTTGGGACAAGTAAAAAGAGGATAGTTGTATTAGGGTATTTAGTTTTAGAGGCTAAAATTGGATTATAGAGCCTTGATTTTAAGGGGGTGAACAAAAATGAATAAAAAAACAATAGAAAAAAGACTTAAAGAGATAAAAAAGTCAATAGAGAATGAAAATATCAGTTATGGAGAACTCGCAGAACTACAGAGTTTAAAAGACTTTATCGGGGATGATGTTGTCTTAAAAGAATGGGCGGGAGTACCGGAGAAATTTTAGGTTTCAAGGTAAAACATTGGAAGAAATGGTAACAGAGTTTGAAGAAAAAGCAAAAAAAGAGGGTTTGAAATATAACTTAGGTATGACAAGACACTATGTGTGGGATGACGGAACAAAACAAAATAGAATAGGTGTAGAAGTTATAAGAGAACCGATAAAATAGATTGTTAGGGGATTGTGTATTTAATTATTTATAAAGGGGGTAAGAATGAGAAAACAATACGAAGTATCAACGGCTCATCAGATACACGACTTGTACCTTGATTGGCTGGAAGTATATAGTTTGACAGGTACGGGGAAGTTTGAGGCTCTCACTTGTGCTTGGCTACTTGGTTTGATATAAGTTATTACCTATTGACAACAAAAGTCAATAAGAGTAAAATAACAATCAGTAGAAAGTTATGAAAGGAACAAAAATGAAAGAAGCAAAAAATTTAGACCGATTAACAAATTTAGCATTGGATAGTTTCGGAATAGCAAATCCGATAAAAGAAAAAGAGCAAGAAGAAGAAACATATACGATGTATGCTGTGTGCCCTGTATGCAACAGAGTAAATGTTTTTGATATATCAGATGAGGAATACGAAGCTGATTGCTGGTATTCTTGCACCTATTGCGAAAAAGAAATACAACTACACGACTATATGGAAATAACAGAGGACGAAGTAAAAACTTGCCCGATATGTAAAAAGTTCTACCCATTAGATGAGTTTGACGGGAACGCTTGTTATACCTGCTACAAACTTATAGCAGAGGCGGGTACAGAGAGTGGGGACAGATGATAGTAGAAAACCCATATTTACCTGCTGACAAGCAGAACATAGACAATATAGAAAATGTGGAAGACCTGATTGACTTTATAGAATACAGAGTTGAAAACGGGTATATATCGGAAGATTTTGGAAGAGACCTGATAAAAAACGGGAAGTGGGAAGAGGTAAAAGAAATGATAGGAGAGAGGAACTTGCGCGATAGTTTAAATGATTAAATATCTCAGTGAGATATTAAAAGTAAAAAGGGGGTGGATAAAAATGAAGTATATTGCTATAAGAACACCGCAAAACTACGGAGAGGATTACTTTTATGACTACTTCGTAGTAGACGAGAACTTCGTGCTTGATAAAGAAAAGTTTGAGAAAAGGTTTCACGAAGTCTATGAGAATACCATTGATTGGGCTGAAACATTTTCAAAGGTGTGTGAGGAGTTTGGATTAACAAAAACTCCAGAGGTAGAAGTAATTGATTTGAACTTATAAGGAGATAAGTAAAAATGAATAAAAAAGAAATAGAAAACGAAATAGATAAAATTATACAAGGCATAGGCTCTCCTTATTCTCCTTATGGCGAAGGGGTTACTTATAGCAAGAGAGAAAGTTATGATAGAGAAAGAGATGGAAAAATAACACATCTTGACGAAACCGAGGAAGAGGAAATGAAAATAGATATTAAGACTATTATATTCAAAGCACAAAGAGATGCGATTAAAAAATATACAACTTGGTTAATAGATAATGGGTATTGTGATACTGATGTTATTGATAAGGGGGGTTTGGTAGAGTATTTAACAAGTTTCAGAAAGGAACAGGATGAATAAAAAAGTAGTAGATATAAATGATGCCGAACATCCAGCAAGAAAAAAAGCGATAAAGATACTTGAAGCGATAGCAGAAAAGTTAGGAAACCCAGACATCTTTGATTTTAAGGATTGGAGAGATACAGAAGCAACTTTCGGGCAACCTGACGGGACTTGGTATGAGTATGAGGATTTAGTAACAAGTTTAATTTTGGAGGACTAAGAATGAACGAAACATTAAACAAAATATCAAACGATATCAAGGTTGTGAACAAGTACACGACAGAAATAATGGAACTGATAGACCATAAAGATGAGATGACGCAAAGCGACCTACAAGGAGCAGTTATGGGTATAGTAGTAAAAATGTTAGTAGAAAGAGACGGGATATAAAACATCAGGGGAAACCTCTTGACGAGAATTCCCCTAAGATGTATATTAGTTTTATGTCGAAAACTACATTTATTATAAAGAAGTTTAGCAGTCTTGTCAAATTACTGCTATGCAAAAAGAACTCTCTGACTTTTTTTGGGTTTACCCATTAATTCTCGGGGGGTTCTTTTTGTTATTCTACCAGCAATTGTGCAGTGGGTTTATCTGCAGAATGGGCGAGCCACATATTTTTCTCAAAAAGTGGAACAACTCGTGTGATAGGAAACTATCAGGGGTTTAGAGGTATGACACCTCAAAGTCAACACATAGAACATAAAGTAAGAGCATCTAACAAGAGAAAAGGAAACACAACAATAAAAAGAAAATGGGTGAAGTTAGGGGCTATATTAGAGTAGCCTTAGTGGTAAACTGCCTTGTCCGTTGGAAAGACAAGGAAAACCCACTTTAATTATTCGGAGAAAAAACCGACCAAAATAATTAACTAACCATAACTTTTATATCTATGGGGGGAATAAAAGGGGGGCTACCCGTTCCTAAAGCACACTGGTTTGATTTGCTTTAAGTAGTAATTTTTTACAAGGAGGTTACAGATGAGCAAAGAAGCCAAGAAAGAAAAAAACTCAAAATACACTAAAGAAAGTTTTGGAATAGCAAGGGAATTTCAACAAAGGAATTTATTATGACCATAAAAGATTTACTAAAAAAACGAGCAATAAAAAATAGAAAATTAAAAGAAAGGGTTGCCAGATGTCCGAGCAACAAAAAGACTTTAAAAATATAATGTTTGCTTTTAAGAGTGGGAAGTACACCCCACAGCAGTTGGGAAGTTTGTTTAAGCAGTACTATGCAAAACATTTAAGCTCTTATGGGGAAGTACAGACTTACAAGGAAGATTTAGAAACTTTTGACGGCAAATTACCATTGACAATAAAATGATTTATTGTATAATATTGTCATTATGGATATAGAAGAATACAAACTTCAAGTAATAGCAGAGAACAAAAAGCGAAGAGAAGAAATAATCCAAAGACGCTATGCCAAACACCCACGAAAGACAGAGGAATACAATGCTTTAGTTGAGATAATCCAAGCAATAGCAACGGAGAAACGATACAACGCTTCCTGTGAGTATATTGAAATGTACCACGAAATAGGGAAGGAACTTCACGAGTACCTACAAAAAGAAGAAAATAGGAATATGCCAATTTCGCAAATTGCTTTTGACAGCTTTGGGGCGGGAGAACATTATTCCCTGATGTTAGGCAGAGCCCTGCGCTTTTACGAGACTTTCCCAGATTTACAAAAATTCCTTGATGATAAAGGAAAGGATATCAGTTGGCGCAAAGTTTATAATGTTTATTTAGTTGACCCAGAACGAAGCGCAAAAATACAAAACACCAAAGAGTTAAAAAGGATAGAAAGAGAAGAAGAGGAAGAGAAGAAAAAAAAGTGGGTTGTATGTCCGTTCTGTAATGGGAGGTTTATACCGTGATTTACAACAAAAGATTTCCAGACAATACAAGTATGGAGGGAATTTCAATCAATGGTTTCGCACGATATATGCGTGTTTCCCCGAGTTATATTTCAAAAATTAAAAACAATAAAGTTGTCTTATCGGAGAAGATGTACAATAAAATTATTACCCTATTGACAGAATATAGAAATAGTGGTAAGATGAGTTCATAGTAGAAATTTATCATAGGAGGTCAGAAGTGGTTATAAAAAAATATAACTTGGACGAGACACCAAGTAGAAAGAAACAAGTACCGAATGAAACATACTCGGGAACTGCGTATACAGAGTTGCCTAAGAAGAAAAGAAACCTTAAGTGGTTGCTGTACCTTTGGTTAGTAGTAGGTATTCTCGCAGTGCTTAGTTATGGCGCAAAACTAATTAACGAATGGTTTGATGCTAACAGGTTTGAGTTTCATAAACCCATAGAGATTAAAATCCAAAAGCCGATAACAATAGAGCAAAGACAGCCACTGACAATTATAAATCCATTGGCAGAGATTATGAAAGAGCCTGTCGCATTTAAGGATTTAACAGAAGTAGAGCAGATGATTTTAGATACCTTTGGCATTGAAAATTACAAGATAGCAAGAGCAATAGCCAAGTCGGAAAGTGGTATGCGTTGTAATGCCCTACACGTAAATTCCAACAATACGGTAGATTATGGGCTATACCAATTAAACTCTACTCATTGGGATAGGTTTGGCGGGTTGGAGAACTTAGTAACCTGTGAGCAACAAGTTAAATCAGCGTATGAGTTATTTTTAGAGCAAGGCTGGGAACCTTGGGTGGTTTTCAAAACAGGCTCTTTTGTGGAGGCTTTATAATGAATAATAAATCTGATAAAAGAGCTGGAATGTATCTAATAGATAAGAAATACTACCCATCGGTAACTCAAATTCTATCGGTAATTGATAAACCAGCAATTAGAATATGGTTTGGAAAGCAGGTTTATATGGCAACCGCATTAGACCCGTCAATTTCAGAGCAACAGGCTTTATCAGAACCATACAAACAAAGTGAGAGTGCTAAAAGTAGGGGAACAGCAATTCACGACATAGTTGAGGCTTGGGAGAATACAGGCAGAGTTGCAGGACTTGAGGGCCCGTTTCAGGGATACGCAAGAGCTTTTGAGAGTTGGGTAAAATCAAACAACATAAAGATATTGGAACACGAGCAGACGGTAAAGTCAGATAAGTATAGATACGCTGGAACTCTTGACCTATTGGTTAAAGTAAACGGAGACGAGAAGCCGACCTTAATAGATGTTAAGACAGGAAAGGACATATACCCAGAGGCTCACTTGCAGGTTAGTGCGTATAAACAGGCTTTAAGTGAGAGTGGCATAGAACTTCAGGGTGCTGGGGTGCTTCTTTTACAGGAAGATGGGACATACAAGTACGAACAAGCAAAGGATAAACTTAAGACATTTTTAGCCTGCAAGATACTTTGGGAAGGGTTGAACGAAGAACTTATAAATAAGGCAAATGTAGAAATAAGTAAAAATTTATTAGAGGAGATTTTATGATTAAACTAATCCTAAGTCTAATCTTTATCTCTTACTTTGTTTGGTACGTAGTAAAACATTTAATTAGAAAGGTTAAATAATGATAGAGACAATAAAAATAGAAACAATAGACATAAAACACGGAATAAGTAAGAATGGTAGGGCTTACGCTATGCCTACAATTCAAACCGAAGATGGTCGTAAGATGTCAATGTATATAGATAAGGAGTACGACACTAAAGCACACAATCTTGAAAAGATAGAGGGACTAAAGGAGGGAGATGAACTTGTTGTTTCAGTAGAACAGAACGGAGAATACTTGAATTTCAAACTTCCGTCTAAGACAGACCTTTTAGATGCAAGAGTTGATTCAATAGAAAAGGATGTAGAAACATTGAAGGAGGAAATATTTGAGGTTGAGGGTAGAATAGAGAAAATTGAGGGTTTGATTAAAAATGCCAAAAAGAAAGCTCAGTAGAAAACAGCTCATTAAAAAATTAGACGACACATTTAGCAAGGTGGTGAGAAGTATAGGAGAGTGTGAAAGATGCGGTAAAAAAACCAACTTGCAGTGTGCACATATAAATTCAAGGAGGTTCTACCACACAAGGTGGAACCAACTAAATGCTTTGTGCTTATGCTCTGGGTGTCATTTCTGGGCTCACCAACACCCGAGGCTCTTTACTAAGTTCGTAAATGATTATTACGGGGAAGGAACAATGGACGAGATAGACAGACTATCAAACTCCATAGAACCCATAAGTACAGAAGAACTTGAAAAAACTTTGGAATCTTTGACAAATCAGCTTAAGTCTTACAAAGAGTAGGTAACACCCCCTTTAAGACTTCTTCGCGGTCTTTTTGTTTCTTTCTACAACTCAATAGTTACCTACTCTTTACAGGACTTAATCCTGCTGATAGACCTTAACGGCTGGCTGGTGAGTGAAAAACTTACTGGCCAGTGCGAAGGGATAAAAATATGAAAAATTTATTTATCTTAATAAGAATATTAGATTTACACTCAACATACCTATGTATTGAGAAATACGGATATAGTGTAGAAGCAAATCTTTTTTATAGAAACCTTATAGAGAGTTTGGGGTTATATAGTGTACTTGCTCTCAATTTTCTGGTGTCTATGGCTCTTTTTATGCTCATATCTAAGTATTGGAGATTAAAGGTAATAAGGGTGGCAACATACGCATTTATGATAATTAACTCGTTGATAGTTATAAGTAATTACATATGCCTATAAAATATTTAAAAACATTTGATAAAGCAAAAGGTAAGGAAGTCACCTGCGGATACGTAGATGGTGACACTTATCATAGGAAAGTGAATAACAAGCACTATATGGTTAAGGAAAGAGGATACGGGATACAATCCGACATAGTCAACAGACTATTTAAGGAGAGAATAAAGAACATAGTTATACACACTAAAACAAAAGATTTAAAGACAACACTTAGTTCGTGGATTATACGAGGACACAGAGCAGATTATGGAAACGGAGAGCAGGTGTTTTTAGATGTTAGTTATATGGAGGCTTTAAACTAAAGATGAAAACATATTTTTTATCCTTTGTTGAAGAATTTTGGCCAGACACTAACCCTAAATACAAGGACTATGTTGTTGGAAGGGTAGAGGTTTATAATGACGAACACGAATACGATATAGATGAGATAAGGTTTCTTACCAACAAGAAAAGTTGGTACAAATTTAGAGATAAGTGGGATTTTAAGGATGTTACAGAGAAAGAGTTGGAGAGTATAAAGAAAACGATTGTGAGTAAATATTTAGAGAAAGGAAAATTATGAATAAAGAAAAAATAGAATACATAATAGAGAAAATACTAACAAACTATGCAATAGATACAAGCAATCAACAGACTGCTAAAAGGGAAATAGAATCCTTGATTAGACTGTCTAATAAGGAAGCAGTAAAGGATTTTGTTAAGTACGAAGAAAAGGAAGACGAAACCGCTGGGTTTCCTAACGGACTACACGCCAAACATCTAA
>ERZ795061.2929-NODE-2929-length-15287-cov-7.296612_pt1 | contig 15287 bp, 12 predicted proteins | sample MGYA00375145_ERZ795061 | MGnify/ENA primary metagenome ERZ795061 (study PRJEB30190, sample SAMN05720144) | anaerobic digester metagenome | isolation source: active sludge of municipal wastewater-treating anaerobic digesters | place: USA | collected 2014-12-22 ... | reverse complement strand
GCGAGACCAGGCCGTCGGGCTCGTCCTCGTCGCGGCGTGCGCTCAGCGACGCGTCGGCGCCGCCCTGCACGAAGGCGAGGTCGACGCCCGAGCCGGCATCGCGCAGCAGCTGCAGGTTCTCGGCCGCCCCCTGCGTGGCGCGCAGCTCGACCTCGATGCCGTGCGCGGCCAGCGCCTGCCGGTAGCGCTCGCCGAAGGCCGCGTAGGCGCCCTGGGCGGCGCCGGTGGCGAGCACGACCTTGCGCGGCGGGGTCGGGTCGAGCACCCGGTAGGCCACGACCAGTCCGAGCAGTGCCAGCGCGAGGAAGGGCCCGGCGGTCAGCAGCAGGTCGCGCAGGTTCAGCAAGGCGGTGCGCAGGGCGTGGGGCATGGCGTCTCGGGCGGCGGGGACAGCGCGCACCATACCGCGTCGGCGCTATGCTGCGCGGCCGCCCCGATTGCAACTTTCCGTAGCCTCCTCGATGCGCCTGCTGCTGGTGGAAGACGACCGCATGATCGGCGAGAGCCTGCGCGCCGCGCTGCGCCTGGAGGGCCATGCCGTCGACTGGGTGCGCGACGCCGCGGCGGCCACCGCCACGCTGGCCAGCGAACGCTTCGACTTCGTGCTGCTCGACCTCGGCCTGCCCGACGACGGCAGCGGCCGCGGCCCGACGCGCGTCGATGCCGCGCTCGACGTGCTGCGCAGCCTGCGCGCGCGCGGCGACCTGACGCCGGTGATCGTGCTCACCGCGCGCGACGCGCTCGGCGACCGCGTCGCCGGGCTCGACGCCGGTGCCGACGACTACCTCGTCAAGCCCTTCGAGCTCGACGAGCTCGGCGCCCGCATGCGTGCGGTGCAGCGCCGCCAGGCCGGCCGTGCCGTGACGGCGCTGGAGCACCGCGGCGTCACGCTCGACCCGGCCACGCGCCAGGTGACGCGCGACGGCACGCCGGTGCAGCTCTCGGCGCGCGAGTTCGCGGTGCTCGAGGCGCTGATGCAGCGCCCCGGCGCGATGCTGTCGCGTGCGCAGATCGAAGACCGCCTCTACGGCTGGGGCGAAGAGATCGAGAGCAACGCCGTGTCGGTGTACGTGCACCAGCTGCGCCGCAAGCTCGGCGCCGATTTCATCCGCAGCGTGCGCGGCGTGGGGTATGGGCTGGGATGAGGCCGGTCGCCGGGGGGCCGTCGTGAACTCGCTGCGCGTGCGGCTGCTCGCCACGCTGCTGGCGCTGCTGGTGGTGGCCGCCCTCGTCATGGGGGCGCTCACCTACCGCAGCGTGCTCGCCGAGACCGAGGCCCTGTTCGACTACCAGCTGCGGCAGATGGCGCTGTCGCTGCGCGACCAGGGCGAGATCCTGCCCGACCAGGCACGCGACTTCGCCAACGAGGAGCTCGACTTCGTCGTGCAGATCTGGTCCGCCGACGGCCGCAGCATCTACGCCTCGCGCCCGCACAGTGCGCTGCCGGCGCGGGCGCTGCTCGGCCTGGCGCAGGTCACGGTCGCCGGGCAGGCCTGGCGCACCTACAGCGTGGCCACCGGCGACCGCGTCATCCAGGTGGCGCAGCCGCAGCAGACGCGCCGGCGGCTCGCCGCCGATGCCGCGCTGCGCAGCGTGATGCCGCTGCTGCTGCTGGTGCCGGTGCTGCTGCTGGCCACCTGGGCGCTGGCCTCGCACGCGCTGCGCCCGCTGGCGGACCTGACGCGCCGCGTGCGCGAGCGCGATGCGGTCGCGCTCGACCCGCTGCCCGAGGCCGGCCTGCCCGACGAGCTGGCGCCGCTGGTGGGCTCGCTCAACGCGCTGCTGCAGCGCCTCGGGCAGGCGCTCGATGCGCAGCGCGCCTTCGTGGCCGACGCGGCGCACGAACTGCGGTCGCCGCTGACCGCGCTCAAGCTGCAGCTGCAGGTGCTGCGCCGCAGTGCCGACCCCGCCGCCCGCAACGAGGCGCTCGCAGCGCTCGGCGACGGCATCGAGCGCGCCGCCCGCGGCATCGAGCAGCTGCTCGCGCTGGCGCGCCACGAGCCCGGCGCGCCGGCCGTGGCGATGCAGCGGCTGGACCTGGCCGAGGTGCTGCGGGCCGCGCTCGCCGAGGTCCGGCCCTACGCGCTCGCGCGCGGCACCGCGCTCGAGGTCGACGCCGGCACGCCGGTGGCGGTGCAGGGCGATGCGGCCGCGCTGGCGGTGCTGGTGCGCAACCTGGCCGACAACGCCGTGCGCTACGCGCCGCCGGGCTCGCGCGTCGTGCTGCGGGCGGCACTCGACGGCGCCCAGGCGGCGCTGACGGTCGACGACGCCGGTCCGGGCATCCCGGCCGACGAGCGCGAGCGCGTGTTCGACCGCTTCTACCGCCGCGCCGCGGGCGGCGAGCCCGGCAGCGGCCTGGGCCTGGCCATCGTGCGCGGCATCGCCCAGCGCCACGGCGCGACGGTGGCGCTGGGCGACTCGCCGCTCGGCGGCCTGCGCGTCTGCGTGCGCTTCGCCGCGGCCTGAGGCGAAGCGCGGCCGGGCGGGCTTAACGCTCGCTTCATCGTCGCCTCACGCCGGCCTCATCGTCGCGCCCTATCTTCAGGGTCGGGCGCCGTTCCGGCGCGATGACTCTCGAAGGAGCGAACATGAAGCTGAAGACCCTCGGGGCCGCGATGCTGGCGGCCGGCCTGTTCGGCACCGGCGCGGCCGGCGCCTTCGGACTGACGGACCTGTGGAAGGGCCGCACGCCCGCGACACCGGTGGTGGCCGCCGCGGCCACGCCCGGCGCCACGGCGCCGGCGACCGAGCCGGTGCCGTTGCTGGAGGCCGCGGCGCTGCCCGACTACCGCGGCATCGTCAAGCGCTACGGGCCGGCGGTCGTGGGCGTCACGGTGGCCGGCATGCACAAGGCCACGGCCGAGGAGCAGGGCCTGCCGCCGGGCATGGACAACGACCCCTTCTTCCAGTTCTTCCGCGGCATGCCAGGCTTCCAGGGACGCGGACCGGCGAATCCGCAGGTGCCGTTCCGCGGCCAGGGCTCGGGCTTCATCGTCTCGCCGGACGGCCTGGTCCTGACCAATGCGCATGTCGTGCGCGACGCGAAGGAGGTCACCGTCAAGCTCAGCGACCGGCGCGAGTTCGCCGCGCGCGTGCTCGGCTCCGACCCGGTCACCGACGTGGCCGTGCTGCGCATCGACGCGAAGGACCTGCCCACGGTGCGCCTGGGCGACCCGAAGCAGGTCGAGGTTGGCGACCGCGTGCTCGCCATCGGCGCGCCCTACGGCCTGGAGCAGAGCGCCACGCAGGGCATCGTCAGCGCCAAGGGCCGCTCGCTGCCGGGCGACACGGTGGTGCCCTTCATCCAGACCGATGCGGCGGTGAACCCGGGCAACTCCGGCGGCCCGCTGTTCGACGGCCGCGGCAACGTGATCGGCATCAACGCCCAGATCTACTCGCAGAGCGGCGGCTTCCAGGGCCTGAGCTTCGCGATCCCGATCGACGTGGCGCTGAAGGTCAAGGACCAGATCGTCGCCAGCGGCAAGGCCAGCCACGGCCGGCTGGGCGTGTCGGTGCAGGACCTGAACCAGGCGCTGGCCGAGTCCTTCGGCCTGAAACGGCCCGACGGCGCGCTGATCGCCCAGGTGGCGCCCGACAGCGCCGCGGCGGCGGCCGGGCTGAAGCCGGGCGACGTGATCACCGAGGTCAACGGCGAGCCGGTCGTGCGCTCGGGGTCCCTGTCCAGCCTGATCGGCATGGCCGCGCCGGGCGATCGCGTCAAGCTCAAGGTCTGGCGCGACCACGCCGCGCGCGAGATCGACGCGAAGCTCGGCGGCACGCCCGACGAGGGCCAGGTCGGCCGGCTGGCGGCCGGCCCGGCCACGGGCGCGCAGATCGGCCTGGCGCTGCGCCCGCTGACGCGCGACGAGCGGCGCGCCGCGGGCGTCGCGGACGGTCTGGTGGTCGAAGGCGTCAGCGGCCCGGCCGCGCGCGCCGGCATCGAGGCCGGCGACGTGCTGCTCGCCGTCAACGGCCGGCCGGTGCAGTCGGTCGAGCAGGTGCGCGGCGTGCTGCAGGCCAAGCCGAAGAGCGTCGCGCTGCTCGTGCAGCGCGACGGCGAGAAGATCTTCGTGCCGGTGACGCTGGGCTGAACGCGCCCGCGCCGGATCAGGTCACCGCCGCCTTCGCGTGGAAGCGCGGCTCGCGCCACTGGCCGCTGGCGAGCACCTCGCGCAGGTGCTCGACGGCGTCCCAGACATCGACGAAGCGCGTGTACAGCGGCGTGAAGCCGAAACGCAGCAGGTCCGGCGAGCCCTGCGCGGGGTCGCCGGCGCGGAAGTCGCCGATCACGCCGCGCTCGATCAGCGCCTGCATCACCGCATAGCCGCCGTCGGCGCGCGCCAGGCTGACCTGGCTGCCCCGCGCGGCGGGCTCGTCCGGCGTCACGGGCTCGACGCCGAGCCCCGCGCAGCGCGCCTGCACGAGCGCGATGAACAGCCCGGTCAGCGCCAGCGACTTGGCGCGCAGCGCGTCCATGCCGCCGAGCGGCTCGGCGGCCAGCAGCGTGTCGACCCCGCACTCGAGCGCGGCCATCGCCAGCACCGGCGGCGTGCCGCAGGTGAAGCGCCGGATGCCCAACGCCGGGTGGTAGCCGGGCGTGAAGGCAAAGGGCGCGGCGTGCCCCATCCAGCCGGCCAGGGGCTGCCAGCGCTGCTCGGCGTCCATGCGGTCGAGGTGCCGCCGGGCGGCCCACACGAAGGCCGGCGCGCCGGGGCCGCCGTTCAGGTACTTGTAGCCGCAGCCCACGGCGAAGTCGGCCCCGGCGCGGTTCAGGTCGACCGGCACCGCGCCGGCCGAGTGCGCCAGGTCCCACAGCATCAGCGCGCCGGCGTCGTGCGCGGCGCGCGTCACCGCCGCCATGTCGTGCATGCGGCCGCTGCGGTAGTTGACGTGCGTGAGCAGCAGCACGGCCAGGCGGTCGTCCAGATGCCGCGCCAGGTCTTCGGGCCTGTCGACCAGCACCAGTTCGGCGCCGCGCTCGCGCGCCAGGCTCTCGGCGATGTAGAGGTCGGTCGGGAAGTTGTCGCGCTCGCTGACGATCACGCGGCGCTGCGGCGCGTCGTCGCGCGCGAGGTCGAGCGCGGCGGCCAGCGCCTTGTAGAGGTTGACCGAGGTCGAGTCGCCGGCCACGACCTCGCCCGGCGCCGCGCCGATCAGCCGCGCGATCTTGTCGCCGACGCGCGCAGGCAGGTCGATCCAGCCGGCGCTGTTCCAGCTGCGGATCAGGCCGGTGCCCCATTCGTCGGCCATGACCTGCGCCACGCGCGCCGGCGTGGCCGCCGGCAGCACGCCGAGCGAGTTGCCGTCGAGGTAGATCACGCCGTCGGGCAGCACGAACTGCGCGCGCAGCGCGGCCAGCGGGTCCTGCGCGTCGCGCGCCAGGCAGTCGTCGCGGGGGGTCGTCGTCATCACAGCTCCCTCAGCACCGCGCGCACCGGGCTCGCGTCGGCATGGGTCAGTCGCAGCGGCAGGGCGATCAGCTCGTAGTCGCCCTCGGGCACCTCGTCGAGCACCAGGTTCTCGAGCACCCGCAGGCCGTGGTGCAGCAGGCGCTGGTGGCTCGCCAGCGTCTTGCTGTCGGCCGGGTCGACCGACTGGCTGTCGATGCCCACCAGCCGCACGCCGCGGGCGGCGAGCGCGTCCAGGGTCTCGGGCGCGAAGGCCGAGAAGTCGTCGGACCAGGCCGTCGGCGCCATCCGGCAGGTGCGCACCAGCACGCGCGGCGGCAGCGAGGGCAGCGCGTGCGCCAGGTGTTCCAGGCGGACCAGCGGGCCGCAGCCGATCGCGTGGACCACGCGGCAGGGGCCGAGGTAGGGCTCGAGCGCGAGTTCGCCGACGGCCGGCGCGCCCGCGGCGTAGTGCAGCGGCGCGTCGGCGTGCGCGCCGAGGTGCGGCGACAGCGTCAGGGCGCTCAGGTTGACCGGGCAGCCGGGGCCGAGCGTGGCCGTCCAGGTCTGCACGTAGGCCTGGTCGCCCGGGAACGGCGGGGTGTCGGGGCCCAGCGGCGGCGAGATGTCGTACAGCTTCGTCATTCCCGGCCTTCCGGCAGCGGCCGCGCGCGCTGCGCCTCAGCCGAGGTGCGCGGCCGCCAGCAGCGTGCGCGTGTAGTCGTGCACCGGGGCGTCGAACAGGGCCAGCGCCTCGCCCGACTCGACGATGTCGCCGTCCTTCATCACGAGCACGCGGTGGGACATCGCCCGGATCACTGCGAGGTCGTGGCTGATGAACAGGTAGCTCATGCCGTAGCGCCGCTGCAGCGCGGCCAGCAGCGCCAGCACCTGCTGCTGCACCGACACGTCGAGCGCCGAGGTCGGCTCGTCGAGCACCAGGATCTCCGGTCGCAGCACGACCGCGCGCGCGATCGCGATGCGCTGCCGCTGGCCGCCGCTGAACTCGTGCGGGTAGCGCTGCAGCACGTCGAACTGGCCCTGCGCCTCGCCGAGGCCGACCTCGTCGAGCATGTCGAGCACGAGGCGGTCGCGCTCGGCGGTCGTCAGCTCGGGGCGGTGCAGCGCCAGGCCCTCGCCGACGATCTGGCCGACGGTCATGCGCGGGCTCAGCGACGCGAACGGGTCCTGGAAGACGACCTGCATGCGCCGGCGCATGCGGCGCAGTTCGGCACCGTCGGCGTCGTCGATGCGCCGGCCGTCGAAGTGCACCTCGCCGGCGGCCACGGTCTGCAGCGCCAGCAGCGCCATCGCCAGCGTCGTCTTGCCGGAGCCGGACTCGCCGACGATGCCCAGCGTCTCGCCGCGGCGCAGCTCGAGCGCGGCCTGGCGCACGGCGGTGAAAGTGCGCCGGCCGAACCAGCCCTCGCGGCCGTGGAACTCGACGCGCAGGTCGCGCGCCTGCAGCAACGCGGCGCTGTCGCCGGCCACCGGCTGCACCTCGCGCCGCGGGCGGCTGGCGAGCAGCCGCTGCGTGTAGGGGTGGCGCGGCGCCGCGAACACCGCCTCGGTGTCGCCCGACTCGACGAGCCTGCCGCGCTCCATGATGCCCACGCGCTGCGTGAAGCGGCGCACCAGGCCCAGGTCGTGGGTGATGAACAGCAGCGCCATGCCCATCTCGCGCTGCAGTTCGTCGAGCAGCGCCAGGATCTGGATCTGGATCGTGACGTCGAGTGCCGTGGTCGGCTCGTCGGCGATCAGCAGCTTCGGCCGGCAGGCCAGGGCCATCGCGATCATCGCGCGCTGGCGCTGGCCGCCCGAGAGCTGGTGCGGGTAGGCGTCGACGCGCCTTTCGGGTTCGGGGATGCCGGTGCGCGCCAGCAGCTCGACCGCCCGGGCGCGCGCGGCGTTGCGGCGCAGGCCTTCGTGCAGCTCGAGCACCTCGCCGATCTGGTCGCCGACCGTGAACAGCGGGTTCAGCGCCGTCATCGGCTCCTGGAAGATCATCGCGATGTCGCGCCCGCGCACGCCGCGCATGTCGCGTTCGCTGCGCTGGGTCAGGTCCTCGCCCGCGAAGCGGACCGTGCCGGTGGTGGTGGCGCTGTCGACCAGGCGCATGATCGACAGCGCGGTGATCGACTTGCCCGAGCCCGATTCGCCCACGAGCGCGAACTTCTCGCCCGGGGCGATGGTAAAGGACACGTCGTCGACGACGGTGCTGTCGCCGAAGGCGACGGCGAGGTGCTCGACGCTGAGCAGCGGGGCCGGCGCGTCGCTCATGACTTGCGGGTGTCGAAGGCGTCGCGCAGCGCGTCGCCGATGAAGGTCAGCAGCAGCTGGATCAGCAGCAGCAGCGCGAAGGTCGTCGCGGTGATCCACCACGAGTCGAGGTTGTCCTTGCCCTGGCGCAGCAGGTCGCCCAGCGAGGGCGTGGGCGCGGGCACGCCCAGGCCCAGGAAGTCGAGCGAGGTCAGCGCCAGGATCGCCGCGCTCATGCGGAACGGCAGGAAGGTGATGACCGGCGTCATCGAGTTCGGCAGCACGTGACGCCACATGATCTGCGCATTGCCCAGGCCCATCGCGCGCGCCGACTTGACGAAGTCGAGCGAGCGGTTGCGCAGGAACTCGGCGCGCACGTAGTCGGACAGCCCCATCCAGCCGAAGGCCGCCAGCAGCGCCAGCAGCAGGCCGACCGACGGCGTGAAGATCGCCGCGAAGATGATCAGCAGGTACAGCTCGGGCATCGAGCCCCAGATCTCGATGGCGCGCTGCGCGACCAGGTCGGTGCGGCCGGCGAAATAGCCCTGCACCGCTCCGGTGGCCACGCCGATGACCACGCCGATGGCCGTCAGCGCGAGGCCGAACCAGACGCTGACCCGGAAGCCGTAGAGCAGCCGCGCGAGCAGGTCGCGCCCGCTGTCGTCGGTGCCGAGCAGGAAGCCGCGCCCCGGCGGCGCCGGATCGACCTGGCGGTTGAAGTAGTCGAGCGAGGTCGCCGAGTGTTCGTTCAGCGTGAACAGCGCCCAGTTGCCGGGTTTCGCGATCTGCGCGCGGATGAACGGATCCTTCCAGTCGGCGGGCGTGCCGAAGTCGCCGCCCAGGCGCGTCTCGAGCGGGTTGTCCAGGACCGGGAAGAACCACTCGCCCTGGTAGCGCGCGACCAGCGGCTTGTCGTTCGAGATCAGTTCGGCGAAGGTCGAGACGATCAGCATCGCCACGAAGATCCACAGCGACCAGTAGCCCAGGCGGTGCCGCTTGAAGCGCGCCCAGGCGCGCTGGTTCGGCGACAGGGGGCGTGCCCGGCGCCGGGTGCCGGCCTCGGCGGCGGCCGCGTCGGCCGTTGCGGCCGGCGTCATCTGCCCACCGCCCCGAACTGCACGCGCGGGTCGACCCAGACGTAGAGCAGGTCCGACACCAGCTTGACCACCAGCCCGATCAGCGTGAACAGGTACAGCGAGCCCAGCACCACCGGGTAGTCGCGGCGCACCACGGCCTCGTAGCTGAGCAGGCCCAGGCCGTCGAGCGAGAACAGCGTCTCGATCAGCAGCGAGCCGGTGAAGAAGGCGCCGATGAAGGCCGCCGGGAAGCCGGTGACCAGCGGGATCAGCGCATTGCGGAAGACGTGCTTCCACAGCACCCGCCGCTGCGACAGGCCCTTGGCACGGGCGACCAGCACGTACTGCTTGCGCAGTTCCTCGATGAAGGTGTTCTTCGTCAGCATGGTCGTGACCGCGAAGCTGCCCAGCGTCATGCACACCAGCGGCAACACCAGGTGCCAGAAGTAGTCGACGATGCGCGCCGGCCACGACAGCGAGGCCCAGTCGTCGGAGGTGAGCCCGCGCAGCGGAAACCAGTCGAGGAAGCTGCCGCCGGCGAACAGCACGATCAGCAGCACCCCCAGCACGAAGCCGGGGATCGCGTAGCCGATCAGCACGACCACCGTGGTCGCGGTGTCGAAGCGCGTGCCGTCGCGCACCGCCTTGGCGATGCCCAGCGGGATCGACACCAGGTAGCTCAGCAGGAAGGTCCACAGGCCCAGGCTGATCGACACCGGCAGCTTCTCCTTGATCAGCGGCCACACGCCCTTGTTGTGCATGAAGCTCGTGCCGAGGTCGAAGCGCGCGAAGCTCTTGATCATGTCGACGTAGCGCTCCAGCGGCGGCTTGTCGAAGCCGTAGAGCTTCTTGAGCGCCTCGACCTGCTTGGCGTCGAGGTCGCGCTGCGCGCTGTAGCCGCCGCCCTTGGCCTTGAGCGCCCGGGCTTCGGCGAGCACCTGCTCGACCGGCCCGCCGGGCACGAACTGGATCACCGCGAAGGTGATCGTCAGCACCCCCAGCAGCGTGGGGATCATCAGCAGCAGTCGCTTGGCCAGGTAGGCGAGCATCGGTCAGCCCTGGCGTCGTGCGGCGGGGTCGCGCAGCCACCAGGTCATCAGCGGCCAGGCCGGGTAGGGGCTGATCGCGCTGTCGGCCGAGAAGTAGCCCGGCACGCGCTCGGGCATGCCGAAGCGGTTCCACCAGCTGATCGGCTCGTCGGCGACGTAGAGCTCGGGCATGAAGGGCTGGCTGTGCATGATGACGCGGTCGATCGCGCGTGCCGCGGTGCGCAGTTCTTCGATCGTCACCGCGCGGGCGAGCTGCTCGATCAGGTCGTCGAGCGCGCGCAGCTTCAGGCCGCTGTAGGCGCCGCTGTCTGTCTGGTCGGCGGCCTTCGTCGTCCACGACGCCTGGTAGTCGGACGCCGCGGGCAGCGTGAAGTCGCCCGCGACGATCGCGGTCATGTCGAAGTCGAACACCTCGAGCCGCTTGTTGAACAGCGCATAGTCGACCTGGCGCACCTTGAGCGCGACGCCGATCTTGGCCAGGTTCTGCGTCCAGGCCGCGACGTTGCGCGCCGCGCCCTCCTCGGGCGTGAGGTACTCGAACTCGTAGGCCTGCCCCTGCGCATTGCGCATCACCCCGTCGGCGTCGACCTTCCAGCCGGCCTGGCCGAAGAGGTCGCGGGCGCGCTTGAGGTTGTCGCGCAGCGCGTTCGGCCCGCCCACGGTGCTCGGCGGCACGTAGGCCGGACCGAACACCGCCGGCGGCAGCTCGGCACGGTGCGGTTCGAGCAGCTTCAGCTCCGCAGGCGAGGGCAGCCCGGTGGCGGCGAAGTCGGTGTTGTTGAACATGCTGTGCGCGCGCTTGAAGGTGCCCAGCACGTTGACCCACTCGAAGTCGTAGGCGAGCGTCAGCGCCTCGCGCACGCGGATGTCGGCCATCAGCGGCCGGCGCAGGTTGTAGCGGTAGGCCTGCATGCCCTGGCCCATCTTCGTGGCCAGGCGTTGCTTGCGGATGCGGCCGTCGTCCCACTTCGGCCCGGCGTGCTGGCGCACCCAGCGGCGCGCGGAGTACTCCTTCAGCAGGTCGAACTCGCCGGCCTTGAAGGCCTCCATCTGCACCGCCCGGTCCTTGTAGTAGCGGTAGACGATCCGGTCGAAGTTGAACCAGCCGCGGCGCACCGGCAGGTCGCGGGCCCAGTAGTCGGGGTTGCGCTGGAGCTCGAGGCGCCGGCCCGATTCGGCCCGCGTGATCGTGTACGGGCCGCTGGTGATCGGGTACTCGGTGACGAGCTCGTCGAAGCGCTTGCGCGTGCCGTCGGCGTTCAGGCCCCAGCGCCGCGAGAACACCGACAGCCCGGCGGCGGTGAAGACGGTGTCGACGCTGCGGTCGCGCAGCTCGAAGCGGATGGTGCGTTCGTCCACCACCACCGCCTTACCGAGCGCGCCATAGACCACCGGGTAGGCCGGCGCGACCTCGGGACCGGTGAGGGTCTGGAACGAGTGCAGCACGTCCTCGGCGTGCACCGGACTGCCGTCGTGGAAGCGGGCCCGCGGGTGCAGGCGGAAGGTCACGGCGCTCAGGTCGGGCTCGACCTTCATCTCCTGGGCGAGCAGGCCGTAGGCCGTCATCGGCTCGTCGGCGCCGAGCATCGCCAGCGACTCGAACATGAACAGCGACAAGGCCGCCGGCGCGTTGCCGCGCGTCGTGAAGGGGTTGAACTTGTCGAAGCTGGTGCGCCGGTCGGGGTTGCCCAGGTGCAGCGTGGCGCCCTTGGGCGCCTGCGGGTCGACGTAGCCGAAGTGCGTGTAGCCCGCCGGGTAGGCCGGTTCGGTGAACGCGGCGATCGCATGCACCCAGCCCGTGGCGATCGGCGAACGTGGCGCGTCCGCCGGGGCGGCGGGGGCGGCCCGGCCCGGCCAGGGGCCGATCATTCCCACGCTGCCGAGGGCCGCCAGCCAGGCGCGGCGCCGCATCATCAGGCCGGCGGCCTGCAGGTTCGGTTCGTCGGAGGCGGTTCGGTCGTCGGCGGTCATCGGCTCGGGGTCGCGTCCGGCGGTTCGGGCCGCCGGGCGAGATTCATTCTAGCCACGGCCCCCCGGCGTGGCCGTACGGGTTCAACCGGGCAACGGCGGCAGGCCGTGGCGCGCCCGGGCCCGGGCGCAGGCGGCGTCGCCGGTGCCGTGCGGCGCCCGCAGGCCGAACTCGCGGCAGGGCGAAGGCCGCCACTCGTGGATGGCGCAGCGCACCGCCTCGCCGACGCGGCCCACCAGCGCGGCGCAGCGCGGCACGGCATGGTCGGTGCCGCGCAGGCGGCAGGTGTGCCCGGTCACGTCGACCGCCAGCCCGTCGGGCACGTGGCCGCCGGCCGAGGCCAGTTCGTCGCGCGCGAAGTCGACCGTGAAGCTCGCGCAGCACGCACCGCACGCGGTGCAGGGGTTGTCGGCCGGCGTCATTCGCCGGGCGTGGGCGCGCGCACGACGGTGACGGTGCATTCCGACTCGGCCACCACCTGGGCCGACACGCTGCCGAGGTAGCGCCGCAGCGCGCCGCTGCTGCGCGCGCCCATCACGACGTGGTCGACCTGGTTCTTGCGCGCGTAATCGACGATCGCCGTGGCCGCGTCGGGGGCCTCGAGCACGTGGAAGGTGACGCGCCCGCTGCGCCCGTCGCGCTGCAGGTCGAGCGCCTTGACCACCGGCCGCGCCCAGTGCTTGAGCTGCACCAGCATGTTCAGGTGCTTGCTGCCGCCATCGGCATCGGTCAGGTCGTCCATCGCGATGCGGTTCGTGCGCATCACCGCCAGGCAGGCCAGGCGCGCACCGGGCTCGGTCTGGAGCAGGCGCTGCACCGTGTGGCGGACGGCGTCGAGCAGGGCCGGCTCGGCCCCGGTGATGTCGATCGCGGCCAGCAGGATCGGGCTGCGCACCGCCTGCTCGGCAGCATTGATCTCGACCTTGGGCTCGACGCCGATGGCCGCGAGCCAGCGTTTCGTGCGCCGCATCGCGCTGCCGCGCGCGGTGCGTTCGGCGCGCTCGGTGAGCGCCACCTGGTCGGGGTGCTGCAGGTCGAAGGCGAGCTGCGCCGCGGTCTCGTGGCGCCGGTCGGCCTGGACCTCGATGCAGCGCAGGATGATCTCCTGCAGCCAGGGCGGGCAGTCGCGACGGATCGCGCGCGGCGGCACCGGGTCGATGAACAGGCGCTGGCGCAGGCCGCGCACGGTCTCGGGCGCGCCGAAGGGTCGCTGGCCGGTCGTCAGGTGGTAGAGCATCACGCCCAGAGCGAACAGGTCGCTGCGCGGGTCGTTGCGGATGCCGCGCACCTGCTCCGGCGACATGTACGGCCCGGTGCCCATCGGCAGCTCGAACTCCTCGTCGAGCAGGTCGGGCAGGTGATCGTGGCGCGACAGGCCGTAGTCGATCAGCACCGCGTCGCCCGCGGCGCCGTCGGCGTGGCGCCGGAAGAGGATGTTGCTCGGCTTGACGTCGAGGTGCACGACGTGCTGACGGTGCAGGTCGTGCAGCGCCGTCGCGACCTTCCAGCCGATTTCGACGACCTCCTCGACGGGGATCGGCGCCACGTCCAGCCGGGGCTTCAACGAGGGCCCGCCGACGCGCTCCATCACGATGTAGGGCTGGCGCGTGACGTCGCCCTTGGCGACGAACTTCGGCACGTGCACGCCCGACAGCGTGGGCATGATCATCTGCTCGACCTCGAAGCCGACGATCGTCGTCGGGTCGCTGCCGCCCTTCAGCCGCGGCACTTTCATGATCAGCGGCATCGGGTCGTGGCCGTCGACGCGCGTGACGTACCACAGGTGCGCCATGCCGCCCTGGTGCGCGCGCTCCTCCAGCCGGAAGCCGTCGATCACCTCGCCGGCCCGCGGGCCGTGCGGCGCGTCAGTGTCCATCGTCGAGCCTCTCGGCGAGTCGCTGCGGCAGGCCGGCCGCGCGGATCTTCGCGCCGGTGGTCTCGAGGTCGTAGGGCACGCGGTGGTAGGTGAGGGTGCCGCCGTCGGTGTCGTAGGTCGCGTAGCACGCGGCCGGGTTGCCGTCGCGCGGCTGGCCGGCGGAGCCGGGGATCACCAGCCAGCGCCGCTGCGCCGACAGCGGGATCGGCATGCCCGGCACGGGCACGAAGTCGCCGCACTTGCCGACGCCACTGAGGTGGTACAGGCGCGGCTCGTGCACGTGGCCGCAGAAGGTGACGTGCGCGTCGGTGGCATAGAGGCTGCGCGCGGCCTCGCCGCGGCCGACGATGTAGCCCCAGGCGGCCGGCGCCCAGGCATTGGCGTGCACGAACAGGCAGTCGCCCTCGGTCGCCGACATCGGCAGCGAGGCCAGGAAGGCGATCTGCGCCGCATCGAGCCGGGCGCGCGTCCATTCGACCACCAGCCGGGCCTCGGGGATCATCGTCGGCTGCGTGCCGCGCACGACCGCCGCGTCGTGGTTGCCCATCACCGCGATCGCGCCCTGGGCGACGCAGTCGCGCACGAGGTCGACCACCCAGCCGGGGTCGGCGCCGTAGCCGACGAAGTCGCCCAGGAAGACGTGGCGGTCGATGCCGCGGTCGCGCGCATGCTCCATCACCGCGGTGACGGCTTCGCGGTTGGCGTGCAGGTCGGTGATCAGCGCGAGCTTCATCGTCGGTCGGGCCGGGGTGGCCGGTCGGGCCGCTTCAGCCGATCCGGCCCAGCAGCAGGTACTCCATCAGCGCCTTCTGCACGTGCATGCGGTTCTCGGCCTCGTCCCAGACGACCGACTGCGGACCGTCGATCACGTCGGCCGCGACCTCCTCGCCACGGTGCGCCGGCAGGCAGTGCATGAACAGCGCGTCGGGCTGCGCCGCGGCCATCATGCCGGTGTCGACGCACCAGTCGGCGAAGGCCTTGCGGCGTGCCTCGTTCTCGGCCTCGTAGCCCATGCTGGTCCACACGTCGGTGGTCACCAGGTGCGCGCCGCGGCAGGCATCCTTCGGGTTCCTGAAGACCTTCACGCAGCCGGTGTTGGTGACGCCGGCCACCGCCGCGTCGATCTCGTAGCCGCTGGGCGTGCTGACGTGCAGCGTGAAGCCCAGGATGTCGGCGGCCTGAAGCCAGGTGTTGGCCATGTTGTTGCCGTCGCCGACCCAGGCCACGACCTTGCCGCGGATGTCGCCACGGTGCTCGATGTAGGTGAACACGTCGGCCAGGATCTGGCACGGGTGGTATTCGTTCGTCAGCCCGTTGATCACCGGCACGCGCGAGTGCGCCGCGAAGGCCTCGAGCTTGGCCTGCTCGTAGGTGCGGATCATCACGATGTCGACCATGCGGCTGATGACGCGCGCGCTGTCCTCGATCGGCTCGGCGCGGCCGAGCTGGCTGTCGCCGGTGGTCAGGTGCACGACCGAGCCGCCCATCTGGTACATGCCCGCCTCGAAGCTCACGCGGGTGCGCGTGCTGGCTTTCTCGAAGATCATGGCCAGCGTGCGGTCGGCCAGGGGCTGGTACTTCTCGTAGTTCTTGAAGCGGCGCTTGATGATCGCCGCACGCTCGAACAGGTAGGCGTACTCTTGCTCGCGCAGGTCTTTGAACTGCAGG